>ENA-UPSM01000248-UPSM01000248.1-activated-sludge-metagenome-genome-assembly--contig:-NODE-248-length-80335-cov-8.490957_pt1 | contig 80335 bp, 77 predicted proteins | sample MGYA00238181_ERZ773283 | MGnify/ENA primary metagenome ERZ773283 (study PRJEB29023, sample SAMN05720199) | activated sludge metagenome | isolation source: Anaerobic digester | place: Japan... | reverse complement strand
GTTGACTCGGAGGTAGGCCTGCCAATGGTCCGGGAGGAACTCGCACTTTCCCTGGAGATCGTGAAAGAGGGGCCAGATGATGCCATTGGAAAAGCCCTGGTAAAAGCTTTCCACCTCTTCCGGCGAGAGAAAAACGGGAAAGAGACGATAGCCGCTGCTCTCGGAGGCGGGGCCTAGGATGTTTCGTACTTCCCGGATTCCGATGGTCTCAGAGGTGCCGGGCCAGCCGATCCAGACCCCTCCTCGGTCTCGAAGTACGGGGCCGAGGGCGCTGACGAGGCCCCCCGATCCTCCCTTGATCTGCCACGAGTCCTCCTGACGATGGAGCACCACGGGGAGACGGTTCGATACCACCACTAGGCGTTCATAACGATTTTCTGTCATTAGACCTCTCCTTTTTTGAATTATTTCTCCCACAGAGAAAGAAATTGAAGGACCTCTTCCGGGGGCACGCACCACGCCGAGGCCTGGGTGGGACGCCACCGGGATCGCACTAGGATTCCCAGACCCCGGCGGGCCAGGAAGGCGAAGGCGTCTTCGTCGGTGAGATCATCCCCCAGATAGGCCACGAAGTCGGAAGGGGGCTCGGGGGGGGGCAAGGAGGCGAGGTATCGCTCCAGGGCCTTGCCCTTATTGAAGGCTCTGTGACGCAGCTCCCATCCCCCGTCGAAGGGCAGGATCTGTAATCCCGTCTCCCGAGCCACCGAGGCCCAGATCTCCACGGAAAAATCCTGTTCTGGCAGTCGATAATTCCTCGTGTGAAGCGCCAAGGTCCCATGCTTGCGCTCCAGGGGACAGGGAAGGGTGAACCCTTTATGCTTCCACCGTTCCCGAAACATGGCTTCGGCAACGGCCAACCCCTCCTGGGTTTGTTCTGGCAGGGGGAGCAAAAAGGGCTCCTCTCCGGGCCACCCCTCCTCTCCGCCGTGGCATCCGAATATGGGGCACCGATCTCCCAAGGGCTTCAGAAGATGGCGCACCTCCGCCACGGGGCGGCCGGAGAAAAAGGCCAAAAGGTCCCCCTGGGCGTGGATTTTTTCCAGCATGGGGACGACGCCGGGGTAGGGGGTTACCTCCATGCGGCGAGGGCGAAAAGGGGCCAAGGTTCCGTCGAAATCCAGTCCCAGTACCCTCCGGGAAGCCCGAAGTAGGCTCGCCCGGAGGGCCCCGGCGACGGAGAGCGCGGCGGAGATCATCTAGACGGTGACCTCCAGTCGATGGGGGGTTTCCTGGAGTAGGAGCAGCATGATAGCCAGCTCGTTCCTCACGAGGCGGGGCAAAAGGAAGTTTTCCAGGGCGTACTCCCTCCCTTTTTTCCCCATGACCTGGCCCTCCTCGGGGCGCTGTAGGAGGTGGCGTAAGCGGAAGGCGAGCCCCTCCGGGGTGTGAACCCGATAGCCCGTTTGCCCCTGGATGATCTGGAGCCGGATGCCCCCCACGTTCCCTCCGATGACGGGCTTGCCCTTCCACATGGCCTCGGTTACCGTGAGGCCGAAGCCCTCTTTTATGGATTTTTGCACTATCACGGCGGCGGCTCGCTGCAAGGCGTTGATGGTGCGATGGGCGTCCGAGGGAAGGACCAGGATGTGGACGTGGGGTATGCCTTCGGCGGCGCGGCGCACCTCTTGGAGGACCGCCTCTCCCTCCGGATCGTCCGAGGCCCCTCCTCCGGCGAGGACGAGTTGCATGGGGGCGGTCTTCATGACAATGCGGCAGGCCTCGATCACTCCCAGGGGGTCTTTGAAGTGATCGAAGCGCGAGACCTGTAGGACCAAGGGAAGGGCCCTATCCAGCCCGAAGCGGTCGAACACCGAAAGGACCTCCTCCTCGGGGAGAAGGATGTTTTTATCGCTTAAGGGGTCGATGCACGGGGGAATGAGAAAGACCGGGTGAGGCAGGGGTTGGGCGAAGTCTGGTAGCGAGAAGATGCTGGCATCGTAGGAGGCCACCCAGGGTTGCAGGTAACGCCACACCGTCCTGCTGGGGGAGCTGAGATCGATGTGGCACCGCCATATCCAGCACCCCCGGCGATCGGAGCAGTGTTGGATGAGGGGAGCGGGCTGGGGGTCGTGGATGAAGACGAAATCCGCCCCTTCGAGGATATTTTTTAGCTTTTCGCTGTTGCGGAGCCCGGCGCCTTCGAAGGCGTCTCGGTACCTCGCGGCCAGGTTCCCCTTGGCGCCCTGCAACGTGTTGTGGATAGTTTTAGTGGCCTGAAAGAATTCCGGGGGGCCGTCCACGGTCTCCCATCGGGCCTCCAACCCCAGTTCCTGCTGAAGCGGGATGAGACGCTGCAATATTTCAGCCACGCCGCCCCCCTCGCGAGTGGAGTTCACGTGCACCACTCGGCGGCCCTGGAGGCGCGAAGCCAGTTGTTCCAATACGGCGATCTCTTCCGATCCCACCACTTCCCGATACGATGCCAGGAGAGTTTTCATGCCGGGGCCTCCTCTTCGCCTATTCTCAGGGCTGCTCCCACGCGCTGACGGAGCTCGGTGACCCTCAGGAGAAAGGGATCCAGGGCTCTCAGAGCCCTGATACGAGGGCTATCTTCGGGGTCTTCACAGGCGTGGACGAGCCAGGAGGAAAAGTCGTCGTGGTGGTCCGGCGTGCGCCGCCGGGCGTCAACAAAGTGAAAAAATAGCGACCCCTGGCTGGCGTTTTCCACCAGGGAGGCCAGCTCTGCGGGGGAGTGGGCCCGGAGCTCCGTGTCGAAGACGATCATGGCGGCGTCGGTGAAGAAAAAATCCCGATCGGCTCGGGCCCAGGAGAGGAAGTCCTCTCGGGATAGACGATCGTCGAGGATGTCGAGGATATCTCGTCGCAGGTCTTCGAATGAGGGGACATGGGAAGGATTGAGGATATTCAGGCGCTCGGCCGTGGCGGGATCCCCCACAGGGCCCGCCACCCAGGCGGCAAAGTCGTTGGCGAAATCCGCCTCGCCGAATTGGGGACGTAGTAGACGGCCCCAGAAGTGGTAGTGCAAGCACTGGTCGCTCGCCAAAGACACGCCCTGGCGCAGCTCCTTCAGGCTTTGGGCCCGCAATCCGGTACTCATGGTCACCAGGGCACAGCCCTGCTGGATGAAAGGGTGTGGGGTCATGACGCCCTCCTTTCTTTTTTGGCCCCGCAAGGGTCGGGGGCGGGATGGATATTCCCTCCTCTCTCGAAGAATTTTTCCACGCATCAAGAAGTTCCGCCGTTGCCCCGGAGCCCTCCCCGGCGCTTAGGAGGAGGTTCCTCTCCGATCGCGCCCTTTTTGGAAAACGAAAGGTCTTGCCTCCGGAGGGCTTTTTGGTAAAGTGGTAGAGGCAGGCGATCATAATCCATTATTCTACCATGGGGGAGTTTTTTGCAGAAAGGGCCATAAGGGGGAGGACATTTTTTCTTTTGTCTGCTATAATAAACTTTTTGGCTTAAACGATATAACAGGAGGAATTGGGGAGATGGCGATGGGGGGAGTGCTGGCGGTGCTCTGTTGTACCTTCATATGGGGCGTCATGGGGCCCATCATGCGCCAGGGAGCCTCTTACGGATTGACGTCTTTTGACATCTCTCTGGTGAGGGCCACGGGAGCGGCGTTGCTGCTCGGGGGGATAGGCTTCCTTAGGGGGAAGTCGTTGCGCTGCCCGCGCCCGTTGATCCTTTACCGTGCCGTAAATGGCCTTTTCGGAGTGGTGGGACTTTACGTCTTGAGCAATTATGCCCTGATCACCATCCCGGTGGGGTTGGCCACCGTCCTGTTTTATACCGCCCCCCTGTGGGTGGTGGTGTTGGCCCATGTCCTTGGCAAGGAACCCCTGACGCCCCTGCGCATCGTGTCGGTGGGGATGGCCCTGGGGGGAGTGTGGTGGTCCGCAGGGGAGATCCACTTTCTCGGGTACGGCCTGTGGGGGCCTGTGGCCATGCTGGTGGCGGGATTTTCCTATGCGGTCTTTTTGCTGAATGGACGCTATGCCCCCGGGGCCGACGATACCTTCGGGACCTACTTTCACACCTACGTGGCGGGGACGGCGGTGATGTGGGGCTTGGCCTGCTTCACGTCGACCCTCTCTCATCTCCGGGCCCTGCCTTGGGAAGGGTGGGCCCTGCTGGCCTACCTGGTGCTGATCCCCACGCTGGGGGCCTACGGTCTGGTAATGTGGGCGCTCCGGCGCGTTCCCAGCGCGGTGGTGTCGTTGCTCTCCATGACGGAGATGCTCTTTGCCATCTTTTGGGGGTGGTGGCTCCTCGGCGAAATCCCCACGCCCGCTACCCTAGGAGGAGCGGCCTTCATAGGCACGGCGGTGGTGCTAGTTACCCTGGAGGGATGGGTGGCTTGGGGGAAAACTCCCCTGGTGGAAGACCCCAAACCATGATTTACCGGGGGACCTGGGCGGCGAAAAAACGCCCCCATGTCACTGACGAGCCAAGATTGGGGGGCGATTGACGATTGAGACTCCCCATGCTAGGATGCAAAAGGAGATGAAGAGGACCGTGACCTTTCGTCGTTTTCTGGCTCGGATTGCAGAAAAAAGGGAGAGCGTGCCTCGATGGGCTCACCATCGGGGTTTTTTTGTGTGAGTAAGGCAAACCACTTGGCAATTTAAGAAAGGGGCGCTACGACGGTGCGTTCGGAAATCGTGTCTCAGGAAAATACCACAGTGGTCCTGCATGTGGAGGTAGAGCAGGAGCGGTTTGATGGAGCGGTGCGCGATGCCGTGCGCGAGATGTCAAGGAACGTGGAGTTGAAGGGGTTTCGCAAGGGGCACGTGCCACGACGGGCCCTGGATATGTACTTCGGTTCTCGAGCCATCGTGAACGAGGCTTTGGAAGAACTCATGCCCCGCGTGGTGAACGAGCTCGCGGAGGAGTATGACCTGGCGCCGATCGAAAGCCCTTCTTTTAACTTTATCTCGGCGGAAGAGGGAAAGCCCCTCGTGGTGGACATCACCCTGGAGGTGCGCCCGGAAGTAACCCTGCCTCCCCTGGAAGAGATTGAGGTGGATAAACCACTGATCGATGTGGCCGAGGATGACGTCGAGAAAGCCATGGACGAGTTCCGTCGGGTTAGGGCCACCATGGCTTCGGTGGAAGGGCGTCCGGCGGGAGAGGGCGACACGGTGATGGTGTCATACACCGCCACAGTGGAAGGAGAAGAAGATCCAGTGGAGACGAACACCTCTCCCATCGCCCTAGGAGCTCCCCAGTTGCGGAAGGAGATCCGCGACGTCCTTATGGGCCGTGAGAAGGGAGACGAGGTCGACGTGATGGTGTCCATGGAAGAGGACGCCAATCCCCGCTATGCGGGGAGAAACGTCCGGTACCACTTCGTGGTGACCGACATCCAGGAGGAAATCCTCCCCGAGCTCACCGACGAGACCGTGCCTCAGCTCACTTCTGGAGCGGCGAAGACTGTGGAAGAGCTCCGCCGTCGCATGCGCCGCCGTCTCGAGTCGGAGGTGCAGTCCCGGGTCGATATGATGGTCCGAAACGAGGCCTTCGACCAACTCGTGGCGAAGGCTTCCGTGGCCTCTTTGCCGGAGAAATCGGTGTTGCGGCACATGAACCAGCTCCGCCAGGACGATCTGGAAGAGCTCCGTCGCCAGGGCAAGGAAGACCTGGAAGAGGTCCTGAGGGCCCAGGGCAAGGACTTGGCGGCCTACGATCAGGGGCTGCGGGAGCGGGGCGAGGCGCTGACCAGAAACGGCTTCGTGATCGATGTTTTGGCGGACCAGAACCAGATCGAGGTTTCCCAGGAAGACCTGGAGATGGAGTTTCGAAGGGTCGCGCTCCGCACCGGTACGCCGCTCAAGAAGGTGTACGAGCAGTACACCCAGCGCAGGGACCTCCTGGGAGAGCTCATGGCGGCCCTGCGCACCAGAAAGACCCTGGACCACTTGGTGTCCAAGGTGGCGGTGCGGGAGATGCCTATGGAGGAGTATCGGGGCAAGCACGGCGGCTTCGATGCCTCGGGGGAAGGGAACGCCTGATGCCGCTTATCCCCTATGTCATAGAGCAAACCGGGAGAGGTGAGCGCTCCTACGACATATACAGTCGCTTGCTGAAAGACCGTATCGTCTTCCTCGGCGACGGCATTGATGACCACGTGGCAAACCTGGTGGTGGCCCAGCTTCTCTTTCTGGAAAGCGAAGATCCCGACAAAGACATTTCACTTTATATCAATAGCCCCGGGGGAGTCATCTCCTCGGGGATGGCCATCTACGACACCATGCAGTACGTCAAGTGCCCCGTGTCCACCATCTGTGTGGGGCAGGCGGCGAGCATGGCGGCGGTCCTCTTGGCGGCGGGGGCTCCGGGGAAGCGCTTTGCCCTTCCCTACGCCCGGATCATGATCCACCAGCCCTCGGGGGGATCCCAGGGACAGGCGGTGGACATCGAAATCCAGGCAAAAGAGATCCTACGCCTGAAAGACATCCTTAACCGGATCCTGGTCCAGCACACGGGACAGCCTATGAAACGTGTCGCCGCTGATACCGACCGAGACTTCTTCATGTCGGCGGAGGAAGCGGTTCGGTATGGCATGGTGGACCGGGTGATAGACCGGCGGTAGGGAGAAGGGCGTGCGCGAGACAAACGGAGGAGCCCGGGGGCTTCTCCGTTTGTCTTTCTTTGAAGATTGGAGTAATATCAGTCTTCAATGGGGTGGGTATGGGGGCGGCCCTTTTCTGTGACCTCGCGGGCCCCCCGGAGATTTGCGTCATCATCGGTCTTCCCGGGTGAAACGGTCCGCAGACCGAGAGGGGCTTTTTTTAGGAACTTGGGGAGGTCAGGCATGTTTAAGTACGAAGGCGACAACAAAGACGGCAAGCGGCGTGGTCCCCACTGCTCCTTTTGTGGCAAGGGGCAGAAGGAAGTACAGCGGATCATAGCGGGCTCTAACGTGTACATCTGCAACGAGTGCGTCAGTCTTTGTAATCTAATTTTGAGTAGCGGCGACGGCGCCGAAGGTGGGGGGATGGAGGGGGCTTCCCGCACCCGGGAGATGCTCAAGCCCGTGGAGCTGAAGGAGTTCCTGGACCAGTACGTCATCGGCCAGGACCTCGCCAAAAAGGTGCTCTCGGTGGCGGTTTACAACCACTATAAGCGCATCGCCTCCGCCGGAGAGCTCGACCAGGACGTGGAACTCCAAAAGAGCAATGTGCTCCTCATCGGCCCCACCGGGTCAGGGAAGACCCTTCTGGCCCAAAGCCTGGCCCGCAAGCTTGACGTGCCCTTTGCCATGGCCGACGCCACCACGCTCACCGAAGCGGGGTACGTGGGGGAGGACGTGGAAAACATCCTGGTGCGCCTGTTGCAGGCGGCGGATTACGACATCCAGGCCGCCGAGAAGGGGATCATCTACCTGGATGAAGTGGATAAAATAGGAAGAAAGTCCGAATCCCCCTCCATCACCCGGGACGTCTCCGGCGAAGGGGTCCAACAGGCCCTGCTGCGAATCCTGGAGGGTACCGTGGCCAACGTGCCCCCCAAGGGAGGCCGCAAACACCCTCATCAAGAGTTCATTCAAATTAACACGTCCAATATCCTCTTCGTCTGCGGGGGCGCCTTCGCGGGGTTAGAGGACATCGTGGCCCGCAGGATGAACCGCAAACTCATCGGCTTCGGCGGGGATATAGTGGGGAGCGGCAAGACGGAGACCTACCAGCTTCTCCGGGAAACTCTCCCGGAGGACCTGGTGTCCTACGGCTTTATTCCGGAATTCGTGGGGCGCCTGCCCGTGCTGGCGGCCCTGGAACCCCTTTCGGAGGAGGCGCTGGTGCGGATTTTGGTGGAGCCCCGCAACGCCCTCGTCAGGCAGTATCGTAAGGTTTTCGAGATGGAAGGCATCGACCTGGAGTTTACCCCGGAAGCCCTGCGGTCCATCTCGGCCCAGGCGTTCAAGCGTAACACCGGGGCCCGGGGGCTCCGCACCATCATGGAGTCCTTGATGCTGGATCTCATGTATACCATCCCCTCCTCCAAAGAGGGCATTTCCCGCATCGTGATCAACGATCGTACTGTGGAAGAAAAGGACCACCCGGCGCTCTTTTCCGGTGACGGCAAGGAGGTTGCCTGATGGGCGATAGGGCGACGCTCCGGGTTCCCGTGTTGCCCGTGCGTGACATCGTGCTCTTTCCCGGCATCATCGTCCCCCTGTTCGTAGGGCGTCCCCGGTCGCTAAAGGCGCTGGAGGACGCCATGCTCAAAGAGCGCAAGGTCTTGGTCTTGGCCCAGCGCGAGATGATAACGGACGACCCTAGGGAAGAAGACCTTTTTCGCATCGGCACCTTGTGCCAAGTGTTGCAGATGGTCCGAGTGCCCGATGGTACCACTAAGGCCCTGGTGGAGGGGATGGAGCGGGCGGCGGTAGAGTCGTTCTCCACGGAGAAGGACTACTTCGAAGCCTTTTTGTCGCCGGTGCTCGAATCCTCTGGAGACCTTGAGAGAATCGAGGCCCTGCGGCGTGGCGTCATGGAGCATTTCGAGCGCTATGTGGCGTTGCATCCCAAGATCCCCAACGAAGTGGCCATGTCCGTCTTTTCGGTGGAAGACCCGGGGCAATTCGCCGATCTGGTGGCATCCCACCTGCTTATCAAGGTCCCTCAAAAGCAGAGCGTCCTGGAAGTCCTCTGCGAAGAGGATCGTCTGGCTCTTTTGCTCAAAATATTGCTGGAAGAGATCGAAATTCTGGAGTTGGAGCACGATATCCACGACCGGGTGCGCCAGGAAATGGAGCGGAGCCACCGGGAGTATTACCTGCGGGAGCAACTCCGGGTCATTCAGGACGAGCTGGGCCACGGCGAGGGGATGTCGGAGGTCGAGGAGTACCGGCAGACGATCCTGGGGGCTCAGATGCCCCCCGATGTGGAAAAGCGCGCCTTGAAGGAGCTGGACCGCTTCGCGAAGATGCCCCCCATGTCCGCCGAGGCCACGGTGGTGCGAACCTATATCGACTGGATGGCGGCCATGCCCTGGTCCCATGAATCCCGGGATCGGCTGGACATCGGCGTGGCCAAACAGGTGCTGGAAGAAGACCACTACGGCCTGGAGGAAGTTAAAGAACGCATCCTGGAGTTTTTGGCGGTGCGAAAGCGCGCCCGGTCTCGGATCAAGGGGCAGGTGCTCTGCTTCGTGGGCCCCCCGGGGGTGGGAAAGACCTCCCTGGGGCGCTCGGTGGCCCGGGCGATGAATCGAAAATTCGTTAACATATCCCTGGGGGGAATTCGGGACGAGGCGGAGATCCGGGGGCATCGCCGGACCTATATCGGAGCCCTGCCGGGACGGATTCTCCAGAAACTCCGATCTTGCGGCACCAAAAACCCCGTGTTGCTTTTGGACGAAATCGACAAGATCGGGGCCGATTTCCGGGGCGATCCGGCGGCGGCCCTTTTGGAGGTTTTGGATCCGGAACAAAATGCCACCTTCTCCGACCACTTTCTGGAGGTCCCCTTCGACCTGAGCAAAGTCTTATTCCTCACCACCGCCAACGTGGCGCACACCATCCCGCGCCCCCTGTTGGACCGCATGGAAGTGATCCAGATTCCGGGCTACGTGGCCGAAGAAAAGCACCACATCGCCCGGAGACACCTCTGGCCCAAGGTCCTGGAAGAGCACGGCCTGAAGGAATCCGACGTGCGCCTCCCGGATCGGATCATCCAGACGGTGGTCTCGGATTACACCCGGGAGGCGGGGGTGCGCCACCTGGAGCGTCAGCTCGCCAAGGTGGCCCGTAAGGCCACTCGCCTTTTGGTGGAAGCCAAGGAGAAAAAAGAAAAAATCTCCTCTCCCCTTCAGGTGACGAAGGGGGTTCTCCGGCAGTTTTTAGGAGCTCCCCTGGCGCGGGACACGCGCCTCCCCGACGAGGACTCGGAAGGGGCGGCGGTGGGGCTCGCCTGGACGGAGACGGGGGGCGACGTCTTGATCATCGAGGCGGTGATCATGAAGGGCAAGGGCGCGGTGACTTTTACGGGAAATCTGGGAAGCATCATGCAGGAATCGGCCCAGACGGCCCTGGGGTACCTGCGCTCCGGGGCTTCCCAATATGGGCTGGAAAAGGTCTCCTGGGACAAGACCGATGTCCATGTCCATGTACCGGAGGGGGCCATCCCCAAGGACGGTCCTTCGGCGGGGATCACCTTGGCGGTGGCCATGTTGTCCGCCCTGGGGCGCCGGAAGGTGCGCCATGACGTGGCCATGACGGGGGAGATCACCCTCCGGGGGAACGTGATCCCCGTGGGGGGCATCCGGGAAAAGGTCCTGGCGGCGAAACGACAGGGGATTTTCGACATCATCCTTCCCGCCGCCAACCTGGCGGACGTGGAGCAGCTTCCGGCCTGGATACGAAAGGGCCTCACCTTGCGCTACGTGCACCATCTGTCCGAGGTGGTGGCCGTGGCCCTCGGGCAGAGCGCCTAGCCATGGGGCACTGGCACGTTTCTCTGGGGCATACCTGCTTTACCCCGGACCAGATACCGCCGCCATCGCTGCCGGAAATTGCCGTGGCGGGGCGATCCAACGTGGGAAAATCCACGCTGATCAACGCCCTTTTAGGCACCAAGCTGGCGCACGTGAGCTCGGCCCCGGGGAAGACCAGGAGCATCAACTTTTTTCGCATCAGGGTGGCCCGCACCGATCTGTCCTTCTACTTGGTGGACCTTCCAGGGTACGGTTACGCGAAAAGGGGTCACGAGGAGCGGCGCCACTGGGGGCGCCTCATTGAGGAGTACGTCCGAGATCGAAGCCCCCTCTGCCTGGTGCTCCAGCTCGTGGATTTCCGCCACGGGTTCCTCGAAAACGACCTCATGATGCAGGGTTGGATGAGAGATCTGGCGCTACCGGGGCAGGTGGTCTTCACCAAAGCGGATAAGATTGCCCGGGCGCACCATGGAGGGCTTTGTCGGCGGTACGCCTACCCGGGCATGGTGTCGATCTACCCCCCTTTGGTGACCGGGGCGGCGAAACGCCAGGGCGTGGCGGAGCTGGGGAGCTTTTTAGAGGGCGTGGTGCTCGCCAGAAGTCCCCGGGCCCCGGAGGGTGGGGCGGCGGGTGAAGGGGCCTGACCGGGGGCTTGAGCCCTCCGGGGCCTTTTGGGGCGCCGAGTTCGGAAGAGCCCTGGTGATCGTCCCGGTGGTCGAAGAATTTACGAGGCGTGGCCCATCACCCCGGTGAGGGGATGGGAGAATCGAGGAGGAAAAAACTACTATGGATCCGCGTGGCGAGATAGGCAAGGCGTACGACCCAAAACCCATTGAAGACCGCCGATATGCGGCGTGGATGGCCGAGGACCTCTTCCGGGCAGATCCCCACGAAGAAGGGAAAAAACCCTTTTGCATCGTCATTCCCCCCCCGAACGTCACGGGATCCCTCCACCTGGGACACGCGCTGGATAACACGCTGCAAGACATCGTGTGTCGCTGGCATCGCATGCGCGGCGACAACGTCCTGTGGCTTCCCGGCACGGACCACGCGGGCATCGCCACCCAGAACGTGGTGGAGCGCCAGCTGGCCTCGGAGGGGACATCCCGCCGAGACCTGGGGCGCGAGGCCTTCGTGGAGCGCGTCTGGGCCTGGAAAGAGCAGTACGGAAGCCGCATCATCAGCCAGCTGAAGAAATTGGGCGCCTCGTGTGACTGGAGCCGGGAGCGTTTTACCATGGACGAGGGGCTCTCTCGGGCGGTGCGAGAGGTCTTCGTCCGGCTGTACAAGAAGGACCTGATTTACAAGGGTAAATACATCATCAACTGGTGCCCCCGATGCCATACCGCCCTGTCGGACCTGGAAGTGGATCACGACGACACGGCGGGAAAGCTCTACTTCGTGGCCTATCCCTTCGAGGAGGGTGACGGAGCCCTGACGGTGGCCACCACCCGCCCCGAGACGATCCTGGGAGACGTGGCCGTGGCGGTGCATCCCCGGGACGACCGGAATCGATCCTTCGTGGGGCGTCGGGTGCGGGTTCCTCTGACGGGACGCCTAGTTCCCGTCATCGAGGACAACATGGTCGATCCTGAGTTCGGCACGGGGTGCGTGAAAATCACCCCTGCCCACGACCCCAACGACTTTTTGGTGGGGCAGCGCCACGGTCTGGAGCAAATCCAGGTCATCGACGGCGAAGGCATCATGAACGAAGCTGCAGGAATCTACGCGGGCAAGGATCGTTTCGAGGCTCGGAAGCTGGTGGTGGAGGCCCTTGGGCGAGAAGGGCTCCTTCTCAAGGCCGAAGAACACCAGCACGCCGTGGGGCACTGCTACCGATGCAAGAGCGTGGTGGAGCCCTTCTTGTCGGAGCAGTGGTTTGTGCGGACTAAGCCGCTGGCGGACCGGGGGGTTCAGGCGGTGCGGGAGGGACGCATTCGTTTCGTCCCCGAGCAATGGACCCACACCTACTACCAGTGGATGGAAAACGTCCGAGACTGGTGCATCAGCCGTCAGCTCTGGTGGGGCCATCGCATCCCCGCCTGGACCTGCGCCGCGTGCGGTCACATCACCGTGGCCAGCGAGGACCCCTCGGCCTGTGAGCGTTGCGGCGCCTCGACGTTGGCCCAGGACGAGGATGTGCTGGACACTTGGTTCAGCAGTGCCCTCTGGCCCTTCTCCACGCTGGGGTGGCCCGATAAAACCCCGGATCTGGCCACGTACTACCCCACGAGCCTTTTGGTCACGGGGTTCGACATCATCTTCTTCTGGGTCTCCCGCATGATCATGATGGGGTTGGAGTTCATGGACGATGTTCCTTTCCGGGAGGTTTACATCCACGCCCTCATCCGAGACGAACGGGGCCAGAAGATGAGCAAATCCAAGGGGAACGTGGTGGACCCCTTAGACATCATCGATGAGTTCGGTGCCGACGCCCTGCGCTTTACCCTGGCGGCCCTCACGGGGCAGGGGCGGGACATCTTGCTGGGGCGGAGCCGCATCGAGACATATAGATTTTTCATGAATAAACTCTGGAACGCCAGCCGCTTTGCCCTGATGAACTTGGAGGGAGCTCCCGAAGGTTCCCTGGATCCCGAGGACCCCTTGCGGCTCCCCGATCGTTGGATCTTGCGCCGTAGCCGAGAGGTGGCGAAGGAGACCACGGCCCACCTTTCGGGGTATTTCTACGCGGAGGCGGCCCGGGGGCTCTACGATTTCGTCTGGTCCGAGCTCTGCGACTGGTATCTTGAAATGGCCAAGCCCGCCCTGCGGGGAGAAGAGGGAGAAGGGCGCCGCCGGGCCACCCAGAAGGTCCTCCGCCAGGTTTTTCGCACCACGTTGCTTTTGCTCCACCCCTTTATCCCCTTCGTGACGGAAGAGTTGTGGGAAGCCTTCGGCTTCGGGGCCCGCCCCATGGACCAGGAGAGATGGCCCGAAGACCCCGTGAACGGCGACGAAGAATCAGGGCCGGAGATGGGTCTGCTCCAGGAAGTGGTGCGCACGCTGAGAAACCTGCGCTCCGAGGCCCGCATCGCCCCCTCTCAGACCGTGCCCTCGGCCCAAGTGGTGATCCCCGGGGAGGGGAGGCGCCAGGTGGTGGAAGATCACAAGGACCTGGCGTGTCTTCTGGCCAAGGTAGACCATCTGGTGGTGCTTCCGAGGGGAGACAAGCCCGCCCGATCCCTGGTGACCATCGCCCCGGATTTTGCGGCCTATCTGGAAGTGGGATCGCTCCTGGACGTCGAAGCGGAGCTCCGGCGCCTGGAGGGAGAGCGGGCCAAATTGGCCAAAGACGTGGAACTCTGCGAGGCCAAGCTAAGGGACGAGAAGTTTCTCTCCCGGGCCCCGGAAGAGGTGGTCTGCAAGGAGCGAGACCGCATGCGAGACGGCAAGCTTCGAATGGCGCGCATCGCGGAGAACCTGGAGAGCCTGAGGTAGGCCTTCATGGGGGCGGAAAATCCCTGGGATTTCCTGGAAGATCGACTGACGAAGGCGGCCAGCCCGGGAATTCGTCCCGGGCTGGCGAGGATATCTCGGCTCTTGGGGCTCTTGGGACACCCCGAGCGCGCGGTGCCCGCCCTGCACGTGGTGGGCACCAACGGCAAGGGGTCGACCTGTGCCTTTTTGGACTCCATCCTCCGGGCCCAGGGGTACCGCACGGCGCTCTACACCAGCCCCCACCTGGAATCCCCCGGGCAACGACTGACCCTGGAGGGAAATCCCCTCTCGCCCCAGGAGTGGGAAGGGGCGGCGGAGGAGATCTGGGGGGCCCTGGACCGAGACCGGGAGCTCCGGGCTAATCCTCCGACTTTTTTCGAGTTGGTGACCGCCGTGACCTTTTGCCTCCTCCGCACCCAGGCTCCCGATGTGGTCGTGCTGGAGGCGGGACTGGGGGGACGCTTGGACGCCACCAACATGGCGTCCCGGGTGCTCCTTTCCGTGGTGACCCCCATCGCCAAGGACCATGAGGAGTTTTTGGGGTCTACGCTGGAGGCCATCGCGGCGGAGAAGTTTGCCGTGATTCGCCCCGGAGGAAGGGCCATCTTCGCGGGAGAGCCCCCCGAATTGGAAGGGGCCTTTCGGGAGCGCGCTCTCCGGGGAGGGATCGAAGGGCGGGTGCTCTCCTCGGAGTGGCGCCTCCGGGAGGAAGCCCTTTCTCCCGCCGGAGGGCGTTTTTCCCTTTACGGGAGGTCCAGGGGGTGGGAAGGGCTTGAAATATCCCTCCTGGGGCCCCATCAGCTCCGCAACGCCGCCTTGGCCGTGGCGGGGTTGGACCTCATCGGAGACCTTCTCCCCGTGACCGAAGGGGCCCTCCGCAAGGGATTATCCCTTGCCCGATGGCCCGGAAGGGGAGAGCTTTTCCCCGGAGATCCGCCGGTCTTGCTGGACGGGGCCCACAACCCCCACGGCGTCGCCGCCCTGACGAAGACCCTGGGGCGCCTCTGGGGGCCCCGCGCTCCCCGCACCATCGTCTTCGCTTCCATGAAAGACAAGGACTATCAAGGGGCCCTGAGCCAGCTCCTCGCCGTGGGATCGGAGCTGATCTGCACCCGGGTGACGGGAAATGCCAGGAGCGCCGCCCCCGACGATCTGGTATGCCAAGCCCGGCACGCGGGGTGGCGCGACGTGTCATCGGTGGAGGCTCCGGAAGAGGCCCTGGCCCGGGCGCGGGCAAAGGGACGTCTCGTGGTGGTCTGTGGGAGCCTTTATCTGATCGGAATCTTGCGCCCTTTGTTGACCGAAGGGGGAGGTGAGCCATGAGGCTCCTTCCCGAGGCGACGCTCTGGCCTCCCCGGATCTCCGGGGCCTCCCCGGCGGAGGTGCGCTACCACCTGAAGGGCGTCGATGACCCCGTGGCGATCCTCATGGGGCGCTCCGACGCCGCAGAAAGAGCGAAGGGGGATCCCGAGGCGCACTGGAGGGCCCTGGGGTACGACCTGCGCCGAGATCCCCTGGTGGCTCCTCGGCAGGTCCATGGCGTGGCGGTGGTCTCTGGCCGAAGGATCTGGGCCCTCCCCCAGCGCCCCCAGGCCGATGGCGTGGAGCTCGACGTCGCGGGGGTGTGGGGGAGCCTGCGTTTCGCCGACTGCTGGCCCGTGATTTTGGCCGGGACCTTTCCGACTCCTTGGGTGATGTTGCTCCATGCGGGGTTTCGAGGGGCCGTGGCGGGGGTGTTGGCCCAGAACCTCCGGCGCCTCCTGGATCGCCGGGGCCCCCGGGCCCGGGAGGGCCTTTGCGTCTGGATGGGGCCGGGAATTGGCCCCTGCTGCTACCCCCGGTCCCGGGAAGATCCCTGGGTGAAGCGGGGGTACGCCCTCTTCCCCGAGGCCTTTGCTCCCCTATCGGAGGAACTTGTGACGGTGGACATCGGCCGTATCCTTTGTCAGCAATGCGACGACCTGGGGGTGCCCCGGGAGTCCTTGTGCCGGTCCCCCTGGTGTACGGCCTGTGCCTCGGATTATTTCTACTCCTATCGTCGGAAAGACCTCGAGGCTCGCAATTTTCTCGTGGCCCCTGGTCCACAAAAGGGATTTTGGTGGGATAACATTCTGTAGGAACCGGTAGAAGTCCCCAATCGGAGACGGAGTGTGATCGTCATGATAAGGGTCGGAGTCATCGGTGTGGGGCATTTGGGATATCACCACGCTCGGGTTTACACGGAGATCTTGGGGGCCCATCTGGTGGGCGTGGTGGACATCAACGAAGACCGCGCCATGGGCACGGGGGAGTCCCTTCGGGTGCCTTTTTACGGAGATCTGGACACCTTTCTCGATCGAGAGAAGCCCGATGCGGTGAGCGTGGTGGTTCCCACCTGCGCGCATTACGAGGTGACGCGATCCCTTCTCCTGCGGGGAGTTCACGTGTTGGTGGAAAAGCCCGTGACCTCCCGGGTGGACGAGGCGGAGGACCTGCTACGGCTGGCGGCCCAGAAAAACCTCCTTCTTCAGGTGGGGCACATCGAGAGGTTCAACAGCGCCACCCAGTACGTTTCAAATATTGTTAATGAACCATTGGTGCTCCAGTCTCGGCGTCTGGGACCCTTTTCCCCTCGCATCAGCGATGTGGGGGTGGTGCTGGATCTCATGGTGCACGACATCGACATCATCTTGTCCCTGGTGCATTCGGAGATCGTCCATATCGCCGCCATGGGGCGTTCGGTGCGGTCGGACCACGAAGACATCGCTTCGGCCCAGATTCAGTTTGCCAACGGCGCCATGGCGGACATCCTGGTCAGCCGGGTTTCCGAGCGGCGGTTGCGCCAGCTGGAGATCATGGAGCCCGCCCGGTACATCAACGTGAACTACGAGACCCAGGACGTGTCCATCCACCGCTGCGTGCGAGACAACGGCACCAGCCTCATGGAAGTGGTGGAGCAGCCCATCTTCCCCAAGAGAGAGCCCCTAAAGCTGGAGTTACAGCACTTTGTCTCCTGCGTACAGGACGGTCGCCAGCCCCTGGTGGGCATCGGCGACGGTAAGAGGGTGTTGGAGGTGGCCGTGGCGGTGCTTAGGCAGATCGCCGAAGGAAATGAGGGGGCCCGGCTGAGACAGATCGGATGATGAAGGCCTTCCAAGCATATTTTTTCCTGAGGGGAGAGTTCTCCCCTTTTTTTTGTGCCAATTTCGGGTATGCTTACGAGGAGGGCGCTTTGCCCCTTCGAGGGGCCCGGGGAAGAAAGTTGAGCCCCCGATGACGGAAGGAGGGTCGCCCCGTGTCGGACATAAACATTCAGGCGTTGGCGGCGCTTTTTTCGTTCCTAGTAGCCCTGGGGCTGGCCCGATTGGTGGCGTTGGTTCACCGAGGCGCGCTACCCGGCGGGGCCCCCTGGGTGGCTTATCTCCGGGGACTGGTGGGCTTTTTTTTCACGGGAGCCCTCGTCCTGGGTTTTTACTCGTTGGCGGGGGTTTCGCTGTGGCGTTCATGAGATCTTCGTGCCTGCGAGGGGGGATCGCGGGACTGATGTTACTAGTTCTCGGAGGGGTCTCGTGGGGAGAGGGGCTCCCGGAGGCCCAACGAGGGGAGGCGGAACGATATTTGTTCCTCGCTTACGACCTCCTGGTGCGCCAGAGGTACTGGGAGTCCCTGGATGCCCTGGAGCAGGCGTTGGCGAGAAACACCTACTTGGTGGACTACTACCTCCTTCGGGGTTTGGTGTTACGCCGCCTGGGTTTTTTGGCCGAAGCCACGGCGGCGGTGGAGCACTACCTTGAGGTGCGCCCGCGAGAGGAGATCCCCCGGAGGATCGGCGCCTCCCTGCGGGAGGAGAGGGACTCCGTCCGAGACCTTCTTCGGGGTCCTATCGGAGCGCCGAGTTTTCAGTTCCAGAGGTCTCCGGTGGAGGTTTTTTTTCGTTTGCCCCTGACGATGCCCTGGAACGCCCGGGGGATCGCCAAGGCGCGCATGGTGGGACCGGCCCAAGTGGTGGCGGACGAGCTGGGAAACTCCCTGACGCAATTTTTCCCCGGGGCGTCTCCCTCCATGAGGAGGATTTCCACCGATGCCCCGGTGGCGGTGTGCCCGATGGATTTAAAAAAGTTTTTGGTTATTTCCCGTTCCGGAGGGGTGTGGGAAGGGAGCCTGGATTCTTCGGACCTGGAGCCCCGGGGAACCCTTTCGGCGATCCCCGCCGACGGGGAGTGCGTGGCGAGCGGCCTGCTGGGGGTGGCGGACTGGGGGCGACGGCGGGTGGTCTTTTTCGACGGACCTTCGTTTCGAGAGGACTGGAGCTGGGATCCCCAGAGAGCGGATCCTCATCACCCCTTCGAGCCCGTGGCGGTGTCGTCTTTGGGCCCCCTGATGGCGGTGGCGGACCGGGGGGGAAATCGAGTATACGTCTTGGATACCCAGAAGCGCCAGCTGGAGAAAGAGCTTTCGGTGCCTTCCCCCAGGGACGTGCTGTGGAGCCGAAGCAATGCCCTGATGATCTTGTCCGAGGAAGGCAAGCTCTATCTCTGGACCGAAGGAGAACCATCGCTGCTCCTTGAGGGACTGAAGGACGCCTGGGCCCTTTCGGAATCTCCCCAGGGGGTAATAATCTGGGACGTGGCGGGAAACGCCCTCTGGAGCGGCGTGGAGTATCCCCCCGTGGCGGGGATGGCTACCATGATGTGCCTTGCGGCCCCGGGGAGCGTGGGGGGAGAAAACCCCCAGGCCGTGCTTCGGGCCTACGTGGGAGAGCCTGCTCGCCCACTCTTTCCCCGGGGGAGGAGCTTCGTTTCGGCGGTGTGGATGGGACGCAAGATGGAGGGGACCATCGTCCCCCGAGCCTCCGGTGAGGACCGGGGAGTGCTCCTGCTGGGAGGAGCGGGAAGGGCGGAAGAGACGAAAGATCTGTCCGTCGCCGTGCTTCAAGACGGGTCGATGCTCCTCTCGGCTCTGCGTCAGGCGTGCAAGGACACGGGAACTCTCCCTTCCTGTCTGGTGGTGGATGCGGCCATTCCCTTCTCGCCGGAGGATCTGGAGCGGCTCTTCAGCATGGCCCTCAACAATGGCATAAGGGTTTACGCCCTGGCGACCCAGATTCCCTCGGCGCCCTTGGCCCGTCTGGTGCGAATGACCGGAGGACGGGTGATGCCCACGGAGCGCCTGGACGCCCTCCCCTCTGCCCCCAGGGCTTCGTGGGAGATCCGGGTTCCCCTGCCGGTGGATGCCCTGCCTTCGGGGTACCCCAGCGAGGCGATGCTTTCGATCTACGTGGATGCGGGGAGCCTGACCTTGCGGGACTGGATTCCCTACTGGCCCGTGGGATTTGACATGGGGGCCCAGCCCTTGGCCCCTTGAAAAAAGGAGCGAAGCGGATATGAGCGGAACGGTGGAGCGAGCCCTGGCGGGCGATTTGCGGGCCATGGCTCGGCTTATCACGCTGGTGGAAAGCGAGTCCTCTGCGGCCGACGGCATCATGCGCGCCATCTATCCCCACACGGGGCGGGCCCACATCGTGGGCATCACCGGGAGCCCTGGGGCGGGGAAAAGCACCTTCTCGGACAAGCTGATCATGAGCCTCAAGGAGCAAGGGGCTTCCGTGGGAGTGGTGGCGGTGGACCCTTCTAGTCCCTTCACGGGGGGGGCCATCCTGGGCGACCGGCTCCGCATGCAGCGCCACGCCCTGGATCCTTCGGTCTTCATCCGGAGCATGGGAAGCCGGGGGTCTTTGGGGGGGCTGGGTAAGGCCACCTACGAGGCCGCCCTGATCCTCGATGCCTGCGGCAAGGACGTGGTGCTCATCGAGACGGTGGGGGTGGGACAATCCGAGATAGACATCATGAAGATTGCCGATACGGTATGCCTTCTGCTGGTCCCCGGCATGGGGGACGACATCCAGATCATGAAGGCGGGTATCATGGAAATAGCCGACATCTTCGTGGTCAACAAGGCCGATCGCGATGGAGCCGATCGCATCGTCAACGAAGTGAATATTATGCTGGATCTTCTGGGAGAGCGTCCCTGGCGTCCGCCGGTTCTAAAGACGGTGGCGGAAACGGGGGAAGGGGTGGGGGCCATGGGCGGGGCCCTTAAGGGCCACCGGGATTTCCTCCTCCGCAGCGAGGCGGGACGTCGGCGCCGTTGGCAGCGCCTGGCCAAAGAAGTGGAAGACATCTTGCGAAGGGAGATCGCCCGGGTGGCGGAGCACGCCTGGGATGAGATCCGCACCCCCGAGCTCCTCATGGATCTGGAAGAGCGGCGTCGCGACCCCTACGATGTGGCGGAAAATATCTTAAAAGACCTTCTCTAGACGGGAGGTAAACCCCGGGTTCCTCCTGGGCGCGTGAAATGGGGTTAAGGGATAGGGGTGGTGGCCGAAGCCTTGGCTAAGGGGAGGGGAAGGCCGCCTCCCTTGGGCCGGGGAGCTCGTCTTCGCGGGACAAGGCCCACGAGGGGGTTTTCTGTGGATAAAGAGGGGGACGAGACATGGGAATCGTGGTGGGTTCGGACCATGCGGGGTTCCGCCTGAAGGAGGCGGTGCGCCGTCACCTGGTCGAAGCGGGACACGACGTGGAGGACTTCGGCGTGGAACAAGAGGTTCCCGGAGCGGATTATCCCGAGATAGCCTTTCGTCTGGCGGAGGCCGTGGCCCTGGGTAAGGCCCCCCGGGGCATCCTCGTCTGCGGAAGCGGCATAGGCATGGCCATCGCGGCCAACAAGGTCCGAGGGGTCTATGCGGCCCTCTGTCACTCCCCCTTCGAGGCTCGCCTATCCCGGCAGCATAATAACGCCAATGTGCTGGTCCTCGGCGGTCGAATTTTGGGAGAGGGGGTCGCCCTTGAAACCGTGGACGTCTGGCTGGGTACCTCCTTCGAGGGCAATCGACATCTCCGGAGGTTCCGTCAGATACAGGACTACGAGCAGCGACGTGAGGACGCCGCAGACAGGGCCTCTGCCGTCACCAACCCCCGCCTTGTGGTGGTGGATCACCCTCTTATTCAGCATAAAGTGGGCATTATCAGGGATAAGGGCACCACGGTAAAAGAGTTTAGAGAGTTGGTGCAAGAAATCGCCGGGCTCATGGTCTACGAGGTCATGAGGGATCTGCCGCTGGAGGACTCCGAGGTGGAGACTCCCCTGGAGCGCACCGCCGTGAAGTCGTTGGCGGGAAAGAAGCTGGCGGTGGTGCCCGTCCTCCGGGCCGGGCTCGGCATGGTGGACGGCATTTTGCGCCTGGTTCCCAACGCCAAGGTGGGGCATATCGGCCTTTATCGAGATCCGGAGAGCCTCATGCCGGTGGAGTACTACTGCAAGCTTCCCGGCGACGTGGAGGACCGCGATATCTTCATCCTCGACCCCATGTTGGCCACGGGGGGATCGGCCTCGGCCGCCATTGCCCTCACCAAACGGTGGAAGGCCAGAAAAATTTCCCTAGTGTGCCTCATTGCCGCCCCCGAGGGGGTGCAAAAGGTCCATCAAGACCACCCCGACGTGGACATCTTCACTGCGGCGTTGGACAGCCACCTGAACGACCACGGCTACATTGTCCCCGGGTTGGGGGACGCCGGGGATCGGTTGTTCGGCACCAAGTAGGATCACCACATGTGGAGGGTGGTCTTTGCGGCTCTGTCCGGCCTGCTGTGGGGGCTTTGTATCACGCCCCTCACCATGAGATTGGCGGTGCACTACCGGGTGGTGGACCATCCCGGGGGGCGTAAGCGCCATTCGCAGGTCATGCCCCGGGGAGGGGGGCTGGCGCTCTGGTCCGGGTGCGTCCTTTGGTCCCTGTTCGCCCAGACCGGAGACCGGGATTTGCCTCTTCTCCTCACGGGGGCCACCATCGTCTTTCTGGTGGGCTACGTGGACGACATGCGTCCCCTCTCCCCGGCGTTGCGCCTCGTGTTTCACCTGATCGCCGCAGGGCTTGCGGTGCTACCTTTGGATGGGCCCTGGGAGTTGCGGGCCCTATTTCTCCTTTGGATTGCGGGATGTACCAGCGCCTTTAACAACATCGATGGGCTTAACGGCCTATGCCTTTCCCTGGCGGGGTGTTGTTTCGCCGTTCCGCTGATCTTAGGGGGGCGGGGCATGTGGGCGGCCCTCTGGGGCCTCTGCGCGGGGGTGTTGTGGTGGAACTTTCCTCGGGCGCGTACCTTCCTCGGCGATGGAGGGAGTAACCTGCTGGGATTCCTGTGGGGGGCCCTGTGGGTCCAGTTCCGGGGGGATTTTATGGCCCAGCGCCCCCTTTTATCTCTCATGGCGGTCTTGTTCCTTTTGGGAGGTGTCCCTATACTGGACACGGCCTACGCCATCCTGAGACGCTCCCTAAAGGGGAAATCTCCCTTTGCGCCGGACCGGGGGCATTTGCACTATCGCCTGCTCGACGGAGGGGTCCCCATGGGAGGGGTGGTCCTGTTGCTTTGTGCGCTCCACGTGGCTCTTTTGGGGGGAGGCATCTACCTTTTGTACGGCACGCTGCGCCTTTCCATGCTCGCCCCCTTTCCGGGGGGAATATAGAGGCGTGGGACAGATCGAATAAAACAGGAGTGAGACCCTTGAGTACAGAGCCTCGCACCGTGATTCTTGTGGTGGGGACCCGGCCGGAAGCGATCAAGATGGCGCCGGTCTTTCGCGCCTTGAAGAAACGATCGGAGGTGCGCCCCTATCTTCTGGCCACGGGGCAGCACGCGGAAATGCTCCTCGAACCCCTTTCGTACTTCGGCCTTGTGCCGGATGAGAACCTGGGGATTATGCGCGAGCGCCAGACCTTGGATCATGTGACGAGTGCCGTGCTGGGCCTTTCCGGTCAAGTCTTCGATCGGGAGCGTCCCGCCTTGGTCTTGGTGCACGGGGACACCTCCACCACGTTGGCGGCGGCCCTGGCCGCCTTTTACCGCAAAATTCCCGTGGGGCACGTGGAGGCGGGGTTGAGGAGCGGAGACATGGCACACCCCTTCCCCGAGGAGATGAACCGGGTGGTGACGGATCGGCTGGCCTCCTGGTGGTTTGCCCCCACGATGGGGGCCGCAGAGAACCTAAGGCGTGAGGGATGCCGCCCCGACCGAGTGGTGGTAACGGGGAACACGGTGATCGACGCCCTCCTGTGGACGATGAGTAGGGCGGGCCGCCCTTCCACCCCGGCGCTCCTGGATCTACCGCCGGAGGCCCGGGTTCTGTTGCTCACGGCTCACCGCCGGGAGTCTTGGGGGGCGGGGCTGGAGAGCATCTGTCGGGCCATGGGGCGTATCCTGGATCGGGTCCCGGACGTATGGGGCGTGGTCCCCATGCATCGAAACCCGGCGGTGCGGGAAACGTTTCAAAATTTCCTGGGGCACCACCCCCGAGTGCGGCTCTGTGACCCCTTGCCCTATCCGGACTTCATCTGGGCCATGGGGCGTAGCACCCTGATCTTGAGCGACAGCGGAGGCGTCCAAGAAGAGGCTCCGGTTTTGGAGAAGCCGGTGTTGGTCTTGCGGAGCGTGACGGAACGCCCCGAGGCCTTGACGGAGGGGACGGCGGTGCTGGTGGGCACCGACGAGGAACGCATCTTCTCCACGGCGTACCGTTTGTTGACCGACCCAGAGGCCTACGGAGCCTTGGCTCGAAAGGGGATGAACCCCTTCGGGAAGGGGGACGCAGCAGAAAAAATTTGTGAGGCGCTCTTGTCGCCCATGGGCGGCCTCACGGCAGGAGGTTCACGGTGAAAGAAGGGCAGAAAATAGTGATTCAGGGGGGGAAAGCCCTTCGAGGATCGGTGCGGGCCCAGGGAGCAAAGAATGCGGCCCTTCCCATCCTGGCATCGGCGCTGTTGCTTTCCGAGGGGACCCTTCAGCTTGAAAGGGTGCCGGATCTTGAGGACACGCGTACCATGGTGCAGATCTTACAGCATCTGGGGGCGGAGGCGCAGTTCGAAAACGGGGCGGTGCGAGTTCACACTCCAGCGGAAATCGCCTGGGAGACCCCCCCCCAACTGGTGCGTCGCATGCGAGCCTCTTCGTTGGTGCTGGGTCCCCTGCTTGCCCGGTGCGGCCGGGCATCCTTGCCCTTGCCGGGGGGGTGCTCCATCGGAGGGCGCCCCATAGACTTTCACCTCAAGGGTCTGGCCAAGATGGGGGCGGAAATAGAGCTGGTGCACGGCACTGTCCAGGCGCGGGCCAAAGGGTTACGGGGGTGTCGCCTCTATATGGACTTCCCTTCGGTGGGGGCCACGGAAAATCTGATGATGGCGGCGGTCTGTGCCCGGGGGGAAACGGTGATTGAAAATGCCGCCCGAGAACCGGAAATTACCAACCTGGCCCAGGCCTTGCGCTCCATGGGGGCCATCATCTCCGGGGAAGGGACGGGAACGATCCACGTAAAAGGAGACACCGCCCTGCACGGCGCCACCGTGCGGACCATTGCGGATCGCATCGAGGCGTGTACCTATCTGCTGGCGGGCATTATCACCGGAGGAGAAGTTGTCGTGGAAGACGTTGCCCCGGAGCATCTGGAGGCCTTTTTTGCCAAGCTGGAAGAGGCGGGGGCGGAGGCCTGGGCCTCGGGGGGTGATGCCAGAGCCCGGCGGAGCGCCAGGCTATCTTCCCTATCGCTGAAAGCCCTCCCCTACCCGGGATTTCCCACGGACTTACAGCCCCAGATGATGGCGGTGTTGGCTTTGGCCGACGGCACGAGCATCGTACAGGACGGAGTCTTTGAGTCGCGCTTCCTCCACGTGAACGAGCTCCAAAAAATGGGGGCTCGCATCGACGTCCAGGGGGGGACCGCCGTGATCACCGGAGTTCCCCACCTTCGAGGGGCGGATGTTCGGGCGACGGACCTGCGTGCAGGGGCGGCGCTCATCTTGGCGGGCCTGGCGGCGTCCGAGGAGACGGCGGTCTTTCAGATCCAACATATCAATCGTGGGTACGAAAACATCGTGACGAAGCTCCGTTCCCTGGGGGCTGCCATAAACCTGGACTCCTCGGAAGAGGAAGACTTGGCCTGATTTTTTTGCGTTTTATGGCGATCGGTCCCTGCAAAAAAGCTCCCTCACCGCCCTTTGATCGGGGAATCGTGGGAGGGATCGGAAGAGGACCCGCCTCGGCGAAGAGCCTTCGGTGGGCTCCGTCGCCCTGCAGGGCGGGGCCGACGAAAAAGGACGGGTACGGTCTCGCAGTTGAAAGGAGGAGCGCGGAAGATGTCATGGCTTGAGCGTTTGGGTCGCAAGGCCCTGATGGGAATCGAACCCTACCGGCCCGGAAAGCCGATTAGCGACGTGCAGCGAGAACTGGGGTTGAAGCAGGTAATCCGGCTCAGCTCCAACGAAAACCCCTGGCCCCTGCCAGAACGGTTGTCCCAGGTCATCTCGACCGCCGCGCAGGACGTGAGGCGTTACCCCGACCCGGGGGCCTACAACCTGCGCCGGGCTCTGGCCAAAAAGTGGGGCGTATCCCCCTCGGAGGTGGTGGTGGGGGCGGGGACGGAAGGGGTGCTCTTTTCCCTCTTTCAAGCTACCCTGGACGAGGGTGACGAGGTGGTCTACTGCACGCCCACGTACCCGCTCTACCGCCTCGCGGCCTGTGCCGCCGGGGCGCGTTGCGTCGAGGTGCCCCTGGGAGATGCCCTGGCTCCGGGGGCGGACCAGTTGCTCAGCGCCTGTACGCCCAAGTCCAAAGTGGTGGTGCTCTGCAACCCCAATAACCCCACGGGGGCCCTCATTTCTCGCAACGAACTACTTGCCCTGGCGGGGGCGCTGGAGGGGCGGGAGACCCTTCTGGTGGTGGACGAGGCCTACGCTGAATACGTGGTGGACCCCCGGTACGTCTCGGGGGTAGAGCTCTTTCGTCAGTTGGGGAACGTGGCTATTCTCCGCACGTTTTCAAAGATTTATGGCTTGGCATCCCTTCGGGTGGGGTACGCCATAGTCCCTAAACTTGTGGGGGAGTCCTACGCCAAGGTGCGGCGAGTCTTTGACGTTAACCGTGTGGGGCAAGAGGCGGCGGTGGCGGCCCTGGAAGAAGAGATTTTCGTGGAAGAGACCCGGACCAAGACCATCGCCGAGCGAGAGCGGATGGCCACCGAGCTCACCACGTTGGGGGTGAAGGTGATCCCCACTCACACGAACTTCCTCCTGGTTTTTCTGGCCGACGCCGATCGAGTGGCGGACGACCTTCTCCATGACGGCATCATTGTCCGTCCGGGGAGCGACCTGGGCATGGCGGGGGCCCTGCGCGTTTCCATGGGATTACCCGAAGAGAACGATCGCTTTGTGGCATCTCTTCGAAAACAATTAAAGCGGCCAGAAAAACGCTGACCCATGCCGGAAGATTTGCTGGACGGGGTGGAAGTTCTCGCCTTTGTGGGGCCCGCTGGGACCGGGAAGAGCCAGCGGGCCCAGCTTGTGGCAGGGGAACATGATACGGACTTCCTCATCGATGATGGTCTTTTAATCCATCGAGGGCAGATTGTCTGCGGCCGGAGCGCCAAGACGGAGCGCAACCAGATCTGTGCCATTCGCCGAGCCCTCTTCCAGTTTCCCGCGCATCGCCTCCAAGTGCGCCGGGCCCTGGCGGCATCGGCTCCTTGTCGGGTCATGCTAGTGGCCACATCGGAAGAGATGGCCCGCCGCATCTCCCGGCGCCTGGGAATCCCCCCGCCTCGCGCCTTCGTTCATATTCGAGACGTGGCGTCCCCCGAGGAGATTGCCCGGGCCCGGAATGAGCGCATTCACAAGAAGCAACATGTCATCCCCGTGTCTTCTCTCCAGGTACGGAAGAACTTTGCTGGCAAGATGGTGGGAAGGCTTCGCATCTTGTGGAGCGGAGAGGAGCCCCAAGGGGAAAAGACCATTGTCCGGCCCCCCTTCACGTTTCTCGGGAACTTGGCCATCGAGCCGGAGGCCCTGGCCCAAATCATCCGGGAGATTTCCCAGAGAACGCCCCAGGTGGCCTCCGTGAAAGAAGTCCGCGTGGATTCCCAGGGGGATCGGCTTCGTTTTTCCATTACCATCGCGGTATCTGTGGGAGAGATGACCATGCTGGACTTGGCCCTGTTTTTGCAGAAGCGTCTCTCTTCCAGCGTGGCGTATTTTACGGGACTCGAGGTGGGGAAGGTGGACGTCGTGGTGAGCGAGGTCGTATTGTGATGGACCTTCTTTACGATCCCGAAGGACTGGAAGTGGCAAAAGAGCGGGGCCGCATGTGGGAAGCCCTGGAACGGGAGGCCGAATCCTGTGCCCGGTGTCCCTTGGGAGCGGGGAGGCATCGGGTGGTCTTGGGCGATGGGAATCGCCGGTCGTCTTTGCTCTTGGTGGGCGAAGGACCGGGGGCGGAAGAGGATGCCCAAGGGATCCCCTTTGTGGGGGCTGCGGGGCAGCTGCTCACCAAGATCTTGGAGGCGGCGGGCATCGGGCGCCAGGAAGTATATATCACGAACATTGTAAAGTGCCGCCCCCCGAATAACCGGGCCCCCCAGATGGAAGAAATGCTGGCCTGCGACCGCTTTCTCCAGGCTCAGATCCTTCTCCTAAACCCCCGTATCCTCGTGTGCCTCGGCAGTACCCCGGCGAAGTGGATCCTCAAGACATCGGAGGGCATATCCAAGATTCGGGGGAAATGGTTTTCCTGGAGGGGCATTGACGTCATGCCCATGTTTCACCCCAGCTATCTCTTGAGGAACCAATCCTCCACGGTGGGTAGCCCGAAGCACCAAACCTGGTTGGACATTCAGGAAGTCCGCAAGCGATGGGACGCGTGGGGACCTCGGGGGAGCCTTTCGGAGATCCCCAAAGGAGGGATGTCGTAGTGTGGCAAGAAGAGAGCGCCGCAGGGGGGGCGCGCCACGTGGCCATCATCATGGATGGCAACGGACGATGGGCCAAGGCGCGACACTTGCCCCGCATCATGGGCCACCACGCCGGAGTGCAAGCGGTGGAGCGCACGGTCCGGGCCGCCAAGGATTTGCGCGTTCCCGTGATATCACTCTACGCCTTTTCTACGGAAAACTGGAAGCGCCCTAAGGCGGAGGTCCTGGGGCTCATGGGTCTTTTCCGGTACTACGTGGCGATGAAGGTGAAGGCCCTGTGCGAAGAGGGGGCCCGGTTGCGCTTCGCCGGGAGCCGGGAAGGACTTCCCGAAGATGTCATACGGACGCTTGAAGACGCCGAAAATGCCACGGCGTCCTGCCGGGCCATCGACGTGGTGGTGTGCCTCAACTACGGGGGGCGTCGGGAGATCCTCGACGCAGTCAATGCCCTTTTGGCCTCCGGGCACTCGGGGTCCGTGACGGAAGAACTCCTCCGGTCCCAGTTCTACATCCCCGACCTCCCCGATCCCGACTTAGTCATACGCACCAGCGGAGAACATCGCATGAGCAATTTCTGGCTCTGGGAAGGAGCCTACAGCGAACTTTACTTCACGGACACTCTCTGGCCCGACTTTGGCCGAGAGGAGCTCGAAAAAGCCCTGAAAATCTTCTCCGGCAGGGAACGTCGCTATGGCGGAGTCGGAGGATCCGAAAAAAATGGATAGAGATCCCATGATCAGCGAAGAAAAAGAAGCCCCTTCCGTCGAAACTCGAGCCTCCCAGGACGATTCCCGGGACCCGGGGATCTCGGCGGGGACGAAAAAACTTCCGAGGTCTCCTCTGCCATCTCCCAAGCGCGGGGTGGGGGGACGGGTCCTCCTGGTCCGGGCCCTTTCCGGGGGTCTCGTGGTGGGAGCGGTGGTGGGGGGACTCTTGACGGGGGGGTATGGGTGGATCGCCGTGGTATCCCTCCTGGCCCTGATATCCCTGGGGGAATTTTACGGCATCTTGCGGCGCCGCTTTCATGTCTCCTCAGGTATCGGGTTGCTCGGAGGCTTGGGAATCCTGGCGGCGTCGGTTTTTGAGGTGCCCGAGAGGGTGGACCTGTTGATTTTGACCCTGGTGGCCCTGGGGACCCTGGGAATAGAGGTCTTTCGAAGACAACTCACGGGAACGAGCCAGGCCATCTTTAACATGGGGGGAACGGTGGGAGGGGTGATCTATGTCGCCCTGCCTTGGAGCTTCCTCTTGGATATGCGTACGGAACCCTGGGGACAGATGGTCCTGTTTTCGCTTTTTCTATGCACGTGGAGCTGCGATGTCTTGGCCTATCTGGTGGGCCTTGTCTGGGGTCGAACGCCTCTTTGCCCCGATATAAGCCCTAAAAAGACCTGGGAAGGAGCCCTGGGAGGCCTTTTAGGAGCTCTGGGGGCCAGCGGGGTGGTGGCCTATGCCCTGGCGGCGCCCCCCATGCCCCTTCTGATCATCGGCCTCATCTGCGGTACCTGGGGACAGGTGGGAGACCTGGCGGAATCGGCGCTCAAGCGAGAAGCTCTGGTCAAAGATAGCGGCAAAATCCTGCCGGGGCACGGGGGGCTTCTCGATCGCTTCGATAGCCTCTTATTCAGCGTGTCGGCAGTTTATCTTCTTTTCGGGGTGATATGGTCATGACGCGAACGCCCAAAGACGTGGGCATCATCGGCGCCACCGGTAGCGTGGGGGGGGCGGCTCTGTGGATTTGCGAAAAATTCCCCGATAGATTCCGGGTTCGGGCCCTGGCGGCCCAGAGAAACGTCGCCGCCATGGAATCTCTGGTACGCCGTTTCAATCCCGAAGTGGTGGTCCTGGCGGAAGAGGGGGCGGCGGCGGAGCTGGCGTCTCGCCTCGGCGGGGAAGGGCGGGTCTTCGGCGGAGCAGGGGCCCTGGATAGGATGGTGGCCGAGCTCCCCGGGGTACACTGGGTCTTCGCGTCCTCCGGAACGGGGGCTCTGGGGGCTTTGGAAAGGGCCCTGGTCCAGGGGGACGACGTGTCCTTGGCCAACAAAGAGAGCGTGGTGGTGGCGGGGCCGTGGATTTTGCCCTTGGTTTCCCGGAAGGATCAACTGAGGCCGGTGGACAGCGAACACAACGCGATTTGGCAGGGCCTTTTCGGGGAAAAGGAGGAGGATGTGGACCGGATCTGGCTCACCGCCTCCGGGGGGCCCTTTCGGAATTTTTCTCGGGAGGAAATGGCCCGAGCGACTCCAGAGCAGGCCCTCCGTCACCCCACGTGGGCCATGGGCGCCAAGATCACGGTGGACAGCGCAACCTTAATGAACAAGGGGATCGAGGTCCTGGAGGCGATGCAGCTTTTTAATCTTCCCGTGCATCGGGTTCACGCCCTGGTCCACCCCGGATCCCTGGTTCACGGGGTGGTGCGTTTCCGAGATGGATGCAGCAAGATGGTACTGTCCACTCCGGACATGCGCATCCCTGCGGGGGTGGCCATGGCCTTCCCCGAGCGGTTGCCGATCATGGAGACCGAGCTGGCCCCCCCTCCCCCCACTCCCATGAATCTGGCCCTGGACGCCCCGGACGAGGGGCGCTTCCCCTGCTTTTCCCTGGCCCTCGAGGCGGGGCGCCGGGGAGGGGCCTACCCCGCGCTCTTGGTGGGAGCGGACGAGGCGGCGGTGCGGGCCTTTCTCGAGGGGCGCATAGGGTTTTTGGACGTGGCCTCGGTGGTGGAAGAGACCCTGGAGGGATGGAAGGGCGCGGCGCCCGCTTCCCTAGGAGACGCCCTGGAGGCGGTGGAAGAGGGGCAGAGACGCGCTGAGGCGATGATGGGGGAAGGACGGTTTCGTCGATGACTTTTTTGGCCTTTTTCCTCGTCATCGCCGTGTGTGTGCTGATCCACGAATTTGGGCACTTCGCCAGTGCTCGCCTCATCGGGGTCCGGGTGCATGAGTTCGCCTTCGGCATGGGCCCCATCCTCCTGTCCCGGGAGCGAGGGTGCACGCGGTGGTCCTTCCGGGCCTTTCCCGTGGGGGGCTTCGTCCGGTTGGCGGGCATGGGCGAGGAGCAAGAGGGAGAGTCCTGTGCCGACGAAGAATCCTTCGGTCACAAGCGCCCCTGGGAGCGGTGCGTCATCCTGGCGAGCGGCGCGGGGCTCAACATCCTGCTGGCGGTGGGGCTCACGGCGGCCCTCCTCATGGGACACGGCGTCTTAGATCTGGAGAGCACCGTGGTGGGGGAAGTCATGGCGGGATACCCGGCGGATCAGTGGGGCGTGGTCTCGGGGGACCGAATCTTGTCGGTGAACGGCGAGGCGGTGACGACGTGGGATGACATGTCTCGGCGCCTCCGGGAAAAGGGAGCCCAGGGCGCCGTGATGCTGGAGGTGGAGCACCGGGGGGCGGTGAGGGTCTTTTCCGGCGAACTGAGCCGAGACGCCCGGCAGGGGACGCCCCTTTTCGGCGTGCGCCCCCGATGGGTCACCTATGGCTTCGCGGCGGCCCTGGGGCATTCTTTCAGCTATACCTGGCAGATGAGCCGGGAGATCCTGTCGGGGATGGTGGCTTGGATTTTCGCTCGCCGAGACATCGACGTCACGGGTCCCGTGGGCATTGCCAACCTGGCGGGGGAGGCGGCTCGCCAGGGGATGTGGTCCTTTTTGTCGTTTTTAGCGGTGATAAACCTCCATCTGGGGCTTTTGAACCTTTTCCCCTTTCCGGCCCTCGACGGAGGAAGGCTCTTTTTTGTCTTCGGCGAGATGATCACCGGGCGACGGTTACCCGAAAGGTGGGAGCAGTACATCCACCTGGGGGGATTCGCGGTGCTCATGGCGCTTATCCTGGTGATCACGTGGCAGGACCTCGTCAAACTCTTGGGGTAGAGCGGGGTTCGGGCCCCGAGAGGGACCCCGGAAGAAAGTCCTAGGCCGCAGTAAAGGTGGCGATGGGTATGGCCTGTGCGCGGGCGGTGTGTGTGGGGGCTTTGGGCATTGGAGGGGATAACCCCGTCAGAGTGGAAAGCATGCTCAAAACCCCCTTGGAAGACCTCGCGGGGTGCGAAGGGGAGCTTCGAAGCTTGGATCGGGCCCGATGCGAGCTGGTGCGGGTGGCCTTTCCCCGTCGAGAGCTGGCGGGAGCCCTGGGTGAGCTCTGTCGCAAGAGCCCCATGCCTCTCATGGCGGATATCCATTTTGATCCGGCCCTGGCGGTGGAGGCCCTGAGGCAGGGGTGCCCCGCCGTGCGACTGAACCCGGGGAACATGTCTCAGCGCGACCTTCGCGAGGTGGTGGTGGCGGCGGAAGATCGGGGGGCCGCGCTGCGCATTGGCGCCAACGGAGGATCGCTCAGCAACGACCAGATGGCCCGGGCGGAGGGAGACCGAGCCTTGGCCCTGCTTCACGCTGCGGAAGATCAGCTGGCGGCGCTGGAACGAGAGGGATTTTCTCGCATCATCCTTTCGGCCAAGGCCACGTCGGTGCCGGAGACCGTACGGGCCAACGTCCTTTTGGGGCAGCGTCACCCGGACTATCCGCTGCACGTGGGCATCACCGAAGCGGGGGGCGACGTGGAGGGGATCGTGCGGGGAGCCTGTGGTATTGGCCTCCTCCTGGCTCAGGGGTTGGGAGACACGCTGCGGGTGAGCCTCACGGGGCCCTCGCCCGACGAAATCCGCGTGGGATACGCCCTTTTGCGTGCCCTAGAGCTCCGGGCTCTGGGGGCCCAGCTCCTGTCTTGTCCCACCTGCGGCCGCCGAAGGGCCGATGTGAGCGCCATCGCCGCCGCCCTTCGCCCCCACCTGGACTCCTTTCCCGACGGAGTGACCATCGCTGTTATGGGGTGCGAAGTTAATGGGCCCCGGGAAGCCCGGGAGGCGGATGTGGGGGTGGCCGGATCTCCCGGAGGAGTGATCCTCTTTCGCCGGGGAGAGTTTCTGGGCGAGCTGCCCCGGGAAAATCCGGAGGACGTGGTGGAGGCCCTGCGCCGAGCTCTGGCGGATCCTTCGAGAGACAGCACCCCGGAGGAGGGCGGAGCCCCCGGAGATGGAGCGTAGGCGCCGCAGATCTGAAAGAGGGAGAGGAACCCCCATGGATTCAGAGAAAAGCCAGACTTTCCCCTCCAAGACTCCTGATCTCGAAGGGGTGGCTTCGGAGGAAACGGGCCTCCGGAGGCCTTGGTTTGTCTTGGTCACGGGGAAAGACCTTGAGGCCTTTCCTGAGGCCCCTCGTTACGATGGATTTGCCGTGCGAGAGGCCCTTTTGCCCGCCGGAGCATCGACCCTGGAAGGAATGGCATGGACCGAAGGGCCGCCTCCCGTTCAGAGCCTCGCCGCCGCCATCGTTGCCCCCCCTCTCTCGGAGTCGGTGGTAGGGGCGGCGGTGGGGGTGCTGTGCCTGGCGGATGGTTCCCGTCGGGCGGCGGTGGTGACTTGTCTCGGAGGGGCCGAGGAGGCGCTGATGCGGGTGGAAGAGATCCTTTTCCGGGAAGTCGACGAAAAAGACGACCTCGCCGTGGAGACCTTGTACCTGGCGGGAGAGGAGGCCGAGGCCCGGGAAGAAGAGGCCGCTACGGTGGGGGCGGCATGCTTCTTCGGTGGGTTAGGGAACGAAGGAGCCTCTTAAGGCGCGATCTCCGATGATCCCAGGAACTTTACGAAAAAGCGGGCCACCGCGACGGAAGGACGGAGGCGAAGGGGAGATGGATCGAGGACGCGGGAGAAGGGAGTGCTTTCGATGCAGGTGATGGAGCGCAAGACGAACGACCTGTGGTTTACGGAAGAACAGACCCCTGACATGAGGATGGGGTTGCGCATCAAGCAAGTACTGCGACACGAAGAGACCCCATACCAGCGACTGTTGGTGGTGGAGACGGAAGAGTGGGGCCGGGCGTTGGTGCTGGACGGGGCCATCCAGATCACCGAAAAAGACGAGTTCACCTACCATGAGATGATGGCCCACGTGCCTCTTTGCGCCCACCCTGCCCCGTGCCGAGTGCTGGTGGTGGGGGGGGGTGACGGAGGCGTCGTGCGGGAGGTGGCCAGGCACGGGGCCGTGTCCCAGATCTTTCTGGTAGACATCGACGCCGAAGTGACCAGGGCTTCCCGGGAGTTCTTCCCCTCGGTGAGCTGCGCGCTGGATGATCCCCGGGTCACCGTACTCCACGAGGACGCCTTGGTGTTTGTGAAAGACCATCAGGCGAGCTTTGACGTGATCATCGTGGATAGCACGGATCCCGTGGACTTCGCGGCGGGCCTTTTTTGCGCCCCCTTCTACCGGGACGTGTACCAGGCTCTGAAAGAAGATGGGATGTTGATGGCCCAGACCGAATCTCCCTTTGCAGAACCCCGCATGGTCACCCCCACCTTTCAGCAGATGCGTAGCGTCTTCCCCTTGGTCCATCTCTGCTGGGGCTCCATGCCCACCTATCCTACGGGGACCTGGACCTACATGGTGGGAAGCCGTCGCCACGACCCTCGCATCCTCCGAAGCCCCGTGCCCCAGGGAACAAGGTACTACTCCGAGGCCATTCACGGCGCCTCTTTTGTGCTTCCCCCCTACATGCAGGAACAGATCGGCGAGTAGGCGACGGGGGCGGCGGCCCGGGGTCGGAGGGGAGGGCCACGAAAAGGGTAAAGGGATGACCCTTGCCAGGATGGAAGGGCTATGATATAACTGAAAGAGTAAACCGGCTTGCTTTTTTGGTTCATTTCTTCCCGAAGAGGAGTGGGGTCATGACAAGCGATAGCCGAGGTTTTTCCGTGGGTTCCGAGGTGGGGCGCCTGAGGCGAGTGATGCTCCACCGGCCAGGACTGGAACTGGACCGCCTCACCATTCACAACAAGGATGAGCTTCTTTTTGACGACATCCTGTGGCTCGAAGAGGCCCAGAGGGAGCACGACGCCTTCGCCGACCTGCTCCGGGACAATGGCGTGGAAGTGGTTTATTTCCGCAATTGTCTGGCCCACATCCTCCGGGAGGAACCCCTGCGCGACGAGCTCCTGGACGACGCGTTGGCCCTGGAGGCCCTGGACATTCCCCTGGCGGGGGCTCTAAAAAAAGAGCTCATGGGCATGAACCCCGCAGACCTGGCCGAGGTGCTCATCTCGGGTCTCACGAAGAAAGAGACGGAAGCCATCGTGGGGGACATCCGGAGCCTGGCGATCCGCTTCCCGGATGTCAACGATTTTCTCATCCGCCCCCTTCCCAACCTGTACTTCCAGAGAGACCCCTTCGCCTTCGTGAAAAATGGAGTCATTGTAAGCTGCATGAACTTTGATGCCCGGCGGCGGGAGCCCCTCTACGCCCACGCCATTTTCCGCCACCACCCCTATTTTGCCGATGTCCAGATCATCTTTGGGGACGACCCCCGGGATTGCGCTCCCTACACCATCGAGGGGGGCGACGTGCTGGTGCTCTCCGAGGACACGGTGGCCATCGGGGTGAGTCAGCGCACCCGGGCGGGCACCGTCCAGATCGTGGGGCGGAGGATGGCCCAGAAACTGGGCATCCGCACCGTTTTGGCGGTGGATATCCCGAAAATCCGGGCCTCCATGCACCTGGACACCGTGTTCACCATGGTGGATCGGGACGCTTTCACCATCTATCCGGGACTGGAAGAGCACTTGCACATCGCCGAGCTGCGCTATGACGCCGACGGCGCCCTGGAGGGCATTGTGGACCATCACAGTCTGTCGGATTGCCTCCGGCGTACGTTGCACATGGACCACCCCCGCTTCATTGAGACGGGGGGAGGGGATCCCATCGCGGCGGCCCGGGAGCAGTGGAACGACGGCACCAACACGTTGGCCATCGCGCCGGGAGTGGTGGTGACCTATCGCCAGAACGTGGTGTCGAATCAGGTGCTGCGGGAAAACGGAGTGAAGGTTTTCGAAATCCGCGGAGCCGAACTGGGCCGGGGGCGCGGGGGGCCCCGTTGTATGACCCACCCCCTGATGAGAGAACAGTTGTAATCGCCGTCTTTTTTTTCGTCCCCGTTCGAGGAATCGTCCGGGCCGTGGGGAGCAGTAGACGAAGCCAGGGCTTCGTGATGTCAAAGGAGGAGAGAGTATCATGCCGGTTAACCTGAAGGGACGTAGTTTTTTGACTCTGATGGATTTCACCCCCGAAGAGGTTCGATACATGTTGGACCTGAGCCACGACCTCAAGGCAAAGAAGCGTACGGGGGTGCGGGAGCCGCTGTTGGCGGGGAGAAACATTGTCTTGCTTTTCGAGAAAACTTCCACTCGGACGCGTTGCGCCTTCGAAGTGGCGGCGATGGACGAAGGGGCCCACGTGACGTTTTTGGATTCCAGCAGCTCCCAGATGGGAAAAAAGGAATCCCTGGAGGACACGGCTAAGGTACTGGGGCGCTTTTACGACGGCATTGAGTACCGGGGCTACCAGCAGGAAGTGGTGGAGCTCCTCGCCAAGTATGCAGGAGTGCCGGTGTGGAACGGCCTCACCGACATAGACCACCCGACTCAGATCCTGGCGGACTTCATGACCATTGAAGAGCACGTGGCCAAACCCCTAAACAAAGTAAAGTTGGTCTTTGCCGGAGACACCAGGAACAACATGGCCTACGCCCTCATGTACGGCGCCGCCAAGACGGGGATGCACTTCGTGGGATTGGGCCCCAAGGAGCTGAGCCCCAACGCCGAGATCCTCGCCAAGGTGCGAGAAGAGGCCAAGATCACCGGGGCGGTCATCGAGGTCAGCGACAGCTTGGAATCCGTCAAGGGCGCCGACGTCATATACACCGACGTGTGGGCCTCCATGGGAGAAGAGGACAAAATCCCCGAAAGGGTGAAGTTGCTGACGGATTACAAGGTCACCATGGAAATGATGGAAAAAACGGGCAACCCGGATGTGATCTTCCTGCACTGCCTCCCGGCGTTCCACAACTTCGAGACGAAGCTGGCCAAGGACATGAAAGAAAAGGGGTACGACATCCGAGAAGTGACGGATGAGGTTTTCCGGAGCCGTCACTCGGTGGTCTTCGACGAGGCCGAAAACCGCATGCACACCATCAAGGCCGTGATGGTGGCCACCATAGGCCGCAACTAACCCTCCGTTATCCCCCTTCCTTCGGTGTTTTATCCCCCAGGGCCTGGGCCCTGGGGGATTTTTTGTCCCGGGGAGGTGAAGGTCCCAGGGTGCGCCTTTTGACCTATGGACGGAGAGCCTCCCCTTGCGAGAGAATGGGGCGAGGTGGCATCGATTCCCTTTTTCGTGCTTTCGGACAAGGGGTGTCGTGCCCGGGCCTTCGGGCCGATACCACGAAGGAGGTAAGCCCATGATCAGGGTGTTTCTTGCCGACGACCACCCCCTGACCCGATCGGGGATCGCGGCGTACCTGGAGCAGGAAAAGGACATGGAATTGGTGGGAGAGGCCTCCGACGGGGAGGAGGCCCTGGAGCGCATTCGGGCCCTGGCCCCCGACGTGGCGCTCATGGATATCCGCATGCCCAAGGGCGACGGAGTCTCCGTGGTGCGGCGCATGAAAGAAGAAGGGCTGCGCACGGCGGCCCTCATGCTGACTTCCTACGACGCTCAGCAATATGTGGTGGCCTCCTTGCGCAACGGGGCCAAGGGGTATGTGCTCAAGACGGCCACCCCGGAAGAGCTGGCGTCCGCCATCCGGGTCGTCTCCGTCGGGGGAGTCTATCTGGACCGGGAGGTTTCCCGAAACATCGAGGGGGACTTTTCCCCCGAGGAGCTCTCTGTGCGAGAGCGGGAGGTGCTCCTTTTGGCCGCCAAGGGACTTTCTAGCAAGGAGGCCGCCAGGGAGCTCTTTATCAGCGACCGCACGGTGCAGACCCACCTCGCCTCGATTTACGATAAATTGGGGGCCAAAAACAAGACCGAGGCCATGCTCTTGGCCCTTAAGTACGGCATCGTCACGTTGGAGGACTTGCTGGATTGAGAAGGCATCTCCTCCTGGCCCTCACCGTGGCGATCCTCCTGCCGTCGTTGGCCATCTTGGTGGCCTCCGGGGTTAGCCTCATCGAGCACGAGCGCGCCATCCGGGTGGTGGCCCGCTCCTACGTTCAGGATCTGGCGGAGATGGTGGCCTCTCGCCTGGACCTGCGCTGGGGGCGTTTTGGCCTTCCTGGGCAGGAATACCCGGACCGCCGGACCCTGGATTCCTCGCGGGAGTTCCTCTTTCGCTTCTTCTCCTGGCGTCTTTCCATGCCGGGATGGGTGGCGGTCATTGACGAGGGGGGACAGATCATGACCGCCTCTCCGGGGGCCGAATCGCTGGCCCAGATTGCCCCCGGGGGGGTGCCTGTGGGGCATGTCCTGGACATCAAAGACATCCACGGGAAGAAGTACACCATCGCGGCGTACCCCGTGCGCGATACCCGGTGGTTTGTGGTGGCGGCGGTGTCGTGGGAGGCCTTATTGGGGCCCATGGTGCGCTATGGGAGCCTCTGGGCCCTGGTGATCAGCGGCTTTGCCCTGGCGGGGCTCGCGGCGGTGTGGGCCCTGTGGCGCTGGCTCATCGCTCCCCTGAGGGCCCTGGAAAATGAGGTATCCCGGCTGCGATGGGGGGAGGAGACCCCCGCAGCCAAGGGGGCCCCAGCGGTGTTCGAGCTCCAGCGCCTGCGGGGAGTCTTGCGCCATCTCGCCCAGACCGCCATCGAAAAATCCCGGCTCATGCGCCGTTCCGTGACGGACCTGGTGCGGGTCCAGGAGCAAGAACGCACTCGATTGGCGCGGGAGATCCACGACGGCCCCCTACAGAGCATCACGGCGTTGATCCAGCAGCTCCGCCTCGCCGACCTGGCGCCATCAATCGAAGACCGGAGCAGGAGGATGACCATGGCGGAAGAGGGGGCCCATCTGGCGGTCCGGGAGCTCCGGGGGCTCTGCGACGAACTCTCCCCTCCTTGGCTTGATCTGGGCCTTTCCCAGGCGGTGACGGAGTTGGCGGAGCGCCTTTCGGCCCACCTCGACGTGGCGATTTCTGTGGAGTGCGAATCTGCTGCGGACGACCTATCTTCCGAAGCGGTGCTGTCCCTTTTTCGGGTGGCGCAGGAGGCGATCCATAACGCCGTGCGCCACGGTAGGGCCCGTCGGGTGGAGCTCCGGGGAACCAGGGAAGGGAATTTCTTCGCCTTGGAGATAGAGGACGACGGCGAGGGGTTCTCCCCGGGGGAAGATTTTAACGCCCTGCGGGTTCGGGGGCATCGGGGACTGGCCAACATGCAGGAGCGCATGGCCCTTGTGGGGGGCACGCTGGAGCTGCGCTCTTCCCCCGGAAAGGGAACCCTGGTGCGGTGTATCGTGCCCCTGGGGGCGGAGGGGGAGGCGGACTAGATCAGGCCCTCTCCTGAAAGCTCAGACGGGGGAAGGCTCCCGGGAGAGGACGGCCAGGGCCTCCAGGCATCGGTCCACCTCGTCCTCCGTGGTGAAGTACCCCGGGGAAAGGCGCAGGGCCCCCTGGGGAAAGCTCCCCAGGGTGCGGTGGGCCCAGGGGGCGCAGTGGAGCCCCGGGCGGCCCTCGAGACCAAATCGTTCCGATAGTTCGAAGGCCAGCGTACCGTTGTCCCACCCCTCCACGTTCAGGGGGAATACGGGGAGGCGCCCTTCCATGGAGGCCATGCCGTAAAGTGTCGCCCGGGGAATGGCCCGGAGCCCTTTAAGGAGCCGCTCCCCCAGGAGGTGTTCTCGCCGGGCGATGGCCTCCCTCCCCTGGGATTCGATCCAAGCCAGGGCGCCCTCCAGCCCCGCTATGCCGGGCAGATTGGGGGTCCCCGCCTCGAATTTGTCGGGCAACACGGAGGGCTGCCGTTCCTCGTGGGAAAAACTTCCCGTGCCCCCCTCCACCAAGGGACGGGTCCGGTGCGCGAACTCCGGGTGCCAGACGATGCCCCCGATCCCCTGGGGTCCCAGGAGCCCCTTGTGCCCGGTGAAACACACGGCGGCGGCGTGCCATCGTTCGGCGGACACGGGGAGGACCCCCGCCGTCTGGGCCACGTCTACCACCAGGGGAACCCGGCGCTGGTGGCAGACGGAGGCGATGGCGTCCATGTCCTGGATGGTGCCGCAGACGTTGCTCGCGTGGGAGAGGGCCACGAGGTCTCCCCCGGAGGCCAGGGCGGCCTCCAGGTCCCCGGGGTCGAGGTGCCCCCGGGGGTCGCAGGGTAAGATCACCACCTCGATGCCCACCGATTCCTCCAGGGAGCGGAGGGGACGGACCACGGCGTTGTGTTCCATGGACGTGGTGAGGACCCGCATGCCCGGCCGGAGAAATCCCTTGAAGACCACGTTCAGCGATGCGGTGACGTTGTCGGTGAAGGTGACGTACCGGGGGTCGCGCCCTTCGTGTCCTTCCAGCATGGTCGCAAGGCGCTCTCGACATGTGGAGACCAGATCCAGGGTGGCCCTATCGCGAGAGGAAATGCTTCCTCGGCCGAGATTGGCCCCCCCCCGGGTCAAAAAATCCCTCATCTTTTCAGCCACGGCGGGAGGTTTGGGCCACGTGGTGGCGGCGTTGTTGAAGTACACGGGGAGCTCCCCTAACCTAAGACGAGGGTCTTACGGGCTCGGAGCATCGCGTCGGTGATCTCGAACATGTTCGATAGGGTCCCCGCTGCCAATCGATCGGCGACGCCGAAGTGCGTCACGCAGGTGCCGCAGACCAGGACGCGACACCCCCGGGATTCCATCTCCCGCAGGACCTCCGAAGTGGAACTCTCCTCCAGCGCCAAAAAAATCCCCCCGTTCATGAGGGCCACTGTGGCGGGTGGGGGGGAAGAGGCCGCCAAGGTGCCGAGAAAGGCCTTGATAAGGGCCTCCCCCAGCTCGGGACTCTCCTGCCCCAGGGTGCGCCCCAGAAAAAGCACCCCGATTCCTTCCGGAGAGCGGGAGACGGGGATCGGGACCTCGGGGGCCCTTTGGCTCCCGGTGGAGCCTCCTTCCCGGTGACCCGAGACCACGATATCGGTCGCCGCGCCGGAGCGATACGAGGTAAACCCCTGGCTTCCGAGGAATCGGAGGACGTTCTGGGCCGAGATGTCGTTATCCACGTGCACCTCAATCTCCAAGGCCCCTTGGTCCACGGCGGCCTTGGCCATCATCACCGGTTGAGGGCAGGGTTTTCCCCGAGCATCTATGAGGATCATGAAAACACTCCCTTTCTGGAGGATCTTTTCCTGGAGGGTCTAGATTTTATGCCGTAAAGTATAGTATCAGAAGGCCCCGCCAGGTCAAGGGAGAAATGGCGCTCCCCCGGATCGGTTATCTAGGGGGCTAAAAGAAGGTCCCCCGCCAGCTCTTGGGGCGGTGGGGCGAAGGGGAGGGGTGTGGATGGCCAGCAAAGCGAAGGACGGGCAAGAGGGGACCCCGGGGGCCTTCGAGGGCGCCGAAGGCTCCGTGACGATCCCCGCAGGGTACGAGGGACACACGGTGTGGCATGCCCTGCGGTCCCTGGGGGTCGCCTTCGAAGCTCCCTGCGGAGGCCAGGGGAGATGCGGGGGATGCCGGGTGCGCCTGTCCGGAGGGGTGTCCCCGCCGGAGGAGGGGGAAAAAGAGCTCCTCGGAGAGGAGGGAAGGAGCCAGGGATATCGTCTGGCGTGCCGAGCCCGTCTTACCGGGGGGGCCCGGGTGAATCTTACGGTGGGTCCGGGAAAATCGGGGGGCGAAAAAGGATCGAGCGGGGGGCAAAGGACTCACTGGAGGGCTCCGGAGCTACTCATTCCCTGGGACGAGCTCGGGGAAGCGGGAAGCCTTTCCGAGGCGCTGGTCCGGGCGCTGGCCCATCAAGGGGAGGAGGTCGGTCATGTTTCCCGGGCCGCGCTGCTCCAGGCCTCCCGGCGGTGGCGCCCCGGGGAGCCTGGAGCCTTTATTCTCCCGGTGCGAGATGGCGTCCTCCGGGGGTGCCTGTCCCCGGGGCGGACTCCTCTGGGAGTCGCCTGCGACCTGGGAACCACCACGGTGGCGGTCTACCTGGCCGATCTCCTCACGGGAAGAGTATTGTGGTCCGGCGCCTCTTCAAATCCCCAGGCGCCTTTCGGTGCCGACGTGGTTTCCCGGATGGGGGCGGCGTTGGAGGGTTTGGGCCCCTTCGACGAGCTTTGCGTCGCGTTGCGCCGGGCGGTGGAATCGCTGGTGAAAGAGGGGCTAGCCTCCATCGGGGGAGACGGCGAGGAAGTGCTGGAGATGGTAGTGGTGGGAAACCCTCCCATGGAGCACTTCTTTTTGGGCTACCTCCCCGGAACGATGGCCCGGGAGCCCTTTGTCTGCGTGGATCCCTTGCCCGAGGCCCTTTCGGCGGGATGTTTGGGGATGGAGTTTATCCGGGACGCGACGGTGCGCCCCCTTCCTCCGGTGGGGGCCTTTGTGGGGGCCGACCTGGTGGGGGTCTTGTTGGCCGTAGAAACCTTGCCTCCGAAGAGAACTCGCCTGGTGGTGGACTTTGGCACCAACGGAGAGATCGCCTTGGTTTCAGAGGAGGACCTTTGGGTTACCTCGGCGGCGGCGGGGCCTGCCTTTGAAGGGGGGCACATATACCAGGGCATGTCCGCCCGCCCCGGGGCGGTACGACGCGTGCGACTCCACGACGGAGATCTAAGGGCGGAGACGGTGGATTCCGCCCCTCCCCGGGGGATCTGCGGCTCGGGCCTGATCGATGCGGTGGCAGCCCTCCGCCGGGCGGGAGTTTTAGACGACGGCGGTCGCCTTCGGGGTGACCCCTTTCCAGGAGACGGGGGGGACCGGCGGAGAATGCGGGGGGAGGAGAGGGGGATAATGTTGGCCTCCGGCGATGAAGGAGAGGTGACGATCTGGCAGCGCGATATCCGAGAGGTGCAGTTGGCCAAAGCGGCCCTTCAAGTGGGCATCTGTCGCCTGTTGGCCGAAGGAGGAGTGAAGGCGGAGGCGGTGGAGGAGTGTGTCTTTGCGGGGGCCTTCGGAGCGGAGCTAGACCCGGAGGCGGTGCGAGAGTTGGGGGTCGTGCCGCCGGGGTTTGATGGATCCTTTGTGGCGCTGGAAGACGCGGCGGGGGGAGGGGCCCTGCGCGTCCTCCTGGAGGGAGCTCCGGCGGAGCGCCGGGCCCGGGATGTGGCCTTCAGGGCTAAAGTGGTGTCCCTGGCAGAGACCCCAGAGTTCCAGTCCCTCTTTTTAGGCGCCATGGCCTTTCCTCGGAGGGAATAAGACCTTGGGGGATTTTTTCTGGGAGCATCATAAAGAACTTATCCCTCTGATGGCGGACGAAGGGATCCCGGAGGATGGGTGGGGCCCCGATCTCCATCGGGAGCCCTTTGTCTCCGCGATGGAATGGGCGAGGCAATGGATTGGGCGTAGCGCCCGCCCCCGGGCCCTGTGGCGTCGCTGCCCCCTGGGGCGCGAGGGAGAGGGGTGGGTGGCGATGAGGTCTCCAGGGGAACCCATACCCCTTCACATCGTGGGGGAGCCCGAGGGTTGGGAAGGAGGGGAGTCGGCCATATTCTTGGCCCTCACCCTGGGGGCCTTGGAAGGCGTCGACGGCGGGGCTCCGGAGGGAGACCTCCTGCGGCGCTACGCCCTGGCCGTGGTGGGGGGGCGATGGCTGGAGGCTGCGGGGCGTAGGGCTTGGGAAAGGATAGGGGCCGACCTTCGAGCTCAAGGGGAGACCCTGACTCTCCCCCTAAGTCCCGGAGAAGGCCCCTCCTGGCCCCTGGAGGGGCAGCGAGCCCTGGGGGATCTGTTGGACCTCGGATCCGTGGGGATGGGGTTGAACGGGCACCAAGTTCTCTTCCCCTTGATGTCCCTCACCGCCGCCGCCGTGGTGATCCCCGGGGAGGGGACGAAGGAGGGGAGCGAAGGGCGATGGGATAAGTGCCTCCGCTGCGCCCTAAAGGGACGCTGCGAGTGGAGGAGCGGGAAATGACACTGAGCGGGGCCGCCGAAGTCGTGTCGCCTCACCCTTCGAGATCGTCGTTCCCCTTCGGATTGCAGGGGCCCCTAAGGGGATTCTTGTGTCACCGCTTCCATCTCCGCCATGAGCTCCTCCCAGCGGGGCATGAGATTGTTGAGCTCTTTTTCGATGGTCCCCAGCCTCTGTAGGGCCTCCTGCACCGCGCCGGAATTCCCCAGCGTGGCGGGGTCGCAGAGGGAGCGCTCCAGAGATTTTTTCTCTCCCTCCAGGGCGGCGATCCTTTTTTCCACGGGATCCAGGGCTTGGATCACGGCGCGCCGCAGGACGGAGAGACGGGCCCGATATGCGGCGTCCTCTCGCTTTTGCTCCCGGCTCTTTCGTCCGGAGAAGTCCTTCTCCGGCGAAGCGATGGGGAAGGAGGGGGGATCCTCGGATCCCTCCGCCCCTTCGGCAAGAAGGTTCTCGGCCCGTTTCTCCAGGAAAAAAGAATAGTTTCCTCGATACTCAAAGAGTTTCCCGTCGCGGATTTCCACCACGCGATGGACCAGGTCGTCGAGGAACGCCCGGTCGTGGGACACCAGGAGCAAGGTGCCGCCGTAGGATAGGAGGGCCTGCTGGAACATGTCCTTGGTGGCCATGTCCAGGTGATTGGTGGGCTCGTCCAAGATGAGGAAGTTCGTGTCCTCCAGCAGAAGCTTCAAAAGTCCCAGGCGCGCCTTTTCCCCGCCGGACAGCACGGCGACGGGCTTGTGGATGTCGTCTCCGGAGAACAAAAAAGCCCCCAGGAGGTTTCGCTTGGCCAGGTCGTCATGCCGGGTACCCAGACCTTGGACCTCTTGCCACACGGTGTTTTGGTAATTCAGATTTCGAGGGCTCTCCTGGGAGAAAAAGGCCCGCTTGACGTCAAACCCCAGGTGGACGTCCCCTTCCTGAGGGGGCTCCTCTCCGCTCAAAAGACGGCAAAGGGTCGACTTGCCCGCGCCGTTGACTCCCACCAGGGCCACCCGATCCCCCCGTTCCAGCACGAGGTTCAGACTGCGGAAGACCTCTTTCCCCCCGTAGGCCATGCCCAGATCTTGAGCCGTCAGGACGGTGCGCCCGCTCCGGGGGCAGGGAGGAAAATGGAACTTCACCGTTTTGTGGTCGCTCTCCAGGCGGACCTCCTGGAAGCGCTCCAGGCTCTTGATCCGGCTCTGGACCTGGGATGCCTTGCTGGCCTTGTACCGAAATCTTTCGATGAATTCCTGCGTTTTCTTGATTTCCGAGCGCTGGAGCTCCATCTCTTTGATTAGCTGCTCCCGGCGCTTTTCCCGTTCGGCGAGATACCAAGTGTAGTTCCCTCGGTAGAGTGTTATGGTGCCCCGGCTCAGCTCCGCCGTCTGCGTAGTCATCTTGTCCAAAAACCTTCGGTCGTGGGATATGGTGATGAGGCATCCATCATAGTCTTTGAGGTATCCTTCCAGCCACTCCATGCTCTCCGTGTCCAGGTGGTTCGTGGGCTCGTCCAGGAGGAGGACGGGGGGGCGGGCCAGGAGAATCGCCGCCAGGGCGATGCGCATCTTCCAACCCCCGGAAAAGACCGCGCAGGGAGTCTCGGCGGCGTTGGGGCGAAAACCAAGTCCCCGGAGCACTTTTTTTGCCTTGGCTTCGAAGGAGTAGCCATCCTTCAGGAGAAAAAGGGCGGCCACATTCTCGTGCATGGATAGGAGGCGGCGGTACTCCCCGTCGGCGGTGGCTGTGGCGGCGATGCGGTGCTCCAAGCTCCGGAGGTCTTCTTCCAAGGCGGCCACTCCGGCCCGCTCCTTGAGGAAGTCGAGCACGGTGCCGCTGCCCAACTCCGCCACATCCTGTGGCAGATGGCCGATGTTCTGGCAACGGGAGAGCTCCACGCTACCCGCGTCGGGGATCTGTTCCTTCAGGATGACACGAAAGAGCGTGGTTTTCCCCTCGCCGTTGGCCCCCACCAGGGCTATGCGGGCGCTGTCCGAAGCGAAAAAAGAAAGGTTTTCGAACAAGAGGCGCTCTCCGAAGCGAAGGGTAATGTTGGTCAGACGGATCATGGGATCGCCCCTATCGAGAAGTATTTGAAGCGACGCCCCGGGTCTTGGGCGATGGAGCCCGGAGAAAACTCCAAGGCTCTTGTAACCGCTTTTCCCCGTTCCGTCAAGATGGGGCGAGGGATCATTTCCTTCAGGAGAGGCGAGGTCGACGGGGTAAAGCCCCGCCGCTTCAGGGGGGGCTCGAGAACGGGTCTCCCGGAGCGGAGGAGGGATAGATGTACGGGGGAGTGAAGTCCTTGGAGGAGTGAAGGAGATGGGGAGTGGGGGATTGCCCTTTCGGCAGGGCCGTCGTAAAATAAGTTCTCGAAGGATTTTTGCACCTTTAATCGGGTTCCGCGAGGCCCGGAAGGGAGAATCGCCATGGGATATGATGAGCCGGAGCGTTGGATAAAGGGCGGGTAGGGCCGCTCTCCCCATCAAAGGGAGAGTTGGCCTTTTTTTTTGGCGGCGTGGGGGCGGTGAGGAAGTCCTTATTACGCGAAGGGGGTTTTAGTATGGCGAGAAAGCAGATCGTCTACGGGTTGCTCGACAGGCCGCCGGGGCCCATTTTGTTGTTGGCTGGAGCCCAACACGTCCTTACGCTCTTCGGGGCCACCACGTTGGTGCCCCTGATCTTTGGTCCCGCCATGGGCATGGATGTGGCCCAGGTGGCGAAGTTTATCTCCTGTGTGTACCTCGCCATGGGGATCGCCACCCTCATTCAGACCACGCCCGGATTGGGCACGGGGCTACCCATCGTCCAGGGCTCCAGCTTCAGCTTTATCCCGCCGATCATGACCATCATCGGCATCTACAAGGCCCTGGGCCCCGATGCGACCATGCAGCACGTGGGAGGAGCCCTCATCGTGGGGGGCATCGCCTTGGCGCTGGTGGGGTACAGTGGCCTGGCGGGCATGATCCGCCGGATCATCACGCCGGTGGTGATTGGCCCCACTATTATGGCCATCGGCTTCTCCCTATTCGACGTGGCGGTGAAGTCCAACGCGGCCCGCTATTGGCCCGTGTCGCTCATGGTGGTGGGGGGGGTGTTTTTCTTTGGCCTCATGAGCAAAAACAAGTATTTTAATATTTTTTCGGTGTTGCTCTCCATCCTGTTGGCCTATCTGGTCTGCTATCTGGGGAGCGCGGGGGGATTCTTTCCCGAGGGGCATCCGGCTCACGTGTCCCTGGTCAACGTGGTGGAGGCTCCGGGATTTCGCTTCACCGGGCTCATGCCCTGGGGGCCCCCCCAGTTCAGCATCGTGGCGGTGGGGGCCCTTCTGGCGGGGTTTTTCTCTGTGATGATTGAATCCATCGGAGATTACCACTCCTGTTCCTACGTTTCGGGTCTTCCGGATCCGGACGAAAAGATCATCAGCCGGGGGATCGGCGCCGAAGGGGCAAACTGCGCCTTGGCGGGGCTTTTGGGGGCGGTGGGGACCACGTCGTACACGGAAAACATCGGGCTGATTGGCCTGACCGGAGTGGCCTCCCGTTGGGTGGTGCGTGCGGGGGCCGTGATCCTCATCGCCATGAGCATGCTGGGCAAGCTCTCTGCCCTCATCGCCACCATCCCCAGTCCGGTGATCGGAGGGGCATACATTGCCCTCTTCGGCACCATCGGAGCCCTGGGCATTCAGGTGCTCATGCGGGCGGACATGGGGAGCCAGAGGAACGTCCTCATCGTGGGCTTTGCCTTCCTCATGGCCCTGGGGCTACCGGGGTGGGTCGCCGAGAACCAGGAGCTCTTCTTCGGGTTCGGCGTGGTGGGACAGGTGGTTTGGGCCATCCTCAAGACCCCCATGGCAGTGGCGGGGCTCTGTGCGGCCTTTTGGGATTCCCTGGTCCCCGGCACTCCGGAGGAACGAGGGATAGGAGAACGCTCCGCATAGGCGCTTTTCGGAGGGGCAGGAAGAAGGCGCTCCGTCGGTTTAACCTAGTTTCAGGAAAGATATTTTGTTTGAATAGGATATCGTGCCCCGGGTCTGGAAGCTCCTTTAGCACGGCGCTTTCGGACCTCGGGGCCTTTTGTTTTCGAAACGGCCCCCTCGCCCGATGGATTCGCTGGGATGGAAGCGTTTGTTATCGACGGGCACCCCCGAAACGGTACCCTTGGCCGTCCACGAAGACATTTGAGACCTCCAAAAACCCTCGGATTTGCCCCAGAAGCTCTTCCCCCGCAGGGGTGGCCAGGGCGGTGCGCCCCCCTTCTCCCGTTTCGATGCGGGCCGAGTCTTTCTGGAGGCGAAGGCGCAGGGGGATTTCCTCGGGGATGAGGGAGCGCAGTCGAAACTCCGCCTCGTCGATCCGTCGCAGTGTCGATGCCGTCAAGGGAGTGTCGAAGGGCAGGCGAGTGGCGAGGCAGGCATTGCTCGCCCGGCGCCACACGGGAATCTCCAGGGTTCGAGCCAGCTCTCGCACATCATTTTTGTTCCACCCTCCCTCCGCCAGAGGGGTGCGGACCCGGGGGCAGGATCTCAGGGCCTCCAAGCCGGGGCGGTCCTCCTGAAGGTCGTCGGCGTTGGTGCCATCTAGGATCCAATCGAACCCCGCTGCGGTGCCCCATTGTGTCAGAAGGGCCAAACGATGGGCCTTGCAGACGAAGCAACGCCTAAGGGAGTTTTGGGCCACCTCGGGAAGGGCCAGCTCATTCGACGCCAGGAGCGTGTGTGGGAGCCCCGCAAAGAGGGCCACGTCTCGGGCCCGGCGCTCCTCCTCCCGTCCCAAGAGGGGAGAGGCCAGAGTTAGGGCGTGGCCCCGGACTTCCGGGGTATTCCCCAGGACGACGGCGAGGAGAGCGCTGTCCACGCCTCCTGAAAGGGCCACTCCAGCGCTGCCTAGGGAACGAAGGGCTCGACGCAGTGATTCAAGAGATTTTATGGCGACCACCTCCCAGACCGGAGGAGCGAAAGTCCTGCCCTCCCGGGCGAGGCCTCCGGGACGGAGCTTTCTCCCCAGCGCCGATCTATCGTGATGTTTTTTAAGTTAAAAATTGATTCCTCTCCATGAAAGCGATGACTCTTGATGTATAATACCATGGCGCCGGCGAAAAAACCGGGGATGGCGATCCTCGAAAAGGGGTGGGATCATGGTAGATTTTGGCCAGAATGAGAATAATCCCTTCGACTCTCTGCGAAGAAAGGTACACATCCCGGGAGGAGGGCATTGGAGGCGGTGGGTGGGAGCCCTGGGAGGTCTCCTGCTTTTTTTGGGGGGGCTCCTGGCGGGGGTGTACATCGTGCCCGCCGGGAGTCAGGCGGTGGTCTTTCGCCTGGGGCGGGTCCTTTCGGTGGAAAATCAGGGGTTGCACTTCAAGATCCCCGGGATGGATGCGGTGGAGATCGTCAACACGGAGCGGCTGAGGAGGTTTGAATTCGGTTATCGTACGGTGCTTCCCGGAGAAGATCCCCAGTTCCGGGACGAGCCCGTCGAGTCCAAGATGCTCACCAGCGACAACAAGATCGTGGAGGTTAACTGGGTGCTCCAGTTTCAGATCTCCGACCCCGTGCATTACGTGACTAGGATGCCCCTGGGGGACCGGGCGACGGAAAAGCTGATCCGCGACATGGCGGAGTCGGTGTTGCGAAAGGTCTTGGCCTCCCGAACCATGGACGAGGTGCTGACCACGGGAAAAGAGGCGATCCAGGGCCAGACGCGCCAGGATGTGCAGAAGGTGCTCACGGACCTGCAGGCCGGAGTCCGCGTGGTGGCGGTCCAACTTCAGGACGTGAACCCTCCGGCGACGGTGCAGAGCGCTTTCAGCGAGGTGAATAGTGCCCGGGCGGAAAAGGAACGCCTGCAACTGGAGGCCCAGCAGTTTGCCAATGAACTGATCCCCCAGGCGGAGGGAGAGGCCCAACGGATCACCAACGAGGCAGAGGCCTACAGCTTCCGGGTGGTTCAGGTGGCCCAAGGAGAGGTGGCCCGCATCCGGGCCCTGGCCCCCATGTACGCCCAGAACGCCTCGCTGGTGAAGAATACTCTGTGGTTAGAAAACATGAAAGACGTCTGGCCCCGTTTGAAGGTGGCCATTTTGGACGCCCCCGCAGCCTCGGGGGCCCAGTCCTTCCTCATGTTGGATGTCAACGGTCTGCTAAAACAGTTGGAAACCCAGGGAAAGGAAGGGGGAGAAAGGCCATGACCCGGAGGAAGGGATCGGTGCGCCGTCGCGTGCTGGGAGTTTTGGGTGTGGTCTTGATGGCGGGGGCGCTCTCCGGAGCCTTTGTCCTCCCGGCGGACCAGCAGGGGGTGGTTTTGCGTCTGGGCAAGGTGGTGCGCTCCGTGCAGGAGGCGGGGCTTTACTTCAAGATACCCTTCATGGACACCCTGGTGCGATACCCGAAGCGCCTTTTGGAGTATGATGCCGCCCCCGTGGCGGTGGTGACTTCGGACAAGAAAAACTTGGTCTTTGACAGCATCGCGGTCTTTCAGATCCACGACCCCGACCTCTTTTACCGGACCATTCGCACCGTGGAGGCCGCTCAACAGCGACTGGACGACTCCGTCTACGCAGCGGTGCGCATCGTGGCGGGAAAGGCCACCTTCGACGACCTGATCTTCAACACCCGGGACCAGTCTTTGGTCGAGGCCACCGTCGCCACCAATAACCAGACCAAGGGATACGGGGTGGAGGTCCTCCGAGTGGCGTTCAAAAGGGTCTCCCTGCCAGAAGAAAACGAAGACGCCGTGTACCGTAGCATGGTGGCGGAGCGAAGCCGGGTCGCCGCCCAGCTCCGGGCCGAAGGAAGGTCGGAGGCGGCTCGCCTGCGCTCCGAGGCTCAGAAAAAGCACACGGAGATCTTGGCCAGCGCCCAGCGCAAGGCGGAAGAAGTCAAAGGCAAGGGGGATGCCCAGGCCCAACAGCTCATCGCGGACGTGGCCGTCGAGGCGCCAGACCTTTACCTATTTCTTAAAACTCTCGATTTCTACAAAACCAACCTGCCGGGCACTCCCATCATCCTTACCCCGGATTCGGGGGTGTTACGCCTCCTGAAAGGCGTTTCTTCGGCGCCGTGAGATCTTTTTAAGGCGGGGGCGGCCCCGGAAGGGGGACGCCCCCGCTTTTAGTGCCTCCTAAAGGGCGCGGTGCCAGCGCGTTCCCCCCGGGGTATCTTCAAGCACTATCCCCCGGGATCCCAGCTCATGACGGATGCGGTCCGCCTCGGCGAAGTCCTTGTTTTTCCTGGCCAGGAGGCGCCGTTCCACCAGGGCGTCTATCTGGGCCGCATCTTCGGCGGCGGCGGGATCCTCGGGGCGGTCCAGGCCGAAGACTCCCAGAATGGCGTCCGCCAGGCGGTAGAGCTCTTCGGCCTGCTGGAGGGCGTCGAGGTCCCCCTCGCGATTATCTTTCAGGGCGCTGTTCACCGCTTTCACGGCCTCAAAGAGCGCCCCCAGGGCTCCCGCCGTGTTGAAGTCGTCGTCCAGGGCTTCGCAAAAGCGTCGCCGCGCCGCTGCCAGGGCCTGGCGGAGCTCCTCCTGGGGTTGGCCCTCCGGCCGGGATTTCCGGGCCTCCGAAAGCTCCCTCCAGGAGCTCTGAAGGCGCTCCACGGCGGCGGTGGCCTGTTTGAGCGCCTCTTCGGAGAAGTTTAGGGGGGAGCGGTAGTGGGCCCCCAGCATGAAGAAGCGGATGGCGAGGGGGGAGAAGTGCCGTCGGGCCTCCCGGGCGGTCATGAAATTCCCCAGCGATTTGGACATTTTCTCCGCATCGATGAGCAAAAAGGCGTTGTGGATCCAATAGCGGACAAAGGCCTTCCCCGAGGCGGCCTCGGATTGGGCGATCTCGTTTTCGTGGTGAGGGAAGATGAGGTCACTGCCTCCCGCATGGATATCCAGGGTTTCACCACAGTACTTGGAGGACATGGCGCTGCATTCGATGTGCCATCCGGGGCGTCCGGGCCCCCAGGGACTTTCCCATGACGGTTCCCCCGGCTTTTGGGCCTTCCATAGGGCGAAGTCCAGGGGGTGTTTTTTCCGGGGATCCACGTCGATGCGGGCTCCGGATTGTAACTCGTCCAGGCTCTGGCTGATGAGGCGACCGTAGGAGGGAAAGCTGAGGACGTCGAAGTAGACGTCGCCCTCTACGGCGTAGGCGTGTCCTCGGCGGATTATTTCGGAGATCATGGTCACGATTTCCGGGATGTGCTCCGTCGCCTTGGGGTGGACGGTGGCGGGGCGGATGCCCAGGGCCTTGGCGTCTTCTTCGTAGGCCTGGATGAACCGGGATGCCAGCTCGGAGACAGAGATCCCAAGCTCCCGGGCCCGGTGGATCATCTTGTCGTCGATGTCCGTGAAGTTTTGGACGTAGGTGACCTCATACCCGCTCTGCTCCATGTGTCGCCTGAGGGCGTCGAAGACGATGAAGGGCCGGGCATTGCCGATGTGGAAGAAGTCGTAGACTGTGGGGCCACAGACGTAAAAGGTCACTTTCCCCGGTTGGAGGGGCACAAAGGGTTCTTTTCGTTTTGTCAAGTCGTTAAACAAGGTCAGGGCCATTTTTCACACCTCCGGAAGAATTTCTGAAAGCAATTCTATCCCCCAAAGGCCAATTTGCAAAGGCCCCTCCGATCAACCGGAGGGGTGGCCCCACGGGCGGAGGCTCGGGCCCGGCGACGGGGCGGGAAGCTCCGTCCCCCTCGACCGGCGCCAGGGAAGGCGGCGCGAGGGGACGGGTCATGTCCCGGCCTCGCGGTGAAGGGCCGTGGAAGAGGAGTGGATTAGGGATTTTCCAGGCTCGCCAGCCCCAGGATCCTTCCCAAAATCCCCCTTTCCCGGGGGGCGTGCTAGAATACCTCCGGAGGGCGTGATCGGCGCCGGGGCCGTCCCTCGCCGATAGGCCTTGGCCGGGTTCCGGCCATAGAGGCTTCTCCCGGATAAGGGGTGACCCCCCCGGGCGTCCGGGACGGGAAGCGACGGGAGGAATGGGCGATGGCCATGCGTGAGTCGGAGGCTTCTGCGGTGCTCCTTCGGGGGGGAAGAATATGGACGGGAGATCCTCGCGTTCCCCGGGCAGAGGCCCTTTTGTGGTACCGAGACACCCTGGAGGCGGTGGGATCCGAGGAAGAGGTGCGGTCTCACCCCCTGGCGTCCCGGGCCCGGATCATCTCTCTAGGGGGGGAGTCGGTGATCCCCGGCCTGACCGACGCCCATGCCCACCTGGCGTTTTACGCCAAGCAGCGTCACGCGGTGCCCCTGGACCGGTGTTCCTCGCTGGAAGACGTAAAAAGACTCCTCCGAGAGAGGAGCGCCGCAGTGCCCCCCGACTCGTGGATCTGTGGGGTTCGGTTTAACGATACCCAATGGGAGGAGAAGCGCCTGCCCACGAGGCAGGACTTGGACGCCTTGGGGGTGCCGAATCCCGTGCTCCTTTCCCGCATCTGCTGTCACGTCCAGGTGGCGAACAGCCGGGGGCTCGCGGCGGCGGGGTTTCCCCCGGACGCCGTGCCTTCGGGCATCTTGTACGAAGGGGAAGGAGATCCGCTGATCCAGGCGGTGGAGCGAGATCGCGATCCCAAGGAATGCCGCCGGGCCCTGGAAGAGGCCTGCCTCGAGTTTGCCTCCTACGGAATAACCAGCGTCCACACCTGTAGCGCGGGCTCCTACGGGCTGGGGGATGACTTGGCGGCCTATCAGGAGATGCGCTTGGAGGGGGCGTTACCCCTACGGGTGGTGTTCTATACGGATGACATGCCTCCAGCGGGCTTTCTCAGTGGCCTGGGGGACGACTGGGTGCGCTTCGGAGGGTTCAAGCTCTTTCTGGATGGCTCCCTCGGCGGTCGTACGGCGGCCCTTTCCCGGCCTTACGCCGACGCTCCCACCACGTCGGGGATCCTGAACCACGAGGATCACGCCCTGATGGCCACCATGGAAGAGGCTCATCGCCGGGGCTTTCAGATGGAAATCCACGCCATTGGCGATGCGGCGCTGGATCAGGCCATAGAGGGGTTGCGCCGGATAAAATCCCTGGGGCCCGGCCGCTTCTCCCGGCCCCATCGGGTGAACCACGTGATGATCTGTCGTCCGGATCAGGTGGAACCCCTGCGGGAGCTGGGGGTGGTCGTCGACGTCCAGCCCGCCTTCGTCCCCGGGGAGATCACCATGGCCACGTCGCGCCTGGGGGAAGATCGCCTCGCCTGGGCCTATCCCTGGAAGACCTTCGTGGATGCGGGGTTCGTGGTGACCGGGTCCAGCGACTGCCCTGTGGAGGTGCCTTCCCCGTGGCGAGGGATATGGGGGGCCGTGTGCCGCACGGACGACGAGGGATGCCCCGCCGGAGGTTGGACCCCGGAACAAAGGCTCTCCCTTGATGAGGCGCTGACCCTCTTCACTGTCAATCCTCCGTTGGCGGTGGGAGAAGGGGGGCGTAGGGGGCGCCTGGCCCCCGGTTTTCTGGCGGACGTGGTGGTCTGCGGCGAGGACCTCTTTGCCCTACCTCAGGAAAGGCTGCGCCACGTGATCCCCCGGGCCACGGTGGTGGGGGGAAAGGTGTCGAGCGGCGAGTTGGAAGGGGTGGAACGCCTCTAGGGATCGGGGTGCACAGATGGGGAACAAGCTCTCGCCGGAGGCGCTGCGAGAAAAAATCCGAGGGTTGCCGGATCGCCCGGGGGTCTACCTCATGCACGACGACCAGGGAGAGGTCCTTTATGTCGGGAAGGCCAAATCGCTAAAAAAACGCGTGGGCTCCTATTTCCGGAGGCAGGACTACGCCTCCCCTCGGCTTCGACGGTTGGTGGCCTCCATTGCGGATATCTCCGTGATCCGCACGGAATCCGAGGTGGAAGCCCTGATCGTCGAAGCTCGTCTCATCAAAAAGTATCAGCCGTTTTTCAACGTGGAGCTCAAGATGGGAGAGCGCTATCCCTTCGTCAAAATCACCAAGGAGCGCTTTCCCCGGATTCTCATCACTCGGCACAGGGAAGAGGACGGAGGCATCTACTTTGGCCCCTTTACCCGGGTGGCCGAGGTGCGCCAACTCCTCCGCCTGAGCGAAAGGTATTTTCCTCTCAGACAATGCGCCCGGGAGATCGACCCCGGAGCCCCCGAGGCCCGTCCCTGTGTGCGCCACGCCCTGGGGCGTTGCCTGGGTCCCTGCGCGGGCCTCTGCTCTGAAGGAGCCTACGCAGAGCGGGTCGCAGATCTGGTGCTCCTTTTGTCCGGCAAGACCGCCGACCTGGTGGAACGTCTGCGTAGGCGCATGGATCGGGCGGCCCAGGAGATGGCCTTTGAAGAGGCGGCTCACCTGAGGGACATGATCCGGGGGTTGTGGCACTACACGCGCCAGCGCACCAGCTTGGCGGGGCATAACACCTTAGACGGGGAGACATGGCAGGTGTTGCGTCAGCTGCAGGAGCTCCTCGGGCTAAAGACCTTGCCTTGGCGCATCGACGGCTTTGACATCTCCCATTTCAGCGGCAAGGAGACCTATGGGGTGGCGGTGGTTTTCGAGCAGGGGGCTCCGAATCCCTCGCTGTACCGTCGTTTCGTGGTGAAATCTTTGGACGGGGCGGTGGACGACTTCCGGGCGATGGAAGAGGTGGTGGCCCGGCGTTACCGTCGGGTGGTGCAAGGACAGGAACCGGCCCCCCAGCTGATCCTCATCGACGGAGGCCCCCAGCAGCTGGCCTTTGCCCTGGATGCCCTTCGAGGGGCGGGGTTGGGAGATATCCCCATGGTGGCCCTCGCCGAGAGGAATGAGGAGATCTACCGCCCCGACGAGGCCGTCCCGATGCGCCTTGAGCGCAGCGACCGGGCCTTGCATCTTTTGCAAAGGGTTCGGGATGAGGCACACCGCTTTGCCGTATCCTCGCACCGTCGGGGTCGGGACGTCAGGCTCCGCCGCTCGGCGCTGGAAGATATCCCGGGAGTGGGGAAGAAGAGGGCGGCGGCTCTTTTGGGGGCCCTGGGATCTCCGGCCCGGATCGCCGCCACGGATTCCGCCGATCTGGCCCGTATTCCGGGCATTGGCCCGGGACTGGCGAAAAGGATCTTGGAGGGGTTGTGGCGGGCCATGGACCTCCCCCGGAACGAAGGGAAAGAAGATAAGGGCTCTCCCCCCTCCGGCGAAGGCCTCCCCTCCGGGGGGGGAGAGGATGGTAAAGAAGGCCCGGCGTGACGGAGTCCTCCCGGGGCGGTTTCTGCCCCCTTTTAGCCCCATGGGGCTGGCGGCAAGGGGCCTCGGGGGATCCGGCGATCCCCGGGATCCTCTGGGGGGAGCCCTTTCATCAAGAAAGGCTGTGTTTTCATGACGCGATCGGAACGATGGCGGGACGAAAGGTACATGCGGATGGCCCTCTCTTTGGCCCTGCGAGGCACGGGGAAGGTGAGCCCCAATCCCCGGGTGGGGTGTGTGCTGGTGAGGGAAAATTCCGTGGTGGGTTGGGGTTTCCACGGCTATTACGGTGGCCCCCATGCCGAGGTGGAAGCCCTGCGGAGGGCTGGAGAAAGGGCCCGGGGGAGCACGGCCTACGTGACCCTGGAGCCTTGCTCCCACCACGGGAAAACCCCTCCCTGCGCTGATGCCCTCCTGGAAGCGGGGGTTGGTCGGGTGGTGGTGGGAGTGCGAGATCCGAACCCCAAGGTGGATGGGGGAGGGATGCGTCGCCTTCGAGAAGGGGGTATGTCCTGCACCGAAGGGGTGCTCGAACCCCTCTGCCGCCAAATAAACCGAGGCTTTTTTAACGTTTTAACCCGGGGGCGTCCCTGGGTTACCGCCAAGGGAGCCTGCTCGTGGGATGGCTCCTTGGCGTTGGCCGATGGACAGAGTAAGTGGATCACGGGGGAGCGGTCCCGCCGGGTGTCTCACGTCCTCCGAAGGGAGCACGACGCGGTCTTGGTGGGCATCGGGACGGTGCGATCGGACGATCCGGCCCTCACGGTGAGGGAGGCCCAGGGAAGTTCGCCGCGCCCCGTGGTGCTGGACGGGGCGTTGTGCCTGCCGGAAGGAGCCGCCGTGCTCAACGGAAATAGGCCCCTGATCTTCTGCGGCCCGGAGGCCCCTCCGGAGCGGCGGGAGGCCCTGCAACGCCGAGGGGCGGAGGTGGTGGCGGTGCGAGAAAAGGTCCCGGGAGCCCTCGACCTAGGGGAGGTATTGGCCGCTTTGGCCCGCTGCGGCGTCCTGTCCCTCTTGGTGGAGGGGGGAAGTAGCGTGCTGGGTTCCTTTTTCCAGGAAGGGCTGGTGGACGGCGTGGCGCTCTTTCTTGCCCCCAAGCTCTTGGGGCGAGGGCTCCCCTTTTCCGGCGACCTGACCATCGGGGCCATGGACGAAGCGGTGAAGCTCCGGGACCCCCTCTGGACTCCCCTGGGGGAGGACCTCTTGCTGGAAGGGCTGATATCGTGTTCACTGGCCTGATTGAAAGCGTGGGGACGGTGGGGGGGCTTCGGACCCGGGACGACGTGCTGCTGCTGGACGTAGAGGCTCCGACCCTGGCGCCCGAGGTGCGCCGGGGGGAGTCGGTGGCGGTGTCGGGGGCGTGCCTCACGGTGGTGGAAGGGGGCTCCAGGTCCTTCGTGGCGGAGGTGATGCCCGAGACCCGGCGGTGTACGCGCTTTGGTCGGATGCGCCCCGGAGATCGGGTCAACCTGGAAAGGCCCCTTTCCCTGGGAGGGCGATTGGATGGACATGTGGTTACGGGGCATGTGGATGGCCTGGCGGTGGTTAAAGAGGTGCGGGGGAGGGGACGAACCCGAGAGCTCTTCCTCACCGCTGAAGCTGCCATCATCGATGGCCTCGTGCCCAAGGGGTCGGTGGCCCTCGACGGCGTGAGCCTTACGGTGGCCGAAGTGTGGGGGGGATTTTTTCGCGTGGGCCTCATTCCCACCACCTTGGGGGACACTACGCTGGGAACGATCGCTCCAGGGGCGGAGCTCCATGTCGAAACCGATTTGTTGGGAAAGTACGTGGAGCGCTTCCTGGCGAGGCGCCTAGGGGGCGAGGGACCTTCAACGCCCGCCCCCCTCACCTGGGAGCGCCTCGCCCAATACGGATGGACGCCCTAAGACCATACCGGTCCCGAAGGGGCTTCTGGCGGAGCCCGGGAGCTAGAGGGCGTCCCGCCGGAGACCGGAGCGGTGGCTTGCCAACGTCGGGCTGCCGTGGAGCGATAGGGTTCGAAGGCCCTTGAGAAGGGGCCGAGGGCGATATATGATGGATCGGGATGCCCTGGGGGCTCCCTTCAAAGGGTCACGATTTCCCCGGGAAGCGGTGACGGGGGAAAAACGAGGTGAAAAATAATGGGCGCTGATGAGGGGTCTGTGTTTTGCTCGGTGGAAGAGGCCTTGGAAGAGCTGCGAGCGGGGCGCATGATCATTGTGGTGGACGACGAGGACAGGGAAAACGAGGGAGACCTTTTGGCGGCGGCGGAGAAGGCCACTCCGGAGATGGTGAATTTCATGGCCACCTTTGGACGGGGGCTCATCTGTGCTCCCCTGGCGCCGGAGCGAGCGGACGCCCTGGGGCTCGCCCCCATGGCGTCCCGGAATACCGACCCCCACGGCACGGCGTTCACGGTGTCGGTGGACGCTCGGGATGGTACCACCACGGGGATCTCGGCGGCGGAACGGGCGCACACGGTGGCTCTGCTGGCCTCGCCCCACGCCAAGACGGAGAGTTTTCGGATGCCGGGACACATTTTCCCTCTGAGGGCTCGCCCCGGAGGGGTGTTGCGCCGGGCGGGGCACACGGAGGCGGCGGTGGATCTGACCCGCATGGCGGGGCTAGCGCCCGCAGGGGTCATCTGCGAGATCATGAACGAAGACGGATCCATGGCTCGCTTGGACGACCTTCGGAGTTTTGCCGCCACCCACGCCCTCCGCCTCTTCTCCATCGCCCAGTTGATCCAACACCGCACGGCTCGCGAGCGTCTGGTGGAGCGGGTGGCCACGGTTCAGCTCCCCACGGAGCACGGGGAGTTCGTCGCGATGGCCTATCGGTCGTGCCTGGAGGAAACCCCCGAGCGACTCCACTTGGCCCTGGTAAAGGGGGAGGTTCGGGGGAAAGAGGACGTGCTGGTGCGAGTCCACTCGGAGTGCCTCACGGGGGACGTTTTCGGGTCGTTGCGCTGTGATTGTGGCCCCCAGCTCCATAGGGCCCTGGAGCGCATAGACCGGGAGGGATGCGGCGTCGTGCTCTACATGCGCCAGGAAGGGCGGGGCATAGGTTTGCTCTCTAAACTCAAGGCCTATGAACTCCAGGAGCGAGGCCTCGATACGGTGGAGGCGAACCAAGCCCTGGGCTTTGCTCCCGACCTCCGCGATTACGGCCTGGGGGCCCAAATTTTGGCCGACCTGGGGCTCCGTTCCTTGCGCCTCCTGACGAATAACCCCCGGAAGGTGGCGGGGTTGCAGGGATATGGCTTGAGGATCACGGATCGCATTCCCCTGGAAGTCGACCCGAACCCTCACAACGAGCGATACTTAGAGGCAAAACGGAAGAAAATGGGACACCTACTCCACCTGCAAGATGTCCTGGGGTAGGCTCACTGCAGCATAAAAAAACATGAATTAGGAGGGACAAATCATACGACAGTTTGAAGGAAAATTTCTGGGAAACGACTTGCGCTTTGCCCTGGTGGTTTCCAGGTTCAACGAGCTGATCACGTCACGCCTCTTGGAGGGGGCCAAAGACGCCCTGTTGCGGCACGGGGTTCGACATCAGGATTTGGACGTGTATTGGGTGCCCGGGGCCTGGGAGATTCCCCTGGCGGTGAAGGAAATAGCCCTTCAAGGGCGCCACGATGCCTTGGTGGCCCTGGGGGCGGTGATTCGGGGAGACACGCCCCACTTTGACTACGTGGCCTCCGAGGTATCCAAGGGATTGGCTCACATCGCTCTGGATCAGCGGGTTCCGGCGGCCTTTGGTGTGCTGACCTGCGATTCTTTGGATCAGGCATTGGCCCGGGCGGGGAGCAAGGCGGGCAACAAAGGCGTGGAAGCGGCGCTGGCGGCGCTGGAGATGGCCAATCTCCTACGGGAGATCAGAACTCCTCGGGAGGGATAGCCATGTTAGACATTAAGTGGGTTCGGGAGCGCCCGGACGAAGTACGGGAGATGCTTGCCCAACGGAGGAGCGCCTTTCCCCTCGACACGCTACTGGAGGTGGATCGGCGCCGGCGGGATCTCCTGGGAGAGGGAGAAGAGCTCAAGGCTCGACGAAACGAAGGTTCGCGTCGGGTGGGGGAGGCTAAAAAAAAGGGCGAAAATGCCGATGCTCTCATGGAGGAGATGCGCCTTTTGGGGGAGCGGGTGGGGGCCATCGACGAAGAAGGGGCCTCCCTGGACCGCCAGATGGAGGAGCTCTTGTCCCAGATCCCGAACCGTCCCCACGTCTCGGTGCCCCGGGGTGCCGACGAAGAGAGCAACGTGGTGGTGCGATCCTGGGGAGAGCCTCGGAGCTTCGACTTTGAGCCCAAGCCCCATTGGGAGCTGGGAGAGGCGCTGGATATCCTGGATTTCGAAAGAGGAGTGCGGCTGGCGGAGAGCCGGTTTACCGTTTTAAAGGGATCCGGGGCCCGCATGGAACGGGCGCTCATAAATTTCATGCTCGACCTCCACACCCGGGAGCACGGTTACACGGAGTTTGCCCCTCCCTTCATGGTCAATAGCGCCACCATGCGGGGCACGGGACAACTGCCCAAGTTTGCCGAAGATCTCTACCGCTGTGCGGAGGACGACCTTTGGCTCATCCCCACCGCCGAGGTGCCCCTGACCAACCTCCACGGGGGAGAAATCCTGCCGGAGGAGGAGCTTCCCAAGCTCTATACGGCCTATACGCCATGTTTCAGGAAAGAGGCGGGGTCCTACGGCCGGGATGTGCGAGGAATCTTGCGTCAACACCAGTTCAGCAAGGTGGAGCTGGTGAAGCTTTGTACCCCCGCCACGAGCTACGACGAGCTGGAAAAGCTCACGGCGAACGCCGAAAGGGTTTTGCAGTTACTGGAGCTTCCCTATCGGGTGGTGTGCCTTTGCACCGGGGACATGGGCTTCGCCTCGGCGAAGACCTACGACCTGGAGGTCTGGCTTCCCTCTCAGGGCAAATACCGGGAGATCAGCTCCTGTAGCAACTGCGAGGACTTTCAGGCCCGCCGCATGGGGACTCGCTACCGCCCCACGAAGGGAGGAAAGGCTCAGTTCATCCATACCCTCAACGGATCCGGCATTGCGGTGGGACGATGCCTCATTGCTATCATGGAAAATTACCAGCAACCCGACGGCTCCGTAGAGGTGCCCGGGGCCCTCAGGCCCTGGATGGGGAATCAGGAGACCCTGGGGCGGTAATAGGCCCCGATCCCGGGTGGTGGTCCCCCTCTCCGGGGCGGCGAGAGCGCCGTCTCCGGAGGGCCGGGCCCCCCTCGCCGGGGTTAGGTCGGTCCGCCTCTCAGGGGGGCGAGCGTCCTCGTCATGGGAGATGTGGTGTGGTATACTTCCCCCGTGATCCGAAGAGATGTCGCCGTTTCCGGAGGGAGGAGTTGAGGCTCCGGGCCTGTGGTGTGAAGGATCTTCGGCAAGGAAGGAGGAAGGGATATGGCTATTCAAACCTTTGCCGAGCTGCTAACAAGAAGCGCGGCGCTCCTCCTGGTGCTGGGGTGCTACGGGGCCCAGCGATTTTTGCGTCATCACTTGGATCGAGATCAGTATGACTATGTCCGGGACCTCATGCTCTGTGGGGCCCTCGCCTTGGTGGCTTTGTGGAGCGACAGCGCCCCGGCGAAGATGGTGGTGGCCCTCTCCCTTTTCGCCGGGCTGCTGGGCTTGGCGCAGCGCCGAGCCCAGGTGGATCTTCGGTGGGGGTATCTCCTCATTGGAGGCCTTTTTTCCCTTTTGGGGCCCCGGATCAGCTTCATATCCCTTCCCGACGGGGAGTTCTACTACCTCTCTATCCTCGCTTCCGCCACGGCCACCACGCTATGGGTGGGGCTTTTCCCCCTGTTGTTGCAAGATCTAGACCGCATACCCGGCATGGCGGGACACCTGCTGGCGTTGGTTTGGATCTTGACCACAGGGCTAACGGCGATCTCTTCCCAGGAGCTCCCTGACGCGCTGACCTTGAGCACGGGGGCCTTGGCTCTCCTGGCGGCGTTCTGGAGCCGCCACGGCCATATGTACCGTCAATTGGGGCTACCCTTGGCCTCCATGTGGGGTACGCTCATCGCAGGTACCTCCATGCTAGGCATCAGCAAAGGGGTGACCTTCTCCGCGCTTATGCTCCTGCCTTTGGCCCTTTTTGCCATCCCCCTCTGGGAGACCTCGGTGAACGTGGTCAGCCGAGCCCTCTCCGCCGACGCGACGAAAACCTCCGGGGGATTTTACCAGCGCTTGGTCCGTCGAGGGGTGGATCACCCCAGCTCTGTGCGGGCCATGACCTTGGTCTCCGCCGCCTTCGGGCTGGGGGCCGGGGTGTTGCAGTTGCGCCCCGACCCCCAGGGCTTTTTGGCGGCCTTTTTCACCATATCCGCCGCCTTGGCCTACCTGGGGATGGTGTTCTGTCGTCACGGCCGCAAGGGGCAAAGCCGCCGCCCTAAACTTTGGGACGTCCCCATCGACAACGTCTCCCTCCAGTACGCCCTGGGAAAAGTTTGGTCCCTGGTCAAGGCGGGGAAGGGGGGCACGGTGGTGACGCCCAACGCCCTGGGGCTCTACGCCTGTCGAAGAAATGAAGCCCTGACTCGGGCCTTTCAGGGGGCCGACCTGATCCTCCCCGACGGCATGGGATTGGTGTGGGGCCTTCGTTTTTTGGGGAGACCCGTGCAGGAGCGAATCGCGGGGATAGATTTCATGGATCAGCTCTGTCGGATGGCGGCGGGGGCGGGGTGGGGGGTGTTCTTTCTTGGAGGGGCACCGGGAGTCGCCGAGATGGCGGCGCAAAACCTCGTGAAGCGTTACCCTGGCCTTCGAGTGAGAGGGGCGGAGCACGGATTTTTTGCCGACGACGAGAGCGAAGAGTTGTGTCGTACCATCCGCAACTCCGGGTCGCAGCTCCTCTTCGTGGCTCTGGGGGTGCCCCGACAGGAGCTCTGGATGGAGCTCTGGCGCGGCCATCTCGGCGGCGTGGTGGCCATGGGAGTGGGGGGGAGCTTCGACGTCTTTGCCGGGACTCTGAGGAGAGCCCCGGAATGTTTCCGGAACTATGGCCTGGAGTGGCTCTACCGCCTCGCTCAGGAACCCTGGCGTTGGCGACGGATGATGACTATACCACTTTTCTTAGGAGCTCTGGTCAAGACTCGCCTCGGCCTAGACCGTTTTCGGAGGGAGAGAGATACGTGAAAACTATGGTATCTCAGGTCATGACTAAGGATCTTTCCGCCGTCGAAGAGGAGGACTCTATTCTAGAAGCCGTAAGGATTTTCCACTCGCAGCGTATCTCCGGCATTCCCGTCGTACGATCAAACTGGATCCTCACGGGGTACCTTTCGGAAGGCGACATCCTGCGCGCCGCTTTGCCCACGTACGTGGAAGTCCTCATGCAGCATTCCTTTCTGGATAATTCCGAAGGAAGCCTTTTTGATCGCCTCCAGGCATTGGGGCGCCGTCGGGTCAAGGAGTTCATGTGTCCCGATCCCGTCAGCGTGGACACTTCGGCCAGCCTCATGGCGGTGGCGGATTTGATGCTCCGAAAGCGCTTGAAACGCCTCCCGGTGGTTGAAGAGGGGCGCCTGGTGGGGGTGGTGGACCGGGCTACTTTCTGTGGGTTCATGATGGATCGCGAGGAATAAGCCATGGGAGCCGATAATTCTCGGGAAATCCAGGAGATCTTGCGGCGGGAACTGGAGACCCTCCGCCAGTCCCTGGAAGAAGAGCTTGAAGAGTTGCGTAAACATGAGCAGCAAGAATGGGATCGTGCCTCCCTTCGGGTGGAGGAAATGGCCCGGGCCACGGTGGAAAATATGCGCCAGGAAGAGGACCGGGAAAAGGAAGCCTTGGAAGAGGAGCGACGACGCCTGGATGAGCTCGTGACTCTTCGGGCGGAGGAGTGGAAGGCCCAGTTTCTGCAGGAGGCCATGGTTCTGCGGTTGGCGGAGGCGATGTGGTGCCGCATCGTGCCGTTGCCGCCGGAGGGAATGGTGTCGTGATCCGTCGGATGATCCGCCTTTCCGTGTGGGGCACGGAGGTAAGCCGCGTGGACGTCTTGGAGGAGCTGCAGCGCCTGGGAGTCCTGCACGTGGAGATGGGGACCGAAGGAGCTCCCCTGGGGGATACCCTACGCCGCCTCAAGATCCTGTGCGCCACGCTCCAGGGAATCCTGGAAGCCCTGCGGTGGGATCGATGGGAGCTCCTTTCCGATGAAATTCTAGATAGAACATCCCTGGGCCTCGATGTGGGCCAAGAGTCCACCTTGGTGGGGTTGGAAAAGAGCGTGGAGGTCTTTCGGAACCGATTGGCCGGGCTCATGGCGGAGCGAGAATCTTACGAGGAGACCCTCCGGAGCCTAAAGCGCATGCAGAGGGAACTGGCCCCCTTCGAGAACTTCTTCCGTGAGGCCCTGAGTAAAAACAGGATGGCGCTCCTTTTCTGGGTACCCCAGGCTTCGGCGGGACGTATGGGGGCGATGATAAGAGACGCCTGGACTCGAAAGGGATGGTGGAACGACCGAGATCCCCTTCGATTTCATCGTCATACCCAGCCCAGCACAGAACGGGACGAGCTCTTCGCCGTGTCTTTGCCTGCGGATTCGGAAGGTTCTGTGTTGGAAGAATTGGTGCTCCACGACGGGGGAGCCTCCTGGCGCCCCACGCCTGCCTTCGACCGGGATAGTATGGCGGAGGTCCTGCGGGCCATGGAGGACGGCTTCCAGTGGGTTCCCCGCCGCCTGTCCCAGATCCAGCAGGAGATAGACCAGGCCCGCGACGAGTGGGGGATGCGTCTGGGGGCCCTTTTTACCCTCCTCAGCGAAAAGACCGAGGTGAAAACGCTGGAAAACGCCTTGGCCGCCCAGGGAAGCCTCTTTCATCTCGAGGGGTGGCTGCCGGAAGATCGGCAAGAGGACACCGTGGCGGCCCTGCAGCGCCGTTTTCCAAAAAAACTCTTTCTTTTTTGGCGCCAGGCCATGGAGGACGAATGGCACCAGGTCCCCACGGCCCTCCGCAACGCCTCACTCTTCGCCCCTTTTGAAATATTTGTAAATTTCTTTTCGTCCCCTCGGTACATGGGAGTGGACCCCACGGTGTTGGTGGGGATCTTTTTCCCGCTGTTTGCGGGGTGTATTGTGGGAGACGCGGGGTATGCGCTCCTCCTCGGCGCGGTGGGATTTTTCTTGAGGCGCCGCACTGCGGGGGGCGCGGTGATCCGTTCCGCAGGGGCTGTAGCTCTTCACGTGGCGGGGTGGAGCTTCATCTGGGGCGTGGTGTTTGGGGAGTATTTCGGCGACGTGGGGTGGCGTCTCCTGGGACTATCTCCCCTATGGGTGGATCGAGCTCATGCGGTGATGCCCCTTTTGGCCTTTTCCGTGGTCTTGGGGGGGGGCCATATCCTCATCGGCCTGGGCATCGGATGTTTTGACGCCTTGAGGCATCGCCATCGCCACCGGTGGATGGAGCGTTTGGGCACGATCTTCCTTATCCTGGGGTTGGCCTTTGTAGGGGCCATATACGCCGCCCTGATTCCAGAAAGGGCCTTTCTTGGTGCCCTGATACTTCTGGGGGGGGGCGTCGCCCTGATATTGGTGGGAGGGGGCATGGGGGGCATGGTGGAGGGGGTGGAGGCCGTGGGCAACGTCCTGAGCTACGTGCGGATCGCGGCCATCGGGGTTTCTTCCGCCATCCTCGCCTCCGTGGCGTCCACCTTCGTGGACCTCTTGGGGGTCTCCGTCTTGGGGCTTTTCATGGCGCTATCGATCCACGCCCTGAACATCGTCCTGGCGGTCTTTGAATCCGGGCTCCACGCCGCCCGGTTGCACTACGTGGAGTTTTTCAGCAAGTTTTTCACCGGAGGGGGAAAGGAGTACGACCCATTCCAAAGGAGGAGAGAAGTTTTATGGAGAAGGCACTCATAGCGTTTGCGGCAACTCTGGCGATCGGCCTCCCGGCCCTGGCCACCGGCTACGCCCAGGCAAAGATCGGGAGCGCAGCGGCGGGGACCGTAGCGGAAAAGCCGGAAACGGCGGGGACCATGATCATCCTGGAAGCCATCCCCGAAACCATGGTGATCCTGGGCTTCGTGGTGGCCGTCATGGTTCTGGTGAAGTTAGGTTAAGGTCCCCGGGGAGGCGGTTCCTTGAAAGACTCTCTCGTCGCCTTTAAGGAACAGATGCGCCGGGAACACGAGGAGCGCAAGGCCGCGTTTCGTCGAGAGGCGGAAGAACGAATTTCAGATATGATTGCGAGTCGGCGGAGCCAGGCCGAGAAGGACATCACCCGGTGGCGCCAGGATCGCCGAGAGGTCCACGAGCGTCAGGAACAGATCCTGCGCCAGAGGGCCCTGGGGAGATACCGCCACCTCAGGATGGAAGTGGTGCGAGAGCTCGTGGCCCGGGTGATGGCCCAGGTGGAATTCCGCTTCCAGAACGCCGATGCCGAGGAGAGGCGCCGATGGCTGATCCTTTTGGCCCAAGAAGCTCTGGGGTGTATGCGGGGCAAAGCGGTGCTGGCGGTGCCTCCGGGAGACGAAGACGCGGTGAGGGAGCTCCCGGGGGTGGAGCGAGTGGAGGGGATTGTAAAAGATCCCTGGGGAGGATGCGTGAGTCGCGATGCCGCAGACGGGCGCCACATGGTGGACAACACCTTCCGCACCCGATGGAGCCGGAGCGAAGCTTTCTTCGCCGCTCAACTGGGAATGGCCCTGGGTGGCCAGGAAGACGACGTCGAGCGATTCGCCCGAGAACTACGCCTATATTAATGCTCGCCTCCGGTCCCGGGGGGCTCGCTTTTTTTCCTCCGAAGAGCTTCGGCGCCTGGCGGACGGGGTCCTGGAGGACTTGGAGGTGGCCTTGCTGGACGGCCGCTACGCGGAAGTGTTGCGCTCTCGGCTGGTGACTTCCGAGCGTTCCGCCTTTCGTCGCGTGGAAAAGACGCTGTCGCTGGGTACCGCTCAGTCCTTCGATGTCCTGCGTCGTCGGGCCGAGGGAGAGACGGCGGTTCTGGTGGATATCTTGCTGGCTCGGGCCGATTTTCAAAACGCCCGGCTGATGTTGCGATCCATGACAAGTCCCCATCGATCCCCCAAGGAGATGCCCTTTTGGGCCTCCTTCGGAGTGCTTTCCCCGGCGCTCTTTGGAGAGCTCTGGGAGAGCCATGATCTACAGGAATTCGCCAGCCGTTGTCGAGGGATACCTCACCCCTTTGGAGGGGTGCTTTGGGAGGCTTCTCAGGACCTGATGCGCCACGGAAGCCTGCCCCGGGCAGAGCGGCATCTGTTGCTGGGGTACCTGGAGTTTCTTCGCAGGGCCTTGGATCCCTGGAAGAGCTCGGGGGCCGACCGGGTGCGGGAGTACCTGGGGCGCCTCGCCGACGTCTGGAACAGTGGGATTTGGCTCAGGGAGAGGGCGGGATACTTGTCGGCGTCGGAATCTGTCCAGGCCTACGTCCCCGGTGGGGCTTGCCTTTCCCTGGATCGCCTGCGTCGATCTTCTACCCTCGAAGCCCTGGTGTCCCACACTTGCTGGCGAGACGTGGCCCGGCGAGGTGCCCCCTTCTCCCCACACAGGACCCAGCAGCGTTTCGCGGAGTCCTTTCTCCGGTGGCAGGCAAGTCTTTTTCGGAAAGACCTTCTGGGCATCGACGTCGGCATAGGTTTCATAGGGCTTCAGCTTTTGGAAGAACAGAACCTCAACCGTGTGGCGGTGGGCATGGCGCTAGGGCTTCCCTCGCGCCGCATCCAAGAGACCCTTCTTTTTATGGAGCCCGACGCATGAAAGAATTCGGTGTGGCCCTGGGTAGGAAAATTTTCGTGGATCTCTGGGCCTTGAACGGCCTTCGTCCTATCTGTTGCGATGTCCCCGGCGACCTGGCGGAAGTGTGGCCCGAGCTTACGGCGGGGGACGTTTGTCTTGTTGTCGTCGAAGAAGGATGGTTTGCCCAACTCGCTCCTCCATGGCGTAGGAAGATCCTCGCCCAGGTTCGTCCGGCGTGGATTCCCGTCCCCGACATGATATCCCAGGGTCTCTGAGGTGATTTTATGGGGCATAGCGGTTCCATTTTGAGCGTTTCCGGCCCGGTGGTGCGAGCTCGCCCCCAGGGGCCCGTCCGTATGTTTGAGGTGGCCCGGGTGGGGCAAGAGGAGCTCATCGGGGAAGTGGTGCGCCTCCGGGGCGACGTGGTAGATATCCAGGTTTACGAAGAAACCATGGGGCTTCGCACGGGGGAGCCGGTGTGGTTTTCCGGCGAGCTCCTCTCGGTGGAGCTGGGACCGGGGCTACTGGGGAACGTGCTTGACGGCATAGGGCGCCCTCTGGTGCCCCTGGGAAGGGAAGGGATCTTTCTCCCCCGAGGAGCCCGGAGGGATACGTTGGATCGGGAGGCCTCTTGGGCTTTTACTCCGAAAGTGACTCCGGGGGATCGCGTGGATCCCGGAGACATCCTGGGGCATGTGGTGGAGGGCGCGGATTTCCTTCACGCCATCATGGTACCCCCGGGGGCCCGGGGAGGGACGGTGGAAAGCGTGGCCCCTGCGGGATCCTTTTCCCCCGATGCCACCGTCTGCACCACCCGAGAAGGGGAGAACTATGCCCTCTTTCACCCTTGGCCCGTTCGCCAACCCCGCCCCGTCCGCCGCTATTTGCCCTTGGAGAACCCCCTGGAGACGGGACAGCGGGTCCTCGACACCCTCTTTCCCCTGGCTTTGGGGGGGGCCGGGGTCATTCCCGGGGGGTTTGGTACGGGCAAAACCGTGACGCAGCAGTCGCTGGCTCGGTGGTGCAACGCCGATGTCATCGTGTATATCGGCTGTGGCGAGCGAGGCAACGAAATGACCGAGGTCCTGGAGGAGTTTCCCGAACTGATGGACCCCCGCACGGGAAGGCCCCTCATGGAGCGGGTCGTGTTGGTGGCTAACACTTCCAACATGCCTGTGGCGGCCCGAGAGGCTTCCATCTACCTGGGGATGAGCATCGCCGAGTACTTCCGAGACATGGGGCGCCACGTGGCCATCATGGCGGACTCCCTCTCCCGGTGGGCCGAGGCCCTGCGGGAGATCGGGGGAAGGCTCGAAGAGATGCCCGGAGAAGAGGGGTATCCGGCCTACCTCCCCTCCCGCCTGTCGCAGTATTTTGAGCGATCGGGGAGGGTCGTGGCCCAGGGCACGCCGGAGAGGGAGGGGTCGGTCACCGTCATCAGCGCCGTCTCTCCCCCCGGAGGGGACTTTTCCGAGCCTGTCACCCAGTCCTGTCTCCGCCTTTCCGGGGCCTTCTGGGGCCTCGATAAGACCCTGGCGCAGCAGCGCCACTTCCCGGCCATTAATTGGAGGTCGAGTTACACGCTCTATGAAGATTCTTTGGCCCACCACTTTCTGAAGGCCCTGGGGGAGGATTGGGAGGGAAAGAGGCACTTTCTCCGCACCACGCTGGACCGAGAAAAGGAGCTTTTGGAGTTGGTACAGCTCGTGGGGCGGGATGGCCTGTCGGAGGAGGACAAGTGGCTCCTGGAGCTGGCAGAGCTCCTACGGATCGTCTTCCTCCAGCAAAACGCCTTTGATGCGGTGGATGCCTTCACCTCTTTGCGCAAGGCCAAGGCGCTGCTCGATATTTTCCGGAACCTGGATCAGGAGGTGGTCCAACGTCTCAGGCAGGGCTTGGGAACGGACCAGGTGCCCCGGACGTTCCTGCGCGACGAGCTTTTTCGACTCCGATCCTTGGAGGAGGAGGGGTTGGCCTCCGAAGGCGAGCTCTTTATCCAATCCCTCAAGGCCCAGCTGGCATCTGAGGAGGTGGGGCCCGCATGACTTCCGGGCAGGAGGCGCTCTACCGCGAAGGGTATCGGAGTGTGTGCGGCATTTCCGGCCCGTTGATCTTTGTCCAGGGCGTGCGGGATGCGGGTTATGGAGAGCTCGTGACCATCGAAACCCCCGAAGGCCCCCGATCGGGCCAAATATTGCAAGTGGACCGGGACACGGCGGTCATCCAGGTGTTCGAAGGCACCACGGGATTGGACGAAAGCTCCACGACGATCTGGCTCGAAAAATCCGTTTTGACCGTCCCCGTGGGGCCAGGGTTGATGGGGAAAGTCCTTACCGGCCGGGGACACCTCCTGGAGGGAGGAGAGGTCCCCTATGCCGAAGGTCGCATGTCGGTTCAAGGGCTGGCGCTAAATCCCGCCCGAAGGAAGGCTCCCAACGCCTACGTGGAGACGGGGATCTCTACCATTGACGTGATGAACACCTTGGTCCGGGGACAGAAACTGCCCGTATTCACCGGGGCGGGACTCCCGGCCAATCGCCTGGCGGCCCAGATCGCCGCCGGGGCCCGGGTGCCTGGAACGGGAAGGCCCTTTTTGGTCGTCTTCGCCGCCATGGGCATCACGAGGAGAGAGGCCGATTTCTTTTTGAGCGCCTTTCAAGATTCCGGAGCCCTGGCCAAGGGTGTGTTTTTTATGAATTTGGCAGGAGATTCGGCGGTGGAGCGAGTCCTGACCCCTCGCATCGCCCTGACCACGGCGGAGTACTTCGCCTTCACCCTGGGGTACGACGTCCTGGTGATCCTCACGGACATGCTCAGTTACTGTGACGCCCTTCGAGAGGTGAGCGCCGCTCGAGAAGAGATCCCGGGGCGGCGGGGCTATCCCGGTTACATGTACTCCGACCTGGCGTCCCTCTACGAGCGGTCGGGGTGCGTGGAGGGCCTGGCGGGTAGCGTGACCCAGATCCCCATCCTGACCATGCCCGACGACGATATGACCCACCCCGTGGTGGACCTTTCGGGATACATCACCGAAGGTCAGGTGGTCCTGAGTCGACGGTTGGCGGATCGGGGCATTTATCCCCCAGTGCAGGTGTTGCCTAGCCTGAGTCGGCTGATGAACAAGGGCATCGGCAAGGGGCGTACCGTCCCCGAACACCGGGCCATGGCGGACCAGCTCTATGCGGCCTACGCTAAGGCGCAGGATATCGAAAGATTGCGCCTCATCACCGGAGACGAGGGCCTTTCTTCCACGGAGCGATCCTATTTGGTCTTCGGAAAGTCCTTCGAAGAGCGTTTTATAGGCCAGCCGGAGGGACCTCGGACGCTAGAGAGGTCTCTGGAGGCCGCGTGGCAGTGCCTCCGAGATCTCCCCGCCTCGGAGCTCTATCGTCTGCCCCGCGACTTGGTGCGAGAGATCTTGGGGGAGAAAGGGGGGCGCTAGCCGTGGCCCTTCCCGCCACCCGAGAGCAGTTGTTGTTGCTGCGACAGCAAATGGAGGCGGTGCGCCGAGGGAAGGCCCTTCTCGAAAGGAAAAGAGATGCCTTGCTTCGGGCCCTGGAAGAGGATCGGCGACGTTTTAGATCCCTTCAGGAGCAGTTCGATAGGGTCGGACGCCGGGTGGCCACGACGTATTCCCTCTTGCGCCTCTACGAAGGACAGATTTCCCTGGATCTCCTGCGTCCGGGGATGGGTCCCGTTCCCTTGGCAAGCTTTCGCCACGTGCTCATGGGGTGCGCCTTTGTGGAGTTCCGTCGCCAGGGGGATGAGAGCCGTCCGGTGTCGTACGATCCCGCTTTGGCGTCGATTTTTACGGACGACCTCGTGGGAGCCTTGGCGGAGCTAGATCATATCTTTTGGACCTACATCAACCTCCGGGTGAAGATGGGGGCCCTGGAGAAGGCCCTTCGGGACACGGTGCGGAAGACGAGCAACTTGGAACACCGAGTTCTTCCCGGATTGCGGGAGGACTTTGGGCGCATCCGGGACGTGTTGGTGGAAAGGGAGCGACAGGAGCGCTATACCCTTCGCAAGGCCCTGCGTCGTCAAAAAACTACTGAACCGCCGGGAGCGCAGGCGGGGTTTAGTCCGTGAAGATGGTCATGATCACCGTGGGCATGCCTCGGGCGCGTTGGGTGGAGGAGGCGGGGCAGGAGTACGTGCGGCGCCTCTCTCGGTGGGCACCGATCGCCTGGGAGCATGTGGCGGAGGCACACCACCGTCCCTCGGGCTCAAAGGGCGTCGAGGAAGAAGGGCTCCGCCTCCTTCGGAGCTTCCAACCCCGGGATGTGGTGGTCTTGCTGGACGAGGGGGGGCGGTCCTTTTCCAGCGTCTCCTTTTCTCAGTGGCTTTTTGAAATCTATGAGGGATCCCCGGGGAGGTTGGCGTTTGTCGTGGGGGGGGCCTACGGCGTCTCTTCCGCCGTGCGGGAGCGGGCTGCATTTTGCCTCTCCCTATCGTCTTTAACCTTCCCCCACGAGCTCTGTGCGGTGGTTTTATTAGAACAGATCTATCGCGCGGTGACCCTCCGTCACCATATCCCCTATCACCATGCGTGAGGAGGCGTTTTACGCCCCTCTGGCCGGGCTTCGGGAGCGCGAAAAGAAAGGAACGATGAGCATGAAAATGGACAAAATCCTTAAGCAGGCCCAAAAGATGCAGGCCCAGATGCTTCAGATGCAGGAAGAATTGGCCAAGGTCACGGTGGAGGGAGCGGCGGGGGGCGGGATGGTCCGGGCGGTGGCCAACGCCCAGGGGGAAGTGCTGTCGGTGAAGATTGCCCCGGAAGTGGTGGACCCCCAGGAGATCGACATGTTGGAAGACCTGGTTCTGGCGGCGGTGAACGAGGCCCTTCGCCTGGGAAAGGAAAAAGCGAACCGCCAGATGGAACAGGTGACGGGGGGCATGGGTCTGTCCATGCCGGGGCTTTTCTGATCTATGGTCCTTCCGGAGGCCCTGACCCGGCTCACGACCTTCCTCCAGCGCCTTCCCGGGGTGGGGGAAAAGAGCGCCCGGCGCATGGCGTTTTTCCTCTTTCAACAGGATCCGTCCTTCGCGGACCAATTGGCCGAGGCCTTGGTGACCCTTCGGCGCTCCCTTCACCCCTGCCCTCAGTGCGGAAACCTCACCGATGGCGACTGTTGCGGGGTTTGCGGCGACCCCATGAGAGAACGAGACACCCTGTGCGTGGTGGAATCGGTGGAAGACCTGATGAGCCTAGAGCAGGCGGGAATTTTCTCCGGTCAGTACTTTGTCCTGGGGGGAAGGGTATCTCCCCTGGAAGGGGAGGAGATATCTCCGGAGACCCTGGAACGGCTACGGGGGCGTATCCGAGACCTCCGGGTCCGGGAAGTGGTGGTGGCCACGAACCCCCGCATTGAAGGGGACTTGGCTTGCCACGTGGTGGTGGATGCCCTGGCAGACGTCCCCGTTCGCATCACCCGGTTGGCGTACGGCCTTCCGGTGGGGGGGAGTATCGGTTTTGCCGACCGAGTTACTCTCCATGCGGCCCTGGAGTCCCGGCTGGTGGTGAGGTCGGGCGAGGCCAGCCCCGGGCCGGACTGAAGGAGAATATAGCTTGACTCGGGGAGGGGGGTACATGGGAGAAAATAGCGGTGCGCTGGGCCGTTTGGCCCGGGAACTCTTTCGATGGTTTTTAGCCATCATGGGAGGAATTGCGGGATACCAAGTGACGGAGTTCATTCAGTCCGCCGGGTGGTGGCCCTTTCAGACGATTCTCATGTCGTTGGCGGGGACGGGGTCCTTTGTGGTGGTCTTCGGCGGCGTATCCTACCTGATTGCCCCGCTTTTCCACAGAGGGATTCTCCGTCTGGGGTCCCTTCTGGAGGGGCATCTTCAAAATATCAGTTGGATAAACATTTCTGTGGGCCTCATTGGCTTGATCGTGGGATTATTATTGGCGAATTTATTGGCACTGCCCTTCGTAGACCTTCCCGTCCTGGGGCGTTACTTGGCCATTTTGTTGAACGTAGCCTTGGGATATGCCATGATGTGGCTCTTTATCAAACGCCGGGACGACATGGTGGCCATGATGGGTTCCGTGGGGGGGATCTGGCGGGATCGCCAGGGGGAACCGAGGAAAAGGCAGGGTAAATATGCAACGATGGACCTTCAGGGCGGCACCCTTTCTCCGCTGGCGTGCCCGGCAAAACTATTAGACACCAGCGTGGTGATCGACGGAAGGATCTTGGATGTGGCACGGACAGGCTTTGTGGAAGGAGCCCTCACCCTGCCTCGTTTCGTGTTGGTAGAACTTCAAGGGATCGCCGACTCTTCCGACCCGGTGCGCCGGGGGAGAGGGCGTCGGGGGTTGGACGTCATCAACGGGTTGCAAAAAATCCCCACGATCCGTCTGGAGATCCTTGAGCTGAGCCTGAAAGACTTGAACGCCGAGACGGTGGACCTGGCCCTGATTCAGCTTGCCCGCGACATGGGCGGGAAAATCCTCACCACCGACTACAATCTTAATAAAATTTCTCAAATCCAGGGCATCGACGTGCTGAACGTCAATGACCTGGCCAACGCCCTCAAACCCATGTTGCTCCCCGGCGAAAGCCTCATGGTGGACGTCCTTCGCGAAGGGAAAGAGCAAAGCCAGGGGGTGGGATACCTCGACGACGGCACCATGATCGTCGTGGAAGATGGGGGGCGGGCCGTGGGACGGCGGGTGGAAGTGACCGTGACATCCATGCTCCAGACGTCGGCGGGAAGGATGATCTTTGGCCGAATCCGTCGGGAGAGTGCCGCATGAAGGACTGGAGCCTGATCGTCGTTGCTGCAGGGAGAGGATCCCGCATGGGGGGGGTGCCCAAGCAATTTCGCCCCCTCGGAGGGTATCCCCTTTGGCATTGGAGCCTTGCCCTGGCGGAGGCCCTACACGCCGCCGGAGACCTTCGGGAGTGCGTTTTGGTCGTGCCGCCCGCAGATCCGGGCGTCGAGACGACGCCCCCCCCCGGGGGCGTCGTGCCCGTCGTGCGGGTGGAGGGAGGGGCGGAGCGGGGGGATTCCGTCCTAGCCGGAGTTCGGGCCGCCAGCGGCGCCTGGGTGATGGTGCACGACGCCGCCAGGCCCTTTTGCTCCCTGGAGCTCTGTCGCCGCCTTCAGGCTGCCGCCGAGGCCTCCGGAGGAGCCATACCTCTGGTCTCTGTGGCGGATGCCCTAAAGAAGGTCTCGGGAGGGACCGTGACCCCTCTTCCCCGGGAAGGGGTCTTTGGCACCCAGACTCCCCAGGCCTTTTTCCGGGAGCGCCTTTTGGAAGCCCTGGAACGATCTCCTTGCACGGTGCGTGACGAGGCGGAGGCGTGGATCGCGGCGGGGCATAACCTGACTCCCGTCGAGGGAGAGCGAGAGAACTTCAAGCTCACCTACGAGGGGGATTGGCACATGGCGGAGCTTATGGTCGCTCCACCACAGAAGTTTCGCGTGGGGCACGGTTTTGACATTCACCCCCTCGTACCGGAGCGCCGCCTGATTTTGGCGGGGATGACCATTCCCTCCCCGCTGGGGCTTGACGGACACTCCGATGCCGACTTGGTGGCTCACGCCGTGGCGGACGCCCTGCTTGGAGCGGCGGGGCTCCCGGACCTGGGACGCCTCTTTCCAGCTTCAGACCAGCGATACAAGGGGGCTCGCAGCATGGATCTCTTGGGGCGCGTGGTGGATTACGTGCGGGACGAGGGTTGGGAACCCGAGTGGGTCGACGTCACCTTGGAGGCTCAGTTGCCTCGCCTGGGCCCCCTCTGTGACGCCATGGGCGTAGCCCTCGACGACGTCCTGCGCTGCGGCGAGGGGCCTTGCTGCCATGTCAAAGTAAAATCAGCGGAAAAAATCGGAGCCCTTGGTCGAGGAGAAGCCCTGGCGTGTCACGCCGTGGCGCTGCTGGGGCGCAGGAAATCTCCCAGGACAGGGGAGCAATGATCGGGGCGCGCCACGCCAAAAAGATGACTTGGGAGGCGTTGCGGGTGCCCTGCGCCGATGAGAAGGGCATGGAGATGGAACGACGTCTTGCGAGGGAGAAGCCCTTCGTGCTACACTCCCCCGAAATATTTCCGGGAGGGGAGCCTATCCATGAGTGAACAAAGCAAGTTTGCTTCGTATGAAGGGGTGACTTTCGACGATGTCCTTCTGGTGCCGGGTTACAGCGAGGTGGTGCCCGCCCAGGTGGACCTCCGCACGCGCCTGACGCCGGACATTGAGCTGAACCTGCCGCTTTGTAGCGCCGCCATGGACACGGTGACAGAAAGCCGTCTGGCCATTGCCATGGCGCGCGAGGGGGGTATTGGCGTTATCCACCGAAACATGCCGAAGGAGCGTCAGGCGGCGGAAGTGGACAAGGTGAAAAGGTCCGAATCGGGAGTCATCGTAGACCCTTTCTTCCTTCATCCGGAGAACCTGTTGCGGGATGCGGTGGGCCTCATGGAGCACTACCACATCTCCGGTGTCCCCATTGTGGACGCCTCTCGACGCCTGGTAGGCATCATCACTAACCGGGACCTTCGCTTCGTGACGGACTACGACCAGCCCATTCAGGAAGTGATGACCAAAGATCGCCTTTTGACGGCTCCGGAAGGCACCACTCTGGAAGACGCCAAGAGCATCCTCATGAGCCACAAGGTGGAAAAACTTCCCATAGTGGACGGTCACTACCGTCTCAAGGGGCTCATCACCATAAAAGACATCCAGAAGGCGAAGGATTTCCCCAATGCCAGCAAGGACTCCCACGGCAGGCTCCGGGTGGCCGCCGCTGTGGGGGCGGGGAGCGATACCTTGGAGCGGGTGGAGATGCTAGCGAGGGCCGGAGTGGATGCCCTGGTGGTGGACACGGCCCATGGGCACTCGGCGGGGGTAATTCGCAAGGTGAAAGAGCTTCGATCGCTCTTTTCCGACTTGCCCATCGTGGCGGGGAACGTGGCCACGACGGAGGCTGCTGAGGCCCTCATGGATGCGGGGGCCGACGGCATAAAAGTGGGAGTGGGCCCGGGGTCTATCTGTACGACCCGCATTGTGGCGGGCATCGGCGTACCTCAAATCACCGCCGTCATGGAGGCGGCCCGGGCGACCAAGTCCCGGGGACGGTGTGTCATCGCCGATGGAGGCGTGCGCTACTCCGGCGATGTGGTCAAGGCTTTGGCGGCGGGAGCCGATACCGTTATGGTGGGGGCCCTCTTGGCGGGTACCGAGGAAAGCCCCGGGGAGACCGTCATCTATCGAGGGCGTTCCTTCAAGAGCTACCGCGGAATGGGATCTCTGGGGGCCATGAAGGAAGGGTGTAGCAAGGACCGATACTTCCAGGAGGGGGTTTTCGAAGAGAAGCTCGTGCCCGAGGGAATCGAGGGCATGGTGCCTTGCAAGGGATCTCTGGGGGCGGTGCTTTATCAGCTAGCGGGGGGGCTCCGGGCGGGCATGGGCTACGTGGGAGCGGCCACGGTGTCTGAGCTAAAAGAAAAGGGGCGCTTCGTAAAGATCACCGCAGCGGCCATGCGAGAAAGTCATCCCCACGATGTCACCATCACGAAAGAGGCCCCTAACTATGGCGTAGAGTAAGGGCAGAGCGCGGGCGAAGGGCGGTGAAAGCATGAGGGGACCGAGTCTTCTTTCGCTCACGGGAGAGGAACGAGGGGTCGTTTGGCAAGGGATCCTGGAGCTTTCACGCCTGGAAGAAGAGGTGTTGGGGCACGACCAGCTTCAGCCATCGCTGGAGGAAACCTTTTCTTCCGGCATGGATGAGTGGTGGCCCGTCTTCGTTTCCAGAGATTGCATGTGACCCAAGAGGGAAAAATCCCAGGATGGGAATGGCCTCTCCCCTGCGGAGTGGGGGGGCGGGGCTTGTATTCCTTGGGAGAACGTGATACACTGACCGTCACGGTGGGGCGGATTTTTGGATGGTAGGGCGGAGAGTGGGCGACGGACCCACTCTTCGTTTTTTGTGGGGCTTTGTTCCGTGTACAGGGAAACTTGCGATGGTTCTTCAATCAATCATTGTGGCAATGAGAAAATGCGTTGGCGTGGAGGTGTGACGAGTGGTCGGACACAAAAGGCGCCCCCCTCTTCCGACGGACCTCGTTCGGGAAGCGGTGGAGGGCCTGGGGTACGAATTTGTGGGCATGGAGAGGGTCGTGGAAGGGGATCAATCAGTGGTGCGCCTTTATATCGACTCCTTGGGAGGAATCAACGTCAAGGATTGCGAGACGGTCTCGAGAAAGGTAAGCCCCCTGTTCGACGGGCCGGAAGATCTCTTTGAAGGGCGCTATTTCCTCGAAGTGAGTTCCCCCGGCGTGGAGCGCCCCCTCTTTTCGCAGAAGGACTTTGAAAGATTTCTGGGCCAGAGGGCTCAGTTGAGTCATCGGGATGGGGCGGGTAAAATAGTGAAGTGCACGGGAACCCTGAGTCATGTGACGGAAGATGCGGTGTCGTTGCGCCGGGATGACGGCGTCGAGGTCGTGATTTCCCTGGCCGATATGGGCCGAGCCCATCTGGTGTACGAGCCGGAAAAGCCTTCCAAACCCGGTAAAGGAGGGACCGCGCGTGCAGCTAGGTCGTGATTTTGTCAAGGCGTTACATCAGATTGAGGAAGAAAAAGGTCTTCCCGTGGGGGTCATTACCTCCAGCCTGGAAGCGGCGTTGATTTCGGCCTACCGGAAGCACCGGGGGGGCAACCAGAACGTGGAAGTGAACCTCGACTTGGAACGAGAAGAAATCTCCCTCTTTGAGGTCCGACGGGTGGTGGCAGAGGGGTCCGATCCCGACACCGAAATGTCTTTGACGGAAGCCCGGTTGTTGGGATACCATGACGTGGATCCCGGCGACGTCGTTCGCATCGAAGTATTTCCGGAGGGATTCGGTCGCATTGCCGCCCAGACGGCCCGTCAGGTAATAATCCAGCGCCTCAAGGATGCGGAGCGGCAGGTGATTTTCGACGAATTCGCCGATAAGATCGGCGATTTGGTGACGGGGGTCATCTTCAAAACCGAAGGAGAGCACGTGCTAGTCCGGCTAAACGAGAGGACGGAGGCCATTCTCCCTCGGGAGGAGCGCATCGTCGGGGAAAGCTATCCCCCGGGGGAGAGGTTTAAATTTTTCCTCCTGGACGTGCGGCGTACCACCCGGGGGCCCCGCATTGTGGTTTCCCGGACGCATCCGGGACTTTTGAGGCGTCTTCTCGAGGTGGAGGTGCCGGAGATCGCCGAGGGTGTGGTGGAGATCCGTAACATCGTGCGGGAATCTGGTACCCGGTCTAAGGTGGCGGTGCTTTCCATGGACGCGAACGTGGACCCCGTGGGGGCCTGCGTGGGGCCCAAGGGAGCTCGCATCAAGGCCGTGGGCGGAGAGCTCGGGGACGAGCGCATGGACATCATCATCTGGAGCGCCGATCCTCTGCAGTACATCCGCAATGCCCTATCCCCCGCGAAGGTGGTGCGCGTGGAGCCCTCCCTGGAGGCTGACCGGGCGGCGAGGGTCTTTGTTCGCCCCGACCAACTTTCCCTAGCCATCGGTAAGGCGGGGCAGAATGTCCGCTTGGCAGCCCGGTTGACGGGGTGGAAGATCGACATCAAAGTCCTTGAGCCGGAGAGGATGCCCACGTTGCAAGACCTTTTCGAAGACCTGATCAAGGGGGCGCCGAAGGAACTATGGGAGGACCGGGAGAAATAAAGCGGCGTCGACCTCGAACGTGCGTAGGATGTGGTGGCGAGGCCCCTCGGTCTGCTTTGGTGCGGATTGTCCGGAGCCCCGGTGGGGTGGTGGCCGTGGACCGCACGGGAAAAGCCTCGGGACGAGGCGTTTACCTCTGTAGGCGAAGGCCGTGCTTGGAGGCGGCCCGAAAGAAGGACGCCCTTTCCAGGTCGCTGAAAGTCAAGGTTCCAGAGGAAATCTATTTGGCGTTGGAAGCGCTTTGTGTCGGCGGGACCATCGAAGGAGAAGTGTGATTTTTCATGGATGTTTTAGACGAACTCTTCCCCTTGGTCATGTTGGCCCGGCGGGCGGGGGTGCTTGTCCTTGGCCAGGATGGGATACGCCAGGCGCTGCGTTGCGGCAAGAACATGACGCTTCTTTTGGCTTCCGATGCTTCCGGGAATGTGCGCCGCATGCTCCGGGGATACGAGGAACGAGGGCGGTGCGCGGTGTTTGTGCTAGGCGCTAGTCGGGAGATGATCGAGGGCCGTACGGGGCTTCCAGGATCCCAGATCGTGGGGCTTCCTCGAGATCACGGCCTGGCGCAACGTGTGGAGTCGCTTTTGTCAAAGGGGGGCGAAGGGAATGAGTAGCAAGATTCGTGTGTACGAGCTCGCCAAAATCCTGGGAGTGTCGAATAAAGAGTTGATGGGAGTACTAAAGCAGCTTGAGATTGAAGTCAGTTCCCACATGAGTTCCATCGATACCGAATTGGGGCAGAAGGCGGAGGATTTTCTTAAACGGTCGGGGGCTCCAGTGGTGAGTGAGGCCCCAGCCTCGGGGCAATCCTTGGTCGTCCCCCTGGAATCCACCGTGGCGGAGGTGGCGTCCCTGCTCCGGGTCACTCCGGGAGAAGCGGTAAAAGCTCTGGTGACGGCGGGAATGATGATCCCTGCCAATGCCAAGGTGGATGAGAGGGCCCTGGATGCGCTGGGGAAGGCCTTCGGAGTTTCCCTGGGGTGGGCGGCGGTGGCCCCGGAGGAGAGCACGGAGGAGAAAAAAACCTCTTCCCGAACGTCCAAAGCCGACGAGGGAAAACACGTTCAACAGCGCCCTCCCATCGTGACGGTGATGGGTCACGTGGACCACGGGAAGACCACTCTGTTGGACTGCATCCGAAAGACCAACGTCAGCGCTAGCGAAGCGGGGGGCATTACTCAGCACATAGGGGCTTCGGTGGTGGAGTTCAACGGGGAGAAGATCGTCTTTCTCGATACCCCTGGCCACGAAGCCTTTACCGCCATGAGGGCCCGGGGGGCCCAGGTGACGGACATCGCCATTCTCGTGGTGGCGGCGGACGACGGCCTAAGCCCCAAACCGTGGAAGCCATGAACCATGCCAAG
>ENA-UPSM01000244-UPSM01000244.1-activated-sludge-metagenome-genome-assembly--contig:-NODE-244-length-81312-cov-9.395498_pt1 | contig 81312 bp, 62 predicted proteins | sample MGYA00238181_ERZ773283 | MGnify/ENA primary metagenome ERZ773283 (study PRJEB29023, sample SAMN05720199) | activated sludge metagenome | isolation source: Anaerobic digester | place: Japan... | reverse complement strand
GGTAATGCTGGTGCAAATTGTACTGGTAGTAAAACACTAAAAGTCGGTCAACCAGCAAATAGTTGTGAAACAGGATATGTTGATACCGGCTGGTCACAAACAACATATTATCCCGGTGATACAGTCAAAATATCAGGATGGGCTGCTGATGCGGATGGACTTGGAGCGTTTACTTTAGTTATCGATACTGTAGTTCAAAACAACATACCATTTGTGCTTAAAAATCATACCGAATCTTGTCAGTTGAGACCGGATATTTGTGATGCCGCGACAAATCCAGTCTATTATCAATACGCTCAAGTTTGGGAATATACTTACAAACTAGGTCCTTTAACAACGCCAGGTGATCATACTGTATCAGTATCCTGGGTTGATGCCTTAGGTAATGCTGGTGCAAATTGTACTGGTAGTAAAACACTAAAAGTCGGTCAACCAGTATGTAATCAAACTTGTGCATCGGCTGGTGCAACATGTGGTGATGGTTCAACTTGTCAAAGTGTTGGTGGAACCTTGACATGTGTAAACCCTACATGTCCAACAGAGAGTGATTGTATCTGTCCAAACACCCCTGCTGTCGAGTGTACTGCTAAAACTGTTTATCGCAATGATCCGGCTAATACGGCTGGTAATTATTATGCAAATGTTCCTATTACAGAAAATGATGTAGTGACTCCGGGAGAAATATTACTATTTTGTGTAGATATGAAGAATGTTGGAGATATTGCTTTAGCGCCTGGTTATACTGATGTAATACCTTCTGGTTTAACAGTCCTTGATTACCAATCTGCATTTTGTACTTTCAATTCAAGCACAATATCTTGTACTGATAATGTAAAAAATCCAAACCAGACGGGTAGGCTATGTTTCAGGGCGACAGTAAATGAAAATGCAACAGCATCGATAACAAACAGTGCAACAGTAACACCGACTGATGGTATAAAGGATATTTGTGCAGTTACAGTTAATCTAAAAGGCACTACACCGGGTACAGGATTGTTTGATTCGACTGCTTCAAAGATAGCTTTAGGAGTTATGTTAATACTTATCGGAGGGGTGTATTTATCGTTTGATAAATATACAACAATGATAAAGGGTCGTATGATCACGAAATCTCGTGACAAGTTTGAAAAAGGTATTATAAAATAGTATCTATCCATAAATTATTATTAAAGTTAAAGTGGCACTCACAACAAAAAAGAAAAAAGTATTGGTAATATTATCGATTGTATTTGGCTTGTTAATAGTAGGTGGTGCTACAGCTTACATGATATGGAGGGTTAATCAGGCTCAAAATCTTGGCAATGAAGAGAGTAGTGCTGCCGGTAAATGTACCGTAGATTGTGATGATTGTGTTTCCGGTGGAGCATGCTGTTCAGCAGAATTTACAGGTGGTGATTGTAGTGATTACGCACATAAGAATCCGGGACAGATTGTGATGCAGTGGTGTGATGCTACATGTATAAATGGTGGTATAGTAAATGGAACCCCAGTTTGTGAAACAGGAGATTCAAGATTAAGAGCCTGTTTATGTCCAACAAAAGACCAGATGGAATATGTTGGAGATGGATGGTATACAGGAGTTTGTGATGGATGCGGAAATGAAGTATGGTTATATGAGCCGGTTCAAGATTTCGCTGGATGTAACGAAGATTGTAGTTCACTTGAATGTTCTGGATCACTCGAATGTATTGAAGGCACATGTCAAAACCCACAATGTACAAATGATTCTGACTGTGTATGTGAAGCTGCAAGTTGCCAAGTAACAGGATCTGTAACAGCCTCACCAAATCCTGCACTTGTATATCAAACTGTCACTATAACAGTAACAGGTACAGGTGATTATACTAAAAATTTCGCATCATCAGCCATGAATTATCGACTATTAATCAATGGTACAGATATGCAAGCGATGTTTATAGAACTAAATGAAACTGCTGTAACAACATATGTTATACCTGCGGGTACTCCTCCAAGCACAATAGATGTACAAGTCACATGGACCGACAATCAAGGAAATCAAGGCTCTTTATGTCAAGCAAATACTACAATTGAAGTTGTTGAAGATGTTGTTTATGCATGTAATAGCACTTGTTCGACAGAAAATCAGTTATGTCCAGGTACTTCTTTTACTTGTCTCAATACCGGAGGAGATGGTTTGAGGTGTCGAGCATTAGAGTGTCCTAATGATACAGATTGTTTATGCGATGTGGCAAATGTTTGTAATGCTCCAGGATCTTTTGAAGCTCCGGCTGAGGTAATACCGGGAGCTCAAGTTACTATTAATGGTACAGTTGATACTTCGAATGAACCTGATGGAGTTGATCCAGAAAGTTTCGTATTAGTTGGTGTATTTCAAGGAGATGGAGATCCTACAACAGTAACAATAGATGCAGATTTTACGTATAACGCTTCAAATGGTACGTGGAGTGCAGTATTCATCTTACCAAATCTTGATGCTTCAAATGTTACATTCGAAGTAAGTTGGGCAGATGGTGCTGGCCATACAGGTAATGTATGTGAAGCTTCAGATTCTTCAACTATAGGTGAGGCTCCAGAATGTATGCCTGATCTTAGTTCTGCAGTAGAAGGTGTGGCATTCTTCACGCCAGCAAATCTTGAGAATATTACAGTTGGTGAGACAGTGTCATTTACTGGATACGTTTCCGAGGATTCAGGTCCTTTGACAGAATTCACAGTCCTTGTTGATGGTGTTGAAGTAACTCTTGATAGTTTAGTTGTATATGATTCGGCAACTACTTGTGCTATGCCTTCGATGACGAGTATCTGTTCAAATATACCACATGCACAATATTTCACATTTGAATATACATTTGAGGATGTTGGTACTCCAGAGATCGAAGTTCAGTGGAGTGATAGCCTAGGTAATAGTAGCATTGCTTGTAGTATGAACATCTCTTTGAATGTTGAAGAAGTTCCTTCGGGTGATGCACCAAGATGTGTCAGTATGAATATCTCAGGTGGTCGTGTCGTTGGTGGTACAAGAATCTATTATGAGAATGATCCAATCACAATTACAGTAATTGGTACAGATCCCGACGGTCCAATTGATTTGATTAGGATTATGTACAATATCGATGGCCAAACAGCATCGTTCTATACGACACCAACTAATCCTTGGGTCTCTATTGACTGTATCAATCCAGCAAGTGTTGCTGGTGGTTATCAGTGTACTACGCCTCAGCTTACATTTGCTCAGATGAGAAGCAACTTAATTAGTGCTAATAGCGCACTAACTGTAGATCAGATAAATATGAATGGATTTGTATTTAGCACGATGATATTTAACGATGATCCAAATAATGAGGTCTGTTCAACTAATGTAGGTATCAGAAGTGGAGCTGGAGCTTACTTGAGACTTGCTCAGAGGAGTGATAATTATGGTACAGATCTCGGAAATTGTGATGGTGATTCTTGTGTTGCTAGATTAGATCTTTCAGTACCTGGTACAGCATTATTTGATGAGCCAATAGCAAAAGTTGGATTAGGTATTATCCTTGTATTGATAAGTCTTGTTTATGTTGCGTTTGATAAAAACAATATTGTTAATAAGAAACTTGCATCTTTACCTGTAGTAAATGGTATTGCCAATTCTATCGAGGATGTACAGAGTGATATTGCTACTGTACGAAATACTCGTAAAGAAGCAAAGCGTAAAGAGGCAGTACTTAACGAGATATTACAATCGGCAAGAAATAGTAGAAAAAGAAGATAATACTATTTAAATGATAGTATTATCTGTTCTCCGCTAGTTGGAGGGTTTTGAGTAATCATCTATTGATCAGGTTTTAATACTGTATTTTTTACTTGTTAAAAGTTTGTATTACTGATATAATTGCGAAATTTTCCAGACATAGTAAAGTCTATAAAATTAAGTTGTGGCTTACTTTGTTAGGAAAGAAGGGGGGTATTTTATATGGCAGTTGTTGTGCACCCAAACGAAAATGTTGATAGTGCTTTAAAAAGACTGCATCGTGAAGTTTTGAGAGAGAAAATCTTAGAAACATATCGAAATAAAGCTTACAGAATTAAAGATGTTGAGCTTGAAAGAGAAAAAAGAAGAGAATGGAGAAAGATGAAACGAAGACGAAATGCAGCTAAAAGGCGCGCAAAGTAGTTGTTTTATGTTCTCGAATTTTTATTTCAAGGAAAATTATTGAGAAATGGATTGAATCCCGCTGTTTATCGGCGGGATTTTTTTTTATCTGTTAAGAGGCAAAAGCAAATGGTATAATACATCTACCATATGAAATAAATTTTAAAAAGAAAAATATGAGTATTATTGACGAAATTAGGAAAGATTCCTTTCAAGCAATGAAAGATGGAGATGATAACAAGGCAGGAATACTGAAGGTTGCAATTGCTGAATTAAAAAATGAAGAGATTAAAAGAGGTGATGCGTTAAGCGATGATGATGTAATTAAAGTCTTGCGGACTTTAGTAAAAAGCTTAAGCGAGGCTATTGAACAGTTCAAAGCTGGTGGCCGGCAAGATCTTGTAGATAACAATTTTGCACAAGTGAAAGCATTGGAAGTGTATCTACCTCAATTAATGTCTCGAGAGGCCATTGTAGACATCGTAAAGGCCAAAGCAAATGAGATAGGTGCTCAAGGACCACAGGATACTGGTCGATTGATGGGTATAGTGATGAAAGAGATTTCAAAAAAAGCTGATGGTTCTTTAGTTAGCGAAGTTGTAAGAGAAATCTTGGGGTAACTTGTTTGTTTCCAGAACTAATGCAAGCTTTACTTTATCTTCTATTGATCTAGAGGAAAATGTAATTAAAGGAATTCGAAAGTGATATTATTTTTATTTGAAGTTGGTCAAAGGAAAAAATGATAGATATTAAAAAACTTGTTAAAGAGGTCCTTTCCGAGGGTGTGAAACTACCGGAAATATTAAATATTCTTTTTGTTTCACAGAAGAAAATCGTGGAACTAAACAATAAATACCGAAATGTACAGGGTGCAACCGATGTCTTGAGTTTTAACATTGATAATGTTTGTGAAATATACATCTGTCCAGCATATTTGATGGAGCAAAAAAGATTTTACGAAGAGGAGCTCATCAGAATGATGGTTCACGGTATTATTCATATTGCAGGAGGAGAGCATACTGGGCATTTCGATAAGTTCATTACGAGTCCTGATAATGCGAATACCAAAATTATTATTTCAAATAATCAGTTAACGTTTCATTGTTTACACGATAATATTGATAAAACTTTATTCATTTTTAGTGAATGCAGAGAAATTGAGGTCATGCAAGATCAGAAAGAATTTACTGACTACGAATGCGAATGTATGGCTGGAGAATCAATTGATGTAAAGACGTTGAGCGAAACACAATTTTTCAATTTGCAGGAAAAGATAGTAGCTAAAATATTACAAAAATAAAATGTATTTAATTGTAGGTTTAGGTAATATAGGCAAACAGTATGTCAATACGCCACATAACGCTGGCTTTAAATTTATAGAACGTATTTACAATCTTATTGAAAGACAGAAAAGCTTTCTATCTAAAACTTCTAAATCTATGGAAGTAGGATCAAGTCAAGAAAAAGCCCAAGAACTAGTCATAGGGGAATGGAAGGAAGAAAGAGAATTAAATTCTCAAATTTCTCTCATACGTGACGGTGGAAAGATCAAATATATACTTGCAAAACCTACTACTCTAATGAATCTATCAGGTGACGCAGTAGCTAAAATTGTGTCATATTACAAATTGAATCCAGCTACTGACCTTATTGTAGCATATGATGATATGGATATTGAATTGGGAAAATACAAAATTACATTCGCGAAATATCCGAAAACTCATAACGGAGTAAATGATATTCTTAAGAGATATAAGAATTTTACAAGTATTAGGATAGGTATTGGTAAGTCACATGATATTGTTGGTGCAGAATATGTACTTTCGAAGTTAAATAGAATCAATAGTGAAATGTTAATGCAAGCTGTCGATAATGCGATTGCAGAACTTCAAGAGCAAATTTCAAACTAGAGTGGATTAATGTGTTAGAACAGCGTAACAGACTATAAGGCATATTTGCAGAATAAATCTGTATGAACATATTATTGAATAAAGAAAACAGAAAAGAATCAAAAAAAATAATTAAGTGCTTCATCTAGATAGTCGTATTATTAGGAAAACAATATAAAGGACATTGAGATAATAATCGTTAAATGATAGAATACTCGATGTGCTATGGGACCTAATATAGAAAGGTAAGAGATTAATAGAAAATATGAAAACTATCCAAGAAGAGAAAATATTAATAAAAAAGATACCAATATATTTAGAAAAAATACTTGTACAAGTATTGGCACGACAGTATGAAAAAAAGTTTGCTCTATACTCATTTTCTAATCAATACAAATATCGCAAATTCCTTCAGAAAAGTGTAAGTCAAATAGATATTAGCAAAGGTGGAGTATTAGATATCGGAGATCTTACAACAGAACTATCGGCCTCGGGTGAATACTCGCTTGTTAAACGAGTATGGAGTCCTGGTGAATATTCATTATTGGGTGATATTATTAACATATGGCAATATGGAATGCAACTGATACTACGAGTAAGTTTGTTTGATAGGTCAGTCGAGAAGATACAATTTGTTGATCCGCAAACTGGTTTATGTAAGACGGAACTCGACACTTACCGGTTAGATATTAGTTCCCAAAACAATCTTATAGAATCGCAAGTTGTCTCTGAACTCATACAGCCTATAGAACGTTCATCGTCTTGTTCTAATACACGTGAATACTCACTCATTCAATCTATTTTGCCAATACTCTTTAGCTTAAATTCTACTAGATCGCCAGATCCTTTCAACGTTCAGAACTACAGGCCTACAACCAATTCAGTTTTAAATTCATTTCTTAACAGAAAGCATGATTCAGATTACACATTAATTAATATTTTAAGTAATGATGGTGAGTCTGCTAATTACGATCTTGATCTAGGTGTTCTTCCTCTAATCAATGATGGTAATCGAGTAGGCGATAAGGAGTACATTAAATTTTTGTTAAGTACTTATCAGCGTTTAGATTATCAGATTTATATTATTTCTGATTTTATCAAAAGTGATTCTCAGTTTAACACATATTTTAATTCCAATCTGTATTCAGATCAGAATCGCGCTGATAATCTTGAACAAATAATGTTAAATAGCTCCCCAATTGCCAGTGATAATAATGTTCAAATTGGAGCGAAAAATTTTTCTTCAGATACCTCAGCTAATGCAGACAGTAGCAATGTTAAAACTAATAGAAACGATAATGAAAAACATAAGAAACTCCAGTTTGTTAGCGCTATCAAGTTATGTGAATATTTAAATCTTGCGTCAATCCCGAGAGGTTGGGTAAATACTTTAACAAATTCGATTTTTATTACTGATTACGAACTGTATGGATCAACATCATTGGCTGATAATGAAACAAAAAAGCTAATAGATGATAAATTTTCATTAATAACTAAGGGAGATTATCTTGTCCACGAAGATCATGGTATTGGGATTTATAGTGGTATCGAGACAAAGAACAATATTGACTATTATGTGTTGACATATGCTCAAGGGGATAAGCTTTATGTACCTTTAGCGCAAACAAATAAATTAACAAAATACATAGGGTCTGGCCGCAAAAAGCCTACACTTACAAGATTATCGGGCGGACACTGGAAGGGTACAAAAGAGAAGGTTTATAAGGATGTAGAACATATTGCAAAAGAACTACTTCAACTCTACGCCATGCGAACTCTGGTTAAGGCGCCCAGTATGTTAAATAAAGAAGAACAGAGTCAATTGGTCCAACTTTTTATTAAATCATTTGAATATTCAGATACCGACGATCAGCGTATTGCAACTGCGGAATTACTTGAGGATTTGAAAAAGGAAAACCCAACAGATAGGTTACTAGTGGGTGATGTAGGGTTTGGCAAGACAGAAATAGCAATACGAGGAGCTTATGCAGCTTTTATCTCGGGTATGCAGACAGCATTTATGGCTCCGACAACAGTTTTAGTAGAACAGCATAAGGGAGTTCTGATAGCTCGCTTTGAGCGATTCAGGAAATACCTTCTTGATATTGGTTACTCTGAGGAGAATGCAGAAAGGTTGGTTCCAAAAGTTGAGAGCATATCACGATTTGCTACTATAGCTGAGCGTAGAGAAATTGTATCAAATGTAAGTGAAGGTAAGGTTGATATTCTTGTCGGTACACATGCAATATTATCTAACGCAGTAAAGTTTAGAAAATTAGGATTTGTAATTATTGATGAGGAACAAAGATTTGGGGTTAAGCATAAAGAGAAACTCAAAGCAAAAAGATTGGAGTCTCATGTGCTTTCTATGACTGCGACACCTATACCAAGGACATTGAATCTTGCCCTAAATTCAGTGAGAGATTTAAGTGTGATAGCAACTGCGCCATTAAATCGTAAGGAAATAATAAATATCACAACAGAGTATAGTATCGATGCTGTAATCCAAGCAATAACAAATGAGCTAGATCGAAATGGACAAATCTTTTATCTACATAATAGGATATCAGATATTGAGAAAATCGCGTTAAATATCATGAAATATTATCCAGAAGCGAAAGTTGGAGTAGCGCATGGACGATTGAGTGCGAAAGAATTAGCTATGACAATGCGTGACTTTGCATCAATGAAATTGAATGTGCTTGTATGTACAACAATCATTGAAAATGGAATCGATCTTCCAAATGTAAATACAATGATAATTGATGATATTGAACGACTTGGATTGGCACAAATGTATCAAATACGAGGACGAATAGGACGTGGTGAAAAGCAAGCATATGCATACTTCTTGCATAAGACATTGGGGGGAGAATCTGCACTGAGACTCGAGGCAATACAAGACTTTCATGCATTAGGCTCTGGATTGCTACTAGCGAACCGAGATTTGGAGATACGAGGGGCAGGTACGATATTGGGTGACAATCAGTCAGGAGCAGTAGATGCTGTCGGCTTCAAACTCTACTCAAAGATGCTTGAAGAAGCAGTATCACGACTCAAGAAGTCAACGATTGTAAAAGAAGGTATTTGGATAAGGTAATTCTACCTGTTCTGTTTTTTGTAACCAACCGCTGTACAGAGCAAGTCAATCATTCCATTACAAACCGAGAGCTATACTGATAAAATTGCTCATTCACGTAGGACATATTTGAGCGTAAGAATTTTTTGATATTTCGGAAAGAAATAGAAAATATTTCAAGTAAACCTGTACGCCCAAAAGCCCGTTATACCAAGGTATAGTTTAACCCTAGAGTGTGTGGTTTTTATCTAATAAATGTAGATAGGTTTTCATCTAGATTAGAGAAAAATATGATCGTCAAAATCCCTATTTATAAAAGTTTTTATTAATGTCGATAATTTTCTTGCAAAGAGTAACTTAAAACTCCATACTTTCGTCTAGAGTTCTTCAATATATGGATACCTCAAATAGAGTTTGCATTTAATTTATAAATTGTACATACTAGATTATGGCTCATGCATTATACCGAAAATATAGATCGCAAACATTTGATGAACTCATAGGGCAGGAGCATATTACAAATATCCTCAAGAATGCAGTCAAATCTCAAAATATCGCGCATGCATATCTTTTTGTAGGTTCCCGAGGTACAGGAAAGACAAGTACAGCAAGGATTTTAGCCAAAGCAATTAACTGTCAAGATATCCAAAAGGATGGTAATCCATGTAATAAATGCGAACATTGTACCGAAATAACTAATGGGAATTATCTGGACCTTATCGAGATCGACGCAGCGTCTAATCGTGGTATTGACCAGATCCGTGAATTGAAGGAGAAGATGGAGTTCAGTCCGGTTGAGGGTAAGTTTAAAATTTATATCATCGATGAAGTCCATATGCTTACCAATGAGGCTTTTAACGCGCTTCTCAAGACGTTAGAAGAACCACCAGAGCATGTGATTTTTATACTTGCTACAACAGAAGCACATAAATTACCTCCAACTATTGTTTCAAGATGTCAGAGGTATGATTTCAGACTTGGTAGTAATGAAGAGATAGAGGATGTGATAAAAAAGAGTTCAAAAGAAGAGGGGATTAAAATATCCGATGGGGCATTAAAACTCTTGGTCGAAAGTGCTCGAGGAAGTTATCGAGATGCTTTATCTATACTTGATGTTGTGATAAGTGGACAGATCGGCAGCGCCAATCCACAAGAGATAAGTGAAGAAGAAGTCCGGCGAATACTTGGTATCCCTGATTCGACTATGGTCTATTATTTTCTTGAGAGCCTTGTTTATGGTAACCGAACTTCAGCCTTAAACCTAATACAAGAGATAGAGAGTAAAGGTGTAAATCTACAGCAGTTTACTAAACAAACCCTGGTAATGCTCAGGGAGATACTAGTTGCAAAACTTATTGGTAATTTTTCAGAAATGGAATACTCTTTTGCAAAGGATCTGACTCCTAAAGATATTGTTGATATGATAAATATTTTTATTAATGTTGAAAGAAGCATAAAAAGTTTTTCGATACCTGCCTTAGTACTCGAGATGGTTATACCACAAATCTTTTTTGAAGGTATTACAAATAATAATCATGATAATTGCGATAGTCCGAAGTCAAAATCAGGCAATAAAGAGAAAAAAGGACAAAATCAAGATTTAAGCACAAATCAAAATAAGGCTTCAAGCAGCGAAGGTGATAAAAAGTTAGATAAGAGTGATACTAAAGTTATTCATGCCGAAGCATCTGATGATAGTGAAAAATCAAGCATAAAAAGCGATAATAAAAAAGCTAATAAAACAGAGAAGAACCAGGAATCTGTTCAATCAGCAGTAAGTACAGAAAAAATTGCGATTGATGGGAAAGTGTCAGATGGAACAAATGAAGAACACTCAAATAAAAAATCAAAAAAAATCTCAATCAGTCTTGAAGACATAATCGCAAAATGGAAAGAGGTTACCAATACAATTAAAGCAGCTAATGGGCATCTTTTTGCATTCTTAGAGATGGCAAAATTAGTTTCTTTTGAAGGCGGAAAGCTTACCATGGAAGTACCTTATGATTTCCATAAGGAGCGTATCGAGTGTCTCAAAAGTCGAGAGGCTATTCTTGAGGTTTTTCAAAATATTTATGGTGTAACATTCCCATACGAATGTATCGTTAATACCAGTATCAAACCAGAGTTTGTGTTTCACGAAGATGTTGTCGTGGAACAATCAGTGAAAAAAAGTTCCACGGATGATAATAAGACTGCTAATACGCCTAATAATGGCAATGGGGGTTCTCAGTATAATAATAATAAATATGGTAATGGCGGTAATTATAACAGCAACAATGGTGGTGGTAAATCGTACGGTGGTAGTAATCGTAAACAGATTGAAGAGATTTTTGCAGGTCTCTAGAATCCTTAATATATCCCAATTTGAATATTTCAAATATCAGTGAATTGTAAAGTGCTTGATTCTCATTACTTATGTGTTTGGGATAATTATATGTAATAAGATAGGGTAGTCATGGGTAAAGTATATTGTAACGCAAAGTGGTTGGTGGCATACCATTAAGTTATCGTAAAAAGCAGAAAATGATTCTTGATATAAGGTGATATCATATTTTACTTTTGGAGGCTTAGTTTTGGTTCTTCATTTTTATAAGATTTTAGGCTATAATCGACAAGTTAATATTAGTAATAATAAATATGGGTAATGTTTTTTCACAGATGAAAGATCTCTACAAGATGCAGAGAGAAGCTAAAGACATGCAAAAGAAACTTCGTGTCGAGAAGATTGTTGGTGAGTCTGATGATAGCAAAGTCAAATTATATATGAATGGAGCTCAAGAGTTAGAAGATATTTTCATTGATGATTCTTTGTTGCATGAAGGCATGTTGGAAGTTATTAAAAAAGGTTTTAAAGAAGCATTCAAGGATTATCAAAAGAAGCTCGCTAAGCAGCTTGCGGGTAGTTTCGATGTTGATGAGCTGAAAAGAATGATGGGTAGTAACTAATTACTTCCAGTTTTTTAGCAATTAATTTTGGTATTAATGTCATGTCGGTATTACCTCAATCCGTACAGAAGGTTATTGAACATTTTGAGAAATTGCCTGGTGTCGGTCCAAAATCTGCATCTCGTATGGTGTACTATTTTTTGCGCAATCCGCACAAAGAAGCGACTTCACTGGCTGATTCCTTAACTGAAATGGATCAGAAGGTTAAGCAGTGTCAACATTGTTATAACATTGCGGAATCAGAAATCTGCAACATATGTAACAGTCCACTTCGTGATAAAAAGAAGCTTTGTATTGTCGAGGAGCCACTAGATGTTGTTGCTTTTGAAAATTCAGCTGTATACGATGGGGTCTATTTTGTACTAGGTGGAGTTATTTCTCCAGCAGATGGCATCGGAGCTGACGATCTAAGGTTTGATCAGTTAAAAGTGAGAGTTCGTAACCTGCTAAAGGAGATTGCTGAAAAGAATAGTAAGGATTTACAATCGAAAAGTGAGGACAGCACTGTTGTAAATGTGTTAGAAGATGGGGATATAGCAAAGGAAAACAATAGCGGAAAGACTATAGGTGTAGATAAAATAGGGGCTCTAGAAATAATTATTGCAACTAATCCTAGTCTAGAGGGTGAGGCGACTGCTTCATATATTAAGGAAATTTTTTCCGAAGAGGTCAACGGTGGACTTATACGAATCTCTCAGTTGGCGATGGGTTTGCCGACTGGTGCAGATCTGGAGTATGCGGACAGACTTACGCTAAAACGTGCTTTAGATGGCCGAAACTAGCTTCGTTGATCTTTAATAAAGAATCTTTATCGGAATACCATTATTTTTCTTTTAGTAGTTTCTTTGCTTCATCTATATCGTTCCATGGGTATTCGGTGTTGCCAAAGCAGAGGCTTTGTTCATGAGCCTTGCCACATATGATTACGATATCTCCATTGTTAGCGATGTCGAAAGCTTTGATGAGAGCATCTCGTCTTATTTTTACATTTTGCGTGTCATCGTCAAAGCGAATTAATTGGTGTGGGCGACTTGCATCATTTGAATTGGATGAATTAATGTTTTTTTGTGATTTAGTAAATCCTTCTTCTATCTCATCGTTGATTGCTTTAAGTGATTCACTCCGTGGGTCTTCTGCAGTCAATATTGTTACATCGGCTATCGTTCCGGAAATTTCTCCCATGGGGCCTCGTTTACTCGTATCTCTTTTACCAGCACATCCAAATACTGAGATCAATTTGTTATTATCTTTCAGTAATGCTTTCGCCGATTTTAAGGCATTTTCGAGCGCATTTGGAGTGTGTGCGAAATCTACTATCACCATAAAAGGAGCTTTTTGGACTACTTCCATGCGTCCCTTTATTGTTTCAAAAAACGAAAGGGCCTGTATAATTTCTGCTATTGTATTACCTGCTATTTGTTGTATTGTCGCTATTGCTGCTAGCGAGTTAGAGATATTATATTCTCCTAAAATTTGCATTTCTACTGGAATCAGGTTGATCAGGCTATTTACAAGGTCTGTCTTGAAATCGAGACTTTTTACGGAATCATTTTTCGTAACTAGGGTGAAAGAAATATTACCATCCTCGGATTTTTTCTCAGTATTGTTTAAGGCGATATAATCGATTTTATCAATGTTGTTGCTTTCTGATAGTCTTGAATATGATAGTTTTACAATATCCTTTCGACCAGTATGATTAATAATGTTAGTAAGAAAGTCGTATGATTTTTTATCGTCGTAATTTAATATTACTTTGCCACCGTTTTTTAGGTGCTCTGTAATAAGTCGAGATTTTGCGAGAGCATAGTTTTCCCATGTCTTATGATAATCAAGATGTTCGTTTGTGATATTTGTATACGCGACGGTATCAAATTTAATACCTGCTAGACGTCCCATCGCCAATCCGTGAGAAGTTGATTCGATGATGGCATGAGAGCAGCCTTCTTGCTCCATTGTTTTTATTAGTTTGAATAATTCTTGTGAAGATGGGGTAGTGGTGTGGAAACCTGTGTCTATTTCTTTATCACCAATTTTTGCAGATACTGTAGAAATAAGGCCCGGTTTGTAACCTAATTTTAACAATGTGTGATAGATCATTGTGCTGGTTGTAGTTTTACCATCAGTGCCAGTTACACCAATATACTTCATCTTTTCAAAATCGATCTTAAATAGCGGCGCAATGTCTGAATCTTCAAATGCCTTTATTTCTTTATCTGAAAGGTTTTTCCCTTCGTAATCTTTGATCAATTGATCGTAAAGTTCTCCAACTTCCATTGCTTTTATGTCAGGATTATCTATATGCAACTTTTGAATAATATCGTTGGGAAGAGCAGCAGAGTAGATATATGCGTCAGTATTTTTATCAAATGGCTTGTCCGGATTAGCAAATGTTATTTTTGCACCCATTTTTATTAGTTCGTCGGTGCGAGGATTAGGTGATATATCGTGCCCATACACTTTCGTACCGCAAAGCAATAAAAACTTCGCGATATAGAATAATCCAGCACCTCCTATACCAAGACACCTTACTTCTTTTAATTTCTCATAATTACCAATTTTATTCATAGTTTTGAATATGAACTTAATTAATAGGCTTATTTCATCAGTTGGAAGCTTTGATCAGCTTTATAACTTCGCCGAGATCACCGGCCGAAGCTATAATAATAATACTGTGCTCTCCCTTTTCGGAATATTGCTTTTCGATTTCAAAGATTTTTTCAGCAGTTTTATTATATGGTGGTAGGGGATTATTGCTTGATTTCTGTTGTTTTAATAATAATTCGTCAGTGAATGATATGTTTTCAACTCTGTCCGATAATTGAGCTTTAAGATATTCGTAAAATTCTTTTGCACTAATAAGGTCCATATCTTGTTGACTCTCTCTTGAAGTGTAAATATTTGGAATGATAATACTGTTTGCTTCTGTTAATGACTCAGCTAATTCTTGTTTAAATGTGTAAGTTCTTTCGTGATTATGTGGTTGATATGCAAGTATAATTTTGTGTTCGGTAAAGGCCTCTCTGGCACCTTGTAGGCAAGATTTAATCTTTTGAGGATTGTGGGCGAAATCCTTGAAAATCGGAGTTTTAAGGGCTGTATATCCAATCAATTCAAATCTTGAAGAAACGCCTTGAAAAGTTGCAATCGCAGATAGTATTTCTTCTTTGCCTATCCCAATCGCAAGTCCTGTTGCTATTGCTCTGAGTATATTTTCATAATTATGCCTTCCATAAAGGTTAGATTGTAATTGTGGAAATATTTTCCGGATTTTGTCGATGTCATAGATAAGAACTTTCTTTAAATCAGTATTAGTCATATCAATATTATTTTCTATTTCGCAGTTTATCAAAGAACCAAGATGATCACATTTAGATTTCTCAAGTTTTTGTGGAAGGTTAATTTCATATCCGTATTCAAAATGGGGTAGGGCATCAATATTGTCAGTCTTTGCAATCAGTTTTATGATTGCAGACTCGTTTTTACCTGCACAATCTATGATCACTGCGTTTGTTGTTGCATTAATCAATTCTGCGAAAGCAAGGTTATAATCCTCTTGCGATTTGTAATAATCAGTATGGTCGAGATCTATATGAGTTATCACACTCATATATGGTCTAGGTACTCGATCAAGAAATTGTCTTTTATATTCACAAGCTTCAACCACATGATATTCTTGTGATAAGTCAAGATTATTGTTGGCTTCGAGCCCAGCTATCCTATCATTTGCATCACCAACAATGAAATTCGGCAAGCCAATTGTTTGACTCATCATCCAGGTAATAATGGAAGTAGTAGTTGTTTTACCGTGAGTTCCTGCAACAGCTATCCTTTTCAATTGATTAGTTAATAATCCGTGAAGTTGCTGTATGTAGATTGTCGGGATATCCCTTCGGATTATTTCGATAAACTCTGGATTGTCTGGAGTAACACCGTTTACAACTACAGCAAGTTCTATGTCATCAGTAATATTTTCTGCTTTTTGACCGTCTGGTAAAAGCACACCTGATTTTTGCCAATAGATTGACACTTCAGATGTTTGATTTGTGTCAGAAGCGGATAGTTTTTTCCCTTTCGATTGAAGTATTCTCGCACAAAAATGATTGAAGGGCGCGACAATACCTAGAAAGTGTATACGATTAAAACTGTCAAGATCAAGATTAGATATTTCTTTTGCAGTTAGTATTGCCATACTTTATTATAGCGTAATTTTATTCCCAGGAATAGTTAATAAAATAAACTGATTTGGCAATCGCATCGCATTCTCCTCTATGTTCATTGTTCTCATGGCATGCAAAACGTAAAGATCTATCTTCTTTATTCGGATCTTTGTATCCAATCGAAAGACCTTCAAACCCACAAAGATATTCATCTTGATCAGCTCGGGTTGTAAGAGTAACTGGAAATCCACAGACTTCTAATGGAGTTTTGGGCGACAAATAAATGTAATAATTTACTCCATATTTATTGGGCCTAGTTACTCTATAGATATCAGTTCCTGCAGTTCCTGTACCAATATTTGTTAAATCCTTTTCAGTATATCTAATGATATTGCTAGGTTCGTATTCTTCCCAGAAAAGTAGTGACATGTTGTCACTATCAATTGCACCACCAATAAAACTACTATCTGCAAAATATGCCTGTCGAGTAAGATACGAGTTTAAAAACTCTTGCGTATATATATCAAAATCAACTTGCCACAAACTTCCATCTGAAGCCTCCGAATATTTATATCCGTATAGTATTTCGTGGTCTATCAGATCTCCAAAACTTGAAGTAAATTCATATTGTTTAATATCATATCCAGTAATATTATTTTCTCGTACTGAAGTGTTAAACTTATATACATATTTACCATCAGAATCTTGAGTAACTGAGTAATCAACTGGGATTTTAATAGGATTATGGGCACCCTCAAATGACGTAATCGTATCATACTCTTCTGTTCCTGATTCTTCTGTATTATTTTCTTCTGTCTCTTCAGCAAGAGTCTCGTCTTGATTCAATGTGTCGACTGGATCTTCAATATCTTCTGCGCTTTCTTCCGAATATATATCGTTAACAATTTTATTCGCATTCTCATCAACTCTTTTTACAAATTTAGTGATAGAGACGATTGCAGAAGTTGACATAATGCAACATAATAGCACCGCTACGATTACTAAAATAATAATGATTATTTTTTTCTCTGTCTTTTTTGAATTTACAGAATCATTCTTTTGAGGACTTTCTAAAGTGGGGCTTTTTTTATTCGGGGTTTTTTCCGATTTTATAGTTTTATTTTTCATAATTTTTATGAATTAATTTATGATTGATAATACATAATACGAAAAAAAAACGAAAAAGTAACATTTAAATATTATAAAACAGACTTTTTTTCAGTCCTCGATACAAGAAGTCAAAAAATCAACTATAAACTCATTACTATCTCGTCAAACTGACGGCCACGATCGAATTCATTTGCGAACATATTAAAGCTTGTTGCACCTGGACAAAGCATTATCATGTCGCCACTTTGAGCTAGGGAATACGCTTTGTCGATTGCTTCTTTAAAAACACCATAAAATTTGTGTACTTCAATATCATTTCCGATGATCTGAGCCATTTTCTCTGAAGCGGTACCTTCGAGAAGAACTAGTGATTTAAGGTATTTCACCATTTTATCTTTGATGCGACTGTAATCAAGCTCTTTATCCATTCCGCCAGAAATAAATATGATCTTTCCTTTGTTTTGCGGTCCAAATCTGTCCAAAGCTGCAATCATAGCTTCCAGTGAAGTCCCTGTAGTATCATTATAAAATTTAATCCCATTTATCTCTCTGATAAGTTGTTCTCTACCGGCAACACCAGTAAAACCTGATAAAACTTTATTTATACTATCAGTACTAACTTTGTAAATACGTGAAGCTGCTATTGCACCAAGTATATTGTAATAATTATGTTCTCCATCAATATGCATCTTGGGTAAATTCATTAAAATTTCTCCATTTTCATATACAGTTTTTGTATCACCATTGATCGACAGGAAGTAGTCGGCGTGCTTTTCTTTTAAGGAGAAAACAATAAGCTTACTTTTTATAGATTCTTGTTCATTTTTGATTATTTTTGCGTTTGTCTCATTGTCGAGGTTTATAACTACAAAATCGTCTTTATTTTGATTGATGAAAATATTCTTTTTAGCCCTTTGATAATCCTGAAGGTCTTTGTGCCAGTTGAGATGATCTTGATATATATTTGTTAATACTGCGATATGCGGCGATACTTTACTGTCACCCATTGCATCTAGTTGGAAACTAGATAACTCTAAAACTGCGATATTGTCTTTATCTAGTGCTGGTAATTCTCTTATTGCACTTTTCCCAATATTGCCACCGAGTAAGATTTTGTCTCCAAACTCCTCATTGAGAAAATCATAAATTAGAGTTGTTGTTGTTGATTTTCCTCGAGTACCTGTAATACCAATAGTAGGGCAGGGGGCAAGCTTATGGAAAAGACTCATTTCCATTTCAATTGTTTTACCGGCTTCCTTTGCAATTTGTAAGAATTCATTATCAGGTTTGATTGCTGGATTGCGAATAATTATATCGTTGTTAATAAAATCTTCTTTTATGTGACCACCAAGATGTAATACTAGCTTGTCTTTGTACTTACTAAGTTTTTCTAAAGTAGGTTTAAGCTGTTCTTCTGTTTTACCGTCGGTAATAGTGACAATCGAACCTTGAGAGAGAAAAAAATCAACCATCCCAAGTCCACCATCATTAAGTCCAAGGCCCCATATTAAAACATTTTTCCCACTATATTGAGGAAAGTTATTCATAGAAGATTTAATAAAATTAAATAATCATCATTAACACATCTAGTATTTAATAGTAGGGTATGCCACCAACCTTTTCGCGTTCCAACTATGTCTTTCCATGACTACCCAATCTTTATCTGTACTATTATCGTTTGTACAACTAATCTTGTCAAAGAGATAGTTACCATTAACTAACCATATACTCTCTTTAATAAGTTTTCTTCTATTCCCAAGAAATATCTGCCCCTATTGAAGCAAGATTCTCAACAAAATTTGGATGGGCACGCTTAATTGTATCAGCATTCTTTACTACTGATCGACCTTCAACGCTAAGTCCAACCATAGCTAAACCAATTGTTGCACGGATAATGTTAGGAGCATTAACTTCTGCTGGAGAAAGTTTTTTACCTCCAAAAACTATTACTCTGTGAGGATCACAAGCAACGACATGGGCACCAAACTTCATAAGTTCTTGAATCCAGTTAAAAGCACCTTCGTATACTTTGTTCCAGAACATGATATTGCCGGTAGATCTGACTGAGAGTGCCATCATGAGAGGTAAAACGTCGACTGGGAAATAAGGCCATGGAGCTGCTTCAATCCTTGGAAGCATATTTGCTGTAAATGGTGCCTCTATTTGAAGAGATTGATTAGGTCTCACAATAGCGACATTGCCTTCATATTCTATCTTTACTCCCAATTTCTTGAACGTAGATACTACAAGAGGCATATGTTCAGGTATTGCATCGTTAACATGTATCTCACCATTTGTCATAGCACCTAATGCTAAGAATGTTGCAATTTCATGATGATCGGCGAGTACACGATATTCAACGGGTCCGCTTAATTTCTCTACACCAGTAATTTCTAACGTGCTTGTTCCAATACCTTTAATTTTTGCACCTGCTTTTACTAAGAAATTACATAAATCCTGAACATGAGGTTCACTTGCAGCATTTGTGATAGTACTTACACCTTCTGCCAAAACGCTTGCCATAATAAAGTTTTCTGTCGAAGTGACGCCCATGAAATCTGGCCATACTTTCCCTGCCTTAAATCTACCGTCGATAGATAATTCCAAAATCTTTTTCCTTTCAATCTTTGTTCCTAATGCTTCAAGTAGATCAAGGTGAGGGTCAATTTCTCGAATACCAAGAGCACAACCACCAACGCTATTACACATCTTAAGCTTCTTCATCTGATATAGGAGAGGAGCAAGTAACAGTAGAGAACCACGCATATCAAGCGGAAATTCATTATCAAACATACCATGATTGATATTGGTATTATCTATAACCATTCTGCAATTCTCTTTGTCCCATTCTATTTTTGAACCGATACTTGTTAATGTATCATATAGTTTATTTACATCTATGATATCTGGGACATTATTTAATGTGACCTTACCATCGATAAGTAAAGTTGCACAAAGTATTGGAAGCACTGAGTTTTTATTTCCTGATGGGGTTATTGTACCGGAGAGTGTTTTTCCTCCGTTGATAATTAAATTTGCCATGAATAGAAAATGTGTTAAAATTTAATTAACTGAACATATCTTCTTCTGATATGTGTCTGTCATTATAGCATAAATAAGAAAAATAAAGTCATGTCGCATCATACTTTATGCTTATAATCTTTCTGGTGCATTATATAAATATATTTTTGTAACCATGCTCTGCCATTCTGCCTGAGCCGACACCATTACAAACCATTATCATTGCATAATAAAGACCGTTTTCACTTTTCAGTAGAAAGACTCGTCATCGAAAATAATTATACTTACTATCCATAAATCAACGTAAATATGATAATATTATCTGTAATCAATTCGTAATAATTTTATTTTTATAATATATGTCGTTCAAGTTTTACAACACTTTAAATCATAAAAAAGAGGAATTTAAACCTCTAATTGATGGGCAAGTATCGATGTATAGCTGTGGACCGACAGTATATTGGCGCGTTCATACAGGTAATTTACGGGCATACTCAAGTTGGGATTTTATGATCCGAGCATTTAAATATACAGGACAAAAAATACATCGCATCATAAACTTTACTGATGTTGGGCATATGGTTGCCGATGAGGATATGGGAGATGATAAAATCGATAAGCAGGCAAAAAGTCAGAATATTGATCCATTTGAAATTGCAAATACATATATTAGATCAGTTTTAGTTGATTTCAAGAAATTTAATATCTTAGGACCAAATGGCGAAGAGATTGATGAGACAATAGATGTTAAAAGTATGGATAAGGAGAAATGGGCAAAATTAGGTTGGGCTAGAGCAACGGATCACATCGAAGAAATGATCGAGATTATCAAGAAGATCGAAGAGAATGGATATACTTATTCAACATCTCAGGCATTATATTTTGATGTCTCAAAATTCCCAGAGTATACAAACCTCTCTTTGCAGCCGCTAAACGATAAACAAGTAGGTGTGAGAGAAGAGGTTGGCGTAGATCCTGAAAAAAAACATCCAGCAGATTTTGTTTTGTGGATGAAAAATGTCGGAAAATATAAAGATCATCTGATGCATTGGCAATCCCCTTGGGGAGTTGGTTTTCCTGGTTGGCATATTGAATGTTCTGCGATGGGTACAAAGTATCTAGGTGAATATTTTGATATTCATACAGGGGGCACAGATCATATTCCTGTTCATCATGCAAACGAGATAGCTCAGAATTATGGTGCCTTCAAGCACCATGTGGTCAATTTCTGGATACACAACGAAATGCTAGTAAGTGCTGATGGTGAGAAGGCAAGCAAATCTAAGAAGAATGTTTATTTGCTCGAGGAAATTGAAGAGATGGGCTATGATCCAATGGATATGAGATATTATTTCTTGACGGTCAATTATCATGTCCCAATTCGATTTAGTATTGAAGGCCTTGAAGGTTCAAGAAAATCAAGAATTTCTTTAGTGAAAAAGATTTTTGAAATCGCAAAAAATTCTGGGGCAGATACCTCAGTAGAATTTTCCGTACAATTAAAAATTAGCACAGTGATTGAAGAATATCGATCAGAATTTATTTCGAATTTAGAGGATAATCTAAACACTTCTGGAGCGCTTGCCGTTGTAAGCAAGCTTTTTAAATCAACAGAGAAACCTTTCGATGTTATTGCAACGATTTTAGATTTCGATAATGTCTTTGGCTTGCGTATTGAAGAAAATGTATTAAAGCTTTATGAAACCGAAGGTACTGCAATCGGAGATATTCCTGTTGAAGTCGCAGATATTGTCCGAGATCGTGATACAGCGAGACAAAATAAGGATTGGGCAAAATCGGATGAATTGCGAGATCAACTTATTAAAATGGGTTGGAATGTAAAAGATACGCAACAGGGCACACAGATAAGTAAAATCTAGTGTAGACATATATTCTTTTTTCAAAGTATGCCAGGTTGACAAAAATACAGTAAAAATATGGAAGTAAAAACAATTAAAGTCGATAATTTAGAATTATTAAAGGACAAAATTGCACAAGAACTTGTACAACAACCTGTCACCGACAAATATATGTGTTGGCGGTATAAGAATTCACAGATAAGTGTAGTAGCTTATACTTCAGGCAAAGTTGTATTTAGCGGAAATGGTGATATTAATAAATATTTATTACATTGGGGTGTACTAAACTCCTCTGACATTGAAGATGTACGAACCGAGGACAGTGAAAAGAATTTGCACAGTAATTCTAAAAGTGCCGACGGTTTAAAAATAACTGACAACAAGGGAAAATTCGATAACACTATCTCGTATAGGGATGGGGCTTTTGTCGATATTGGTTCAGATGAGGCGGGTAAGGGAGAGTACTGGGGGCCTTTATGTGTCAGCGCAGTATATCTTGAAAATGGGAATATCGCTCAGATAAATAAACTAAAAGAATTGGGCGTAAAGGATTCAAAAAAACTTAGTGATATACAGGTAATCAAGTTAGCAAGCCAGATAAAGAAAGTGGTTAAGTATGAACTGATAGTTTTGGCATTAAGAGATTTCAATAAAGAGATGGAACTTAAGAAAAATATATCGATAATAATGGGGGATTTACATGCTAAAGCGATAAATAACATCATAGCCGAATTAAATGAAGCTAGTGTACAGAAATCTAAAAGCAAGTCTTGTAAATATGAAGAATTAGACATTGTTGTAGATAAATTCTCTTCGGTATCAAATAGGATTGACGGGAAGCTGATTCCATATACCCCCGGGGGTATATCCAGCACCAAAGTAAAAGGTGATGCTTCTCATAGTAAAGTGAATCTTCATCAGATAGAGAAGGGGGAACAGTATTTGGCTGTCGCTTGTGCATCAATTATTGCACGACAGGCATATCTTGAAAATATCGAAAAGCTTTCAAAGAAATACGATTTTATCTTCCCAAAAGGGTACACGAACATCGAGAAAACTATCATCGATTTTGTAGAATTACATGGAGAAGATGCTTTATATGATGTTGCTAAGGTCTCCTTTAAGACTACAAAAAGGGCTTTACCAAACTTTCGATACAATATGATAGAACAGAAATAGTGTAATTTCTGTCATAATCAGGAAACCAGCAATAGAAACCTTAATCGACTCTTTTTGAGCGATTCATTTTGCGAGTGAAAATATTTACCAGAGAGATTAAAGTAATAAACGATACTAGTGCTGTTAATACAATTAAAGTTAGTTTGAGAGGGTGATTGATAGATATCTCCTTTTCTATAAAATATATATCACCTTCATTTACTATCTCTGCTAAGATTTTTACTGGAGAGAAAAGACTTTTGAAATCCCAAACGTTTGATTCAAATTCCCATGAAATTGTGTCATTGCTTGCGACAGTGCTGTTATTTTCATTGATAAGAAAAGTGAAAGGTCCGCTTTCTTGATCATCTACTATTCCGAGTCTCTTTAAAGAATAAATATCTACACTCCCTAATGGAGTGAGCTCGTAAGGAGTATTGTTTGTGAAATCGATCTGAATTTTCATAGGTTTATTTATCCAGCCATAATCTAATACTTTAATATCTAATTTTGTACTTTCATAGGAATCACTAGTTCCGAGTACATTTGAAGACTCGTCCAATAAATTAAGTTTTATTACTGATCCGATACCCCCTTCGACATTTATTAGTTCGTTATTTGTAAAATCTTTATTTATTATCGCTATGACATTGTAATAAGTACCGATTTGCATTGACTCATCTGTGAGGACAGCATAGGGGATTGATATTGATTCTTTCGGATTAAGCGTAAATTGACTTTTCTCAGTTTTGATAAATATTGTTTGATCAGCTCTGTTACTGTTTGTGAGGTATTCAGTGTTATCACCGCTGATTATTTCGTTGTTAGAATTAAGAATCTTCACAGTGAATTCATGTGGATAGTCATCTGTATTGGTAAAATTGATATTTGCAAACTTATTTTCACCTTTTTTGAGATCATATTCAACAGTTGATGGTTCGATAGAATATGCGTATGTATTTGTCTGCAAAGTGCCAAATAGTATAGCGGTAAAAGCGACAATCAAAAGGAATAGTGACCCTTTTGATAATATTTGCATCAGGCGATTTCTAAAATAAAAATACATATTAACTTTACTAAAAAATATTATCTTATAGGATCAGAAGACGGAGCTCCTGAATTAATTATTCCAGAAGCTTTTGTAGTCATGACAAAATATACTTCTTCAGTAAAAACACCTGCAGGATTAGCTGATCTTACCTTGCCTTTAACTTTCAAAGCACACTTACCTGTATAAATTGGACCTTCCGAATAATAAGTGTTCGTCGTTGTCGGATCTTTGCTTATTATCCCAACGTTATCTGTACCACCAAGATATGTACTTGTATAGTTTGCAACTGGAGATATTGTTGATAGTTCACCACCATTACCAGTATCGTACTGCTGTGATGAAGTATAGTGCTGTAGCCCAAATCCATCTGTAGAGGTTGCAAGATCTGCTGTTTTTGATTCAACTGATAAGGTTGTTCCGTCACTTAATCCACCATATTTCCCGAAGTTGCTGATTCTAAAACCAGTTTGGTAATTTGTTCCGACATTAAGCCAGATAAGATTATTTGCCTCTTGAATAAAATCTGGAGGTAACACAATGGAAAGATTATGCGGAGGATTGGAGCTTGGTGCTCCTGAAGTATCTGCAATGTCAATATTCATTTCGAGATAAGGATTTGTTGTTGCTACAGAAGCGTAAGGACCAGGTTCCGATTCAGTAAGGTTACCATGCAATGCAGTAGCTCTAATGTAATAAGTTGTACTAGGTGAAATACCTCTTATATTTAAAGTTGTAGCCTCCCATGTTGCTTCTGTTTGATAATCTGCAATTGATTTTGTACTACTTGCTTTTGGTGCAAATGTAGTACCATCGATAATGCGATATGTCGCGAAAGAGCTATCTGTACTTATCTGTATCGAGTATAGTGTATCGCTTGGGTTTCCCTGTGGGTCAATTTCAAATCTTGCTCTGTTGTAACATCCGTGAGGTCCACAAACTGTTATCATCCCATCTGATGCTACATATGTAGGTGCAGTACAACTTGATGAACCAACAGTATCTGTTTCAAAACAGGCAATTTTAGGGACATTGGCGATAAATGCAGGGATTGTTCCATCTTGAGCTTTGTAACTTGCAGATGTTAGTAGGGTTTCAGCAATCATATCATCGATATTACTTGTTGAAATAAAATTTGATGTAGCAGATGTAGCTTCATCTACCGAACCATAATTTTGTTTGATTGTCATTTGAAAATTCGGAGAAACTAGTTCTTCGGCATTTACAGGTTTGCTTATAAGGGAGTTATATACCCCAGTGGGTATATCTTGACCTTTACTAAAAGAAAATAACTGAGTAACCAACAGATATGTTGATAAGGTGAATAATAGTGATAACAATAATAATTTGAATACCTCAGAATTCATAACCTGTATCTTTTGCATTTTTGGAGGCAGAATAGATCAAATAAATTATAACTAAATATATCATATATCAGTATAGATTAGTACTTTAATTAATAATTTTTATGATAAGAATTATTTTAAGATAGGTGGTTTCTTTGATATCTATTAAACTTTATGCTAAAATTACCTCTAGCACTTAAAATATTAGTTGTGAATATCAGGCTCACAGATTTCTATTTTAACGAGATTTGAGTCAAAGTATTTACTTCTTGAAAACATTGAGTATTGCTCTTTCTTTGTAGAAAAATTGTATTTTGGAGAGGTGTCAGAGTGGTCGAATGAGACGGTCTTGAAAACCGTTAAGGGGGGCAACCTCCTTCGCAGGTTCAAATCCTGTCCTCTCCGTATCACCATAATATCGATTTATTTGAGAAGTAGTGGAAGGTATTCCAGAATCGCTCGCTGGGTATCAAAAAAAAGGTGCGTGTTAAGTACAGATGTGAGTCTTCACGAAGTGAAGTGTTCTCGAGATTCCCAAAGAATGAGATGTAAAACATCGAAATGATTTGTAGGTATCGAATTGGCAGTCCTTAAAAAATTTTTTGTGTTCTGCCTGGTTCCTGTCCTCTCCGTGTTTCTCAATAATTTTATCTTAACAAAATATGAAAGCATTAAAATACATTTTGATTATCCTCGCAGGATTAGTAGCCATTGCGCTTGTTATATTTGTAGTATTATTCATAATAGTAAATTTCGGAGGGATTGAAAAAAGGGTTATTGGTACTGCTCAATCAACTAATAGCAATCATGAGATTGAAGTTATTTACAGGAATGATGGGGGTTCTTACGCTCCTAACAAGGGCGGAATTCATGTCGATGTTTATCTTATAAAGAAGGGTATTTTCCGCACAAAAACAGAAATAACTAATCTTGTTGGAGGAGTAATCCCATGTAGTTCTTCGTTTGGTGCTTGTTCAATAAATTTCACCGATGGTGAAACCTCAACTTGTGCTGGAAAAGCATGGACAAATGATGATGGGAGTCAGGGTTGTGTATCAAAGGATTTGGAAGATTTTGAAATTAAAGAGGGCAAGCTGTATTGGTATGGCGAAGTTTTCGAGCTGTAAAAAAATCAGTGTCGGATTAATTGCTAATTCCCAAACTAAAAGAATTCTCGTGGAGTTTTCGAAACGAAGCTTATTATTATCGTATCTATTAGTTGAATCTCGGTGAATTTTGAAACTAATTATTATTCAACAAAGATTTTGATATCAACAGCAAAAACATCATCTTGAGTAACAAGAAGTGGATTAATATCTACAGAAACAATTTCTGGGTAGAGTAAAATCATTTTCTGTACTGCAAGTATTGCTTTTACTACTTTATCAGTCGCTAATGGGGAGTTCCCTCGTGCACCATTCAATATGTTAAATATTTTTGTCTTGCTCAGATTTGTTAAAACTGATTTCTCGTCAGTAGGCGCAAGTGAATAAACGATATCCTTATAAATTTCTGTATAAATACCACCTTGACCGTATGCTATAAGGTGACCAAAGCCAGGATTATTATTCTCGTAAACATTTTTATCGCCATCACGATTAGCACCGATGAAGATCTGCTCTTTGTATGAAATTTGTTTCTGGACTAGTATCTCGATGCCGCCCTTATAGTTTTCTCCTTGTATTTCTCGAATTGTATTTTCGAGCTTTCTGTACGCATCGATAAATTCCTGCTCATTATTAATATTTGTATAAAGGGCTTTCTTATCAGTCTTGTGAGGTATTGCACGGTTCGTTGCTTTAATAACAACCGGAAAATTTTCTTTTGCAAACTCAAGAGCATCTTCAATATTTCTTGATACTTTTTGTGCAGTCATCGGTAAACCTGCTTCAATGGCGATTTTATATGATAGATCCTCACTTAGAATGATAGGTCCTTTTGCGCTTTCGGTACTCATTTCATTACTATCGAACTCCTCGCTAAGTGATTTAAATTGACGATTATTTCTCATTTTGGATATTTCTTCGGAGGAAATAGTTATATTTTCTTCGTTGTTTCTTTCTAAGTAATTGATGTGGATCGCTAATTGTTCGACAGCTTCAGTAATATCCGTATATACGGGGATTTTATTATCAAGAAAATCTTGGATTGCTGCGAGCATATGTTTCTTACCAAGTAGGACAGGGTATATCGGCTTATCATATTTCCTTGATGCAAGAATAATTGATCTTGTTGTATCCTCAATCTGTGTTACTAACTGGGGTGTAATAAGTACGAAAATAGCATCTACTTCAGGGGCTTTTGCAAGTATATCTATAGAATTTCTGTATCGATCGGCTAAAGCATCTCCGATGACATCTACAGGATTATGAATGTTAGAAGAAGGTGGCAAAATTTCTCCGAGCTCGGCTTGAGTTTGTTCGGATAGAACGGCAATTTTTAGACCGTTTTTAATTATCTGATCGGTTGCAATAATTCCTGGACCTCCAGCATTAGTTACAATGGCAACATTTCTTCCGGCTGGCCTCTTGCCCCATGCAAAACTCATAAGCAGTGAGTACATTTGGTTAAAATCGCAAGCTTCGATAACATTATTCTGCTCTAGAGCAGTTTTAAATGTTTCTATGCTGCCTGCTAATGCACCCGTATGTGATGCGATAGCCTTTTTCGCTTGTTCGGTTTGTCCTGGTTTTAAAACGATGACAGGTTTTTTGTTTTTACATTTTTTAATTGCTTCAATAAAATCTCGTCCATATTTTATCTCTTCTAAATATGCACCTATTACTTTAATATCGTTGTCGTCGGACCAGAGCTCTATTAATTCAACTTCGTTTACATCAGCTTTATTTCCAAAAGATACAAAATCTCTGAAACCTAAATTGTCGGGTATCGCGGAGTCGAGTAGAGCAGTACATATAGCTCCAGATTGAGATAAAAACGCAATATTCCCAGTTGTGGGCATACCTGTTGCAAAAGAAGCGTTGAGTTTTGTCGAGGGACTAATCACACCTAAACAGTTTGGTCCAATTATTCTAATATTTGCATCCTTTGCTATTGTTACAATTTCTTTTTCTAACTCTGCACCAGCTTCTCCTGTTTCCTTAAATCCCGACGAGATGATTATTACTGCTTGTACTTTTTTTGCAGCGCAATCTTTCATAGCATCTAAAACATATTGTGATGGGATAACGATAATCGCAAGCTCTATCGGTTCATCTATATCAGTAATTTTTGCATATGCTTGATAATTAAATAGCTCTGTATATTTGGGATTGATGGGGTAGAGCTTTCCTTTGTATCCTCCGAAGATAAGGTTATTGAACACGACCGAGCCTAATTTTGAAGGATCTTCTGAAACACCAAATACCGCTATACTTTTTGGCTTAAAGAAGTAATCTAGAGAATCTTGATTTTTGCTAAACATATTTTTATGAGTATTATTTAAATTATTAGTAGAAAAAATATTTTTTGGACCAGATAATTTAATTTCATCAGTGCCTTTTATGTTGTTCGATGACGTTTTACTTATTCCAGATAACAGCTCTGATAATTTGTCAAAAATATCATCATTCTTCATATTCTTGGATGTTTATAGAGGTAAATGAAAATTGCTTGTGAACAGATCTACAAAATATCTATCAGTTATTGGTGTAAATAAAGGCAGGTTTTTATCTATTCAATATTAGCATATCACTTGTTATGAAATGATTCAAATGATATATTGATATAGATAAAATAATATTTATTTTTAAAGGCGAAATGCAAAACAGTTATTCAAATAATCAGATGGTAGGTGGGTCAATAGCTCCTACTACAAATGGAAATAGTTTTGATGGTCATGATAATACACAAAAGTTTAAGACAGGTTTATGGCAGGAGGATATCGATGTCCGTGATTTTATACAAAAAAATTATACTCCATATGAAGGCGATGAAACTTTTCTAGCTCCAGCAACGGATCGTACTAAGAAATTGTGGGAAAAGGTGTCAGGTTTAATCAAGGAAGAATTAGAAAAGGGAATACTTGATCTTGATGTTAATACGCCTTCAAGCATAACAAGTCATGCTCCTGGTTATATAGATAGAGAGAATGAAATAATTGTGGGTTTGCAAACAGATGCACCACTTAAGAGGTCGATAAAGCCGAATGGGGGTATTAGATTAGTCGAGAAAGCAGCCGAAAGTTATGGTTATACGATTCCTCAGGAAGTCATCGATATCTTTACGAAACATCGTAAAACTCATAATGATGGCGTTTTCAGTGCTTATACAGATGAAATCAAACTTCTAAGATCTCATCATGTAATCACTGGCCTTCCGGACAATTATGGACGAGGTAGGATAATTGGAGATTATCGTCGATTAGCGTTATATGGTACTTCACGTCTGATAGAACAAAGAAAAAATTATCTTTCTCAAATGAGCAATACTCAATCAGAAGAGAATATCCGTGCAAGGGAAGAGATTTTCGAACAAATAGAAGCGTTACAAGACATAGAAAAGATGGCAAAAGAGTATGGTTATGATGTATCGAGGCCAGCAACAAACAGTAAAGAGGCGTTGCAATGGATCTACTTTGCATATTTGTCAGCTAACAAACAACAAGATGGCGCAGCAATGTCACTTGGCCGTATCGACGCATTTTTAGACATCTATTTCAATCAAGATCTTGAAAACGGTCTTTTTGATGAAGCTCAAATCCAGGAGATGATAGATGATTTTGTAATAAAACTCAGAATAATCCGACATTTACGCCCACCTGAATATAATGAACTATTTGCTGGGGATCCAATATGGGTTACCATGGTTTTTGGTGGTATCGGTATCGATGGAAGGAATATGGTTACTAAAACAGCATATAGATTTCTACATACGCTGAGCAATTTGGGTCCTGCTCCCGAACCCAATCTAACGGTATTGTGGGCAGATCTTTTGCCTGCTAACTGGAAGAAGTATTGTGCAAAACAATCAATCAGATTCAGCTCGATCCAATATGAGAATGATGACATCATGAAGGAGTACTATGGAGACGACTATGGAATCGCGTGTTGTGTTTCTGGCATGAAATTAGGTAAGGAGATGCAATTCTTTGGAGCCAGAGCTAATCTCGCTAAGACTTTACTTTTGGCAATTAATGGAGGTAAAACAGAGCCGATGTTGAAATCTAATGCGCTATCTGGTGTGAGTTATTCCGGAAGTATAATCAATGGCCAACAAGGAGATAACAAAGCTTCTGAAGAAGAAGAAAAGGCTAGGGGTGGTATAACGATTTTTGAAGGTCTAAAGCCATTAAATCAGAGCGAATATTTACAATATGACCAGGTTTGGGATCAGTTTTTGTTAGTTCTGGATAAAGTAGCAAAGGTTTATGTTGATGCTTTAAATACAATCCATTACATGCATGACAAATACCATTACGAAAGTGCCGAGATGGCTTTTCATGATGTAGATGTCAAAAGGTGGCTAGCTTGTGGTATCGCTGGATTATCAATAGTCGCCGACTCACTGAGTGCAATAAAGTATGCGAAAGTTAAACCAGTATGGAATGAGTTTGGAGTTGCTGAAGATTACATCATCGAAGGAGATTACCCTAAATATGGTAATGACGATGATCGAGTTGATGAAATAGCTGTTGAGATATGTAAGGAAGTTATAACTGCATTGAGAAGATATGAAGCATATAGAGATTCTATACATACATTGTCAGTGCTTACAATCACTTCAAATGTTGTGTATGGTAAGGCTACGGGTGCAACTCCAGATGGTCGAGACGCTGGAGTACCATTTGCTCCAGGTGCTAATCCTATGCATGGTCGAGATGCTAATGGTGCGGTCGCATCACTAAATTCGGTCGCTAAAATCCCTTATAAATACTGTCAAGATGGTATTTCAAACACATTTTCGGTTGTACCTACCACATTGGGGGCTGATATAGAAACGCAGAGTCAAAACCTAGTTGCGTTGATGGATGGATATTTTGTAGCTCATGGAGCCCATCATCTTAATGTAAATGTACTTACAAGAGAGCTATTGCTAGATGCACAGCAAAGTCCTGAAAAATATCCGCAATTAACAATCAGAGTAAGTGGTTACGCGGTATTATTTAATAGACTTAGTAAAATACAACAAGATGAAGTAATTGCTCGTACATTTCATACAAGATTGTAATTGTACCAATAAGCTAATTGAAACATTGGGATTATTCTACAAATAATTTATATGTTAGTATTCTGAGCGAGATGGATAATAAGTCGATAAAAGGGAAGATACATTCGATTGAATCTTTTTCTACAATAGATGGCCCTGGTATTAGGTCGGTACTTTTTATGTCTGGCTGTTTTTTGAAATGTCCATTTTGTCACAATATTGATGTTGTACTTAATCCGGCTAATCAAGTAAGCGAGCCTGCAGAAATATTGCAGTATCTTAAAAAGTTTTCAGATTATTGGGGTGATGATGGAGGTATCACCTTAAGTGGGGGAGATCCTTTAGTTCAGATTGAGTTTACGCAGGAGATTACAAAGTTAGCTATAGGTGAGGGGATTAATGTCACTATCGATACGGCTTTGATAAGTGATGAGTCTAGCTTCCGATATCTAATGGATGCTTTATATACCCCTGGGGGTATATCGGACAGTACATTACGGGGGTTAGAATCTGATATTCCTGCCAATCGTGGAAAAATATTTTGGATGTCTTCTTTTAAACCACATATCTTTGCAAAAGACACTCCAGGTTATAATTTAGATAATTTTCTTGCTAATCTAAGGGCGCTTATTGATCGAATAAGGTTATCAGAGAGGGTAAGTTTGAGGATAAGGTATGTTGTTATAAAGGGTTTTACAGATAATCTTGAGGCATGTAATGAATTGGTTGAACTTCTTTCTCAAATCGATGTGCCGTTTGAATTAGAACTTCTGCCGTATGTTAGTTGGGGTGAGAAAAAATGGGCCGATCAGGGTTTGGAGTATTTGCTTAAGGGTTTAAGTAGTACAAACCATGAGGAATTAATGCAATTTCGTAATATGGTGGAGCAACAGGTGAAAGATAGAAACCTATCAAATGTTACTAAGATAATGCCACTAATACAGAATAAATAGGTTTTTGCTTTAATTAGTAATGTTATTTTTTCCCATAAATATATTTATATAACCGACCGTTTTACAGCCAAATTTCCCATCACCATTACAATCCGTGCGCTACTTTTCAGAATTGTCGCTTTACACTTTTACTCTAAGGATTATCTCAAATAGTAGGAATCTTATCTTTTCTGTTGTGATAGCCTTATTTTGTTAGAAAGCTCAAGGTTTGTAATGGTAAAGAGGTTTTTAAGCAGGGAAAGCATGGTTATATAATTCATTTTTTATTCATATATATTTAATAGCTATGTTTTAACATTAAGTAATAAATTTAATGTCGGACAGAAATAACTAATTCCGTAAATCAAAATCGCTCAAATAGATTATATCGCTACGATAATCTTGAAAATATGAACAAGATCCATTTGATTAAAATGAAAATGCCTTACCATACAAGTGAGGGAGAAGCAGATACAACTTATAAAAACAGATATTTTGTTATTGGAAAGTGCCTTAATTGTAATAGAAATCTTGGTAGGAGTGTTTTTATTGGTGAACCTATCAAAAAAAGAAATTGGTTAGTATCAAAATACCTTTCTGTAATATTAGTAAGTTTTATCTTTGCTTGTGTAATCTCTTTGACTCCAAAAACTGTAAAGGCGGATTATTTTTATCCTTCAGGCGATACTGTTAATTGCAATATTGCTCAGTCAACATCGATTACTGTAAATCGTCTTCCAGAAAACACAGATAAAGACGACTCAATTAGTTATGACTCACACCTAGTTGTTGGACAATATGTGGATTTCCCACAGAACCATACAATTACGGATATCGCGGACATTACTTATCCAGATGCCAGAAGGTATCTCGGTGTTGCAGATCGAGTTTCTGCCCCACCTGATGCTGTTTTGGATGTTGGGTACTTTGTATTCAATTATTCTGGGCACCAAGTTGATGTTGTCAATGGTTACTTTTTCTTCTCCAAAACAGATCAGTTGGGGGACTGGGGTCGTTTCGGGATAAATGGGCCAACGAGAAGCGTTTCGTATTTGATTAATGGAACCTGGGTGAATAAAGTTGGGAAGACAATTTATAAGGAAAACTGGGGAAGTTGGCCTGTAAGTAGTTTTTCTGCACCACCGAGAGGTACACTGATAGGACAAATTACTCTTGGAGAACAAATCCAGTACGATACAACGGGTGTGAGTTACGAAATTAATGAATCGTCAGAAATTGTTGCGAATATAACTGTAATTGTAAAAAACATAGCAGGATATGATTTAACCGATCTTGAATATCGTCACGGAACCTTTTCAGAACAATTTGCATTGTCAAAAAATGGAGAAGCAGGCGATACAAAGGAAATTAATTATTCTCTTAATCTGGGGCGGAATTATGGAAGACAAATAGATATTGGACGCCCGGCAATCATTAATAATACTTCACATACAGAGTGTTTACTTGAAGCAGGACAAAACTGGAATTCCACTGATCCAGATACAAGAAGTATAGTGACTTTTCGAAGTGATCAAAATGCGGGTTCGTGGCTTGGCTCGCAAATAGATTTAAATACTGAGCCAAGTGGAGATAGTATGTGTATCACAATGATACCATATACGAAGCATTTGAAATCTTTGTATATCGATGTTTTGCCCCAATTGAGTTCAGAAATTACTCTATCAGATAATGATGAAATATCTACAAAATCGTTGAGCACTTTTGTTGCTCAAACCTCGGTTGTGAATATTACAGTTGCGGATACAATCATTGATGGTAAGGAAATAAAAATAGCTCTTGATTTTAAAAAAGAAAATATCCGATTTCTAGATACATGTGGTGGGCGGATATACGGCGATTCAGTGATTTGGGATGAGGTTAGTATTGCAAATAATGCAGTATGGTCTTGCAATTTGACTTTTGTTTCAGAAAATGTGGCTGAGGATGTTAATTTTAATGTGTTTGCAAGGATAGATGAATTAGATGTTGAAAGTAATCATGATAATGCAATTGTTGATATTGGAGAATTGCCTAAAGTTAATGTAGAAAAATCGATGCAGTACGATGTAGAGAGTAAGAAAATAATTGCAACAGTATCATTTGAGGTAGATGCATTAGGTGATGGACGTTCAATTATCCTAAGTGATGTGTGTGATAACTGTCCTGAGAATTATGAATATCTTGGTAATGTACCATTGAACGAAGTGTATTATCCAACCAATGAAAATTATTTACTCAAATTCGAGTATTTACTTGATGCGCAAGATTTATCTGAGCTGCCAAAAATAGTTAACAACTGTTTTTTTGTACATGCGTCAGATTTTGATGATTCTGAAGGATCAAGCGAGGCTGGTAGACACAATATAGAAATAGCAAAATCGTGTATTAGTCTCGCTCTTACAATTGATGGAGGCGAGATTATTCCTGATTGGGAAACATTACCTCAGAATATCTCTGAAGATGTTCTTCCAGATCAATTACTTGTTCCAGAAACTAACGAGGGTATTCTAAGTTTTTTCTCTAACCTTGAAGACGCGATAAGTAATGGTGGAAATTGGGGAAATGATGGTGGCTCGAATAGTCAAACTTTTTCAGGTTTTGTTGATAATATCGCAGATCTGCCTTATTTGCTTTTTGAAAATACTCTTGCTAATTCTGGTTTCGCATTTTCAGAAAATATCAAAATTGCTTTATTTTCAGCGTTGATCTTAATTGTTGCTTGTGTAACCGGAGTAATTCTATGGGCAAGCAGGCGGAAAGAGAAAAAAATATTCCGTGATCAAATACATTCAAAAGGGCATAATGGAAATCATAGGTAGTGTCTTACATAATAATTGTCTTACAATAAAGATCATCCGCTTATACTTTATGGGTTTCGATTTAGGTGATTTAAATCATAAATGACAACGGATTAAATTCTAAAAGTATGCTACTCGATATTATTGTTGAGTTATCATTGATATCCGAAGCAAATATTGTTACGATATATGCATGGATATAAGCCTAAACAAGTTCGATAAACGCTTTAAAACTAACTTCTCTGCAAATATTGCACCTCAAGATAGTGTTCCCCAATTAAAAGAGGAGTATACAAGAAATGCTGATTCCGGCAGTACAACAATAAAATATGCTATTCCTGACTATGTTTTAAAGGTCGCTAGAATGCTCCACAAAGAGGGTTATAAGGCATATCTTGTTGGCGGAGCTTTACGGGATATTGTAATGGGCATTGAGCCTGATGATTATGATTTGGGAACTGATGCAAAACCAGAAGAAATGCTCCGATTTTTCCCAAAATCCGTTTCGACCGGGGCAAAATTTGGTATGGTGATGGTGCTTGTACCCGATGCAAAAAATGAAACCCATTCTGTAGAAGTGACTACATTTAGGAGTGAAGCAGATTATGTTGATGGGCGTTGGCCAACAAAGGTCGAATTTATAGGTGATCTTGATAGGGATTTAGGGCGTAGAGATTTCACTATTAATGCGATGGCCTTAGATTTAACAAGTGGAGATTATGAAGCAGGTGGAAAAGAGCAGTCGTGGCTGTTGTACGATCCGTTTGGTGGGATGACAGATTTAGGATTGAGAGTGTTGCGTGCAGTAGGGACACCGATAGAGAGATTCCGAGAAGACGGATTACGGGCATTTAGAGCGTGTCGTCTTGCTTCTCAGCTAGGTTTTGACATTGAGAGTGAAACATATGAAGCAATAAGGCAATCTGTAGCTATCGCTATGCAGGTATCTATGGAACGAATCAGGGATGAATTTTTGAAACTGTTAAATCATTCAGCAAAACCTTCTCGTGGTATTGAGCTACTTCGTCAAACTGGCTTATTGGAGAGAATTATCCCAGAATTACTTGAAGGTTATGGAGTAGAGCAGAAGCTTTTTCATCATGATGATGTTTATCATCATTTGCTCAATACTTGTGATGTGGCTCCTGATAAAATAAAACTTGCCGCTTTATTTCATGATATCGGAAAGCCTCGTACAGATATGCATAATGGACATTTCTATGGTCATGATGCAGAAGGTGAGCGTATGACAAGGGAAATTATGAAAAGATTGAAATTTCCAAATAATGAAATTGAACGAGTAGCTCGGCTTGTAAAAAATCATATGTTTTTCTTTCCATATGCCGAAGATAACATGACACCCGAACAAATTGATAATCTTAATGAAAAGGCTTGGACTGATTCTGCAGTCCGTAGATTTATTGCAAGGGTAGGTGAGGAGAATGTTGACGATCTTTTTGCATTGAGAATTGCTGATGCAAGCGCAAACCCTAAAACTGCTTTCCAGCCTAAGGAGGTAGAAGAATTGCAAAAAAGAATTTCTGAAGTTAGAGCAAAAGATATGGCATTAAAGGTTACAGATTTGATGATCGATGGTGAAGATCTTATGGCAATTGGTTTTGAAGCTGGTCCGCAAATCGGCATTGTGCTTAACGATTTGCTGGAACTTGTCCTCGATGATCCGATGATAAATACTAAAGAAAACCTTTTAGCGATCGCGACAAAAAAAATTGCTAAATAGGTTTAATCAGAAAAAAATTATAATCTTCTCGGATTCTTTATGACTATATGCAAAGAAGAAATTATATCTTTAGTTGTAAGAATTACTGTGATCGAATAATAATCAAATATTGAATAAAGCCTATTTGCCATATTTCATTATAAAACCGCGGTTTCTTTGCGTTTCAATAAGTGATGGAGTAATACCACTTTTCTCAATTTTATCTCGTATCCTTTGAATTAGTTTAGTGATAGCACTTAAACTAAAACTTTGCGAAGAATTTTCTCGCCATAATACTCTTCCGATCTCATCAACTGATACAATTTCGTTTTTATTAACAAATAATAGTCTAAAAATCTTATCTTCGGATTTTGTAAATGGAATAGTGCACCCATTTATTGAGATACTTCGTGGAGATAATCTTATTGAAATATCTGATGGAAAGCCTAATTTTTCGTAGTACTTCCTGGAGTCCTTTGCAAGTGTAAGATAGCTTTTATCTCGTAAATTGGGTAAAGTACACTGCTTATTCAGTCTTAATTGTATTTTCTTATTAACTCCTGTTTGCTTTGAAAAGCTACCTATAATGGTATTGTTAATCAAGAAATCGATTATCGCTTCTCTTTCTTCCCAAGAAAAATCTTCTAATAATTTTTTGTGTCCGGCAAAATTAAGTGGAGTCATCAATATCCCTTCAATGAGATGATATATATTTGCATCTTCCCGGAGATATAGTCTTATTTCATCAGAATTAGTCTCTGAAGCAAACTCAGAGCAAACAGATCCATATTTAGTTGGTCTAATAAGAATACCGGAGTAATTATCAAAGATCCCAGGTATAAATTTCTGACATTTTGAGAAAAATTTTTCACTAATATCTTGCCATTGGGATAGAACATCTTGAATATTGATTTTTCCATTTTCAAGCTCTTTTAATTCGTCAATGATAATTTGTTTATAATAATAGCCTTTTCGAATAAAAGGTTTTGAGAATATGTCATTTTTATTACTAGAAAGATCGGAAAAGAAATCTGAATTAGTAAAAATTTTTAGTTCCGGAAGATAAATTACTCGAGAATTAAAATTAAGGTAGGGGAGTAAATAAAAATCTTTCGATTGGTAAAAACCATTCTTTAAATAATGACAAATAAAAAGTATCCTCTGATACTCTGTCTCTGCATTATATTCGATTTGTAAAGTTTTGTTCTTCATCATAAATTCCCTCCTAATAAACAGAAATTTTTCTACGTATTAGCTTATGAATGTGTTTCTGTCATTTTGGCGTCATGTAATTATACTATGAGATTATATAATTGTGAATAAATTTATTAATAACTCGCAATGAGTCCAATAAATAGGAATTTTCTAGATGATTCTCCCTTTATAGTTATTAGTTCAGGAGAGGTATTTTGCCCTTCATTGAATGAACATGAATTGTCCGAAAATGTAATAGTCGGTCCTGTATGTTTACTAATATTATTACAAGAAATGTCTGATTGTGGGCGTGTATTTGATATCTCTATCAGAATGTTTGTTTCAGATTTTAACGATTACGTAAAATTTGATTCACGTAAGAATTCTATAGGAAATTATATTCTAGGCTTTATGGCTTCATTACAAGTAAATATAAGTGGAAATCCGACAAAAACAAGCAGTATCCCTATTGAGTGCATTATTCAGAGTTTCCCTGCATACTATGACTTAAATCCTTGTTTAAGTAATTTTGATGAAGGTAGTTTCCCAGACTTGAAGGGTGCCCAAGGGTATGTATTAAGGGTAAGTGATCTAAGCAGGTTAGCAAATTTAGTAATGACCTCAGAGTTTGGAGAAGAAACTGAGGTAATTGGAGAAATATCTGATGAGATCTTGCTTCGAATAGCATCAAGTATATTTACGCTATTGGAAAAATATGAAATAGACGATCTTGAAAAAGATGGAATAGTTGAATTTATTAAACAACATCGGAACATGTACTCAAGTATTTTTATCGCACTAGTATTAGCAATTCGGAAAAGTATTGAGAATTCGAATAATAGGTCTAAAAAATGTGGGGAAACTTCGTAAAAAGATAATTGAAAGAGTATTTGCTCAAGTCAAGCTTGAAAAAACACCAAAATACATTGACAAACGCTGAACATATATCACTTAAAACTATCAATGAAAATTAGCCTCTAAATCAACATCAATTTATTTACATAGCTTTACATATTTGCCCTTTGCCAAGCAGATAAAAAACTGGTAAGATAAATGTGAACTAATATAACTGCCTAAGTAAGTGAAAGTCCAATTCTGTGGAGCCGCAAAAACTGTTACTGGATCGTGTTTTTATCTCGAGACAGGTAAATATAAAGTCCTTGTTGATTGTGGGATGTTTCAAGGTGATCCAGAGCTCGAAAAGCTAAATAAAGAACCGTTTCCTTTTGACCCCTCAGCAATAGATTATGTTTTCTTGACACATGCACATTATGATCATTGTGGTAGATTACCTTTACTTGTAAAACAAGGCTTTAAAGGTGAGATCATTTCTACTCAACCAACTCGTGATTTAACACAATTAGTTTTATTAGATTCGGCAAAAGTACAAGAAGAGGATTATCGCAGATCAGTTGGTCGAGAGGGTTTTGAGGCGTATTTGCACAAAAAAGATAGCGAGAATGTAAAAGTATATAATGGTCAAATAAAAGATAGTCTTTACGGTGATGCGACATCATCAGATGATAACGCCGAATACCCGCTTTTTAATGAGGGAGATGTGTATGAAACAATGAAATATTTCAGGATTTATGAGTATGGAGATTCTGTTGTTTTGCGAGATGGTTTGGAATTCAGGATGCGTGATGCAGGACATATTTTAGGTTCAGTTACTTTCGAATTATGGATTCAAAACGGAGATGGAAAACAGAGAAAGCTTGTATTCTCGGGAGATCTTGGACAGCCTGGGCAAAGAATTATTCGTGACCCTGATATGATCCGCGATGCTGACTTCGTTTTTGTCGAATCAACATATGGTGATAGGATACATAAAAGTAAAGATGAGACGGTTTTGGAATTTCTTACAATACTTAAAGAAGCTGAAAAAATTAATGGAAATGTATTGATACCGATTTTTGCAATAGAAAGAACTCAAGAGATTATTTATGAGCTAAATCTTTTTTATGAATCAAAATTGGTTACCGATATACCTGTTTATCTTGATAGTCCTATGGCTTCTGATGCTACAGAAATATTTAAACGTTATCCTGCTTTTTATGATGAAGACGCCAAGAGATTATTGGAAAAGGGAGATGACCCTTTCAATTTTAAAGGCTTGAAGTTTGTAAAAAGTGTTGATGAGTCGAATCGAATTAGCAATCAGAAAAAATCCATAATCATGGCGGGTAGTGGTATGTGTACTGGAGGTAGGATTTTGAATCACCTTATTAACAATCTTGCAAAACAATCAACGAGTATTATTTTTGTAGGGTATCAGGTAAGAGGTACATTGGGTCGTCGAATATTAGACGGCCAGAAATCAGTAAGGATAAGAGGTCGTGAAGTTGAATCGAATGCCCAGTTGCATACTCTTGGTGGTTTTTCTGCACATGCTGACGAACGAGATTTAATGTATTGGTTAAGAGGTTTTGGACATACTCCAAGGATGATTTTTATATGTCATGGTGATGAAGATATTGCTACAAGTTTTTCTGATAAAGTGAAAACAGATCTTATGATTGACACGCATGTTCCTTCGATGTTTGAAACTGTGGATTTAGAGAAATATTAGTTTTGAAAGATAATCTGGCTTTTGGCCTTACGACAGTTTTGAAGAAACCATATCTAATTATTGATCGAGGGAGATATAGAGGAAAATAGATTAGTAAATATTTTATTTTTTATTAGTGCGAAAAATGGATAATAATAATTATGGACCGATTAAGAGCTTTTCTCAAAGTCAGGTACCAACAAACTCGGGAAATAAAATTGGTGACAGTGGCAATATTGGTAACGGCTCAGGAAATTGGGGCACTAATGATGATAGTTTCTCTTCAAGCTCGAATCCAATATCTAATCAGATTTCCAATGCTCAACAAACTGATGATGCTACTTCTCAGATAGACGAAGATGAAATTTCAAGTATCAATCAAATTTCTGGAACAACTGATAGTTCGCTGGATATTAATAGCCTTGATCCGCTAAATGATGATCCAACCAATACACAATATTCTTCTTTGAATAAAACAGATGATGAGAAATTTGATGCGCTTATCCAGCATTATAATTCAAAAATTAAGGAGCTAGAGCAGAGTGATAGAAAGGATTTAGAGAATAAAGGATTTGGGGATTATCCTCAGCATGAACAATTAGAAAAAGCCGAAGATTTTAAAACCTCAGGAGATTTGCTTGAAGAAAGTTTGACCGGATCTGATGTGCACTCAAGTTATGACAAATTATTTGATGATGCAGGTCAGCCTATTTCTGTGATTGCTAAAGATATAATCGTAGATCAAGTAATTGATGAGCCAGATCAAACGCACTCGACTGGCACAAATATTTCTTTTTCAAGCGATAATGATTCTGAGCAAACGCACTCAGCTGGCATAAATATTTCTTCTTCAAACGATAATGATATGGGTCCTGATTTGATCTCTTCTGATATTTATTCTGGTGGCATTGTTAATAAAGATATCATTTCCTCTGATGCAAATTATGACAGCACAAATGATATTGCCACAGATAAGAGCAATTCTGACGATGAAGAAAATCTTAGAATACTACAGGAGTTTAAACAATATGAGGATCAAGTTCTTCAAGAAATAAATAGAAAAATGGGTATAAAATCAACGACAGATTTAAGCAAATATTCAGATTTAGGTTATCGCGGTGATGCTCAATCTGACAATACAAATGTTGTAGAATCTCCAAATATTGATTTCAGTGCAAAGGATATACTTTCAGCAAATAGAACTCTCGATACAAACGCTGATGTCATTGATTCTTCAATGCAAATTAATACGTCCAATATATCCGAAGGACCAAGCGTTATTTCTAGCAAAAAGACAGTAGTTGATCCGACTGATTACAATAAGTTAGATTTTTCTCATGGGAGTGGTTCGATGATGCACGATGATTCTTCATTATCCAATTATGTAAATATTGACGATATAATTAATGATATTAAAAGTATTAAAATCCAAGGTGCAACAAATGTCGCTATCGCTACATTTATGGGGTTGAAGCTTTTTGTAAATCAGTATGATAGAGAGGTGCCTTTGGAAGTTTTTATCTCTGATGTGCAAAAGGCAGGTATTTCACTTGCTAATGCTCGACCAAATGAACCTTTAGCAAAAAATGGCGTCAAATTTATAATAAATAAATTGAATCGTGAAACTGGATTAATAAATGGTATTGATCCTTTGCCTCAAGATTCAAACGAGATATTTAATAAAGTCTCTGAGATTATTCAAAATACAGATGATTTATCGCAAAATTCGCTGTACCAAAGTTCAAGCGATGAAATATATCATGTCAAAGACCTAATATCTGCTAAGAAAAGAGTCCTCGAATTATGTGAAGATTATATTACTCACATTAAGAATGCAAAACAAAAAATAATTGAATATGCAAGTCCAGTATTAAAAAATATAAAATCAATATTGACCCATTGCCATTCTTCTACTTCGGAGAAGATTATTATCAATCAAAGTAAAAACATCGCTGGTTTCAAGGTTGCCTGTACTGAGACTCGACCACTATTTCAAGGACGAATCACAGCAAAGAATCTCGCTGATGCGGGACTCGATGTAACATTCTTAACTGATAGTGCTGCTCCTGGATTTATTGCTGGTAAAGGCTCTTTCCCGATAGACGCAGTATTTATCGGGGCTGATCAGATGACAATCAATGGTGATGCGATTAATAAAGTCGGAAGTTGGTCAATAGCATCTGCAGCAATAGCGGCTGGTAAACCGGTATATATCGTAACATCTATACTTAAACTTGATTTAACTACTGCTTACAAGCCAGTCGAGATAGAGATGAGAAGCGGTAAAGAGATTTGGGAAGAAGCTCCAGATGGTGTTACTGTTTACAATCCATCCTTTGAACTTATCGAGAGTAAATACATTACTGGATACTTGACGGAAATAGGAGTTATCTCACCAAGTGAATTAACTCATTCTGCTCAAAAAACTTACTATTGGTTGACTTAAAGATTGAAAATTTCTAAGTATTAGACAACTAGGTAATTTGACAATCTGAATAAATAGATCGAAATTGATGATTGTAGTTTGCGAAAACCACAGGGAAAATAATAATAAAAATACGAAATGTCTGAAAAGCTCGGATAAATATTATATTAATTAATATGTTAAATTTTTTTAGAATGGCATTATACGTAAAAACCAAAAAACTTGATTTCAAAACTGGGGATCCACTTGTTGTACTTTTGCACAGAGCAGATGCAGAGGAATTAGGAGTAAAAGAAGGACAGAAGGTGATATTCAACTGGCGCGATTTAGAGCTCTATGTTGTAATCAATCTTACAGATACTGAAGTGAGTAGGGGCGAAGTTGGCTTATATTTTGAGATATGGGAATCTAATGATATCCCTAATAATGAAATGGCCTCAATAAATCTTTTAGAGCGTCCAGATTCAATAGAATACATCAAAAGTAAAATACTTGGGCAGCGCTTAAGTCGCGAACAGATCTACGAAATAATGCAAGATATTTCAGATCGTAAAATCCGTGAAGTCGAAATAGCATATTTTATGGCATGTTTTTTTAACCCTGGTTTTGATGATGAAGAGGTAAGGGATATTGCAGTCGGTATGGCACGAGCTGGAGATATTATTGATTTTACAAATATTAATGGTAATGGAAAGCTAGTAGTAGATAAACATTCTATTGGGGGTATTGCTGGCAAAGGTGTCACACCAATATTGGTACCAATTATTGCAAGTGAGAATCTGATTATCCCAAATACTTCTACTAGGGCTATAACAACACCAGCTGGCACTTCAGATATATTAGAAGTTGTAATGCCAGTATCCTTTACTCCTGAAACAGTTAAAGAAGTTGTTAAGAAAACAAATGCTTGTATGGTGTGGGGTGGTTCTATGAAATTAGCTCCAGCTGATGATGTCCTTATATCAGTAGAAAAAGAATTACATGCTCAAGCATATGGTAAGCTGATTGCAAGTATAGTTGCCAAGAAAATCTCAATGGGCATTACAGATATTGTCGTAGATATACCATATGGAAAGAGTGCGAAGGTAAAAACTCCTGAAGAAGCAGAAATGCTAGGTAGGAAGCTAAAAAAGACATTTCTATCTGTCGGGATAAACTGTGAAACTTTCCTAAGGTTTGTTACAAGTCCAGATGGGCGAGGTATCGGTCCTGTGTTAGAAATGCGGGATATTCTGAGAGTACTTGAGAGAGATTCTCAAAGGCCTTTAACATTGGAGAAGACCGCAGTTGAGATGGCAGGAGTTCTTTTAGAAATGGCTGGCAAGGCTACCAAAGGTAAGGGGCGTGAACTTGCTCAAAAGAAATTAGATAATGGTGATGCATTAAAGAAATTCTGGGAGATTGCCACAACTCAAGGCGCAGCGAGTCCGATTGATTCTATAAATCTTGTGCCTGGCGACTATACTCATCCTGTCACAATAAACAAAACAGGTAGTATCCGTTTTATCGACAATCACGAGATAGTAAAAATCTGTCGAGCACTTGGTAATCCAACTATCAGAAATGCTGGTATTTATTTCAAGAGATTTATTGGAGAGAGTGTCAAGGAGGGAGATGTTGTCATGATGATGTATGCGAGTTCTCCAGAACGCTTAGAAATGGGTATTTCTGAAGTTGATATCAATAAACTATTCGAGATAGTGTAGAGGGGAAAATTATTTCAATCCGTCTTTATAAATCTTTCATAGCTGAATTTTTTATTGTTTTCTAGAAACTTTTTTCAGCTTCGCAAACTAATCTAGTTTTCAGATTTTGTTTCAAGTTTCTTGCTAGTGTCCTTTTCTATATCTTTTCCTGTATTATCGTTAGAAGTAGTATTTGCCATTAATCTCTTCTTATTGTACTTTCTTATTTGTGATGCAATCAGTGTGATAATAACGATAAAGATTACCAGGGTAACACAAACTGGAAGTACCACAATAGCAGTTTTACCAAGAGGATTAGTTTTTATCATAAAATCAAGTTTGTCTTGCTCCTGTATTATTTGCAAATCAGAAATAGTTGCAATTTGATCAACTGTTTTTAAAGAACCAATTTCCGAAAATTGACTTGCAGGCACGGGATATATAATTATGTGGTAATTATCATAAGCGTTTTCGGCAGTAATATTTGCAGAATAAACCATCGCATCAATTGGAGAAGTACTAATACTACTTGATGTATACCAAAGCACATGTTCAAGATCTGGTCCGATATATATTCTTTTTGTTTCTCCCCATGTCGGATCTACAGTCATCCACCCATAATCTGGAAACCAAACTTGTACCCATTGATGACCCTTACTTTTTTGATTTAGGTCTTCATTATTACTCTCAACGGTCTTATTTTCATCACTCTCGTTTGAATTAGTGTTGTTCGTTGTGTCAGAGAGTGTAGCTTCATTTTTTTGTAGAAATTCGGTTTTACTAACATCTGTTTGCTGTGTTGAATTGTATACTTCGTTATCAAGAAGGGGATCGTTGCCATACCCAAAAGCAGGTCGTGCAGGTATGCCTTGAGCTCTAAGTAAGGTGATAAGGCTATCTGAATACTCCATACAGACTGTAGCTTCACCTTCAAGTGCTCGTAAGGCTCCAATGCGTTGATTGAATTGTGAAACCTTATCATAACTATAATCAAATTCTTCAACTAAATAATTATAATCAGATATCAATATGTCGTAGATTTTCTCTTTATCCGCCTTCAGAGAATTGGCTAATTGAATAATTTCTGGATCGGTTGTTTGCCAATATGTATCGGATTCCAAAAACTTAGATAATGTTTGGTTGGATCTGATATCACTTGCAAGATCAGTTAATGTGACCTCAGTAGTGCTTTTAGTCTCTTGAGTATCTGAAGCTTCTTCGTTTGTACTTGTGGCTTCTTCCTGAATATCCTTATGAATGCTTTGTTTTACATAACCTTCTATTGTTATTGTGCTCTCTTTGTTAGCGGGTACCTCCCAGCGTCCGATCAAGTTCCCTTCATCATCATGATATAAAAGTTTGGGCTCGGGAGAAATAGATTTAATATATATTTCTTGATTGGTTTCCTCAAATTCTCTTGGAAGAATAATCTCGTAAACATTTGTTGAGAGTAATGGTGAAATATTGCTAATAGATTCAGGTATTAAATTATCAGATATTGGTGCTTTTTGTTCTATCTTAAAGTAGGTGTATTGTTCCGTACCAATCTGAACCCAACCCATATTATTCTTAATTGTCTGGTGATCAAGAGTGTAAATTCGATGGCCATTTTCAGTGTTTATCTGGATTGAGCTTGGAGAATAATATGAGTGCATTGACTCATTTTCAGGTACTAAAATCTTTTGAGTATAATTATAGTTTGTTTTGAGACCATTTCCATCAGTTTTACTATCTTCAAGTGTCGGCATTTGTGGGGTATAAATATTGCTTATATTTCCATTAATATCTATGAACTGGTGAGATTTGTATCGGATTTCTGCTTCAAAGGGATTATAATTATCAATATTGTAATCCTGTGGAATTAATACTTTTATACCCTGTGGGGTATTCTCAACTTGATAGGAATTATTTATTTGACCATTAACATACACTTGTAACGAATCCCTGGAAAATGCCATTTCTGAATCGAATAATTCATTCTGATATTCAGATGAGATCGGAGTGATATACATTTCTTGCATATACCCAGCAGGGTATAAGTATAATGATGTATTAACTTGTAAGCGGAGTCTTTCCTTTACTTCAACGTAATCTTGGTTTGGTTGATAATAAATTTCTAGGATGTGGTTGGTCTCGAAATCTGGATCGGAAGCATGAGTATTGGTATTTAGTAGTGCTATATCTGCAAAGAAAAGTGTTATTATCATTAAAATCGCGAACACTTTTTGTATAAAAGGGGAAATTGTTTTTAAAAGTGCGTTAGTGTTCAGAAATAGATTTTGTAGCATTATTTTCCTTACAATAAATTAATTATTTACTTTATTTGTACAATAAATTATAATTGCGTGTTATTATGTTAAAGTGTAATTGAATTTAGTATTTTTTTCAATGTCAGTAGTAAGATCACATTCGTTATCAATAGGAATTGTAGGAGTTCCAAATGCTGGAAAGTCAACATTATTTAATGCATTGACCAAATGCGCAGTTCCTGCTGAAAATTTCCCTTTTTGCACGATCGACAAAAATATTGGAGTAGTTAAAATCCCTGATGCAAGATTGGATAGTTTGTCAGATTTTTTCAAAGCTCAAAAAGTTGTACCATCTGCGATAAAATTTGTTGATATCGCAGGTTTAGTTAAGGGGGCATCTAAAGGAGAGGGATTGGGAAACCAATTTCTTTCTCATATCCGTGAGGTAGATATGATACTTTATGTGTTGCGAGCATTTGGTGGAGAGAAAGTAGTACATGTATATGATCGAATAGACCCTTTGGATGATCTGAAAATTGTAGAATCTGAACTAATACTAAAGGATATCGAAACGGTTACAAAAAGGATTGCGGATCTTGAAAGGATGACTAAATCAGGTACAAGTGAAGAAATAAAAGCTAAACTAGAAATCTGTCATAAGATTATGGATCAGTTTGCAAAAGGTCGAAGTGCGGTAGAATTGACTTTTCCTGAAGAGTATCAAGATTTTATTTATGAAATGAGTTTACTTACAAACAAGAGGAGGATGTATTTGTTAAACATAAGAGATGGGGTAGAGGAGAGTCAGCTGACAAATTGGGAGAATGCAATTAAAGAGTATGTAACTCAAGAAGAGAAGGATGCAATAATAAAAGTAGATGTCAAATTGCTTGGCGAAATGTCAGACATGGATGAGGATACAAAATCAGAATATATTGAAATGTTGGGGTATAAGCCTTTTACTGTGCAAGATTTAATAAGCTCTGCAATCAAAGAGCTCGGTTTAATAACATTTTATACCGGTAATGAAAAAGAATGTAATGCATGGAGTATCAATAATGGAGCCACTGTAAAAGAAGCTGCTGGTGTAATCCATACGGACTTAGAGCAAAGATTTATCACAGCTGATGTAGTAAATGTTGAAGCCTTAGTGCAAGCAGGAGGATGGGCTCAGGCAAAGGAGAAAGGATTGATACGAAATCAAGGTAAAGGTTATATTGTAAATGATGGTGACTATATTATTATTTACAATAGCTAGTATCATCGATCAAATACTCATCTTAACTGTTATTTTTTATATCCATGCAAATGTCGCATGCGACCTCTTTCCATCACTATCCATGGGTATATTTTCAGAGATAGCTTATGTATGGGATCGTGCAAGCGGTACTTTTGAAAGATTGAGCTTGGGTAGTCATGGTGAGCACTATTATGTATTGTACAGCGGTTGGTGGCATACCTAGAAAATTGTAAATCAATTGGATAATTCAGTTAATTGTATATTGAAGTTAAGGGTGACTTTTGGTATAATGAGCTACCTTCGCACGGTTAACCCATTTAATTTAATATAGATAAAGTATGTACGAACTAATGGTTATCTTGAAACCATTGCTTCCTGACGATGTCCGAAAGTCAATACACAAAAATATTGTAAAGACAATTCAGGATATGGGAGGTGATGTAAAAGATGTAGATGTTTGGGGTAAGCGATATTTAGCTTACAATATTAAAGGCCACAATGAAGGTTACTATATTGTATATCAGTATGATTTACCTTCAAATCAGGTCGAAGAGTTTGCACGACAATTAGGTTTAAAGCAGGAAGTTATTAGATTTCTTGTAACTGTTGTTGAGCACGCAAGTGAGATCAAGAAGAATATTAAGAAAAAAGAAATGGATATTTAATAATGTTTCTTTTTTAGGTTTGGTCATGTTTATGGTAGCTCGTAATGATTAATAAATACTTAAGGAAGTTTTAATAATTATGTGTTACCATAGAATTAATAAGTTATTAGTGGAGTAATTATGGCTGTTAGATCTTTAAATAAAGTTTTATTAATCGGTAACCTTACACGTGATCCTGAGGTTAAGTACACAGCAAATGGTACTGCAGTATGTTCTTTTGGTTTAGCAACAAACAGATCATGGAAAGATACTGCTGGAGAAATAAAAGAAGCAGTTGATTTTCATAATATAATTGCTTGGGCAAAAAAAGCTGAAGTATACTCAAAATTGTTATCTAAAGGTATGAAAATATTTGTTGAGGGTGCAATAAGTACTAGAAGCTGGGAAGGTGAAGATGGTAAAACAAGAACAAAGACAGAAATTCGTGCAGATAATCTGATTTTGCTTGATTCAAAGGGTAAATCTGGTGCTGGCATGGTAGATACAAGTGATGCAAAATCTCCTGAAGCACTTCTTGAGGAATTAGAATCAGGTCAGGAATCAGAAGATGTAATTGATGTAGATGGAGCTTCGGCAAAAGATAATAAAGATGCTGAGGATCCTTTGGCAGATATGCCTTTTTAATTTGAGTTTAGTTTATTATGGTACAAGATGTAAAAGATCCATTGAAAGAAGTTTTTGATGAATCATCATTCGATGACAATGAGAGAGGTAAAAAGGGACGAAGAAAGAAAGTTCATCTTGATTTGAAATGTCCTTTATGTGAGTCGGGTGTCAAATATGTTACTTACAAAGATGTTTATCAGTTAAAGAAATTTACTTCGGTAAGAGGTAAGATAATCTCTACTGAGAAATCTGGAGTTTGTGCAAAACATCAAAGACAACTTGCGAAATCTATCAAAAGAGCGAGATATATTGGTTTGATGCCTTATGTCGCATTAGATGCGTAATCGCAATTTTGAATTCATTTGAGTTTTTACCGCTGATTAACTCCCGTTTATACGGGAGTTTTTCTTTTTTATCGTTCTTTATTACGTATTGGATTGTGCTTTATACTTCAATGTTGCCTAGATGTAAAATAAAGTGATATACTAATTCAGTGGAAAAACTGCCTTTACTCGAAAAAAATGCATATTTGAAAATCCGCATAAAAAAGGATAATGCCGTTGCTCATCTTGCTTATTCTCATTATGATGTCGGAAGAAGTTACATACTCAAAGATATCACAAGTGGTTTGAATCCTGAAATGATCGGTGAATATCTAGCTACATTACAGAGTGAGTTTGATTGGGAAATTTTTCATTTGGTTGATAGTGCAAATTTCATACTAGATTTTTCTGATGAAGGAATTGGTATTTCTGGCATTACTATTATTTTAGATGATACAACTTATGTTAAAGCAATAAGAGATTTTTGTCCTGAGATTAAGATCGAAATAAATAGTAAGAAGCTTGTAAGTGATCGTATGACAGCTTTCTGCCGTAAACTAGGTTATAAAGATCTCTTGTTTATAGACTCTGATATCCTTTCTACTACGATAACAAGGGCAAGATATGCTCTTGAGGATTCATTAAAAAATAATTATTCTGTGCAAGATGCTTACATTTCTGATAACGATATTGATGTTCTTGCGAGTTCGATATTATCGGCTCAATTACAGGCTTTTATGACAGATAATGCAACTATCTATGCCCTTGCAAATCGTTGGGTAAACTATGTGTATACTGGCATTGAAGAAACTGAAGATAACTGCTTACTCGATATTCTGCGTGCTCAAAAAACTCGGCAGTTGTTATCTTTAAGTCTTGCTAACAAAGAATTACTCAAAGATTTCGGTAAACAGAGTAGAGCCCAGAAAAATTTACAGGGTATAGCTATCATTTTTACAGGTAGTATGGCTCGAGTGATTAATGAAAAATCGATAATTGTTTCACTAATTGATGGACTTCAGTTGAGTGGTCATTTTGACCTATATGTAGATAAAAACAATTTCTTTGATACCATGGTGAGTAGTTATTTGGATGGTATAAATGCAAGCGACATTATTCTTTCAAGGAAAGATGTTTTAGAAGATCCAATAAAAGTAATTCTACCTGAGATACAAAAGGATAAAAGTGTGAGAAAAGTTGTAATGGATGGAAATGTTATTAGTCAAGAGCGAGGCGAAGTGAGAATATATGCATTAGCTCCGAATATCACGCTTATCGATACGCCGAATGAAAAAGCCTTTGTGAGTATGAAACTTTCTCGCGGAGCTTATCTCAAGGGATATGGTGAAGAACTTGAGTTTTCATCTGATCCATTGTCGACAAAATATTCCAAGATAATTGTAGATTGTCGCTATAAACCAATAATATATGGCCCCGATAGGTCGATAAATAAAAATAATTTTGATTTATGGTTTAATGAACAGGATTAAAAGATTTGTTAAAAAACAGTTTCAAACTCTAGCTTACATACCTTTTAATGGTAAACCAGAACTTTTAGTCGAAGTTGGTTCAAAAGTTAATGCGGGTGATGTTTTGTTTTATTCAGTCGGAAAATCAATTGCCGAATCACACGATCTTGTTAGTGAAATAGGGATAAGTGTATCTCAAGCTCAAACTGCTTGTACTAGGTTAAAAGGTGAGTATGTAGTAGCTGGTGATATTATTGCTGAATCTCCTGCGAAATCAGGTTTGGTTTTAAAAAGAATAGTTGCTGGCACAGAAGGTGTGATTAACTATGATAATATCGATAGGGGTATTGTAAATATCCTTTCAGAAATGACTCAGATTGATGTAAAGTCGTATTTCAGTGGTGTAGTTAATCGGATTGATCTTAAAGATGGAATTTTTATTGATATTTACGCATCTGAGGTAGATTGCTTTGCGTCTGTTACTAATCCAAATCCTCAACTTTTCCCGATAGAGATATTAAAGGACGGTAAGTCAGTTTTTGTTGAGAAAGATCTTGAAATGAATTATACAGGCAAGTATGTTTTTGCGGGGAGATATGTTTATGGTGCTCTGATCCAAAAAATCCTTGATCGAGGTGCAAAAGGTGTTATCGTATATGCTATGGATTATTATGATTACGAATCTTTGAGCCAAGAGATAATTAAGAATAAAAGCCAAAGTTTGATAGTGCTTGGTGGTTTTGGTCAAATACCTTGGAATAATTGCATCGAGGAATTCCTAAATCTTGTAAAAAATCAGCAGATCCGCGTAGAGAATATAGAGGGAACAGGAAAAAATCGAATTATTATTACTCAGCCGTCTCTACAGCCAACAAATGTTTCAAATTATAATCAGGTAAAAGTTGGCAATAAAGTTTGGATAGGTACGGGCGAATTATGGGGCAGTGTAGGGGTTGTTGATGCGTTTGATCAGAGTAATGAATACTGTTTTGTGATCACCGATGGAGGTCAAAAGAGTTTAATTGCAAAAAGAAATCTTATGCTTGTTAATGATTTATAACCAACCGTTGTACAAATATCATTCCCGACACCATTACAATCCAAGCTCATGTTTTCACAATGTTCGTTTTACACTTTTATTTTGATTAAGGCTGATTGATAGCTGCATCCATTTAATACTTTTTTCTGATAGCGCCTGATAATAAGATGTGGTATTATTAAAACTATGGAAAATATTGAAACAAAAAATAATAATCTTCATGAAAGTGATAACAAAGCTTTTATGGTTGTAGCAAAAACATTAGGCATTATTGCTCTAGTTGTATGTTTTTTTGCTTTTGGATTTATTGCAGGTAAAGTTATCCCGACATCCAATTTGGGTACTGATCTTCAAGTTAGTAGTGCCGAAGATAAAAATGCAAAGATGGATATGTTCTGGACAGTATGGAACGCAATGAATAAATACTATGTTGATGCGGATAAAGTTGATTCAAAGAAAATGGTCGAAGGCGCAATCAAAGGTATGGTTGATTCATTTGAAGATCCAGCAACATTATATTTTACTCAAGAAGAGACCGAATTATACAACAATCAAAATTCAGGAAAGCTATTTTCTGGTATTGGAGCAGAGTTAGGTTATAGAGATGGTTTAATAATTGTCGTTGCACCGATTGAGGGTTCTCCCGCAATAGCTGCTGGCTTAAGGGCTGGCGATGTTATAGTTAAAGTAGATGATTATACTGTATTAAGCTCAGATAATGTGTATGATATCGTTGCTAAAATAAGAGGTGATGTAGGTACAACAGTAACACTCACAATATATAGGCAAGGTGAAAGCGATTATTTGTCTATACCGATAGAGCGTGGAGAGATTACAGTTCCAAGTATGTCACAAAGAGCTTTATCATCATATCAACCAGATTTTGCATCATATGATGATGATTATGCGGTGATAAATATCGCTAGATTTACAGAATCGACATTACCAGAATGGGAAAATAGATGGGATCAGATCGTTTCCGAAATTAGAGAGGGTGGTTATAGCGGTTTGATACTTGACCTACGCAATAACCCAGGAGGATATTTTGATGCTGCAATCTATGCAGGAAATGATTTCTTACCAATTGGCACTGTTGTTTCAAAACAAGAAGACAGGGACGGTGCAATACAAGAATATAAGGTAACTAGGATGGGTAAATTACTCGATATCCCAGTTGTAGTTTTAGTAAATGAAGGAAGCGCTTCCGCATCAGAGATTTTGGCTGGAGCTTTACAGCAAAATGGTCGCGCAAAGGTTATTGGAATGCCTACTTATGGTAAGGGTACAGCTCAAAATGTACTTCCTTTGGAAGATGGCTCAAGCTTACATATTACTGTTATGAAGTGGTTGTTACCCGATGGGACTTGGTTAAACAATGAGTCACCAATTACTCCTGATGTTGAGCAAGATAAAACGAATGAAGACTTTACAAAGGGGAACGACCCTCAGATGAAAAAAGCTATTGAAATCCTAGATAATGCTCAGTAGTATTAGATAGAGAATTATAAATCTAAATAATTTGTAATAGTAGGAAAGATGGCAAATAACAATAGGACTGAAGAAGTGAAGAAGAGTCAGAACGAAATCCTAGATATATCAGATAGTAGTACAAATATCCGTGTTACAAATGAAAATGATGACGTAGTCTCTACGCTTGAATATGCGGATAAGAGAGCTCAAGACGCAATTGAAGAACAAGAGAAGAAGGAGCAAACAATCAAACAAAAGAAAAAACCGACAAAAACACAGTTATTAATTAGGAAAATACTATTAATAGTAGGGGTGATACTAGTTTTAGTATTGATTGGATTTATAGTAGGTTTGTGGGTATATCCAAAGGGATACGGTTGGCTCAAGGATCATAATTTCGTTAAGGATGATGGTACAAATACTGAAAATGCATTTGTCGGATATGATAAATTAAATCGTGAAATCGTAAGTGAGGAGAGTACAATCATTGATGTTGTGAGAAATACGCAGGATAGTGTGGTAAGTATTGCAGTTGCAGAATTGTCATTGGGACAAGATGGCTCTACAGAATCAAATAGTATTGGCTCAGGTTTTATAGTTGGTAAAGATGGACTGATAGCTACAAATCAACATGTAGTTGCACAGTTAAATCAAAATTATGTAGTAGTAACATCTGATGGAAAACAGTTACCTGTAGAAAATATTTTGCGTGATGACGTAAACGATATTGCCATAATAAAAGTAAATGCAAGCGATTTAAATGCATTAACGCTCGGCGATTCTGAACAGCTAACTCAAGGACAACTAGTTATTGCTATTGGTACGCCACTAGGTGAATATGCCGGAAGTGTAACTACAGGTGTAATCAGCGGTCTAAATAGAAAGGTTGTTGCAGGCAATTATTGGGGTACGGGTGTTAAAAATTATGAGAATGTAATACAAACTGATGCAGCAATTAATCCTGGAAATTCGGGAGGCCCTTTGCTAAATTCCAAGGGTGAGGTAGTGGGAGTAAACTTTGCTACGACTTCTAATGCGGAGAATATTTCTTTCTCAATACCGATAAATATTGTTTCATCGAGGTTAGAAGAGTATCGTAAATATGGAAAGTTTATCAAGCCTTATCTTGGTATTCAGTATGATATTATATCCGAGCTTGATGCAATTTATTATAAGAATGTTGTAGCAGGAGCATTAGTTCAGCGAGTAGTACCAGGATCTCCAGCCGAGAAAGCAGGTATTGTTAAAAGTGATATCGTTACCGAGATTAATGGTATAAAGGTCGAAAATTCAGTATCCTATGTGATTCAAAAATTCAAAGTAGGTGATGAGATAACAATAAAAGTTTGGAGAAATGGTCAAGTTCTTGAACTAAAAACTGTATTGGACGAATCTGATTAGTGCTCCATGCAATAATCTTCGAAATATATGCCTTTAATGTTGAATTGCCTCTCTTTTGATAATCCCATTATTGCAGATAAGAGATTGTCTGAATTTCCTACCAAAGCTAATTTGGGCTCATGATCTTTTACACTAGGGTCTAGTTTTAAATATACCTCAGGGGGTATATATGGCGGATTTGATATTATAAACACACTACTTTTATCAAATACGCTCTGGGGTATATTTTTGAGCCAATTACTATTTATAAATTGAACATCTTTACTATTTAGAATCGCTTTTTTGTCGTCCAATATAGGATTCTTTTTTATTGTTTGATAGTTGTTAGTAGCAATAGATAAAGCTTCTTGAGAAATATCCGTTCCTATAAAGTCAAATAACGCAAACCATTTACTTACTAAATTACGCTTACGGAGATCATTGATGAAACCATCTATTTTATTTCTGTTTTTCTTAAAGTATTCATGCAATTCGAAAATATCTCTTTCAGTGATAAGCCTAGTGTTTGTTTTAAAACATATATGTGGTATTTCAAGCTGTTCCGTATATATTCGATCAGAAATATTCTTGATGTTTATTGAACCAGAAATAATACCACTTAAAATCATGTAAACCGAAGTGATTATACAACCTGAACCAGTACCGATATCTATTATTGTAATTGTATTAATTGATGATTTATCGGAATCAAGTTTATCTAACAGGTCATTATTATTAAAAACATATTCTGAAAAGAAATATTGTAATATCGATAGGGTAGAGTAGTACACTAAGAATTCCGTATCGGTCCTTGGTATAAGAACATTTTTATCAACCTGAAAAATATACCCACAAAATTCTGCCGAACCTTTGAAATATTCCCAAGGCATATTGTTCTTGAGCTTCTCAATTATCACATCTATCTGAGAAGAAATAAGTGATTTAAGGTTTTCGATACTTTTCTTTGCAGGCTTCTTTTTGTTTGGATTAATAAAATTCTCATTACAGGGATTAGCGGAGATTTCGTTAATTACATATTGCAGTATCTCGTTTGAAATGCGTAAACTATCAGGGTGATTGATATTCTGGAGTTTTCTTTGCAATTGGGGTAGCAAATCGATAAATTCGCTTGGTATCATACTCTTATTTGTTTTCTTCGAGTAGCTTTATTTTAAGTATCTCCTGGTCGATATCGTTGACAATCTCATCAAGAGAACCATTCATTATTGCCTCAATATTAAACCAAGATTTCTTAATACGATGATCGGTAACTCGATTTTGAGGAAAGTTGTATGTTCTTATCTTTTCTGCTCTCATCATTGAGCCGATTTGTGACGAACGCATATTTTCTCTTTTTGCGTCTTCCTCTTTTTTCTTTCGGTCATATAACCTAGAACGAAGAAGTTCCATAGCCTTTTCTTTGTTTTGCGATTGATGCTTTGTTTCCTGACAGCTTACTACAATGCCGGTTGGTATATGTGTTATCCTGACTGCCGAGTCTGTACGATTAACGCACTGTCCACCAGCACCAGAAGCTCTCATAACATCTATCCTAAGCTCTGCAGGGTCAATCTGTATATCAATATCTTTGACAAGAGGTAATATTGCAACCGAAGCTGTAGAAGTGTGTATCCTCCCAGAAGATTCTGTTGATGGGATACGCTGTACGCGATGTACTCCGCTTTCATATTTAAGCTTTTTGTAAATATTTTCACCAACAATATTTGCAATTACTTCTTTGTAACCGCCTGATTCATTTGCATTACTGTCGACGATGACGATTTGCCATCCATTTGTTTCTGCATATTTGGAATACATCCTAAAAAGGTCAGCTGCAAATAGTCCAGCTTCATCTCCACCTGCACCAGCTCTGATTTCTAAAACGACAGATTTGTTATCATCAGGATCAGAAAACTTATGTTCTATCTCCAAGGTTTCAATCTGATTATCAGTATCGCATATTAGAGTCTCAACATTTTTTTGTTCCTCTTTGGCCATCTCAAGTAGAGTAGGGTCCGATTCAGTTTTCAACATTTCCAAAGCCTGATCATAACGCTCAATATAGCTGAATAGTGTAGAAATAAGTTGATGTAGATTTGAAAAATAGGAGTATTGCGCAAAATTATTACTAGTGGGAGTTGTTGCGATCAATGCCTCGTACTCGGCTTTCTTTGCACCGATGCTGTCAATATTGTACTTAGAACGGATCTCTGATGTATCCATAATTACTTTTTATGATAAATTGGGTATTTATTGATTTGAAAGGCTAGCAAGCATGTCCTTAAGTGTGACTGATTTGCTTGAAGGAGTTTGAGTGGAGAATTTTGCTTTTCTTTGAGACATTTTTTCCTTCTTGGATCTAAATGAACCCAATGATTTACTCTTTTCTTGTCTTGCTTCAAATTTTGCAACAAGATTCTCAGTATCGACAATTTTTTGTTCACCAGTATAGAAAGGGTGACATTTTGAGCAAAGCTCTGTCTTGATTTCATCAACAGTTGAACCTGTTTTAAACTTGTTTCCACAGGAACATGTGACCCATATTTCTTCGTTGTATTTTGGATGAATATTTTTCTTCATGCTCGGCTATTATAGCAGAGCTATATCTAACATGCAAGTGCTTATTTTGTGATATTTAAGGATTTGGGATTAATAAAAGTTTTGAAGAGTTTAGGAGAGTCTTGAAAGGCTTTTATGGTTTTTTATGAGTTTTGAAAAAGATTTTTTTGTTGAAATGAAAACTATGATTATACTTGTAGTTTATTTCCATAAGTATGCGCGGGCATTAATGGTGCATAAGGGGGGAGTGAATCAGCGAGTGGAGAGTAAGCAAAAACATAATGGTAACGTAGTAATCGTAAAGCAATATTGAGGTTGTTGTTGTAACGGAACATGGGATATAATAATTGCTGATTTGATGATAGATTTACTGAGTGAGGTTATTATAAAAAATCGAGCGAATATTTAACCGTAATCTTCCGGTCTTTAGTGTTTAGTGTACAGATAGTAAATTCTGAGTTAAAAATAGGATTATAGGTTCGAATCATGTGTTGACATATACCCCTAGGGGTATATATAATGTATTAAGATAATATAAATATTAAACAGTATATGGCGAAAAAAGGACCTGCTTCAATATCAGATCGATTAAATAGAGTAGAGGGACAGATTAGGGGTATTGAAAAATTAATTGCAGAAGGTGAATCTACAGAAAAAATATTACCTCAGTTACAAGCGATTATTTCTGGTATAGAAAATGTTAAGCTCGAAATGATTAAAGAACAAATGAAAAAACAGCTTCTATCTGAATTAGATAAAGTTGTTGATCTATTAAAGTAGTTATTGCATGTTAATGGTATTTCCCTTGAATTGCCAGAGGATAAATAATAACCTTTCTTACCGTCATCTATAGAAAGTGTAAAAAATTTTTCTTACTTGAATCGTAACGATAAATCAATTTCCAATGATATCGAATCTACAATTTCTTCTTTATTTATGGGGATTTTCCGAGGTAGTCGAATTGTATTTAATCGCTCTGTTTGGTTGAATCGCCATAGAGGGAGTTTAGTAATTCCTTCTATTTTATTCATTGCTATTTTTATTGCTATTGTAATATTTGTATTTCAACTATCCTGTATTTTTTCTTCGGGTTATTGTCAAAATTTATATCATGCTATTTATGATTTAAATAACGATGTCGATGGAAAAACTATCGCGGATGATGTCTTTAATCAAAATACAGCTAATCTTCAGATCGAGGATTCTGATGAAGTTGATAAAGGTACTGAAAAACGAAGTGGTATTAATAAGGTTAGTGAAGTAGTCGAAAACTGCGGTTTAAACATTAGTAATAATGAATCTAAACAGATAGTGGAATGCTTCAATAATTACTTTAACTCAAATATGTATTCAGATGCTTTTTTGTGTATAGAAAGCGCAAATATATATGCAGACATTAATTACGGAGATGAATTTGATATCGATAAGGGCATGGTAATTAGACAGAATGGTGCTAATTGGGATGATGAAAATAATATTGTTATTACGGGTCATAGGATTAATTTATCTCAACCAAATCATAAAACTCTACTTAATTTGGATGATGTTGAATCTGGAGATAAGATTCTTGTTTTACGTACACTTCCAAAGGAAAAGCTGGAAGAAACTGCCTTTGAAAACCAAAAAGTCACTGAAAAAAAATCTGCTAATGAATCTTATGATAATATCCACAATGACGAGGTCCTAAACATTAACAATACAATAGTTTGTAATGCTGAAGATTTTATTTCACATAGAAATATTAATAATAACGATGACTTAAGTAGCGATGGTAAACAAGCATTTATCATTTATGAGTACAGTGTAAATATTATAGATGAGGTACTTCCTCAGGAAGTTCAGATAGAAAGTATAATCAGTCCATATTTATATACTAGTGGGGGTATATATAATGAAAGAAAGTCTACAATTACAATTTATACTTGTACACCCTTGTGGGTATTTAATCGAAGACTGGTTGTATTTGGTATCTTAGAGAATAAATATCATTTGTTGCTCTGAAATATATGTGCAATTTTACTTAATGTATTGTACAATAGTCCATCAGTCAGAAATTTTGTGTATGATTTCTATGCATGTAGTTTGTTTATTTGTGCGTTCTTGCACAAGCTTTAAGTCTGATAGTTAAAGAAAAGACGGAATATTGATGCAACTTGATTGCTCAAAAATCTATTTAAAATGTTGAAGAGAAAAATTAATGAAAATTAGGTATCAAGGTGAGATGTCAGTAAGAATTGATTGTGATGGTACAGTATTTGTCACTGATCCTCAAAGTTTACAGGTAACAGGTCGAAAGGCTCCAAAAGTTGAGGCAGATGTTGTACTAGTATCCGATACGAAATATTTGGGTGTTTCCGATTATGCTACACAGGCAAATTTAACGTTAGAATCGTCAAACCGAGAGAAAGTTTTTGAAATTGTAAATTTCGGCGAATATGAAATAGGTGGAATCATGATTCGTAGAAGCCAAAGAAATGGATTTTATATTTTAGATCAGGGTTATGTTCGTATAGTCTATGCAGGTTATATCTCTCCAAACTTTGAAGTAGATAAAGCAAAAAATCTTGGTGATGTTGATGTCTTAATTCTGCCAGTAGGTGATGGAGGCATTTTTCCAAGCAATCCAAAGTTGTCGAAGATAATACAAATAATTGATCCATCTTATCTTATCCCAATCGCATTTTCTGGCGAAGGTATGCAAGATATTGATACTTTTATTAAAGAATGTGATCTTACTAAGGGTGAAGATATGAAAGAATTAAAGCTTACTGATGCTCCTGAGAAGGATGAGAAGACACTGAAGGTTATAGTTTTACCAGAAAAATAGAATCTTAAGTTTGCGAACTATTCAATTAAAATATAAACATTGATCTGGCTACTTTCAGATATATAGAAGAGATAATTTTTGGAAAAATCTTTTTGTAGAGTAGGGAGTAGAGTTTAATAAATTAATTATTACTTTTCGACAGCAAGACTAAATACAATATATCTGCATTAGAATATAAGTTTGAGAAACGGTTGAAATTTAGATACATTTGATATATAAGTAAACTAAATATTAAACAATACTAGTCTTGTTTTACTCGATGTATATGTTCTGTAAAATATAAAGAATTTATTTTTATAATAATTAAAGAAAATATGGATAGATTACCTCCTCAGAATATAGAAGCAGAACAGTCAGTTATTGGTGCAATGCTTTTGGATAAGAATGCAGTTATCGATGTAGCCGAGTTTTTGACTGCAGAACATTTCTATGACCAGAAGAATGCAATCGTTTTTTCTACGATTATTGAGCTATTTGAAGAGGGTGCTCCAATCGATTTAGTTACTGTTTCTGACCGCCTAAAGAGTAAAGATATGCTAAAAAAGATTGGTGGTAGGACATATTTAAATGATCTTGTTGCGATGGTTCCTACAAGTGCCCATGTTGAAGAATATGGAAATATTGTTAAAGATAATGCTGTCCGTCGTGGATTGATTTCGGTTTCCTCAGAGATCAATAAAATCAGTTATCAAGAAAATCTCCCAATAAGGGATATTGTTGATAAATCAGAGCAGATGCTATTTTCTTTAGCTCAGGAGGGTGTGAGGAGTAAGTTTGTGCCAATAAAAGATTTGCTGAAAGCAGCTTATGAAAGAGCTGAGAAGATTGGTAAGGAAGGTGATATTATGGGAGTATCCACGGGCTTAAGGGATCTAGATCTTTTACTTGGTGGATTTCAAAAGTCTGATTTGGTTGTTCTTGCTGCAAGGCCTTCAGTCGGTAAAACTGCACTTGCACTTGATATGATGAGACACGCAGCAGTTATCGAAAAGAAGAAAGTTGCTTTTTTCTCGCTTGAAATGTCTACCGTTCAGATTATTGACAGGTTGATCGGTATGCAGGGCGGTATCCCATTCTGGGAGATCAGAACCGGAAAAATGTCAGACGAGAAATTTATAAAATATAGTGATGCAATGGGTGTTTTGTCTGAATGTGAGATGTATATTGATGATACACCTGGTCAGAATATTACTGAAATTCGTACAAAAGCTCGTAGGTTAGCTATTGAGCATGGTATAGATATTGTTTTTATCGACTATCTACAGCTAGTTGTTGGTCATTCGAAGGATAATCGTGTTCAAGAAGTTGCTGAAATTTCCAGAGGCCTAAAGAACTTAGCTAGAGAGCTTGATGTCCCAGTAATAGCTTTATCGCAGCTTTCCCGTGCAATCGAACAGAGAGGTACAAGGATGCCTCAACTTAGTGATCTTAGAGAATCGGGTTCTATTGAGCAGGATGCTGACGTTGTAATCTTTATCGAAAGAGAGGATTCATATAATCCTGATACTGAGAGGAAAGGTATTGCTGATATTATTGTTGCAAAGCACCGTAATGGTCCTACGGGCAAAATTGAAGTGGCATTTGTTAAAGATTTGGCGAGCTTCAGAAATCTTTACAAGAAGTAGTGGACAATCAAGTAAAGAATTTTCTACCATTTTCCCAAGAGAATATTTTTCAAAATATTTTGTATTTTTTACTACTCTCAGCTTGTGACTGTATTTGGTCTCTTATGGTAATAAAATCTATAAAATTTGGAGGAAATTGGCGAGAAAAATCTCTAAATATCTATTGTTTTATCAAGTAAAAAGGTGTAATATTATCAACAATTGTGAGAGCTTGCAGAAGTGGTGGAATTGGCATACACGCGGGACTCAAAATCCCGTCCTCGCAAGAGGATGAGGGTTCAACTCCCTCCTTCTGCATTTGCTTTTGTGTATTCCACAAAAATAAATAAATTTAAGTTCAGTCAAAATGAGCGTAGAACAATATATCCTCGATACCCTCAACAATATCGGTACAATAAACTTTGATGGTGTAATGAAAATAGTTGCACTTCTTTTTGTTGTATTTTGGGTCTTTGTTGTAATATGGGTTTGGAATGATTCAGGCGAGAGATCTCGAAATCTTTTCTTTAGACTGACTAGTGTCTTAACCGTTTTGATACTTAATATTTTTGGGTTAGTTATATATCTGCTTATCAGGCCTCAGTTTACTATTGAGGAAGTGTATTGGTCTGATCTTGAAAGAAGATATCTTAAATACGAAACAAAAGAACTTGGTGATTGTCCAAAGTGTGGATATCAATTGCAACCGGGATATATTTATTGTCCTGAATGTAATTATGAATTAAAGGTAAAATGTAAGGGTTGTGAATTGTATTTTGATAAGGATAATAAGTATTGTCCTTATTGTGGCTTGATAAATAAGAAAGAAATCCCTCTCGAACAGATTTCTGCAAAAGAAATGCAAGAGATAGCAAGTGCTAACAAGGATGAGATTGTTCAGACTGTTGAAGAAAAAGGTACGAGGTATTCAAGCAAAAAAGGTGTATTCTTCAAAAGCGCAGATTTCTTCAATAAAATCTTTCACACAAAAACACCAGAAGAGAAAGCAGAAGAAAAAAGATTAAAGGAAGAGAAAAAGGCTCAGGAACAAAGAATTAAGAAAGAGAAAAGAATCGAAGCTGAGAATTTGAAGAAGGCCAAACTTGAAGCTAAAAAGAATAACGATAAAGCAGTTTCTGAAAGTGCAGAGAAAAAAGATCAAGGTAGTAATCAGAAGAAAGATAAAAAGGTAGCTAATAAAAATAATAAAAAAAGCAATACTAAATAATGAACTTTATAGATTCGTTCAACAATATTTTTAGCGTTATGCCTTTTTTAGCATGGCTGGGGATAATATATCTCGTAGTGTCATATTTTTTCTGGCGTGAAGCAAGGATTCTCAATAAAGACAGAAATTCAATATTTGATCTATGGTTTGTCAGTTTCTTTGGTATGGCAATATGGGGTAGGATGTCTTTCGTAGGTGCTAACTGGTCTGCACTGTATGAAGGCCTCCCATGGTCTTTATTACCTTATGAAAGGTATGCGAATAACATATATCTGTTTAGATTATTGCCTTGGAAATTTATCACAGTTTGGGATGGTGGATTTTTATTTTCAGGAGTAGCTGTTGCATTTATAGTAATAAGCTTTGCATATATTGTCCTGGTTAAAAAGTGGAGTTGGAAGCAGATGATGATGCCAATTATTACTTTTTCACAATACTTACTCTCTTTAACTCTTGTTGTATATGGTTCATTAATGAGATATGAAAATGCTGTAATACTCGGTTTATTTTTGTTGCTGGCAGTTATAATTATTACAATTGTAAGGTCACTTTTTTCGGATAAATATTTCGTGGTTAAATATGTTTTCCCAATTTATACTTTACTGTCTGAGCTTTTTATTGGTTACATTTTCTATTCTGCTCAGGTGGCTCTAATCGATAAGATAAATGTAGGTCTACTAATATTGGTCACGATAATAATGGTGATAAAGTATTTAACTGAGCTTCTCAGACCTAAAACTACAATCGAATCTATCTCTGCGGTAAAGCCCATTTCTCCTATTGTACTTAATAAGCCTGTCAAAATAAGCTAATCTCTACAATTATGCTTAGAAAACTATTTAATATCCTGACAAATAAAGTCTTTTCATTTTCTGCTTTGGGAGTTGCGATTTTGTTGATTTCACTTCATTGGTTACGCTTTATACTCTTTGAACAGTGTGTAAATAATAGTGGTATAGCTTTAGGGTCGTTAAGTGGAGTAATGCCGATTGTCCTTATTGTTTGTATAGGCACTATTCTTGCAATTGTGCTTTTTTATGCGATAAAACAAAAGGATATTTTCCTTGTTATTCTCTTTATTGGTGGATTATCAAATTGGATAGATAGGGTGATAGATGGATTTGTTTGTGATTATCTACTTTTTTTAGACTTCTATATCAACTTCAATGATATAGTTATATCAGTTATTGTTGCTTTGATTGTATTTAGAGATATACTTAAAGAAAAGATAGCGGCTTAATGATATGTGATATGTAAGTTTGTAGTTATGAATTTTTAATCAACGATTATGAAAAGCATCGAAGAAAGTAATAAAAATCTTGAATCTGAAAATAATGATACTGCTGTAGAAAGTCCAAATGTAGTGGTTGGAAAACGATTAGATTTAACGGTATTTGAATATATACAGAATCTTGGGCATCAAATGCGGTCTAAAAGTGATGATGAAATATACTTGAGCAAAGATCCAAATATCACAATTAATGTAATTAATACTGGGGTAGATATACAATTAGATAACTTAGAAAAAGTTAGCCGAAGTCTGATTTCAAATAACATTAACAGTATCGTACTGGTCAATAATCTTAAAGAAAAACGAGGTTATAAATTAAGGAAAAATGATGTAGTAACAATTGATCTGTCGGGTCTTAACAAAATACTGGATCAATCAATAAAAAATAAAAATCTAAATAGTGGGATATTTACAGTTGTCTCAAGAAAAGGTGATCTTGATATAGTCTTTGAAGACAAGAACCTACTTGTAATCAACAAAAAAGCTGGTGTGTCGGTACATCCTGGAATCTCAAATCTCGATAATACTTTAGCCAATTATGTCCGATATTATCTTGAGGATAAATCAGAATTTGATAATCAGGTTGTAAATGGAGGTATCGTCCATCGACTAGATAAATGTACGAGTGGCTTAATAATTTATGCAAAAAATCATGAAACACAGATCGCATTGAAACAAATGTTTAAGAGAAGAAAAATAGTAAAGGGGTATATTGCACAAATAGAAGAAAACATCTTGAATATAGGCCCCATATACCTAGGGGGGTATATAAAACGTGATAAGGTTGACCGTAGAAGGATGAAGTATTTCCCTTTGACAATTCAGAATCTTGAAACAGAAAGCAAAGTAGATATATTGAGAGATATTGAATATGTTCCCGTTAATCAGGCGTTTATTAACTCACAATCTGCAGAAATACTTCCTTTATCTGAGGACAAATCTAATACACGAATGACTCAATATGGCAATGTGAGTATAGATGGGCCAGATGTTCAACAAGTTAACAAGAATGATTTTAAGAGTACCTACAGCCCTCGAGATATAAAAGATATTGGTAATACATTAAAACTTTGCGAAACACTTATTGAACCAATATCAGGAAATAGATTGTTGGTCTATCCAATTACTGGCAGAAACCATCAAATAAGGGCTGTCTTACGCGAAATTGGCTATTATATTTTCGGAGACACATTGTATAAGTCCAAAAGGGAAGGGGATATACCAGAAGAAATTGGTCTGAAGTGTGTCTATCTTCGAGTTGAAGAATATGGTGATGGTTTGGAGATTTCCCTGCCAGACTATAAGACACTCTGATAGTTTTCTCAGTAATATGTTTATCGGTGCAGTACGGATATTCGTTCCATGGGTATGCTTGATATACCAATACATATGTACGCGGGTAAGAATTGTACCCAGAAGCGAGTAAAATTAACAGATTATATTCTCAATATTTGTGAAATTTTCTTTGGTGAAGGTCTGCACATACAAAGGTTACTATTTAAACAAAAGAAGGTAACAAAATAGTAACACCGACCCTTGTACTTTATCTGGCATAGTTAACTGAATCAAATTGCATAACACACTTATGGGGTATGGTACTTGCCTTGAATTTTCTATATTCTTCACCTTATTATTTTGTGAAAAATTTATTGAATTTAACGAATCTGCTTTACTTTTATCCGTATTTTATCTATCGTATTAATAGAACTACTGCCAAAAAAGTATGATTACGTTTTAGGTTTTTTTATCTAATTACTAAAATACTATTCTATATATTTTCTTATATTTGCAGTGTTTCTGTGTATTATAATATTATGCTTTTATTGCTAATTAATACTGATAGTCAGTTTATTTTGTTTTTCGTTTGAAATGCAGCAAATCGAGCTATTAAATCAAAACAGAAAGAGTATGTTAAGTGAGCCAAAGTATAATATTCTTTCGTTGTTTAAATCAAATGAAAAGGATAGGACTCGTTCGACTGAAATACGTCATGATAAGTATTCGTCACATGTATTAGATATTAAGAGAGATATTATTAATTCAAATACAAGTGAAGCGAAGAGAAATTTTAAGAATAAAAATTTCCGTCGGCATGGTTTGGCAGAGGACAGTATTAAGTATAAGAATGAAAAATACTCTTCTTCTCGGTCAAGAGCTTCTGTTGGCTCTTGTAATGCAGAAAGTAAAAAAGATCGTGGAGGAAATAGTGTACTTGGAAAATTGTTTACTGTTCTTACAAAGATAGTAATTGCTCTGATTGTACTTGCTATCCCAGCATATTATATTTATGTTGGATTTACTCTTTCGGTGATAAATATCGAGGATCCTTTATCGAATACAGGGACTCTAGTTGCGAGAGATGATGATTTATTTAGGCAAATAATAATAATGACTGATGAAGAAGATACTGAGGTCGTGGGTGTGTATATCTTCATTTCAAATCAAGTCTCGGGTGATTCGCTAGTATATTATATACCCCCGTGGGTATATAGTGATGACTACAGTAACACTTTTGAGCAACCTGTTTCTGTGGGGAACTTGCTTTATATGGCTTCAACGGTTGATCCGGAAAAGAAATATCAATTTGTGATAAATCAAATATCAAGTGTAGTGGGTATGATCTTTGACTCATATATATATCTACCAACCGATAAAGCTTCTGAAATCTCTGATCAATGTAAATATGATAGTAGTAAGGGTGCGGAGTATATCGATAAATGTATATCCGGTCTTACAAATCCTTTTAATGTACTTGAGAGTCATAAGTTGGACGAACTAATACGATCTCTTCGCTCAAATCTTACTTATAAGCAGATTATGCAGTTAAGAAACCGTATTGGTGCGATTGATTTTGGAACTGATGGTAATGGTATTATTTCTAATTACAACGGAAATATTATTGATCTTTCAAGTAATAATTATGTAATAGAGAATACTGCTCCTGGTGATCAAAACATTATAGTGAGTAAACTTGTAGTTGAATCTATAGACAGTATTATCTCTGAAAACATTGATATTGTACGCTCCAAAAATATCCAAAAAGAGCTTGTTAAAGTAGAAGTTTACAATGGTAGTGGTATACCTAAGTATGCAAGTAAATATTCGAGATATATTAGTAATATGGGGTGTACTGTAGTGCGTTTTGGCAATGCAGATAAAGAATATGAGCAGACTACAATATATGTTGTTGATCCCGAAAGATTTCAGTATTCCTTGAGTGTGGTTAAAGCTATATTAGGGGAAAATGTACAGATTATTAATGAAAGACCGAATTTTCTGACTACGGGTGATATTATTGTAGTACTGGGAAAAAATGTCTCGACTTCAAGATAGAGATAGTTCTTTTTTGTGTTGTATTCAATTTACTACTTCGTGTATATTTTTTTGCAAGATTATAGACACTAATTCTTTCAAAATTGTACTTAAAAGGTATTGCTGAATTATCGAGGATATTTGTCAATTATTCTTTACTTTGTAGTACTAATTGTGTATTCTAGAATATCGATAATATATTATATTTAAAATTAAAAATATATGTCTACGACCTTTAATAATAATAATTTATCTTCCATTGCAAATTTACAAGAAACTAATAGCGAAAGTATAAATGATGTGCGGAACACAGAATTATCTACAAGGGAGTATTCCATTAATGCTGAAAGAAATAATACCCGGGTTAAGAGAGGATTATCTTCTCAGGATTTAAATAGGATTTTTAGAAGTATCATAAGTGTCTTATTTTGTCTTATTCTAATATTGTTTGTTTTTTTTATTATCTTCAAAGCTACCAATGTCCCGTATAGAGTGATGATAAGTAATGTAACGGGAAATTCTGCAACTATATCTTGGGTTACGAATCGAAAGGATATTGGAGTGGTAATATATGGCGATCAGAAAGTTGGGTTTACGGATACATGGGGTGACAATATTGAATATGACGATAGAGATTGGGCAATAGCTGAGGCTGAGTATGCGAACAATTTAGTTAATCAGGGCTCAGAGAGTATGAGTATTGAGGATTATGATCCGGAAATAAAAATTACTCAATTAGGTGCTTACTATGTGCATCATGTGCAAATTAAGAATCTAAATCCACAGACGCAATACTATTTTAGAGTTGGAAATGGTTTGTGGAGCTGGGATGTAAATCCAGAAAGACAGAAATCGCTCGATGAAAGCTTCGCAACAGCAAACTTATTTACATTTACGACTTTTGATTCTCCAGAACAGTTATCTTCTCCAAATCCAGCATATGGCCGTATATATAGTATGTATCGTAATGATTCAGGATTTTTGCAGGAGAATGATAGTACAGACTCAATTGTTTATACAAAGATGGTAAAGGCAGACGGTTCAGCTTCGAGTGAGATTTTATCTAGTGTGACAAACGATATGGGTGGTTGGACTATTGATAAATCCAATTTTAGGGATAATCAGGGGCTATTGACAGAATCATATGAGGATGGTGTTGATAAACTTTCGGTTTTTATTCAATATGAGAATTACTCAAAAGCGAATATTAGTGAGTTTATTCTCGGAATCGGTGATGCTCCTACGGAGCATATTTTAGGTAATACTTGGGATGATATCGAGGATGAAGATTTTACTGTTCAAACGAAAAGTAAATCTAAATTCGAAGATCTTTTTTTGGGAAATGTTTTTAGTAGAGATGCAATGGAAATTGAACCTGAAGAAGAATCACCTGAAACAGGGGCTACTGGAAATACTAACTCAGTAACTGGAAATTCAACTACTGCTTCGACCAATAATAATGCGCAATGCAAAATTGATGATAAATGTGAAGTGGTTTCTCCTGAATGTTTTGGAGTAAATGGTTTGAGACAGAATTATAATAATGGTTGCACATACGGCTATACGAATAAAGATGGGTGTTGTGTAGCTGATAAAGCTGAGGATGAGTGTGTATCAGATATTACTGGTGCGATTGGGTGTGATCGTCCGAACTGTTATTGTAAAATACTTGAAACTGGTGATTGGGAACCAATTAATAAGGATTGTCGTCCTCTCTCATGTCGGAATAATCGTCCTAATGAGGCAGTCGGTGATGATGGGCATATTGAATTTTGTAAGTTTGGTGTTATTGAGAACGGGCTACAATCAAAATGTAATGATAATCCCGTTATGGCAGTTGTTGGTGTAGATAATGATGATAAAGAGGATGAAACGGCATATTCTATAGATGATCTATATGATGATTCTGGGAATTTGAGAGCTGGAGAAGTAGATGATAAAGGGAGTGTATGTATTTGTGAATCAGTAGATATTAATGATAATAAAGTAATTGATGAAAATGAAAATTTTTCTACTGTGGGAGTTACTGGTTTCAAAAACAATCAAAGTGTTGAATGCAAGCTGCTTGCGGACAATAAATGCCATTGGACTAGACCAGAAGGAGTTAATGAAGCCGAATCTTTTCTTCCAGGTTATCCGTGTACTGAAGATCTCTATAATCAAAGAGAAACTTTTACTTATGATTCAGGGGAAATAAGATGTGAAAAAGAAGTAAAAGGGGGTGAAACATTTTATAATTTTAGATTGATTGAGAAGGTCATGATCGGAGATATATGTACAGTCGGTTACTCGACTCTTCCTGAAGGAATAAAATGTGGATGTGCCAGCGGTATATGTACAATAAAGTATAAGGAAGTGGGTGATCCCTGTTTTGCTTCTGAAGATTTAGAAGGTCTATTTGAATGTCAATGTAGTGAAGATAATGGATGTGAAATAGTTGAAAAGCAAAAGGGATGGACTTGTGATAGTGAATATGACAATCAAAAGAATTCTGAAGGTGTGGAGTGTATGTGCAATTGGGCAGTAGTAAAGTGTTTTATGGGAATGAAGGTTGGAGATACCTGTACAGGTGAGGATCTTCTACCGTGTGCGTTAAAATGTGCTGAAGGAGAAGGGAATGATTTAACAATCCAGTTAAGTGACAATACCTCTGGTGAAAACTGTTATTTTCCGATAGGCGGAGCTAGTGGAGCAAGTGTACCAGAATCGATGAATAAATCGACAAACCTTTTGACTAACAAAATTTATGCTCAAGAAAACGAAGCTGGAGAAGAAAATGTAAACATTGATGGAGAAAAGCGGGCAGCATTATACATGCCAGAATCAGGGCTCTATACACTCGATTTGGGAGAAACACAGATGGATCTAGTATTACGAAGTAATTCAAATTATTATTTTTATGAAGAAGTTAATGGAGTAGATGGCTTCCAAATACCATCGGATCCTTACAATCCAAAGGAAGGAGAAGATCGTATATATAATCTTGCTCAGATGGAAGTAAAGCTTGAAAAGAAAGCTTCTACTTATGAAATCGAGCTTAAAAAGGGAATAAATATTATTTCCTTTCCATTTATGCCGACTAAGGATGGTACTAATGCAATGAAAGCATCAGAATTTCTAGAATATGTAAACAATCAGGCACAATTAGATGGCTATGAAAGAGGTGCTGGTTCGATAACATATTTTGATGGAGGGAAATGGGATGGAGGATATAAGATAGGATCTACGGATAATCGTACAAATAGTGGACTAGATTTTGATCTACTCTTTGGACGGGGATATTTGGTTGTTGCTGATAAGGATATAAAAGTTGATATCCCGGGTTTTGAAGTAAAGTCGGAAGTACCTATTGCTTTTGGACCAGGTTGGAACTTAATCGGTGTTCACGGATATACAGATGCTTATACTGCAAGTTCATTTATCGATTCGATCACAGAAATCGATGGCCTTACAGCAGATAATGTAACATATTGGCCAACGAGTAAAGGTGCTTATCAAGGCTTACAAAAGACAGGAGATGCAGAGTATGGCTTCGACTTCCCAATCTTTAATAATGTCGGATATTTTGTCAGGATAAGTGAATTTGCTCCTGCAAATGATAATACGAGAACTCTGATATGGAATCCTGGAACTAATTTACATGGTAAACCTGGCTCTAATATGTAATATTGGGGCAAACTAATGCAGGGATAAATAATTGAAAGAATAATGGTTAAGAAAATTAGCCATTATTTTGAAAAACAGTTAATAAAGGGATATAATAAGGACAAATATAGTTAAATTATGACGATACAATCGTAAAAATATGTCGGGACACAGTAAATGGTCAACTATAAAGCATAAAAAGGGATTAAATGATGCAAAAAAAGGCAAAGCTTTCTCCAAATATGCCCAGTTAATTACTGTGGCTGCGAGAGAAGGTGGTGCAGATATTGATTCTAATCCGCAGCTCAGATTGCTTGTAGATAAGGCAAAAGCAGAGAGTATGCCGGTAGATAATATCAAAAGAGCTATCGATCGGGGAACAGGCAATGGAGCAGATGGTCCAGTTATTTTCGAAGCTTGCTCTTACGAGGGTTTTGGTCCCGAAGGTGTTGCAGTGATTGTAGATGTTTTGACTGAGAATAAAAATCGAGCTGTTGCAGATTTGCGCAATCTGTTCAATGAATCAGGTGGAAATCTAGGAGATACTGGTTCAGTTTCATGGAATTTCGAAGTCAAAGGTATGGTGGTTGTTAGATGCGGAAAGATTGTCCCATCGGAGAAATATGGAGAAGCAGATAAATTGGTTGATGTAAATCCAGAAGAGGTTGAATTAGCCATTATGGAGGTTGAAGGTGCACAAGAAATCGTATCTGTAGATCTTGAAGATGGTAAGGGTCTCGAAGTGTATTGCAAGCTTGAATATCTTGGGCGAGTGCGAGACGCCATAGGAGCTTTGGGATATGTTGTCCGTGAGGCGCAGATAATTAAAATCCCTAAGTTGTACAAAGAGTTTACTTCAGAACAGATAGAGAGAGTGTATGATTTTGTAATGAAAATTGAAGATTATCAAGATGTGCAAAATGTTTGGACTGATGTTAATCCAGATGATCTCGATAAATTATCGTAGTTTCTCAATCTTAAAGTAGTTTTACATATTTTTGTATCCGAGCGCTTCCAGTGGGCGATCTTGTACCATCGCTATAAGTACTGCTTACATAACGGAGCGTTAACATATCACTGATTAATAATCTTTTGTCGATTGTCTTGTAACGGCCATGAATTAAATATGGCAGCAGTTTTGTTGTGAAAGTGATAACGATAATATTACAGTTAGAAGCTTGGATTGTAATGGGAAGATATTCTTTTGAAAACTTGCGGTTGGATATATAAATCATACATAGAATAATCTAGCGGGTTTTTGCAAAGGAATATAAATCATATTTTTGATGACAATTCGATTGATTTGTAGGACTTTGTCTATTATTTGTAGTACAATACATTTATGAGAATTATCGGTATAGATCCTGGAGTTGCTACTACTGGTTGGGCAATATTGGATATCCAACCTGCAAACGCTCAAAAAGCCTTGAGGATCGGCGAAAACAACAGTTTTGATTGGCACACTGCAGAAAATGATACCAGTAAAGATATTAATAGTCCGCAAGATTTGTCTGTCGGATCTGTAATCTATGGTTCGAACATGTTGAAGTTAATCGATTTTGGCATCATAGAGACAGCAAAAAATCTAGAATTACCTGAACGTCTCAATGAAATTAGTCAAGATCTTCGCGAAATACTAGAAAAATATGAACCAGAATTATCAGGAGTTGAAAGTTTACTTTTCTACAATAATGCGAAAACAGCAATTTCTGTGGGTGAGGCTAGGGGTGTTGTACTTTTAGAATTACATAAGTTTGGCCTGCCTATCAAGGAGATGACTCCTCTGCAAGTAAAGAATACAATTTGTGGGTATGGTAAGGCGGATAAGAAGCAGGTTCAGAATAATGTAATGCGTATTTGTAATCTCAAAGTATTGCCAAAACCAGATGATGCGGCAGATGCTGTAGCTATAGCAATATGCAGCTTTTACATGTAAAATAAAAACTATGATTATTCAAATAGTAGGAAATATAATAAATGCCCGTATAATAGGCAAATTATCATTTGTTGATGTTATGACATTAAGTGGAGTCGGATATCGTATATATGTTGGTTCGGAGACATTCAACAGTATTGGGGCGATAGATTTCCAGAAGGATCAGAATGTTACACTTTATACAAGTTTGATAGTTAGAGAAGATAGTCAGACTTTGTATGGATTTGAAAATATTGAAAAAAGAGATCTTTTTGAAAGTCTCTTAGGCGTAAGTGGAGTTGGTCCAAGGACAGCTTTGAGTATAGTTGATACATTTTCTATTAATGATTTTTATTCATTAGTCGAAAAAGGCGATTATAGTTCTTTAACCAAAGTTTCGGGACTGGGTACAAAAGGTGCTCAGAAAATCATATTAGATATCAAGGGTAAAGTAGATTTAAACACACCGGAGAAGAAGAGTAATGGAAAGGTGTATGATGGAAAAAGACTTCAGGTGTATGAAGCCTTGATTTCGCTTGGATTAAAAAGGGAAGAGGCTCAAAAGATTATCACTCAAATGGATAATCAATTTGATGATGTGTCAGTAACGCTAAACGATCTTATCGCTCAAGCTTTAAGATCACGATAACTGCTTGTAGATATAGTATTTAGCTTGAAAGTAATATAAGTGATGTAAGAGGATGGTAAAATCGAGTATGCATAATGATGATGATAGTGTAGAGAGTAGAGTAGTTGGCTTTACAAAAGTCAGATCTCAATTGAAGAAAGCTTCAAATACAGAAAGTATGGGATATTCTTCAAAAGCTCAAAATAGTAGCGAAATTAATACTGCTGAAGATATGCACAATAATAGCGGTGCTCAAAATGGAAATAATCTGCTCGATGGTGTTACTGACAATACAGAAGAGCTTACAGTCCGTCCTTCAAAATTAGATGAGATAATTGGTCGGGATAATCAGAAGAAAAAGATACGGATGATGATAAAATCTGCACAGAAAAGAGGCAATACTGTTGATCATGTATTATTTTATGGACCTCCCGGACTTGGTAAAACAACCTTTGCAATCGCTATCGCGAATGAAATGGGTTCATCGTTGCATGTTACATCAGGACCGGCGATCCTAAGACAAGCTGATTTGGCAACTATCCTTACCAATCTAAAGAAAAATGATGTGCTTTTTATTGATGAGATACACCGTTTGTCGCGAAGTGTTGAAGAAGTCCTTTATCCGGCTATGGAAGATATGAAATTGGATATTGTGCTCGGTAAGGGTGTTTCTGCAAACAGTATTCGTATTGATCTTCAGCCATTTACACTTATTGGTGCAACAACTCGTATTGGTTTGATAAGTTCACCTCTTAGAGATCGATTTGGTTTGATTCAGAGATTAGATTTCTTTGATAATGAAAGTCTTGTTCAAATTTTGGATAGGGCCTCAGGTATTTGGGGTATGAGTTTAGAACCAAAAGCCGTTGAGGAGATAGCAAGTCGTTCAAGAGGAACTGCGAGGGTAGCATTAAGATTGTTGCGTAGGATAAGAGATTATGTCGATAGTGAAGATAATAATCTAGTAGGCAAAGATAATGCTAAAATCGGTGATCTGTCAGCTAAAAAAGCTCGTTACCAAGGTAAAAATAGAAGAATGTATGAGGAGTTTTTGATTACTTATGAAATGGTTATCGATGCACTTAATTTGCTTGAGGTTGACAGGCTGGGTTTAGAAGATATTGATCATCGGATAATTTTGACAATGTACAACAATTTCTGTGGGGGACCTGTCGGGTTAAGCACATTATCTGCTGCAATAGGCGAAGATGTTGGAGCAATAAGTGATGTTAATGAGCCTTTTCTTATGCGCGCCGGCTTGATAAAAAGAACGAGTAGGGGAAGAGTGCTTACAGAAAAAGGTATAGCTTATGCCCAAGAGATAAATGATAAAATATTATAAAAGTGTTATAATACTGGGTATTTATGAATAACGAAAGTTCTAAAAGGGGAAAGATGCTTTTTCTGTCATTTCTTTTGACAGTATCTTTCTTTGTATTGAAAGTATTGCAAACAAGGGATTTGACATTGCTAGAAGTGTTTGGCGTTGCCGGCATAGCATTTTTGGTTTCATATTTGGGTCAGTTGATAATATTGGGTCGAGATATAAATAAAAAGGTTCTATTATTTATTGTACCCCAGAGCTCAATGATGATCTTTTCCGAGATATTATTTTTACAACTGTACTTCTTTGCGCGTTTCGATAGGGCTTATGAGGCTTTGATAGTATTATTTATCTTGTTAGTTTTCTTTTTCGCAATATATGTTACTTTGCTTATGGCGAATATATTTTCGATAGCTTCTGTGAGGCAGATTCCGTTGGAACAAGTTGCTAAAACGACATCATACATTTTGACCTTGTTTTCCGTATATTTTATGACATTTGCAATATTATCTAGTTCGATGAATGTGATAATTACCTTTGCATTGCTGGGATTTGTTTATGTTGTAGCTGTTATTACACATTTAATGCATCAGAAATATGATGGATCAAAGACACTTCAATTAACGATTATTGTTGCCCTGGCAATGTTATTCGGTACAATAGGTGGCTCGTTTATCGGTGCTAGACCTGAAATTATGTCTATAATTCCGGTTGCAATAAGCTATGCAATGATAGGTTCAATCACTGTCGAAGATCTAAAAAACCTCTCATTTATGACGATTTTACAATATTTCCTCTTTGTAATTGCATCATACTTACTAAATTTCATTATCAAATAAATTTTTTTCTCGCGTGCGTAAAACAGGGGAGTAGGGGCCTATAGTAAACGATACCCCGTAGTGTCGCACATCCTATAGTTGCAAACACGTTTGCAGTTGTGGATAACTCTGCTAAATATCAGAATGCAATTTATGGCCTTAACATAAGAGTATTCCGATAAAGGTGAGGTTCATGAGTCCATCAATCTCGAGGAATGAGTTACTTATCTTTCAGGTATTACTCCATATCAATGTTAACTAATTGACATACCATATAGAACCGAGTATAATCACCCTTATATGCGATGCGATATTGGAGAAGTGAGAGAGTAGTGTCATTTTGCTCATTTTAATATGCTAATTATAAACAGGAAGTTTATGGATTCTTAATATAACTGTAATAATATATGAATTTATTCTTATACTACTACGACATTTTTTATATCCGATAATTATTTTTTTTTAAATTTTACCTTGTTTACAATTTTTGCACCCTAAAAAATACAATTAAGCCCTACCCTATACGCTTTCTTTACATTTTTTGGATGAAAACTAGGGAGTTTGGATGTCATATAGATATTGACGAGAATGCTGTTATAACAACATATAATACATATTTATGTGTTCGTGAACGAATTTGTGAAAATATGGATAAAAAAACTGATTACAGTCTTTATGTTTGCTTATTATTAAGCCATTTATGCATAGTATACGATGCATAAATTATTAATTTACGTGCTTAAGGTAGTAAATCAGGATGTGCTTGGGTAGTCATGGAGTAATATTATTGGAACGCAATTTTGTTGGTGGCATACCATAAAAATAAAGGTTGATAGGATTATTTATTGGTGCGTAGTTTTTTATATTTGTGGTAATATATAATTAAGATGACAGATTTACTCGATAAAAACAATCTTTCTGCTAGTCGAAACAGTGACAATAATGTTGATATCTCGGCATTTATACCCAGATTACCAGATCAGGACCTTTTTTTGCTTGATCTAAAAAACAACAATTATAGTATGATGACGATTATAAATTATGCCCGTGATCTAAGTATTTTGGCGCTTTTCCTGAATAAAAATAGTATTGAATACAAGGAGATGAATAAGCAGACTGTCTCAGAATATAAAGGTTATTTGCGTGATGGCCAACATTTAATCGATCTGCAAGAGATGCGTACTCAGCTTAATGATAAATATTTTGAATTGCTTGCCCAGGGTCGTATAAAAAATAATTCGAATTCTGAAAACGAGAATCTTGATTCACGAAATACTGAAAATAATCCAAAAATGTTGCATTTACGGGCTAATCAAAAAATGGCGGTTGGTCGGGATATTCTCGATGGCTCTAATGCCCCTAGAAACGTCGATAATTTTCGAGGCGACAATAGACTCATGTCGGAAAGGGATTTTATAGCCATATACCGCAAGGTCTTCGGAAATATCGGTCATGAGGATAGTCATAACTGGGTTGCAGGATCTAAGGGTCGAGATGCTGGTGGTATCGAAGGTGGTCTGGATGTTAAAAGTGTCAACAGGATGCTTTCAGCATTCAGATCATATCTTAAATATCAGATTGACATGGATCATGAAATACCTTTACCTCCAGATGCAATAAAAATGGTTCGAGCTGATAAAAAGAAATCTCAGGTTGCCGAGCTTGATGAACTTATTGAGCTTATCGAATCCCCAATAACTCTCGAACATGATTACAAGGTCGCTGTGCGCAATCGTACTATGTTAGAGATTCTTTTTGCAACAGGTATGCGTATTTCTGAACTTATGAATCTGAATATCGACCAGATTAATACTGATGGCAAGCTTTTTATAACTGGTAAGGGTCGTAAACAGCGTTATGTATATCTGACTCCTCGTGCATTATCGTGGCTTGATAAGTATATCAAGGTGCGTATAGTTTATGGTGCTGACGATGCAGATTTGATCAATTTAAATGGTATTAGTCGCTCAGATATTGATGGCTTAAATAATTCAAGTCGAATTAGGAAAATAAATATTAGTGGTGTCGGGATTGATGAGGCAAACGAAGGAATTCGTGAAGATGATAATACAATTGATGGTAATACTGATATTAATGATGTTAATAAAAGGAAAAATGCGCGTGAAACATTGGTAGGTGGAAATGTTTCACAGCTTAGTGATCGTGGAACAAATGAAACTTTGCTTATCAATACACAGGAAAACATAGATTTGGCATTTGCAAGTTACTTTGGGTATTTTGGTAAGGATAAATCTGGTAATTTTGAAAACGATCTTCCAAAAAACGAAAATAATGCTGAAAAAAAGTATTCTAATATCTCGATTTGTGAAAAATTAAGAATGAGTGGATATTTAAAAAAGTTCCGCTCCCCTGCCCTTTTTATACCTTTTAGTGGTGGAAGGTTTGGGCATCGTGGTTTGCGGCTTTCAACAAATTATTTTCAGGAGAAAATCGCGGAATATCGGCGTAGATTGGGCATCGCAATACCTACTTCTGCTCACAGTTTGAGGCATGGTTTTGCTACCTATCTTGCACAAAATGGTGCTAATCCAGCAGCAATACAGGTTTTACTTGGTCATGAATCGCTTAATACAACGACTCGTTATGTGCATGCTTCGGATGCTTTTGCTAGAGATACTCACGATAATTTGCATCCTTTGAAATAGTATTTTCTTGTGATTGTTGGTCGGGCGTTGTTAATATTTCGTACCTATGAAAATGATTTCAAAGCATTTTTACTTAAGGAATGTATCTTTACTCTTTTTTACTTGCTGATATAACGGCAAAAGTAACATTATCACGGCTAATTTTACCTTCCAGATGTTTGCGGAGAGCATTGAGTATAGTATTGAGTCGGATATATTGAACTGTTTCCAATTCAGGTATTAACCCATGCATAATAGATTGAGCGAATAAATATTTTAGTCTTCCACCTGGGGTTCTGAGAGTTTTAGGACAATTGGGGGAAGATTCAAATCTTGCAAATTCTTGGGTTACTCTTTCCTCAATTTTTTGTAACAATGATTGAGCAATATTCTCAAATAGACCATCACTACATAATAATATTTTTTCTCCAGCTTTCAATCTTACTGAGGAATATTCAATTTCACCTGTTTCAACTTTACCTTTTTCATCTAGTCCTATGTCTGAAGATACAATATTTCTCTTGCTCGCATTCATAAAACGCTTAAAAGGTGATGTAATAGCTGTAGCACCATTTTTGATACCATCTAATAGAATACTAAGATACGCTTTATTGTTTAGATGATTAAGTAAAGTAGTCCTTTTGTTAGGATAAAGTAATATTGCTGGGGAATCACCCATTGTTACTATATGAGTAAGCCCATCTTTATCTGTAAGGGCGAGAGATACAGTTGTTCCACCGGGCTTTAAACCATATATTGTTGGTAAATAACTTTTTATTTTCTCTATGATTTGTGTAAATGAATTACTGTCGAATTCTCCTTTATGTGAAGCAATAAAATGAGCTAATAATACTGGAACCAAGCTACTATATTGGGCACCATTTCCGCCAGAACCAATTCCGTCACACACTAAAGCAATATTTTGTAATTCTCCTGATTGTATTCTTTGTTTAATAGCCTCTCTAACTGAGAATACTGTAATAGGTTGTCCACTATCTCCTGTTATTCTTGATTGCGCAAGTAAATTGTCGATTTCGGAGTCTTGAAGAGGAAGCGTGAAACTATCGTTTAAAAGTAATGAATCCTCTTGTTTATCCCTTCCACCTTTATTTGTTTCTCCTGCTAATGTATAGTTTACGAGTTCTCTCTGTTCGACTTTTGGTGGTATTTCTTCTGCAGCTGCGGGTGGTATTCTTGATGCATTTTCTTCTTATGCTGATTTATCGGGCTCCGTTTGTGATTGAGGTGTTTGAGTACTGGATATTTTGGGGTTTTGGAAGTAAGACATCTAATATTTGATTATCTCTGATTGAAAGATTAATTGTAACTGGGTTATTAGTTCTGGTGGCTCTTAGATGAATTTGTTGGTCGGGTTGAGTAATTAATGGAATATTGGGGACATAATAGATTGGATTGCCGTCATCATCTTTTATAAAGGAATTAATTGCTACTGCTGTACCTTCTTTTGCACATCTAATATAGTTAGCGTTTCGTACGATTGCCAAAGCTCTTGAAAAAACGAGTATCGAGTTAAGGGTGACTCCGATATTCAATGTTGAATCACCCAATACTTGAAGATGTTGTGTTGTAAATCCGATACTGAGGGCAGAATCATCAGTAATGGTAATACTTTTAGTTTGTTGCTGTGCTTTTTGCTTTAAGACGGCTTGTCCAATAAAAACTTGAGTTTGTTCTCTATTTTGTTTTCCAAAATGTGGTGATGTGATTCTTAAAAGGTGACTATATATACCTGTATCTTCAACGCTACCAATAAACCAGGTTCCAGAAGATATTTTAGCTTCACCTTCTGAATAAATTAATCGGGCTATTTCAGGATTAAGTGTGCTCAATTGTGAAAAATTTGAGAGTGTAGGTAGAAAATGAATCCCTATTACTCTA
>ENA-UPSM01000237-UPSM01000237.1-activated-sludge-metagenome-genome-assembly--contig:-NODE-237-length-83050-cov-7.749250_pt1 | contig 83050 bp, 69 predicted proteins | sample MGYA00238181_ERZ773283 | MGnify/ENA primary metagenome ERZ773283 (study PRJEB29023, sample SAMN05720199) | activated sludge metagenome | isolation source: Anaerobic digester | place: Japan... | reverse complement strand
AGGGATGAGAGGGAGGATGATAGATCCTTTTTGAAGAACATACCTGATGATTTTCCGCTGTCTGTAGAGCCATATATGGAGATAGGGAGGAGATGTTCTATAGATGGGGATGATATTATAGCGAGACTAAAAAAGATGATGGAAGAGGGGACAATAAGGAGGATAGCCGCTGTCCTATACCACAGGAATGTGTCATATACCCATAATGCCATGGTTGTATGGAGGGTAGAAAAAGAAGATATAGAAAAGACAGGTAATATAATGGCATCTTTCCCGGAGGTAAGCCACTGTTATGAGAGGGATACCGGGGATTACTGGGAATACAACCTTTATACCATGATTCACGGAAAAAGCAGAGATGATTGCCTTGATATTGTGAGGCGCATCTCTGACGAGACAGGCAAAAGGGATTTTAAGATATTTTTCAGCAAGAGGGAGTTTAAAAAGACATCTATAAGGGTGGTAAATGAATAGAGAGACCTCAAGAGGGCTTTTTGAGAGGGCAAAAAAGATAATCCCCGGCGGGGTAAACAGCCCTGTCAGGGCATTTCGCTCTGTAAATGATGTGCCTTTTTATGTGAAAAAGGCTAAGGGCGCCTATATATACGACGAAGACAAAAACAGGTATCTTGACTATGTTATGTCCTGGGGTGCCATTATACTGGGGCATGCAGATGAAGGCCTAATAGAAGAGGTCAAAGAGGCACTGGGCTCAGGCACGAGCTTCGGTGCATGCCATAGATACGAGATTGTCCTGGCGGAGCTTATAACAGATGCCTTCCCTGCCATCGAGAAGCTCAGGCTTACATCATCAGGCACAGAGGCAACCATGAGCGCTATAAGGCTTGCAAGGGGCTGGACAGGGAGACAGAACATTATAAAATTCAGGGGTTGCTATCACGGCCATGTAGATTCCCTCCTCGTTAAGGCAGGTTCAGGGCTGGCTACATTTGGTATCCCGGACAGTAGTGGTATACCCCTTGACCTTGCAAGACATACCTACATAGCAGATTTTAATAATATTGATTCTGTTGAGGAGATTGTAAATAAAAATAAGGACATAGCGTGTATTATTTTGGAGCCTGTGATGGGAAACATGGGTGTAATACTCCCGGATAAAGGTTTTCTAAAAGACATGGAAAGGATATGCAGGGAAAATAATATACTGCTTATTTTTGACGAGGTTATAACAGGTTTCAGGGTTACATATGGTGGTGTACAGCACATATATGACATAAAACCTGATATAACATGCCTTGGGAAGATAATCGGCGGTGGTTTCCCCATTGGTGCATTTGGCGGCAGAACTGAGATAATGGATGCATTGGCCCCTGAAGGCAATGTATACCAGGCAGGCACTCTTTCAGGTAACCCTGTTGCAGTGAGGGCAGGGGTATATGTGCTTGATTATCTTAAGAAAAACAGGCTAATATACCAGCAGATGGACGATTATATAAAAAGGCTTAAAGAGGCAGTTCTTGCAATGAAAGAAAAATACAGGATACCTTATAGGATAAATGCAATAACAGGGATGTGGACAGGTTTTTTTACAGATAGAGTTGTGGATGATTATGCATCGGCCCTTGAATCTGACCGAATATGTTATGAGAGGTTTTTCAAATCAATGCTTGAAGAGGGTATATTTTTTGCGCCAAGCCCCTTTGAGGCATCTTTTGTAACATCTCAACATGGTGAAGAAGAGCTCTCCAGGACAATAGATGCCTTTGATAGGGTATTTGCAGGTATGGCAAAAAGATGAAGATAAATGACAGTATTCCAAGGGCTACAGTGTCCATAGACCTCGGTTCCATCGAAGACAACTACAGGGCCATAAAATCCATTCTATCCCATGATGTGAAGATACTGTGTGTTGTTAAGGCAGATGCCTATGGCCATGGTGCCGTTGAGGTAACAAGGAGGCTTGAATTTATAGGTGCAGGATACTTCGGTGTTGCCACGCTAAAAGAGGCCATTGAATTGAGAAAAAACAGTATAAAATCCCCTATACTGGTGATGAGCGGGATATTACCCTGGGATAACACAAGACCCTTTATCCAGCATAACCTTGCCCCTGTTATCTATGATATGGAGGCCCTAAAGAGGATTGCCGATGAGGGCATGGGCTTTGATTCATCTATAAACATCCATGTAAAATTTGATACAGGCATGGGCAGACTGGGTTTCAACCAAGATGATGTCCCTTATGTTATTGAGATTATAAAGAGAGCAAAAAATATCCATGTTGAGGGCATAATGAGTCATTTTTCTTCATCAGAGGTAAGGGATGACTATGGTCTGGGGCAGGTAGGTAGGTTCAGAGATATATTGAATACCATGAGGGCTCATGGTATAGACCCTCAGTATGTCCATATGGCCAATACAGGTGCAATACTGAATTATCCGGAGGCACATTTCAATATGGTAAGGTTGGGCATAGGTCTTTATGGCTCTTATCCTGACCTTTCTTTGATGGACAAAATAAGACTTAAACAGGTGATGAGGCTTTCTTCAAGGATAGCCCTTATAAGGACATTCCCAAGGGGTTGTTCCCTGAGCTATGGGGGGACATTCAAGACAGGGGAAGATAAAACAAAGATAGCCTATATCCCTCTTGGGTATTCAGACGGGTATCCAAGGGCTCTATCCAACAGAGGATTTGTATTGATAAAAGATATGAGATGCTGTATTGTTGGTAGGGTCTGTATGGACTGGATACTTGTTGATATAACAGGTCATGATGATTTCAAGGTGGGTGATGAGGTCATTTTCATGGGCAGTGGAAGAGATGGTTCTATAACAGCAGATGAGATAGCGCATCTTGAGGGTACAATACCATACGAGGTGCTATGCAGGGTATCGAGAAAGATACAGAGGACGTATGTTGGTTAATCTCATAAAAAGGATTTCAGGTACTGTTGTTTATATATTGAGGGAATTGGGCGGGATAGGGCTTATGTTTTTTAGCGGTGTCTACTGGGCATTCAGGAGACCCTTGAAACTTAATTATATATTTAAACAGATGGAGTTCATAGGTGTTAAATCCGCCGGGGTTGTCATCATTACAGGGACATTCACAGGCATGGTCCTTGCCCTTCAATCATACTATGGCTTCAGAAAATTCGGGGCAGAAGGTCTTGTCGGGACAACAGTGGCCTTGAGTATGACAAGGGAATTGGGTCCTGTGCTTACAAGCCTTATGGTGACAGGGAGGGCTGGCTCGGCTATGGCGGCAGAATTGGGGACAATGAGGGTGACAGAGCAGATAGATGCCCTGATTGTGATGGCACTAAACCCAATAAAATACCTTGTCACACCGAGGGTCGTGGCATCCTTTTTTATGTTGCCTGTCTTAACAATAGTATCTGATTTTGTAGGTATAGTGGGGGGCTGGCTTGTGGGTGTCAAGCTCCTTGGGATAAATGAGGGTGCTTTTATAAATAAGATGACCAAATATCTTGAACTGGATGATATATACAACGGTCTTGTAAAGGCAGCATGCTTTGGCATCATCCTAAGCGTTGTAGCCTGTTATAAAGGTTTTTACACAAAGGGAGGGGCTGAGGGTGTAGGTAGATCAACAACAGAATCTGTAGTAATATCCAGTGTTTCTATTCTGATTGCTGACTATGTCCTCACCTCATTGATGTTTTAAAAATGAATGATAACGGGATTGTAATAAAGATAAATGACCTGCACAAGACATTTGCAAGCCAGAAGGTCCTTGATGGGGTCAACCTTGAGATAAAAAGGGGCGAGATAACTGTTATTATAGGTAAAAGTGGCGGCGGCAAGAGCGTCCTCATGAAACACCTAATAGGTTTACTAAAACCTGACAGTGGTGAGATATGGATAGAGGGGTCAGACATAACAAAGCTAAATGAAAAAGACCTAAACGAGGTGAGAAAGAAGTTCGGTATGTTGTTTCAGGAGGCAGCCCTTTTTGATTCCATGAACGTTATTGACAATGTGGCATTCCCGGTGAGGGAGCATACAAAGCTGCCGGAAAAAGAGATACTGAGGATGGCGCAGGAAAGACTGAGAAATGTGGGTCTTGCAGGATTTGACAGCAAGATGCCTTCTGAGTTGTCCGGCGGTATGAGAAAGAGGGTTGGTCTTGCAAGGGCATTGATACTTGACCCGGATATCATACTGTTTGATGAGCCAACAAGTGCCCTTGACCCTATAACAGCCCTGACTATACTTGATTTGATTAAAGAGACCCAGGAGAGGCTCCAGAAAACCTATGTTGTCATAAGCCACGACATACTCGGCATGTTCAGGATTGCCCATAAGGTTGCCATGCTTTACAATGGAAGGATTATAGAATTCGGGACACCTAAGGAGATAAGACAGAGCAAGAAGGAAGAGATAAAAGAGTTTTTAAAAGCCACAGGTATACCAGGTTTTTCAGGAGGTGATAGATGAAACAGGGAAGACTCTCACCGGAGTTCAAGGTGGGCATTCTTGTTTTGATAGGATTTATAATATTATTTTATATGTCCATCAGGATAGGGAAATTTGGGGTTTTAAGCGATAAGGGATATGACCTTATGGTATATCTCGATAATGCCAACGGGCTTGATACAAAGTCACCGGTTCTCATTGCCGGCGTCGAGGTAGGGAGGATAAGGAGTGTCAAGCTCGACAATTTCAAGGCACTGGTGAGGTTTTCTGTAAAAGAGGGTGTCCAGATACCCTCAGACAGTATAATAGCCGTGAGGACGCAGGGTGTCCTCGGTGATAAATACCTTGAGATTTTACCCGGAAAAGAAAAGAAGATGCTGTCCAGCGGTGAAAAGATGAGTAATGTCCTGACCTCACCAAGTTTTGATGAGATATTCACACAGGTAGGCACTGCTGCAAAGAAATTCGGCGATACCATTGAGGAGTTTCAGGGGATACTCGGAGAGAAGGAAAAGGCAGGCATAAAAAAGAGTATTGACAATATCCAGACTATAACCGGGGAGTTCAAAGACATTATCAAGGACAATAAAAACAGTATCAACAGTGTAATAGCCAATGCCGATGATACAATGAAAGGGCTGAAGAAGATTGTAACGGATGTGGAAAGCGGTAAGGGAAGCCTTGGGATGCTCATAAAGGATGAGAAATTATATAATGACGCAAAGGATACCATGGCCTCATTAAAGAGCATTTCCTCAGATATAGAACAGGGTAAGGGCTCTCTGGGTAAACTCGTAAAGGACGATTCCCTCTATAATGATGCCAAGGACACTGTGAAAAACTTAAAGGACATAACAGATGGTGTTAAAAAGGGAGAGGGCACCCTTGGTAAACTTGCAAAAGATGATAGTCTTTATGTGGAGACAGAGAAGGCCATGAAAAAGCTCCAGAAAGGTGCTGATGGTATCTCTGAGATGACACCCATAACCATACTGGGGACTATTTTTGGTCTGATGTTTTGATACGGATAATACTTTTACTGATTTTCTTATTTCCCTGCACATTAAATGCCTTCTGGCCCCTGACATGGGAGCTCGATGGGGAGAGGAATTTTTTAGGTCCCCTTTTTTCTTACAAAAAAGACAAGGAATCCACCACATTGGCCATAAGGCCCCTTCTATTCTCGTATGATTCTCAGGATGGTGGCACTTACAGATATCTCTATCCTTTGGGTAAGACCAATCAAGATACATCCTATTTTGTCCCCTTTTTTATGAAAAAAAATGATGATAACAGGGATAACACAGCCATTTTCCCCTTTTTTTGGGGTGAATCAAAAAAAGGTAGTTATTTCGGGGTTTTTCCTTTTTATGGGAGGCTCTATGACAGGTTTAACAAAGACGAGATGGGTTTTTTTATGTGGCCCATCTACAGCTATTCAGAGGCCAACAAGGCAAGAAAGACAAATATCCTATGGCCTTTCTTTGCATTCTATAGCGGGAAGGAAGAGGGTATAAAGATGTGGCCTCTTTTTGGCTACAGAAACAGAGAGGGTGAGAGCAAATCGAGTTTTTTTCTATGGCCCATCTTTTTTCAAGGTCAAAAGGGGCTCAATACAGAAGACCCTGTAAAATCATTTTTCGCCATACCCTTTTATCTTGATGCAAAGTCAAAAAAGAGCGAGTTCAAATCTGTAATGTGGCCTATCTATACAAGACAAAAGACAGAGTATAAGACACAGCTTGATCTTTTCTGGCCTATCTATACAAAGATTGAGGGTGAGGACAGAGAGGGCATAAGCGTATTTCCTTTTTATACCTATGATAGAAATGAAAAGGACATTAAATATTCTGTCTTATGGCCTGTATATAGAGATTCAGTGTGGTATAGAGGTGATGAAAGGTATCTCTATAGGTGGCTTCTTGTTATAAACAGATACATAGAGGATGAAAAGGGCAGTTTCTTCAACATCTGGCCTTTTTTTGAATACAGGGGCAATAAGGGTGATTATAATTTCTATTTTCCTTCCATATTACCCCTTAGATATGAAGGGGTGGATGTGATAATAAAGCCTTTGATTACATTATATGAAAAGAAAAAAAAGGGGGATAGACTTATTACAAATATACTCTATGGCCTCTATACACAAGAAGAGGATGCCCAGAGTTGGAGGAAGAGATTTGCCTTTATCTTTGAGATAAAAAAAGAGCCTGACGGGATGGGCTTTGAACTTTTTTCTGGTCTACTGGGGATGGATAGCAAGGTTATAAAATTCCTATTTATCCCCATTAAAAGACAGGATGTAGTTCAGGAATAGAGACCCATGGGTCTTGCTCCGGAGTTATTCCACACTAATAACGGGATTTTAGGCCTTATAAGCCTATCATCTATCACCTATAACCTATCACCTATCACCTATAGCCTATCACCTATCGCCTGTATTTCTTTTGACCTTATTGATGGATATATGGTGTCTCTACTATGTAGCTGAATCTCTCTTTAAACTCCTCTGGAGTCAGATTAGTTGCACGGGCGATATTTTTTAGCCTCTCACCCTGGAAGTCTTCTTTTTCGAGCCTTATCATATAGTTTCTTGCTACTTCATAGGACTGGGATGTCATATCCACATACCTCATCTTGACCTTGCCTGTATTGTAGTCAAAGAGTTCAACAAAGGGTATGGGTCTCAGGTTTCCTTCATAAAAGGCAATCAATGCCCCTGTCCCACCCCTTAAGAGAAAATGAACAGCACCGTATCCTAAGTTTCTTGTGTATTCAATGTCAAAGGGTATGGGCTCAGCTGCCCTTAATTCATAGCCTATATTTTTGTCTACTATTGTGGCATTTATACCCAGTGATTTTAACGTTTCTATAACAAAATTCTTAAGTACCCTGCCAAGCTGTATATCCGATAGCCTTATACCACCCTTTTCATCCCTCTCAATGTCTTCATACTGGCTCAATTCCTCTATGTGGAATTTTTCTGATATCCCCTCTGCCATTATTGCTACGCCATGGTCTCTACCCATAGAAAGCCTTTTGATAATTGAACCTGTCAGTATGTCGGCAGCCTTTTTAAAGGATAGTTTTTTCTCCGGGAACTCCTCTGGTATCAATGCTATTGTTGCACCTGCTGCTTTAGCTATACCGAGGGCAAGGTGTCCGGTGTGACGCCCCATTGTTGATATGAAATACCACCTGCCCATGGTCTTTGCATCTTCCATGATATTTTTCACTATCTCGACACCTACATGCCTTGCAGTCTGATAGCCAAAGGTAGAGAACCCACCTGGCAGGGGTATGTCATTATCTATTGTCTTTGGCATATGGACAACATTTATGGAACCCCTTGCCTCCTGCTCTATCCATTTTGCCATAAAGAGTGTGCCTTCGCCGCCTATGGTGATGAGGTTTTTTATGCCTATCTTTTTTAGTGTTGACATGAGGGTTTTGAAATTCTTTTTCACATCACCTGGTGCATCACGGGATGTCTTTAGTATGGAACCCCCTGTAGTATGCAGCCGTGAGACAAGGTCTATGGTGAGATGTATAATGCTCTTGGTATCGCCCTCTAAAAGAGGTTTAAAACCACCGACAATGCCTATTACCTTTTTACCGTGGTTTATCGCCTCAATGGTTGCAGAGCTTATAACCCCGTTTATGCCGGGGGCTGGCCCCCCTCCAACAACTATGCCTATGAGACCATTGTCCATAATAACCCCTTTTCCTCTTTAGAAGGAGAACCTGCGTTACTTTCTTCTCTGGTGTCTTGTTCTTCTTCTAAGTTTTCTGTATTTATGCTTTCTTATCTTCTTTTTACGCCATTTTAAAACACTGCCCATCAGACTCTCCCTTTTTTTTAAAAACTTTTTTGTGTCTATTTATATGATACACGAACAACGGAGTTTATAATACAAAAAAAATCATTAGTAAGCAATGAAATAATGACAAGAAATAAATTTAATAGACCATTAATACTGTATGTTGAACCCCAGGGTTATGCTGTTTTCTCTGAAGTTTCTCTCTAATGTAGAAAATCTAAAGTCATTCATGAATGCCCTTAAGAATAACATACCATCTCTTAAATTCATTCTGTTAAATATTTGTGGTTTATAATACACATTGAGATTTGCAAATGCCCTCTGACTATTGTCTGTGCCTGGCTGGGTTTTCTCTAACCTATTCTCACCAATCTTTATATCTCCAGTAAATTTTATTTTTGGAATTTCAAAACCCATACCAACAGAATATTCGTAGATTCTATCGGTCTGCAATGCAAGATCATCCCTTATGGTTGTTCCTCCAAGATAAACAATGGGTTTTATAACATAATCATCAGCTATTGTGTGTCTACTATTTAATGTAAGATTATATATATACTCCTTTGCATTTCTCTGGGATTTTTCAGTGCTATATATGTTATATCCAAAATTTGCATCACTATCTACCGGGCCAAAGGAATCTCTATAGTTCATAGTTATTATGTGGTCCGCTGTGCTTGTTGAAGTACCTGAGCCTGTCCCATATTTTCTATCAAACTTGTATGCAATATCGGCAGTTGCTGTTTTTCTTGTAAGGAAGTTTTTTATAGTGAAACCTACTTCAGGGGTATAACTATCTGTTCTATAGGCCTTCTGTCCATCAAGATTATCCCTGAACCATAAAAATCCTAAATTCATATTTATATTCTTTGTCATTTTATAACGCCATTTGGCCTTTATTTTTTCTCTATCAGGCGTTGCAGAACCGAGAATGGCATCAAATTCTGTTGAAACCTTTTCATATTCTATGGAGACCCTGCTTGGTCCGCCATCACCTATTGCCTCTAACTTTGTAGCAGCCCCATGTTTTCTATCCTCATTACCACTGCCTGTAGATGATGGCGATATAGATGTATGGGATTTGGAAATCTCCCCTTTTAATGTAAGCCCTGGTATGGGTTTATATTCTAAATCAAAGGTATAATTATTGCTGTCATATATAGAATCAGTAGGTGTAATTCTTGTGCCTGGTCTATCCTTTGCCTGGGTAAAACTTACACCTGCCCAAAAATTTGGGGCAAAATTTTGTTTTATTTTTGCCCCTATGGCATTGCGTTCAATAGCCCTTGTTTCAAGGCCTCCCCAGATGTTATCCCATCTTGGCAGTACATAACCATAAACAAAAGTTATCTCAGGAGAGTTTTTTTGTTCATTAAAATACTTATAAGATGCACCTTTTACTGCCGTGCTTAATGAATACTGGGAAAAAGATTCAAACACATCGCCTGCTGATACTGTATGTATCTTATTAGTCATCCTTCCGTATATGGATGTGAGGGAAAATGTCTTTACATCGTTCCTTCTATCGTCTGTTGCCCTTACACCAAAATTAAAATTGTATTCAAGTTCACCTGATTTGCCCAAGGCATTCAATCCAAATGTATTTAAGTATCTCATCCCCCTTGTAAGAGAGGATGAATCATCACCACCAGGGCCAGATACATCATTATATGTATAGGAGAATTCATTGTTAAAGTGAACCTCAGTTTGGGAATTGGATTTGGCGTGTAAGCACACCGGAAAACATAAAAATGCCATTAAAAGTATAGAAAAGATAAGTTTTTTTTTGTCCATACCATCACCTTTTAAAAGAATTTTTTAAAACTTGTTTGTTCCATTGGGCTGGTATTTATATTTTATCCTTACAGTCCTTGTATTCTGTAAAAAACAGGCCTGACCCCCACCAGTATCATCTACAATTTCAACCACTGCATATTTATTATTTGAAAGTTTTAGGGCATATGCATGCATTAGCTGAATAAATAAATCAGGCTGGGCCTGGTATCCAGCTGTAGGGACTTCTTTTATTGTATCAATGCTTTTTACCCCGAGGTCCTGAGATAAGGTATTTGGTTTTAGAAAAAAACCTATACAGACTAACATGATATCAGGATTATCATTGGGATTTGATGTTTTTGTCTCTGAATCAAAGATAAAACCCTCCATGGTCTGTCCATACAATTTGAGGGTGATAAGCTTGGCATTTATTGTTGATGATTCACCTGTCTGGGCATATTGTTCTGCTTCTTTTGCCGGAACCTTCTGGGCCTCACCTTTATTGTCAACAACTATTATCTCTGTATTGGATGTCTGAGGTACTGCACCCTGGGCAACATTTGTTGGGTCGCTTACACCAAAGATAAGCGGCCATTTCATCGAATAAATCTGGCCGCCCCTTTCTCCTAATTTTAGTGTTATCTGGGTTGTACCACTATCCTGAATGGTTTTGCCTGTTTTTGTTGATGTTAGTTGCCTATTAAAATTGAATGTCACGAATATCTTCCCTGTAGCATCAGAGGATACATTTGTTATTAAATATCTCAACAATATATTGTCAAAGTTACTAAAATCTTTCCTTATTGCCCTGTCAAGGAGTGTCTTATCGCCAGTAAAATCATCGCTTACCAGGCCCATAAATTTAGTCGGATTTTCACTCTGATATGCATCTATTAGATTGTCCATAATATTCTTTACTGCCTGATAGATATTTTGAGTACTGATTATGACCTCTTTATAAGTCTTGTCAATATCATTGGTCTTGCCCCTTGTGTCTGTTATTTCTACATATATTTTGTATGGCCTATTTATCTCTGGCACAAACCCATACTCAAATACGCCGTTTTCTGACAATTTCATGTCAACCCATGTCTGTTTTCCATCTATGCTTATTCGGGCTGCACCTATCTTGTTTTTGCCAGCCACCGCCTTACCCTGAATAAGCAGTATATTGTTTGGCAGTAATTCTCTGTATAATGTAACCTTTTGTCCCAATTCAGAAAAACTTACCTTATTTAAGTATATATACTGTAATTCCACCTCATCTTCTGAAGCACCAAATATCCACCACTTTGCATTGCTATCCTGCACAGCTGAAACAATTAATAAAAAAGATAATAAAAAACACCAGATATATTTCATTTCATTCCTCCTTCTATCATTACTATAAACTTATTTAACATCTTTATCTCACTGAGAGAAGTGTGCCACCTATAGTCCTCAATATCTTTGCCTTGCCCGTTTCGTCTAAAAAGACCATTTCATTGATACTTGATTTTTCTTCATGTGTCAAGTTCTTTTTATAAATTCTACTGACGATTGTAACTTCAAAGTTCACATTAAATATCTTTGCATCGGTTTTACTTATATTAAAATTTCTAATAGTAAATTTTATTTCATCGTATAGATTAAATATCTTTGATAGATGTCTTTGCAATTCTGAGATGTTACCACCATCAGCAGATGTCCATTCATTACTCAAACAACGAATTATACCGCTTACATTTTTTGACTCATATGCCTCTTTAAATTGATTATAAAGTGACTTTACCTTTTGAGTCTCCTCCTCTGTAATTGGCATAATAGATATAGATTTACCTATAAGTGTCGGTTGTGTCCTTACTTTTTCAATGAGGTCAGATAATTCCTTAAATGCATTATCTACATCACTGCGTTTCTTTCCTAATTTTCCATAATCTGCAAGAAGATTATCGCGCTGCACTATATGATACATATACATATTTGCACTGTCATAATTGCCTTCAGCTATAGCCTTTTTTATAGTTGTTATTGCCTGGTTAATTTTCATTAGAATAGCCTCGAATTGCGCTTCTTCATTTACTTTTTGATAATGTATCTTTTCAGCAATTTCCCTCTGTTTTATAAATGCCTCCTTCAGTTTTGCTGCCGATGCCTTAAGTGCGCTATTTCCATCAAAAATGGGCCAGAAGTTACTGCCAATAATAAAAATACCATCCATTATGTATCCTTCGGCTCCGGGATATGTTCTCATGTCATTGAGATATTTCTGAAAGGCATTATAATCATTCACAGGGGCATTGTTGATTTTTGACAAAAGGTTATTAAAGTTTTCTGGCTTTATGGTTATATAACCTTCGCCTGCTCTTCCCTTCACTATTATATAATCTTCAGGAATGAACCCTTCAAGCCCGAGGCCCAGTTGTTTACTTAGTTCCATTATGCCTGCATAATCAAGTGCCTCTCTAATCTTTTCCCCTGATAAAAACGGTGGTGTCGTACCAATGGCTGCCTTTGAGTAAGAGTAGGCCTTTGCATTAAACATGGTAACCTCAGACCCTACGATTTGCCGAGCTTTATTAAATCTATTCCACAACCTGCTCAGATAAGAAATATCTTCTTCTATGGATGCATTCTGTTGTTTTGCCTTTGAAAGATACTGTTCGAAGGCAGTGGAAAGGCCTGTAGCAAGACCCAGATTTTTTTTATACGTTTCCATATCTCTTTTATACCCCTGTAATGCCTTAAGCGTATCTGAAACCTCCCATTGAGATGTCTCGGGTATTCTTGTTTTATCTATATTTTGGTATGCATTAATTGCCTCATCCAGTGCCTTTATAACATTTTCAATCTTATCCAGCGCTTCGTTACTTTCCATGAATTTAATGGATGGAAGGGTTTTTGATTCATAGTCATTGTAATATTGCATCCTGAGAACACCTGTTGCGTTAATATATCGCATAAGGGCATCTGATACGTCTGCAAGGTTTGTAGAAAGACTGACCAAAAGAGGGGTTGTTTTATCAAGCTTTACATGATTCTTAAGAAACTTTAAATCCATACCTGCATAACCAGGCGGTGCATCTGCAATCATCTTTTTTAGATTTTCGATTTCTTCTGGAGATAAGATTGTCTGAGAACCTATTGTATAACTTCCATGACTTTTTATAAAAGCCATATACAGGGCTTTAGCATTTTGAGCCCTCTCTTGTATACTATTCAACGTTATAGAAAATATTGTTATATTCTTTTCATAAAATTTTCTGATTTCATCTATAGCATTTTGACACACCTCATAATCAATACCAGCAGTTTTATCGTGCATAGAACTATATGTAGCAAATTTATTATTAAGGTTTTCTATTTGTTTTGATAATCTTTCTTTTTGAGCATAAAGCGCACTTCTCGTATTGCTATCTTTTTCTGTTTTAAGTACCTCATCAATACGGGCAATTTCCTGACGTATCTTTGCATATGCATCATTAAATTTTTTCTTGTTTTCCTCAAAATCAGCCTCGTATTTTTTCTTATTCTCTTCAATGTGGCTTTTTATCTCGACAATTGATTCATCAACTTTTTTTCCAGCATTCAGATCGCCTTTTATTACAGCATCATAAAACCTGTCCTTCACATCATCAAAGGTCTTTTTGCATTCATGCCGCTTAAATTCAAAATCCACACCACCTGCATCGAGTTTTGCTACCGACTCTACGAGGCGTTTATTTTCCTCAGTCAAACGCCGGTCTATCTCAGCTTTAGGTATAGTATTATAAATGTTCGTAAGTTGTATATCAGCTTTCATGAGCTTTTCAAGAACTTCTTTCCTCTTGGGAGCCATCTTGCCTACAGTGGGCAACCCCCTCATTATCAAGGCATAATTTTTAATCTTTACCTTTCCATTAATAATTGCCTTTCTTATATCTGCAAGTTCCTCTGATTTTGCCTTATTAAAAAGCGTTTTAAATTCATCTGTCTTCCTGGTAATAAAATCTAAATACTGTTCAACCTCAGGCAATCTGGTCAAGGAATTGTTATATGCAATAAGTGCTTTTTCAAGCTCTGCTGGAGAGATCTTTTCTGACATGGCCTTTATTTCCCTTAGCTGTCTCGCAAGGACAACAGATGCCTCTCTTTTCTTTGCCACCTTGTTCATCTCGCTTAATAGGCCTTTAACGTGAGATTTTATTCGTTTCTGTTCTTCGAGCAATTTGGCTTCCCGCAGATAATCCGAAGATATGGTAATCCTCTCCCATAGTGTAGGTTCCGGCCATGTTTCATTAAGCTGTGTCACCACATAATTCTTCATTAAGGACTCAAAATCTTTATCAGATAAGATTTTTCGCCACATGTGTTCAACTGCCTGCTGATCATTACGAATGGGGTCACCTTCGCCAAGTTTTCTTGATTTTGTTTTTAAAACAGGGTCGGTTTCGATTTTGTAATATAAACGTTCAAGGTCAAGTGCGGTCTTGCTTTCAGCAACCGCTTTATATGACGCCCGTGTGATATCAATGGTTACAAAAACACCTGCCACTACCGCTGCGCTGATGCCCACTGAACCAAGCATGAGATTTTTTGTCGTTGAATCGGTGAGAAATGTGGCTATCATCTTGGAGGTATTAAGTGCAGCATCTATTACAGCATCAGTGGTCTCGCCAGCATCAAGACTATTCGCTATATTTCCAAGGACATTTAAATAGCCAAAGATTTCAAGTCCTTTGAGCACAGGCGTTATGTTCTTAACCTCCTCCTCTGTAAAGCATCTATCTATTATCTGTCCATATGTATCGGGGAAGGCAGGGACGAAATAATGATCTAAATCTTCTGCTATTGCCTGGGCGTCTAAAGCATATACATCTGTTTTAACTGTTAAGGTAAAGGCAGTTAAAATGATAAATAAAAGAATATAGAATTTTAAAAATGACTTTTTAACATCCATATATTTCCTTCATTTATAATTTTAAGATTTTATTTTAAGATTTAGTGTCTATAGGCACCCCCCTTTTTTCTATTTTATATCCCATTTCAAAAAAATCAACATATTTTTATCATTTTCTCAGTTTTATCAATTAATTGTCCAGAACCTACCCTCTAATGTTGCTTCTATATATGCCTTTCCGTTTTTGTCTACAATAACCTTCTCAACAACTTTTGATTTCTCCTCGTGTTTTATATTTCTTTTATAAATTCTGCCTGTAATGGTAATGTCATAGCTTACCTGATATATATTTGAGTCATCTTTTTGAGCTTGAATATTGAGATTCTGGATATTCCATTTAAGTTCATCAAAGACACGGAATGAATTTCTTAAATTTCTTTGTATCTCAGATATAGTGGTGCCATCAGTGGCACTCCAGTTTCTACTTAAAAGGCTTACCAAAAGGGCATCGTTTTTTGATTCATAGGCATTTTTAAATTTGGAATATAGTTCTTTTACAGCGTTTATTGACATCTCAGCCCTTCTTCTCTCCTCTTCTTCCCTTCTTTTTTGCTCTTCCGCAAATCTCCTCTGCTGCTCTTCAAATAGGCGTTGGGCCTCTTCCTGGGCTTTTTTCCATTTTGCCAGATGTTCTTGATACTTGAGAATCAAATCATCAAGCCTAATCGCCACATCATTTGTTGGTGGTTCAAGGGTAGTTCTGATGGCATCGAGCTTTCCATTCAGATAGTTTAATAAATTGTTATAAGCACCGGAAAAACGATAGTGCTCTTCTTGAACAGCCCTTTTTGATATTGCTGGCATTTTATTGTATGTTTCGAATACTGGTAAAGCTGCCTTTGTTACCTCTTCAGGTGACTTTCCTATCTCATTTATTACCTGTTTTGCAAGGCTATCATAGCGTTCGCAGATCTGTCTTAGCTTTTTCCATGAATCTTCAAGGGGTCTCATGAGATTTTCAGAAACAGGCTGAAATCCACCACTTGCCCGAATCTGGACATAATAACGTGCTTCATTTTCTAATTTCATCAAAAGTAGCTGTTGTGCTGCATATAGTTTTCTCCATGGGGTTAATTTATCAAAAGGACCCCAAAAACGCATATAAGTTTTATTATAGTCTTCCTTTGATATGGATATCACTTTATCTACTTCACTACTGATTGCTGACCATGGAGGGCTGGCAAGTTCTTTTTCGAGCCTATCCTGCTCAATTGGGGCAAAAAAAGCCCTTTTGGTTTTTTCTTGACTGATTCGGCTTAATACTCCTATTGCTGAAGCACGGCGAAAGCGATATGTCTCGATCCAGTCACTATAAAATGTCAGTTCCTTTGCCTTATTTTCATAAATTGCTGCGATACTCAATAAGTCTATTTTTTTTGCATATATAATGTTTTCGGCATCTTTTACTTTAAAACGTTCTTTTATATCCTCCTCAAGTCTTTTAATGCCTTTTTCAACTTCAGGGGAGTGAGGGGTAAATTCAGCCTTTTCACCCCAATAAATAGATGTTAAATAAGGCATATTCCAATAATAGCCAATAAGCCTTGACCATTTGTTTAAAATGCTTGTTAACTCAGATTTTGCCTGATTCGAAATACTAATTTGCTCTGAACTTATCTTTTCATATTCTTTTTCAGCTTCCTTTACTGTTTTATTAAGTTCTTTTAAATACTCTGCTGTATTAAGAAGGTTTTTCCTTACCTCGTCTACATTCCAAAAATTAAGGGCATCATCTACCTCTTTATCAACTCTTTCTGCCCTGTCTTTCCATTGGTTTATCCAGTATGGTACTTTTGATATGGCGCTATATCTTTTTGCTTCTATAGTATTTATTTTCTCTATCCACATATTATAAGCATTATAAAATTCCCTTGTCCTTGATTCTGTGGCATTTCTTATTCTTTCATTAAAAAGGTAGAAAAAATTATATACTTTATAATAAATTGTAGAGACCTTACTATATTCTTTCCAGGCATTTGCACGAGCCATATCAGAGGATATTACGCAGCTACAGTATCTTTGCCATGCCCCTTCTTTACCCCAATCAACTGAACTAGCACAATTATAAGCTGTATTGTTATAATTTTCCCATGCCTTTTTATAGTTTTCATATGCCTTCTTATAGTTTTCTACCATTTTATTATTCCAATCTACTATGAAACTGTAAAAATTATCAGGGTCACCACCATCTTCTATGCCTTTAACGTATGACTCCACCTGGCTTATCATGGAGTTGACCTCTCCTATATAATCATTGGGGTTTAAAACGATCTTCTGGCCATTGCAGAGTGTTATTTCAGATGGATAGTGTTTTTGCTGTTCTATTTGCTCTTTTATCTTTTTCTCAAGTTCTTGTTTTCTTTTTTCATGGGCTTGCTTTTCCTGCTCAGTCCAGCCCTCTATTGCCTTTACAATCTTCTCTTTGTATCCATTCATTGTCCTTTCATGTTTATCCAGTATCCTCTCAATCTGTTCCATCTCTTTTGCGCCATCCATTAAAGTCCTTATGTTTTTTTCAAGCTCACTTTTTCTTGTCAAAAGCCCCTGTCTCATATTGTTTAAAACCTTTGCCTGGTCAGCCAATGTCTTGGTATTGTAATAAAGATTAATCATTGAGTTGAAGGTCCCTGTTGCTGCCCAGGCAAGTCCAGCCGCTGCAATTCCAGGGGGACCAAAATATGCACCCAAAACAATCACAGACGCCTCACCGGCAAGGGATATCTCATCGGGCATAAAGCCCTCAAGGGTTGCCCCTACCAAACCCTTAGATGCATTTAAAATATCGTCGTTTATCTTGGCAATCATCTGGTTTATTTTATCAAGTTTTGTATTTTCACCCTTTGCCATATCAAGAAGTTGCTTTTTTTTCTCCATTGCCTGATTGAGATGACCTTGAAATATATTGTATACCCCTATATACGGATTGTTATAGTTAGGATCTACCTGTCTTATAATAGAGAGATTTTTTGTTATCTCTGCCAGATTTTTATCAATAGAACTACCAAGTTCACTCATCTTCTCATCAAGTTTTTGCCATTTTTCCATCTGTCCGTGATTGGCATACATTGCCTCAGACAAAACCTGACCTACTGCACCGACATTCATACGAATCTCAGAGGCGAGATTTTCAATGGCATTTCGTGCCTCATTATACTCCTGTGCATAAGAAAAAACAGATGAAGTTACTATGGATATTATGAAAAACGTGAAAAAAAAGATTTTTAGTAAGCATTTCCTTTTCTTTTTATTTTGAATATAAAAAAATCTAATCATGGGCTTCCCCCTTTTTATCTTAATTTAACCAGGTTATTTGATTAATAATTTTGTATAAGATTTTCTCACCATCTTCTATGGGATTTGTTGACCTCCATGTGAAAATATATATCTTTTCTTTAAAAGGTATTGCCAAAGATACAATAGAGAATGCACCAGGACAGTTTTTGCATGGTGTTGCAAGGACTATCTTTGCATTTTTTACATTTGGTGCATCCTTTATATTCACATAAGACATGGATTCTGACTTGACATCTTTTTCCTCTCTGTTCTTGGTAGCTGATTTTATAATCTCATCTATGCCAGGGAAATCATTTTTTATGGCATCTAATGCAGCTTTGGTAATATCATCTGAGGGCTTTACAGAAATAATAATATTTTGAATACCATCTATACTAATCATACCTTCTTCTGTTTGGGTCCATCCATCAGGTACGAATAACATCATATCTGCCTTTGTTACTGTTTTTGATTTTAAACGATTAATAGCATTATTTATAGTATCATCTTTTTTTAATATCTTTTGGGCTAAAAGATAGAGTTGAAGTGCCTCTTTAAGCTTTCCATTTTTTTCATAAATACCCCCAAGCAAAAATAATGCCTGGTCATCATCTGGTTTTAATTTTATGTATTTATCGAGTAGCTCCATTGCCTCTTTTTCATCTCCTGCTTTATACATAGATTCTCCTGCAAGAAAAAGTAGTGTATACTCCTTTGGATATCTTTCATATGCCTTTTTTGCAACCATTGCTGCATTTCTTAAATATCCGCTATTTTTTAATGCTTTTATTAGGTCATAAAAGCTTTCCGATGTACCAAGGGCATTATTAATCTTTTCATATTCTAAGATTGCAATATTATATTGTTTTTGCCTATCATATATACTTGCAAGTTGTTTTCTCTCTGACCACGCATCGGGTTTTAAAAATAATCCCCTTTGATATAACATGATTGCATAATCTGGGTCACTCTCTGCAATTCTTTTTGCCTCTTTGAAAAAAAATGAAGGGTCTTTAGGTTCATCTATTGAAAAAGATAGGGACTGACCCTTTTTATCATCTTTTTTTTCTTTAGATACTGTCTCTGAATAAACTTGATTCGATAAAAGCAAAAAGGCTACAATTATAAAAAATAAATTAATTTTTAAAAAAAATTTCATGTCTTCCCCTTTCTATAACCCAGCAAGAATTACATTGGTGGTTTTAATTTGGAACAAACTAACCAACTAATATCACAATAATTTAAAGGAATCAATCACAAAGAATATATTTATGTAATTTTAGACAACATTATTTAGGCTTTCTACACTTTTTATGCTTTTTTGTTAAACCTCATTAGACATTGTCATAATATCCATTTTCTTCTTTAATCAAAAGTAGTTAGAATTTAGGCTGTTTTTGTTAAAGGCTATTAAGATTACAAGAATTTTCCTTGATTCAAAATCTGATATAGATTAAATTTTCAAAAATCGAAAAGGGAATGAATGTGATTTTAACAAAAGAGGAACTGGAAAGATATAAAAGACAGATAATTATACCCTCCATTGGAAAAGACGGGCAAGAAAAACTGAAAAAATCAAAGGTATTTGTTGCAGGATTTGGGGGTCTTGGTTCTATATCCGCTCAATATCTCGTTGCTGCGGGGGTAGGTAGCATCAAGGTAATAGATAAAGATGTGGTGGATATTTCAAACCTCAACCGTCAGATTATCCACTGGACCTGCGATTTAGGGAAAAAAAAGGCAGAATCAGGGCTCTATAAGCTAAAAAACCTCAACCCCCATTGTAACATAGAAGCTATTTCGGTAGAACTGGACGAAACCAATGTATATGGTATTATAGGCGATAGCCATATCATAGTGGATGCAACAGATAACCTTGAGACAAGAAGGGTCTTGAACCGTGTATCCCTTGAAAAATCCATACCCTTTATATACGGTGGTGTTGACGGTTTCAGCGGTATGGTTACCACCTTTGTCCCCCATGAGACCCCGTGTTTTGACTGCTTATTCCCCTTTGACATAAAAAAGAAAGGGGCTATCGGCGTTGTAGGGCCTACACCTGGGATCATTGCATCTATCCAGGTTATGGAGGCCATAAAGCTTATACTGGGCATAGAGGGCACATTAAAGGGGAGATTATTATATTTTTCAGGTATAGATATGCTCTTTAGGGAGGTGAAGGTAGAAAAAAACCCTGAATGCCCTGTCTGCAGTAGATACAGGGCAGGTTTGTAGAGTTTTAAAGAGGAGGTAAGATGGCGGCTAGGGATAAGATTGAGGTTGTAATAAACGGCGTCAGGGAGGTTGTCCCTAAAGATATTACCATAGCAGGGCTTATAGAGATTTACAATGAGAGGGATGGCGGACTGATTGTAGAGCAGAACAACAGGTATGTATTCCCCCAGAGATACGGATCCACCATTGTTAAACAGGGTGACAGGATAGAGTTTATTAACCCTGATTTCGGGGGATAGAAAACAGGGCATCCCTTATCCCCGACTGTCTTTCTATCCTTTTTTCCACTGCCTCTATAAATACGCCTTCATTACCCCATATCTCGATCCCTCTTTTTGCCCTTGTAATAGCGGTGTAGATGAGTTCCCTTGTCAATATCTCCGATGACTTATCCGGGAGGATAATGATGATATCGTTGAATTCAGAGCCCTGGCTCTTGTGGACTGTTATGGAATATGCAGTCTCATAGTCACCAATCCTTGCAGGAACCACCTTTCTGAGTCCCCCGTCTTCTGTTTTAAAGTATACCCTGAGCATATCCTTATTGTCTCTATCGGGAAATACTATGCCTGTATCTCCATTGAACAGCTTCAATGAATAGTCATTGACAGTAATCATTACAGGTTTTCCTCTATACCACCGGCCTGTTATTTTTATCAACCCCTTTTTCTCCAGGTCTTTCTCTATCAATTCATTGACGGCAATAACACCATATGGACCGTGTCTCAATGCACATAAGACATGAAACTCGTCGAAATACCTGAAGGCCTCTTCCACATCAGTGGACTTTATATATCTTGAATACCTATCTGTAATGCTTTTTTCTATCATCATGGGCAGGATATCAGGGGAAGGGATATGGTGCCATATGATGTCCTCATATCTACCCGCCTTTAGTATATTTAATGCATCTTTACCCCTGCCCTGTTTCACCAGCTCACTCAATATACCTATACCACTATCTTCAGTGAAACGATAATTCTTTTTCAGTATGACAATAGAGCTATCAATATCCTCTGCACCCTCACATATATCCCCAAATACAGCACCAGGCTCCACTGATGAGAGCTGGTCCTTATCGCCCACGAGTATCAGCCTTGTCTTTATGGGTATTGCCGAAAGAAATTTTGACATGAGGGGTAGGTCAATCATGGATGCCTCATCTATGATGATTACATCGTAAGGTAAGGGGTTATCCTCATGGAACCTAAAACGCCTTGTCCTGTATGATGCCCCGAGGAGCCTGTGTATGGTTAAAACATCCTCTGGGATATGTCTTTTGATTTCATCTGGGCAGTCAATCTTATCCCTTGCATCCTTTATCACTGCCTTTAATCGTTGAGCAGCCTTTCCTGTTGGGGCAGCCAGTGCTATTGACAGCTTGTTATTGCTTAGTTCTAATAATAGGGCGATAATCTTGACTATGGTGAATGTCTTCCCTGTACCCGGCCCGCCTGATATGACGAGAAAATTTTTTGTTGCCGCATTCTTTGCTGCCTTTCTCTGCATATCCTCTTCTTTTTCGTGTTGATTTGGAAACAGCCTGTTGAGAATCTTATCCAAGGAGGCCTCGTCTATGCAATCAGTGGAGAGGTTTAATTTCCTTATTATGCCCCCGATAAAAGACCTCTCGTATTGCCAGTATCTATTTAAATAGAGCCTGCCATTGTCAGTGAGTATAAGGGGTCTTTTCTCCTGTGGCCCACCTACTACATCTGCTTTTTTCAGTGCATCCAACCATAAACTTAAATCTGGGCATCTAACAGACTTAAATCTGTCATCTTCATCAATAGGGTGTTCTGTGCCTGCAAGTCCCTGAAGGTCTATACAGATATGCCCTTTTTCTACAAAATAACTCACCAGGGCAGAGGCAAGCCAGAGGTATCTTTTTTCATCTTGAGACAGGTTATTGGACAGGGATACCATAAAATCTGCAAAATACCTGTGTATGCCTGAAAAACCAGTTTCGTTTCTCTCTGCCATGTCTTTAAGAACCCTTTAAATAGGCTGTAAGTTCGTCTATAAGTTCTTTTTTTGGTATGTCATAGAATATGCCGTAGTCATTGCCTTTATCAGGCCATACACCCCTTATGAATATGTAGAATATACCGCCGAATTTTTTCTCATAGGAATAGCCTCTGTCCCTGAAGGAAAGAAGGCTGTTCAGCGCAACTGTATAGAGGTGATACTGGAGGAAATAATACTCATCAGCCATTACCTTTTTTATTGTTTCCCCATTATAATCCTCTATCCTGTCCCCTAAAAGGTTTGACTTCCAGTCTACTATATAAAACCTGCCCTTGTATTCAAAGACCATATCCATAAAACCTCTCATCATGCCCTCGACCGGAGAAAAGCCGAGATTCATTATGAGTTCTTCCGGGTTTTTATCTTCAGTAAAACCGGGATGTTTACCCAGTATCTTCCCCAAGCCCTTGGGTTTAATAAGGTTTAAAGGTAGATAGAACTCAAGCTCATGGAGCCTTTGGTCTTTTTTTATCATGGAGAGGGTGAATGTCTCATTACAGGCATCAAGAGGTGCTGTTAAGACATCCTTTATCTTATTGAATATTGTATCTAACCATGCTCTTTCAAACCCATATTGGGACAGCTTTTCATCAATCAGTGTCTTTGCCTCATCGTGATCTTTTAATGAAAAATCTATATGCTCCAATATCTCGTGGAGGCATGAGCCTGCCTTTGTCCCTGAGGGAAAACCAAATATGTCATCCCTTTGAGTAGGCACGCCTATAGATTCAATCAGGTGGGTTCTTATGCCTGTATCCCTGTCAGGCAGTTCTGCTATCTGCTGCCTTGTGGATATGAGGGAAGAAAAGCTTACCACACGCCATGTCTTATCTATATTGCCTTTAAATAACCTTGGGCTTAATGTGTCTTCCCTTGATGAGCAGTATTCATAGGGTTTACCTTCATAAGCTGGCAGGGGTATAACCTCTATGGTATTGTCTGATTCTCTAACAAGCTCATGGAGCCTTGACCTTATGTCATTGTCAGATAGATTTTTTATATATCTCTTCATCCCTTCTAAGGAAAAGCCATCTGATAATGCATTGTGAGAGTGGAGGATATATCCAAGACCTGAACCCTCTGAGGTATTTATGCCACCCCAGGCAATATAACACCTCTTTTTTGCCCTTGTCATGGCAACATAGAGGATTCTTATGTCTTCTGCAAGTCTCTCAATCTCCATATGTTTATTAGATGATTCTTCAGGGTTGGTTTTTATATCTATCTTAAGGGAGTAGTTGTTCTTTTCATCGTGAAACATAACTATATCTTTTTTGTCTGAACCTGTCTGTCCCCAGGTCAAAGGGCAGAATACCACAGGATATTCGAGCCCCTTACTCCTGTGAATGGTAACAATCTTTACAGCCTCTTCATCTGTCTCGAGTCTCAACTGATATTCTTCGGCCTGGGATGCACCCTCCTTTTCTATCTTGTTTTCCAGCCATTTTATTGCACCCTCTATGCTAAGCCTCTGCCGGACACAGGCCTTGTGTATAAGCTCTATTAAATGGAGGACATTGGTGAGCCTACGTTCACCCTGGGGCATCGAAAGGAGTCTTGCCTTTACCTTTTCCTGTGAAAGGAACTGCCTTGCCATATTTATAAAGCCGTTTCTTATCCACAGATTCTTATAAGATTCGTATCTCTCCACATATTCATTCCACTGCCTCTCATCCTCTGTCATCCTTGCAAGTTCATCTGCCTTTAGGCCTACTATATCCGTTATCATGGCAGCCTTTAGTCTTGATTCATCACCTGGTTCATTTATGGCAGAGATGATATAGAGGATGTCTTTTGCCTCGGAGCTTGCGAATATACTATCTGAACTGTATATAACACCATGTATATTCACCCTATTTAATGCCCTCTGCATCTGGATTGCCTCTCTGTTTTTTCTCACAAGAATAGCTATATCCTTTGCAGATAGGGGTCTGTCGTCTATCTGTATCTCACCCCTATCACCCATGGTGACAAGCCTTACAATCTCGTCTGCTGTGGCGTTATATATGGCATTTCTTGCCTCAGGTGCGTTTATAAATTTTTTATCCTCTGTCCTCTCTAAAAACCATATCTTCAAGGGAGAGGTGTCCGGTTTACCCCTTATCTTGAGGTCACCCTGTTTATCAGGGTCTCCAGATCTCACAGGTATAAACTGGAGTTCATTGAATAAAAAGGGGTCTTGTGTGCCCTCGAATATGGTATTTATGGCCTTTATAAGCCTTTCAGATGACCTGTAGTTTTTCTCCAAGGTCCAGCGGACATGGGCGTCCCTTGCTGCCTTCATATAGGAAAATACATCGGCACCCCTGAAGCTGTATATAGACTGTTTCGGGTCACCTATAATAAAGACTACTGTATCGCCTTGTTTATATACATTGTTTATTATCTCGTACTGGATAGGGTCTGTATCCTGGAACTCGTCTATCAGGATAGCCCTGTATCTTCTGCTTATAAGTTCAGCAAGGTCTTTACCCCCTTCTTCTGATATGGCATTATAGAGGTCAATGAGCAGGTCATCAAAGGAACGTGTATTTCTATTTTGCTTTCTTTTGTTCAGTTCTTTCTTTGTATATTCCAGAAGGAGTCTTCTGTAACCTATAATCTTTTTGTCATAAATCTCTGTAAGGGTGTTGGCCTTTTTTCTCAATATATCACATGATTTGAAAAAGATATGGTCAGGTAGGATCCCATTTTTGTTTAAAGCGCCTTTAACAGGTGGGTCAAAACAGAGGTAGTGTAGATCTTCTGGCAAGGGCAGGGGGTAACCAGAATTGAAATATACCTCTATTTTATCTACTATTGCGTCGAGTTTTTTTCTGTATATATTTCCGTTCAGTGATTTATTGTTTCTTAGAAAGTCAATTATAAAATCCCTTGATTCCCTCCACAACTTGAATGCCTGTTTGTATGCCTCAAGACATTCTATCTCTGATTCATTTTCTATGTCCCCCATATCTGTTAAACCATCTCCCTCTATGATAACAGATGTATTTGTATTGAATTTTTTCGCAAGGGTATACAGGTGTTCGATTTTTAGCTTTTCCAGGGAATAATTGAGAAAAAATGGTGATTCGCCCAGGAGATTTATCCTCCAGAAGTCCCGGACAATCTCATCCATGAGGTCATCATCCTCTTCTGCCAGTTCTGTATCGAACAGGGAGAGGCTCTCAAAGGCATACTGTCTTAATACCCTTAAACAGAAGCCGTGTATTGTAAAAATAGGGGCTGTATCAAAATCGTTTATGGCGTTAATGAGCATTTTTTTGGCTGTTTCTATATCACCTATCTTTTGTATTAGCTCTTTTAGAAATGCATCCCCTGAATCACCTATGGTGAACGCATCAATGGTCTCTTTTATCCTTGTTCTTATCCTCTCTTTAAGCTCACTGGTTGCAGCATTCGTGTAGGTGATGACGAGTATCTCATTTATCTTGAGATTATTTTCAATAAGGAGGCGGACAAAGATGCTGGCAATGGCATAGGTCTTTCCTGTTCCTGCGCTGGCCTCTACGAGGTTTAATCCTTTCGTGTTCAGAAGGGGTGTATAAACAGGGTCAAATGCCTTCATGATAATACCCTCAATCTATATGTTCTATAAGGGGTCCACATATAACCCTTGCCATCTCGGTAAATGTCTCATCCAGCGGGTCAGAGTCACCAAAGCAAAACCTGTAATATGGGTCATCTGATTCTGCTTCCTCATTTCGGTCGTTTTTCCATTTATTTTTTGCTGAGACAAGGGCAGCGTCATGCCCCTTTTTATACAATTGCTCTGCATATGAAAAGGATGTCTCGGGAAAGAAATTAATGGGCATCTTTATCCCTTGTCTGTATATCTCGAGGAGTTCTTTTATAATATCCCTGGGTTTTTCTGGGGGTTTAAAGGAATGTGTCTCGTCCATGATTAAATAAAAGGATCTGTTGGGGCTATAAAGACCCATAAGCACATGGTCTATCCATAGCTCAATGATATATATTGCCTTTATCTTACTTGAACACCGGTATCTGACCATCCCGGGGCTGTATATATCGTCAATCCTTATCTTTATCCTAAAGTCATCTAAATCAATACTGAAATCTATGGGGTCTTTTTTCTCATCTATATAATCTGCTATCTTTTTAAAAAATCTTTCAGCCTCATGGAGTGTGCGATCAATAGAGACCTTCCCAGGTGAACCTGGCGGGAGTATACCCTGTCCATAGATGGCCTCTATAACCTTTTTTTGCTCAATGCGAGAGACCATTTTATCTGTTAGTTTTGCCCTTATAATGAATTTATCAAGGCTGTTTAATTCAAGGGGTTCTTCATCTTTTGGCATTATGCTCTTTTCATCAAGAAATATACCCAGTCTGTTATTAAAGAAATATCTCACAGGGTGGCTAAAGAACCTCTTGAGTTCTGTATTGGTGATGTCTCTGAATTCAACATTAGGCTCATTTAAAGGTGTTATTATAAAAGGCCTCTCCACAGTTTTTTTCTCCATATTGGCGGTTATTGCCTCATAGTCCTCCTGGGAATAGCTGAAGATGTTGCTGTCTTTTTGAAAGTATCTGGGGCTGAAAGCCTGGAGGGGGTGTTTTTTTGTTATGATATCCAGGGGTTTCATTTTTGGATGAAAAAACCCTTTTTCTATGTAATCGAGAAGTTCACTTACCAGGACAGAGGGGGGGATGGGGCTGTTGTCCTTTATGCTCTGGCCTGTATAGCTTATATATAGACAGAGCCTTGCCGAGAGGATTGCCTCTAAAAATAGGTATCTATCTTCATCTCTCAATGAGCGATCGCCCCTTCTCGGGTTTTTTGCCATCAAATCAAAACCAAGGGGTTTATATTCCCTTGGATAGGTATCATTGTTCATCCCTATTAATGCCACAACCTGGAAAGGTATGCTCCTCATGGGCAGCATCTCACAGAAGGTAACGCCCCCTGTTATAAAACCTGTTGAAAACCCCCTTACATTGAGCCTGTTTTTGAGATAATGAAGGATTACACTATAAGACACGGTCTTATCAAACCCTGCAGAAGCCTTGATTTTTTTCAGGGTCAGGATTGTCTCCCTTATAAACTGGACATCCCTTGCCGATTCCTCGTTCACAGAGATAAATGTGTCAAGGATGCCCTCAAGCAATCCTGCCCACTCATCAAGTCTGTATTGGTATGTTATTTTTTTTGAATATTCGAAAAGTGGTGACAGGAATTCAAGGAAATGCCCTAAGGTCTCGATATAGTCACCTTCCATGTCATTATAGGCAAGTATCCCTTGGAAAAGCTCTTCTTCTTTGCTGAACATGGAATACCCCAGGAGCAGCCTCTCAATCCCTGCCTGCCAGGTGTTATCCCTGAACCTTGGGTTGCCCAGGGTCTCTCTATGTTTTTCATCTATGCCCCATCTTATATTGGTATCCACAACCCACCTCAGGATTGCCTCAATGTCTTTGTCTTTGAGCTTAAACCTCTCTTTAACATGGAGGTCGTCTATAATATCCATGACCTCTGATGCATAAAACCTACTGCTTAAGAGTTTTAGTATCTTTAAGAATACATTGATAATAGGGCTTTCAGTTACAGCACCCCTGTCTGCAATGGAATAGGGGATCTTGACCCTTTCATCATGATAGCCGTCAAAGACCGCTGATATAAAAGGGGCATATGTCTCTATATCAGGGGTCATGACAATAATATCCCTGGGTTTAAGGCCCCTGTATCTCTCAAAGAGAAAAAGGAGGTTGTTATAAAGGACCTCTATCTCCCTCATAGGCGAGTGGCAAGAATGCAACTGGATTGATATATCATCCTCAGATACCAATGCCTTATCCATGTCTTTACCCCTCCATCTTAGATGGAAGATATCCGATTGTATTGTGGCAAGGAGGTTGTCTCCTCTTGGTTCATCAAATAATTTATATTCATCAGCATCCTCTATGATGGCATTGAAGAAATCCCTCCCCATCCTGCCCATAGATGCCAAAAGGGGGTTGCCAACCTCAAAATGGAGGTCTGACCTGTCTATCTTTGCTGCCTTTCTTTCCGGGACAATATCGCCCCAGTATTCACTTGTTGGACTCATAAAGAAAAAATGGACATCTATTATTTGCGATATGGCCTTGATTACCTTTAGATGATAGTCCGGCAGAGCTGATATACCGAATATGGATACCCTCTCCGGCAGTTCTTCTGTTATTTGGGGCTGGCCTTTGTTATCCCATACATCCTTCAAGGCTCCAGATGTATACTTTTGAATAAAATCTAAGAACCTGTAGAGCATATATGCCCTGTTTTTACCTTCAGCCCCTTGTGTTAATCTGTTCCACAGGACCTCCTGCCAGTCTATAGGTCTCTGTCTATCCCACTGGATAAGCATCTCAGGACGATAGACAGTATATCGGTCAAACACATCGGCTATACGTTCTGAAAGCTGAAATGCCTTCAACTGGTTTATATCATCTCCTATGTATTTTTTTATACGGCTGAATTCAGATCTATCTATAAAATCAGGCAAGACATCCATGATACGCCAGGACAAGACCTGTGGCGTAAAGAGGCTTATGTCAGGGGTGTCCCTTAAAAAAATACTGAACATCTCCCAGACAAAGTTGTCCGGGAACGGAAACCTGCAGTTTGCCCATATACCAAACCTCTTTGCCAGTTCCATGGATAGCCATCTCTCCATCCCCTTGCTCTGGACAACTATTATCTCGCTTTTAAAAGGTGATGACAGGGGCTTCTCCACAATAAGGGCAAGCATATCAACAAGTATCTCAAGACGGTTACTTAGGTATAGATTGAAACCGGGCATATTAACAGATTGGGCCTTTATTATCTTTTAAGCTCAGGTAATGATAATACCATGATGAAAAGGAACTGTATATATTTTTTTGAGAACCCATATCTTTACTAAGACTTATGTAAATTCTGCAAAGGTATAGGTTTTTAAAAATCTATTTTTTTTCACGATGATTATGATATACTTTTACATATGATGTCAGAAGATATATCTAAACCAGGATGGCTCGCCTGTAAATTGAATTTAATGGGTATTTTGATTCTGATGCTATTTTTGATTCAGGGCTGTGCAGTCTCTTATACAGTTAAGATAAACGGCTATATTGATCCCTCAAGACCATTAAATATAGAACCAGGCACAAAGATACATTTAGTGGAGGATACAAAGGCAAAAAACCCCCTCCTTGAGAAAGAGATTAAAGGTAAACTTGATAATATGTTGAAATTAAAGGGTTACGAGGTTACAGATTCAGAGGCTGCCGGATATTATATGCTCTATGGATACGGCATAGGACATGAGAGGACCATAACAAGCACCATGCCTGTATATACCCCAGGGAAAACAGCAACGGTTACAAAGACAGGGCCCAAAGGTACATCATATTCAACAATCCAGACCTCAGGTTCTACAACCTATGTCCCTTATACCACCACTGTTAGCGATAAATGGCTTTATATAAAGCTGGTAGAAGGCGAAGATTACAGAAAAGAAGGGAGAGATATTCCTGTTTGGATAGGTGAGGCATCCATAACCGGGGAAGGCGGTGATATACGGGAGCTGATAAATTATCTTATCGCAGGGATTTATAACTATTTTGGTAGAAAAACAGAAAAGACAATCATTATTAATGTCCAGGAGGATGACCCTTTAATAAAACGGATCATGAACAGATAATAGTCCTTCAATACCTTACAGAATTTTTAACAGCCTCCATAAGGCATTCTAACTTAAAGACCTCTGCACGGCACATCCCAAAAATATATTGAAAACATAAGATATTTACGGATAATATCAACAATATTATACCCCAAAGCAAGGAGATGTCTTACTTCAGATAGATTCACAGCCTATAGCTTTGCCGATTATATAATAGAGACCAGGAAGAACAACCCAACCTCTAAGACAATATACGGGATACACCAATAAAATTAAAGAAACATCTGGTTGTCATGGTTTACTGAGAAACGAGGCCACAACATTCTGCAGGACTGATTTTTCGCATAGGAAAGAATAATGCCCGCAGTCCCCTGGCAGTTTTGATATCTCTGCATTTATCTGGCGTGCGAAATTGAGTCCAGGCCCGGGGTAAACCATATAATCATGGTCTGCAACCATAACAAGCATTTTTGCACGTACAGTCTTTGCAGCCTCTTCCTCTGACCCTCCGAACTGTCTGAATATATCGTGCGTCATCAAAGCCTTCAACTGCCATATCCAGTTGTAGGGATTGTACTTGCTGAGGGATTCTCCTGTATTTTTCAGCATCTCCGACAGTTCACTATTTTTAACCTTTGTGGCAAAATAATGGGGGGTTTTTGATGCGAGCATATGGAGTGGTGCCACCACCCGCACTGCAGTTCCATTGGCACTGCAGTTCATTGCTGTTGTGATTGCATTAATCTCTGCCTGCCAGAAGAGAAGGTCGTGCGGGGTCATTTTTGTGGTTCCCGAGATGGAAATCGCTTTCTTTGCAAGGTCAGGATAAGAGATAACCCATTGAAATGCCTGAGCACCTCCCATGGATATACCAACAATTGCATGGAGCCTGTCTATCTTAAGATGTTCAGTAAGAAGGACATATCCTGCTCTCACCATATCCCTCAAGGAGAATTCCGGAAACTCTTTTCCAGGCTGAGTCCTGCTGTTAGACGGAGAGGAAGATATACCATTTCCTATATTATCAAAGGCAATGACGAAAAATTTTTCAGTATCCACAGCCTTTCCTGCACCAATAAATCCTATGTTAGAAAGCTCCTCTGATGTCCCTGCAAACCATGTTGGAAAGAAGACAACATTGGATCTATCCTTATTCAGCCTCCCGAAAGTCCTGTAGCCCACAACACAATCCTTGATAGCCTTACCGCTCTCAAGAGAAAAATCACCAAGTCTTGCATATTTCAGTTCACCATCAGCAAAGACACCCCCGCATGTCAAGATGAAGATAGAGACCACGCATATTGCACGGATTATTAGTGTCATAAAAACCTCCTTTGCAGATAGACCTGAAGATTATACCAACAGATACCCTTTTTTATCTTTGATGTAAACAAAAAAACAGTATTTTAATCCCTTTTGAATCCACCAACCTTTCTCTTCCTTTTTCATGCAACCTCGCTGAGGTCTATATTTGCCCTCCATCTTCGTTCCGCAATGTTTTTTATCCTTGCAAGGGCTTGTTCAGAGAGCAGGTTCATAGCCTCTTTTGCCATTGCCCTCGCCTTTGTCATGATTACGCTGTCGCGGACAATGTTGCCAACCCTGAAATCAGGGATGCCTGATTGCCTTGCCCCCATAATATCGCCAGGTCCTCTTATCTTCATATCCTCCTCGGCTATTATAAACCCATCCGTAGTCTGCTCCATTATCTTCAGCCTTTTTGTCGCAAGGTCTGTCCTTTTTGAGGAGGAAATAAGGATGCATTTTGAGGGATATATGCCCCTGCCCACCCTGCCTCTCATTTGATGAAGCTGGGATAAACCGAACCTCTCTGCATGCTCAATGACAATAATCGAGGCATTGGGACAGTCTATACCCACCTCAATAACTGTGGTGCAGACAAGGATATCAATCATACCCTTTTTGAATAACCCCATAGTCTCTTCTTTTTCTTCAGGTCTCATCCTGCCATGGAGAAGCCCAACATTACAGGAGGGGAAGATAGAATGGGAGAGATATAAGGCCATCTCCTTTGCATTCAGTAGATCCATTTTATCCGATTCCTCTACAAGGGGGTATACAATATATGCCTGTCTCCCCTTTTTTATCTCATCCTCTATTATTTTATATGCCTGATCCTTGTCTTTTTCGTTTAGGACCTTTGTCTCTATGGTCTGCCTGCCTGTGGGCATCTCATCTATTATAGATACATCAAGGTCACCGTATACAACCATGGAGAGTGTCCTTGGTATGGGTGTGGCTGTCATTACAAGGGTATGAGGGATAATATGGTTTTCAATTTTTGTATTGAGAACCTTTGACCCATCCATATTGCCCCCTGTTTTCTCCCTGGATATTGCCTTTTCTTTCAACAATTTTCTCTGTATTACCCCGAAGCGGTGTTGTTCATCTATTATTACAAGGCCGAGTCTGTTAAATAGTACATCCTCCTGGATAAGGGCGTGGGTGCCCACAATTACCTGTATTTTCCCTTCCTCTATACCTTTGAGTAACCTATCCCTTTCCCTCCCCATATTACCCCTTAAAAACACAGTGGATATACCCATATTCTCAAAGGCACTGTGGATTGAAAGATAATGCTGCTCTGCAAGGATCTCTGTGGGTGCCATAAATGCAACCTGATAGCCGTTGTCTATGGCTATGCACGATGCAAGGACAGCACATATGGTCTTGCCGCACCCTACATCTCCCTGGAGGAGTCTATTCATGGGGGCAGAGGATGCCATATCTTTTATTATCTCCTCCATGACCCTAATCTGGGCATGTGTAAGGTCAAATCCCAGGCTTTTTTTGTAAGAGTTGTATAGATTTCCATTAAGACTGAAGGCTATCCCTTTTTCTTTTTTTATAATGGCCTTTTTTAAAAACATGGCTATTTGAAACAATAGGTATTCCTCGAGTATAAGCCTTTCTTTATAAGGTTTTTCAATAAACGCAGGGATATTTGAGTCATTGGATTCATAGGATGGTAGGTGCAGCATTGATATGGCATGTTTAAAGGGGATAAGATTGTAATGATGCTCTATTTCTGGAGGGATTATGCCCTCTATTAAACTGCCATAGTCTTTTAATACCTGTTTTATCAGGTTTCTCAATGTCCCCTGTTTAATCCCCTTTATCTCTGGGTAGATAGGTATTACGCTGGCCAGGTCTTCTGCCTCTTTTTTGTCTTCTAAGACATATAAATCCGGGTGGACAATCTGCATATCCCTTCCAAACCTGGTCACCTTCCCGGAGATAAGAAGGAGATTCCCCTTTTTACAGGTATTTTGTAGATAGGTCCAGTTTCCATGAAACCACTTGAGGATTATACTGCCTGTGCTATCGGTCACCCTTGAGGAATAGCTCTTTTTTTTATAATAGGTTGAAAATGACCTCCTCACCCCTTCTGTGACCTCTGCCATTATCAATGCGCCTTCACCTTCTTTTAAATCCCTGATGTCCTTTATGGTTCTTCTGTCTTCATAACGTATGGGCAGGCACCAGATAAGATCCTCAATGGTTTTGATACCTTTTGCCTCAAGGTGAATACTAATCTTATCCCCGATACCCTTTAATGCCTTTACTGGATAATCACAGAGTTCTTTTTTGATTTCCATTCTATTGATTTTATATTACAATACATCTATTATAATTCCAATCTAATCAGGAGAAAAGAATGGAAAAGATAAAGGAGATACCGGTTAAAGGCACTTTAATCAGAGTAATAAAAGGTGACCTGACAGAGAGTGATGTGGATGCCATAGTCAATGCTGCAAACTCCTATCTCCAGCATGGTGGAGGTGTAGCCGGGGCGATTGTCAGAAAAGGTGGCAGTATTATCCAGGAGGAGAGCAACCGCATTGGATTCTGCCCTGTAGGTTCTGCTGTTATTACCTCAGCAGGGAGACTGAAGGCAAGATATGTTATTCATACTGTAGGACCGAGATGGGGTGAGGGTGACGAAGAGAATAAACTCAAAAGCGCTGTGAAAAATACGCTGCTTCTTGCGGATGAAAAAGGGTTTAAATCCATATCCATACCTGCAATAAGCGCAGGTATATTCGGGTTTCCAAAGGATAGGTGTGCCGAGATTATATGTGGAGAGACTGTGAATTTTATAAAAGGCAGGGAGACATCCTTAAAAGAAATTAATTTTTTTCTTATTGATGATGAGATGATTGGCTATTTCACAAAAGAGATGGATAGATTTAAGCCTGAGGTGTAGGTAAGGGTTTTATATATTACGATAAGGGGTCTTATATGGATGATAGAGATAGGTTGTTGGCGATATTGAAAAGTTTATCCTATGAAGAAGGCGAATTCATTCTAAAAAGCGGTAAGAAGAGTTCGTTTTATATCGATGCCAGAGAGACTACGCTAAACCCGGAGGGTATGTATCTCACAGGGAGTATAATGTATAGAATGGTGAGGGATATACCCAGGATACAGGCAGTGGGCGGTGTCAGCGTAGGTGCTGATCCCCTGGTATGCTCTGTGGTATTGTATGCCCATAGCAGGCAGGACAACCTCTCAGGTTTTTTTATAAGAAAAGAGCCTAAAGGGCATGGAAAGAATCTATGGATAGAGGGCGCAAAAAATCTTACCACAGGTATGGATGTGGTTATCCTTGAGGATGTAGTAACCACAGGTGGTTCCTCCATAAGGGCTATCGAGATTGCCCAGAATGAGGGCTATAATGTTAGGGCACTGATTGCCATCCTTGACAGGCTTGAAGGGGGAAAAGAGGCAATAGAATCAAAAGGTTACATTTTTAAATCTATATTTAACATTAATGATTTGAGACAACATAAAGTATAAAAACCAGTATCTATTTAATTAACCTTCAAATAAAGGCTATGTGAACATGGGACTTATTAATCTGACAGATAAAGATTTAAAACTCTTGATGGTTGGCGGCAAAGGCGGTGTGGGAAAAACGACATGCGCCTCATCCATTGCCCTGAAGTTTGCAATGGAAGGTAAGAAGGTACTTTTGATATCCAGTGACCCTACCCCATCTCTGTCAGATATATTCGAGATTACCATAGGGGATAGAGAGAAGAAGATAAGTAATGAATACGAACTCTACGGACTGGAGATATCCTCTGATATTGTCCTTGCAAGGTGGAAAGAGAGGTTTGGACCTGAGATATATGAGGTTATATCGTCATTTGCAAAGGTTGACTATGATTTTGTCGACTATGTGGGGACTGCCCCGGGTATAGAGGAAGAATATATGCTCAACTTTATAATCGAGCTTGTTGAGGGTGGCAAATACGATATAGTTGTCTGGGATACAGCCCCGGCAGGTCATACATTGAGGCTTTTGCAACTGCCCCATCTTTTTTTAAGACACATGGAGGCAGCAACTAAATTCTATATGGGCATATATGACTACTTTGAGAAGATAAAGGATGCTGTGAGGCTAAGGGGGTCAAAGAGAACCCTCCTTGAGATTATAAGTAGCTGGGAGGCGCTTTCAGAAAAGATTGTCCATTTTATAAGGGACAGGAATAAAACAAAATATATTATAGTGACCATACCCGAGGCACTTGGAGTGAGACTAACAGACAGGGTTATAAAGGAGTTCAGTGAAAACAACCTCTTGGTTGAGAATATTATAATAAACCATGTGGTGAAGGATGCAGACTGTGAATTCCACATGAAAAGAAAAAAGATGCAGGAATATTACATGGATATGCTGGAAAATAGATATAGGGATATAAATATGGTGACCCTCTATCTCTCAGCAGATGAGATTAAGGGTGTAGAAAAGATAAAAATGGTTGGAGGGTTACTGTTTTCTGATTAAAAAGATATGGATAGACTGAGGATAACAGGCGGTGCCATGAAGGGCAGGTGTCTTAGACTACAGGAGGGGGCTCATGCACGTTATACATCTTCTAAGGTCAGGGGATCCATATTTAATATGCTCGACGATGTTACAGATAAAAAAATCCTTGACCTCTATGCCGGTTCCGGCATATTGGCCATTGAATCCATAAGCAGGGGTGCAGGATACGCAGTAATGGTAGAGATAGATAAAAAAACAGCAATCAGACTCAGAGAGAATATAAAAAATCTTGATTTAGAAGATAGATGCAGTATTATGAATATGGATGTAAAGGATGCAATACCTTTGCTATATAAAACAGGCAGTCTCTTTGATATAATATTTATGGACCCTCCCTATGAAAGAGGTTATGTGAGGGATACCATGATGTTGCTGAGAGGAAATTCTATCTATAACAGAGATACATCCTTTGTGATAGAGACCTCAAAGAGAGAGGATATGGGTTTTATGGAGGAAGGGGGTTGGATGTTGGTTACAAGAAGGCAATACGGTGATACAGTTGTTTCTATCTTCAGGAATGGATTCTATAATTCAGGTTTAAAGGAGTGATCCCATGAAACAGACAATAGCAGTATATCCAGGTTCGTTTGACCCCATTACCAACGGCCATCTTGATATATTGATGAGAGGGCTTGAGCTTGTGGATGTCGTAATAGTAGCTGTGGCACATAATATTGAAAAGAAAGCCCTTTTTACAGTAGAGGAGAGAAAGGAGCTTATAAGGGAGGCTGTAAATGGAAATAAAAATGTTATAGTAGACAGCTTCGAGGGCCTCCTTGTGGATTATGTAAAAAAGGTCAATGCAAGGTTTGTCATAAGGGGTCTCAGGGCCATGAGCGATTTTGAATACGAGTTTCAGATGGCATCTATGAACAGAAATCTAAACAGAGATATGGATACAATCTTTATGATGACAAGCAAGGATTATTTTTTTGTAAGCTCCAGGACCATAAAAGAGGTGGCAGGCTTTGGTGGGTGTGTTGCAGATTTTGTCCCCCCGATAGTGGAAAAGAGACTAAAAGAGAAGTTCTCTATTAAATGAGATATTATCTGTCCCGAATCTTTTTATCTCTACTGTGCCTGTGTTTTATAGGATATGTATGGGCAGATGAGGCAAAAAAATCCGTCCATAACAGGGACAAACACAAAGACGGCCAGATTAATATCATTACTATAAGCGGTGCAATTAATCCCCCTGTTGCCGGTTTTATATCTGAATCCATCTCTAAAAGCGAAAAAGATAACGCTGAGGCATTGATATGCCTTATTGACACCCCTGGGGGCCTTGATACATCCATGAGGGAGATAGTAAAGGCCATAATGGATTCAAATACCCCTGTTGTTGTCTATGTCTATCCATCAGGGGCAAGGGCTGCATCTGCAGGGAGTATAATACTACTTTCCGCCCATGTCGCTGCCATGGCACCGGGGACAAATGTGGGTGCTGCACACCCGGTCTCTATAGGTAAGGATAAGGCAGACAAGGAGATGATGTCCAAGGTGGTCAAGGATGCAGAGGCATATGCAAGGAGCATTGCCATGAAAAGGGGGAGGAATGTGGAGTGGGCAGCAAAGGCAGTAAAGGAGAGCGCCTCTATCCCTGCCAGGGATGCCCTTGAAAAAAATGTTATAGATATTGTGGCAGAGGATATAGACAGGCTTATAGATGGTATAGATGGAAAGGTTGTTGAGACAAAAAAGGGAAAGATAAAGTTGAACCTGAAGGGGAAAAAAAGAAATACCTTTGATATGCCTTTTAAATACAGGTTCCTCTCTTATATAAGCGACCCAAATGTAGCCTATATACTCATGATGATAGGTCTTTACGGTATATTATTCGAGATATACAGCCCTGGTGCCATATTTCCTGGGGTTATAGGCGGCATATCCATTATCCTTGCACTCTATGCATTCTCCACAATCCCCATAAGCTATGCAGGTGTATTTTTAATATTACTGGGTATTGTATTCTTTATCCTCGAGCTAAAGATAATAAGCCATGGCGTCCTTGGCATAGCAGGTATCATATCCATAGTGATTGGCTCTATTATGCTTGTGGATTTACCGTACAGCGCACTGTCTATTTCGTGGAAGAGTATACTCATTGTTGCTATACTCTCTGGTATATTTTTCTTTGGTGTGTTATCCTATGCAGTAAAGGCACAGCTGTCAAAGGTAAAGACCGGCAAAGAGGGTATTATAGGAGAGGAGGGGGAGGCAATAACAGACATACAAGAAAAAGGTAAGGTTTTTTTACACGGTGAGCTCTGGAATGCAAGGAGTGATGTCTCGATAAAAAAAGGGGAGCGGGTAGTCGTTGAGAAGATAGATGGGCTTTTGCTCATTGTAAAGAAAAAGGGAGGTTAGAATGATACCGTTTGCATTTGTAATTGTAATTATTATTTTTTTCCTTGCCAGTGCAATAAAGATTCTAAATGAGTATGAGAGGGGTGTTGTATTCAGGCTCGGAAGGGTCCTTGGTAGCCCTAAGGGGCCTGGCCTTATAATCCTGATCCCCATAATCGATAGGATGGTAAAGGTGAGTCTGAGGACAGTAGTCCTCGATATCCCACCCCAGGATGTTATTACAAAGGATAATGTATCCATAAAGGTGAATGCAGTGGTATATTTCAGGGTAGTAGATGCCCTAAAGGCTATTGTGGAGATAGAAAACTATCTCTATGCCACAAGCCAGCTTTCCCAGACAACATTGAGGAGTGTCCTTGGTCAGGCAGAACTAGATGAGCTGTTGTCCCACAGGGAAAAGATAAATGATAGGCTTCAGGATATACTGGATGCCCATACAGAGCCCTGGGGTATAAAGGTGGCTAATGTAGAGGTGAAAAATGTGGATCTACCCCAGGAGATGCAGCGTGCCCTTGCACGACAGGCAGAGGCAGAGAGGGAAAGAAGGGCAAAGGTTATAGGGGCAGAAGGAGAATACCAGGCTGCTACCAAATTATCAGAGGCATCAGAGATACTATCCAAGAATCCTATGGCACTGCAACTCCGCTATCTCCAGACGCTCATAGAGATATCAACGGAGAAGAACTCGACCATTGTATTTCCAATACCCATAGACCTGATTAAGGTCTTTACAGACAATATAAAGAAGGATTGATAATATTTGGTTGGGGATTATAAGGATATTTAGAGGGGAATAGAGGGATGAAGAGATGGATTGTTGTTTTGCTTGTATTGATTTTCTGGGCCTCTTCTGCCTATGCAAGGCCTGCACACCATAAAAAGGTGGTAAAAAAGCCTGTTGCAGAGAAGGCAGCACCCTATAAGGCTTTTATAGTAACAGAGGCATCGACAGGAAGGATGATAGACGGTGAGAATATCCATGAAAAAAGACCACCTGCCAGCGTCACAAAACTCATGCTTGCCTATGTAGTTATGGATAAGCTCAATAAAAAGGAACTGAACCTCACCGATAAGATTACTGTATCAAAGGAGGCATCAAAGATAGGGGGCAGCCAGGTCTATCTAAAAGAGGGTGAGGTATTTTCATTAGAGGACCTTATGAAGGCAACCCTTATTGCCTCAGGTAATGATGCGGCATTTGCCATTGCAGAGCATGTGGCTGGTGGCAAGGAAGAGTTTATAAAACTCATGAATGAAAAGGCAAAGGCCATTGGCATGGCTGAGACCGAATTTAATTCTGTCCATGGTCTCCCGCCGTCAAAGGGGGAAAAAGAGGACTTAACCACCTGCCATGACCTTGCCATACTGGCAAGAGAGTTGCTTAGATACCCTAAGATAATCGAATGGACATCTATTAAGAGTGAGGGCTTCAGGGATGGGAAATTTATAATGAACAACCATAATAAGCTCCTTACCAAGATGCCTGGTATAGTAGACGGTCTAAAGACAGGATACTACAGTCAGACCGGTTTTAATATAGTAGCTACAGGAAAAAAGAACGAATTAAGGCTTATTGTAGTTGTTATGGGTAGCCCTTCAGCAAAGATAAGGGATGAAGTTGCCATAGAAAAGTTTAAGAAGGCCTTTTCTCAATACAAGGTAGTGAATGTTGTAAAAAAAGGAGAGGTCATAGACAAGGACATATTCCTTATAGATGGTAAATACAGGAAGATAAAGGGAGTGGCAAATGCAAGTTTTGTATATCCTGTACCCAGCGAAAAGAAGGATTTGATAAAAAAGGAATATGTGGTCCAGGAAAAGGTAAAGGGCGAGGTCAAGGAAGGCCAGAAGCTCGGCGAGATTGTTGTGAGGCTTGAGAATAATATCATTGCAAAGGTGGATATCGTGTCTCCGGTATATGTTCCCAAGGCAAACCTGTTTACAAGATTTATAAGAAGATTGGGGTTAAATATCTAAAATGGAAAAAGAATTTTCAATGTTAAACGGCAAGGAGATTATAGTAGGCATCACAGGTGGTATAGCAGCATATAAGACAGCGGAATTGGTAAGGGAGTTGACCAAAAGGGGTGCCAATGTCCATGTGGTTATGACAAAAAATGCCATGGAATTTGTAACGCCCCTGACATTCCAGACCATCTCGGGGAACCCTGTGGTCCATCAGATGTTTGAGCTGTTTTATGGCTCCAAGATAGGTCATATTGCCCTTTCAGACATTGCAGACCAGATGGTTATTGTCCCTGCAACGGCAAATATAATAGGTAAGATTGCAAATGGCATAGCCGATGATTTTTTGACTACTATGGTAATGGCAACTACAGTGCCCATACTCTTTGTCCCTTCCATGAATACAAAGATGTGGGAGAGTAAGGCTGTCCAGTGCAATATAGGAAAGCTAAAGGAGAACGGTTTTGAGATAATGGAGCCAGGGACAGGAGACCTTGCCTGCGGGACACATGGAAAAGGCAGGCTACCTACCATTGGCGAGATTCTCGAGAAGATGGAGGATATATTCACGAAAAAGGACCTCAAAGGAGAGAGGATACTGGTTACTGCAGGCCCTACAATGGAGTTTATTGACCCTGTGAGGTGTATCACCAACAGGTCATCGGGGAAGATGGGATATGCCATAGCAAAACTGGCAAGGAGAAGGGGTGCAGAGGTTATACTCATAACAGGAAAGACGTACCTTGAGCCGCCGAGAAATGACATAAGGATTATCGAGATAACCACGGCATATGAGATGAGAGAGGCGGTCCTGGAGCACTATAAAGATTGCTCTGTTATAATAAAGACAGCGGCAGTGGCTGATTTTAGATGCCGTGCAGAAAACTGTCAGAAGATAAAAAAACAGGAGGATCAGGATATCCTTTTATTGGAGCTTGAAAAAAATCCTGATATTATCGGAGAACTGGGAAGGATTAAGGAGGATAGGATACTTGTTGGTTTTGCAGCAGAGACAGAGAAGCTTGTTGATCATGCCTATGATAAACTAAAGAGAAAAAAACTCGACCTTATCATTGCCAATGATGTATCCAAGCCAGGCATAGGATTCGGCTCTGATAAAAATGAGGTTACTATAATAGATAAAACAGGCTATGCAAGGCATGTGCCGGAGAAGAGCAAGGATGAGATTGCCGATGTCATCCTCGATGCAGTAAAGAGGTTGCTAAAAAAGAAAAAAAAGGAGAGATAGAATCTTTTACCACTCTATTGATAGCGTTAATTGCCATTTATGTCTATTATGTCAAGAAATACCTTGAAAACCTCCATAAGGCCCCTGAAAAAGGTCTCCAAGCTGGGGCACACCTTTTCCGCTTCAGCGGGACCGATAATCAGTTCTATGTTAAATAGATATAAAAGTCCATACCAAACAAAAGAGATGAATCTTAAGAACTTTGCAGGATTTTGCAGAGGTCTTTCATCTATATTTATTTTCTTTTTTTGCATGTTGGTCTTATCCATATACATATGCCATGCCTACGCAAAAGAGGACAGGATAGCTGATGTTGTGGAGGCTGCAGGCGCAGCAATAGTAAATATCAAGACAGAGGAGATTGCCAGGTCTGATTTAGAAGAAGATAGAAAAGCACCATTTACTAAAAGGTTTATGGAGTCTGATTTAGAAGAGGAGGTAAACGAGAATTACGGCTCCGGTGTTGTAATAAACCCCAATGGCATCATTGTTACCAACGAACACCTTATCTCCAAGGCAATCAATATAAGGGTAAAATTTCTAAACGGCAAGGAATACGATGCCTATGTAATGGGCAGTGACCCTGAGTTTGATATAGCCCTTTTAAAGATAGCAGATAAAACAGAATTCCCATACCTGAAGGTCAATAGAAAAAAACCGGTTAGGGTAGGCGAGAGGGCTATAGTTATAGGGAATCCCTATGGCCTTTCCAATTCTGTCAGTGTTGGTGTTGTTAGTGCCCTTGGGAGAAACCTCAGGATAGATAACAAGGTTTATGTGAACCTTATACAGACAGATGCTGCCATCAATCCAGGAAACAGCGGCGGCGTCCTTATGGACATAGATGGTAATCCCATAGGTATTGTGACTGCCATATACAGTGAAGGAAAGGGTATAGGCTTTGCCATACCCATTGAAGATGTTATGAATATGCTCTCCGAATTCCTTGACGTAAATGTGAAAAGGCCTATCTTTGGTCTTTTTATAGAGAAGAAAACCGGTGAGAATGATAATTTTTTCTATGTCCATAGGATAATACCCAACAGCCCTGCAGACAGACTGGGGATAAAGGCTGGTGACAGGATTATAGAGATAAACAACAGGAAGATAAAAGAAGGCATCAAGCTCTATAAGACCCTCAGGGCCCTGGCAAGACAGGATAAGGTCCGGCTAAAGATAATGAGGGGGCAGAGACCTTTTATTGTCGAGGCAGATGTGAAGGATATAAATGAATACAGGCCTACGCCCCTGGATGAGGGCCTGTGTGATATAAGGGTATCTGATATAAAGGGATACCCGAGGCTTAAATACAAGATAAAACAGAGGGATGGCGTTGTGATTACCAAGGTGTATAAAGGCGGTCTTGCAGATAAAAGTGGACTAAGAGACGGTGATATTATTATAAAGATTAATAACTTTTTAATCTCCAACAAGGATGATTTTGAAACCTACATGATGGAGGGCCTGAAGAGAAATTATATTTTATATCAGGTTAAGAGAAGGGATAATATATTTTATCTGCCTGTAAAACTCGATACATTGCTATAGGGGGTTCATATGGACGAAACACTTAATTTTTCTACCTTTATACTTTCTCTGTCTACCTCGGTGCTTGTAAATCTCGGTGAACTGCCAGACCCGATATCTAATGAAAAAAAGGTTGACCTGACCATGGCAAAACACTCGATAGATGTCATCGAGATGCTGAAGGAGAAGACAAAAGGTAATCTTACAGAGGAAGAGGACAGGCTCATAAGCAACATCCTTTATGAGCTCATGATAAAGTATGTAGAGGCTGCTAAAAGAGGTTGATATTTTATTTTACATGGAATTGTATTATAATATAAAACCTTTGAAACGGTGTGAAATTAATCTCTTTTTTGGTATGGATTTTTATAACTATTGAAGATATGAGAGGTTATCGATAGAGGTGTTGAGACCTTTTTCAAAGTGCTCAGTATGATTTAGAAGGATACCAGAGGGTTATAATATGCAAACAATAAGAGAACCATCGGTGAGCGGTTCTTTTTACCCGGGGAATCCTGGTGTTTTAAAAAGGGATATAGAGGCCTATATAAATAATGCAGATATAGAACCCATAAAAGGTGATATAAAGGGCATAATCTCTCCCCATGCCGGGTATATGTATTCCGGTCATGTAGCTGCATATGGTTTCAAGGCAGTATCTAAATCAGCCTATGATACAGTGATAGTTATTGCACCAAGCCACAGGGTGTATATACAAGGCGCCTCTTTAATGGATAGAGGGGGCTATAGAACACCCCTTGGTATAGTTGAGATAGATGAGGAGACAGCAGGGGCAATACTAAAAAAAGATATGATTATCACAAACGATATGGAGCCCCATAGAAGGGAGCATTCCCTTGAGGTCCAGATCCCCTTTTTACAGATTGCACTGGGTAGCTTTAGATTAATACCCATTATTATGGGTGGCAGTGATATAGAGGTCTGCGAGACCCTTTCCTCTATAATCTATGATGCCATTAAAGACATGAAAAAGAGATTCCTTATTGTTGGCAGCACTGATTTATCCCATTACTACCCTTACAAAGATGCTGTAAAAATGGATGGCGTAGCTGTCAGACATATAGATAACTTTGACACCCAGGGTCTGATAAAAGACTTAAGAATAGGAAGATATGAGGCATGTGGCGCAGGACCCATGATTACCACCATGATGCTGTCAAGGATGCTGGGTGCTGATTCCTCAAGGGTCTTAAAGTATGCAAACTCAGGGGATGTAACCGGTGATAAAAGCGGTGTTGTTGGCTATGTCTCAGGTGTTTTCTACAAAAGCCATCTGGAAGGATAGATAATTGAGTCTAACAGAAAAAGATAAGGAATTTTTAAAACAACTGGCAAGGGATGCCATAGAGGCAAGGCTATTTAAGAAGAAACCCCAGAAAAAAGAGATACCTGAGGGCCTGAAAAACCATCAAGGTGCATTTGTAACAATCAAGAAAAAGGGGGACCTGAGGGGTTGTATAGGATACATAAAAGGTTATATGCCCCTCCATGAGACAGTGGAACAGATGGCAATACAGGCGGCATTCCATGACCCGAGATTCAATGCCCTTACAAAAGAGGAATATGACGATATAGAGATAGAGATCTCTGTTTTGTCACCTCTAAAAAAGATAGACAGTATCGATGAGATACAGGTAGGCACCCATGGGATATATATAGAGAAAGGCTTTTATTCAGGGCTGCTCTTGCCGCAGGTAGCAACAGAATATGGATGGGACAGGAAGACCTTTCTCGAGCATACATGCTATAAGGCTGGTCTACCAAAAGATGCGTATAAGGAAAAGGATACCAATATCTATATCTTTTCTGCAGATATTTTTTGAGTTATATCAGGGAGTTGTGTATGATAGAAAAAGACATGCCCATAGATTATATTGTAAAGAGATACCCTGAGGCACTAAAGGTATTTGAACAGTATGGCCTTGGATGTGCAGGCTGCCAGGCAGCCCTTTTTGAAAATATAGAGCAGGGGGCATCAATACACGGTATTGAGCCGGATGTCCTTGTGAGCGCCCTTAATAGATTCATTAAAGAGGGCGATATTTAATCATATAATATGACAGGCCTTCCAAGATCGAGACCATTTTCATGGGTCTCAAATCCTTAAAAATAAGAAGGGGCAGGGATGTTTGATAAAAATTTGAATGATGTTAAGGGGTTAATACGTGTCTCTGGAGGCGATGAATCGGCATCTATGGTTATAAAAGATGTCCATGTCCTTGATGTCTTTACTGGCATGCTTTTTAAAGGCAATATCTGGATATACAAAAAGTGGATTGCCTATGTAGGAGATAAAGATGCCAGGATAGGCGAAAATACCCAAGTGGTAGATGGTAGGGGTTTTGTAGCTGTCCCCGGGTATTTTGATGCCCATGGTCACGCAGACCTTTTTTACAACCCCGCTACTTTTGGAGATGTTGTTATAACAACCGGGACAACAACTGTGTTTTCCGATGCCCATGATATGATTAACTCTATCGGGATAGGCGGTTTTGAAGAGGTATTGAAAAGGAATGAGGAGTTTGCATTGAAATATATATGGGGTGTCCCTGCTGCATACCCCCCCTATCCAGAGATAGAAGGCGGCGAGTTTTTTTCTATATACGATATTTGGAGGCTCTTTTCTACCTATAAAGAGTGTGTGTCCATAAGCGAGCTTTCACCGTATATAAGGATTTTGAACAATGAGGACAGTATACTGGAGAAGATGCTTTTAGCAAGGTCACTGGGAAAAAATATAGAGGGACATACCCTTGGTGCATCTTACGACAGATTGAATGTCCTGGTTGCTGCCGGTATCACATCATGTCATGAATCCATAAGGGAGAAGGACCTGATAAACAGGGTAAGGCTCGGCCTGTATACCATGATAAGACATAGTTCCATAAGGAGTGATTTTGAAGAACTCTGCCCTGTTATAAAGGATATGCCTGTAGATACGGTTATCCTTGTTACAGATGGTATATTTGCCGGTGACCTTTTGGAAAAGGGCTATATGGATTTTGTCATAAAAGAGGCTATAGACTATGGGATAGAGCCAGCCCATGCCATTAGGATGGCAACCATCAATCCTGCAAGGTATTTCAGGCTCGACTATCATTTAGGCAGCATAACACCGGGCAGGATAGCGGACATACTGCTCCTGGAGGATATAAAAAAACCCACACCTGTTAAGGTTATAGAAAGAGGCAGGGTAGTTGCAGAAAATGGTGTTTTATTGAGAGGGCCATCGCATTTTCCTTTGATAAAAAATACATATAATCCTTATACATTTGACCATGTGGATGAAGACGAGTTTTCTGTGGGTTGGCACAATGAAGAGAAGATACCTGTTATAGATATTATAGACAGGACAGTTACAAAGAGGTTGGATATAGTGCCCGCAATAGAAGATGGTTGTATTGTTGCAGACAGTAAAAAGGATATAATGAAGATATGCTATACGAGGAGGGAGAAAAAGAAGTGGGGTAAGGGATTTGTAAGGGGTATAGGGGCATCTATAGGAGGTATTGCCACAACTGTTGCCCATGAGACCCATGGTCTACTCGTGATGGGTCTCGATGATACAGATATGGCCACTGCTGCCAATAGAGTATTGGAGATGGGTGGTGGTATTGTGCTCGTTGATAAAGGGGAGGTCATTGATTTGCTTTCCCTGCCCAACGGTGCTATTATGTCAGACCTGAGTATAGGGGAGTTGGCCCTAAAGTTGGTAGATGTGAACAATACCATAAGAAAAAGGGGCAGCAGCCTTGATGACCCTTTATGGACACTGGGCTTTCTGACCTTTACCTCAATAGTTGAATTGAGGATAACCGTATCAGGTGTCTACGATGTGAGAAAAGGAGAGATTGTATTTTGAAGAGAGGCTTCTTTTTTTATCTTATAACCCTTCTTATCCTGTCCATGGTATTCTTCTCTGTGGGATATGCCATATATATCCTAAATGACATACCCTCTGTTAAGGTCCTCAAAGACCTGAAAAATAAGCCTGTATCCACCATATACGGGAATAATAGTCAGGTCGCATATCTCGTAGTCCCTGACAACAGGATTTTTGTCCCCTTCAACAGGATACCAAAACACGTGAAGGATGCCTTTATAGCCGCCGAGGATGCAGATTTTTTCAAACATGGTGCAGTGGATTTCATAAGCATATCCAGGGCTTTTATAAAGAATATCATGTACGGAAGGTTTGTCCAGGGAGGCAGCACAATAACCCAGCAGGTGATAAAGACCCTTATCCTTGGCCCTGAAAAAAGCATTTCAAGAAAGATAAGGGAGGCGATACTGGCTTATAAACTCGAAAACTATTTGACAAAGAAAGAGATACTGAACCTTTATCTCAATAATGTTTATATGGGTCATGGGGTCTATGGTGTTGAGGCAGCAGCACAGGTCTATTTCGGCAAGCATATCCAGGATGTGACAAGGGCAGAGGGAGCACTGCTTGCAGGGCTTGTGCAGGCCCCGTCGAGATATACACCCAAAAGGCATCCGGCAAACGCCCGTATGAGATTTGAGTATGTTGTAGGTCAGATGTATGAGAAGGGTTTTATAGACAATAAAAAAAGAGACGAGATACTTAAGGAACAGATAGCCATTAGAGAGGACAACGGTGTCTTCACAGACAGCTATTTCAAGGACTACATATATCAATATGTGGAAGAGAAACACGGCAAGGGTATATTTTCGAGAAAAGGCCTCAAGATATATGCTACTGTTGACCCCACATTACAGAGACTGGCAGAGGATTCCATAAAAAGAGGACTTAACCTGTATGAACAGAGAAAGGGTGAATTCACAGTCCTTTTTCACCTTGAAAAAAGGAAATGGGATAACTTTATAAAGGAATACCAGAATAACCTCAAATTTTTACGCCTCACAAAGGACAAGGCTTATAACCTGCTCATATCAGAGAGGATTAAAGATGGCTACAGTGTATATATAGGGAAAGACAAAGGGGTTCTTTCCATGGACACATTTCCGTTTAAACCCGGGGATGTGGTCAAGGGTATATATACAGGGGCAAATAAAAAAGGTATCCATCAGTTTCAGCCTGTAAGGACCCTTAAGGTAGAGGGTGCCTTGATATGTATGGAGGTCCATACAGGACATGTCCTTGCCATGGTCGGTGGTAGGGATTTTGAAAAAAGCCCGTATAACAGGGCTGTGGCTGCAAAGCTCCAGTCTGGCAGTGCATTCAAGCCCTTTATTTACCTCACTGCGCTGAAGAAAGGTTATGACATGGACACATTGATACCGGATGAACCAAGGTCTTATTCTGCAGGTGTTGGTAAATCATGGACACCTAAAAATTATGACGGCAGGTATGACGGCCAGATTACCATAAAGGATGCAGTAGCATACTCAAAAAATGCAGCAACAGTTCAGCTCCTCGAGACAATCGGCATAGGTCCTGTCAAAGAGACTATAAGGGATTTGGGTATAGATGCCGACCTTCCAGACAACCTTTCTATAGCCCTTGGGACATCAAATTTATCCCTTCTTGACCTGGTAAGAGGTTTTTCTGCATTTGCCAACGGTGGTTACAGGATAAAACCTATATTTGTTAAAAAAATAGAGGACTTGGAGGGCAACATCCTTGAGGAGAACAATATAGAGAAACAGAGGGTCATAGATGAGTCCATAGCATACAAGATGAATATGCTCCTTAAGGGTCCAGTAGAATATGGGACAGCCAAGGGTGCATCAAGGATAGGCTATCCCATAGCAGGGAAGACTGGTACAACGAGTAACTATTACGATGCCCTCTTTGTGGGTTATTCCCCTCATATTGCTGCAGGTGTATGGGTGGGGTTCGATGCAAGGACATCCCTTGGCAAGGGTGAAAGTGGTGCAAGGCTGTGTCTCCCCATATGGATGACCTTTATGGGTTCTGCATTAAGGCGATACCCTCCGGATGATTTTGGTATAACCCAGGATATACAGCCACAAGGTTTTTAACCCAGGTTGGAGAGGCCTCAAAACCCATGGAGTCAGAAAGTCAGACCTTTGGGTTTCTTGTCTTTATGCTGTGGCTGGGACAGGGGAGGTCGGGTCAAGGAGTTTTCTGGTAAATATAAGGTAACCTGTGTGGGCCACCATCCTGTCAAAGGGCCTTATCCTCTCGCTTACTGTCTTGTATCTTCTTAACAGTATCTCTACGACCTCTGTGTCACCAAAACCACCATGGGTATCAAAGGCCCTTAGTATCTCTGATATCTGGTTTGTAGTGGGGACTATCATGCCAATTAAACCGCTCTCTTTAGCAAAGCCCCATATGTTATCCGTATAGAGCCAGGGTTCCCTCACATCCACAAATACAGCATCAAAACCAGAACCGCTGTATTCTGAGACATGGCAGTTTATGACCTCTATATTTTTGTTTAGGCAGAATCTTTCTATGTTCTTCTTTGCGTTTCTGAAGTGCCTCTCCTCTTTTTCTATGGTAACAATCCTACCTTCAGGTCCTATAAAACTGGAAAGCATAATAGTCAGGGCACCACTGCCAGTGCCCACCTCCAGCAGATATGAGCCGTATTTTATGTCCATTTTCATACAGATAAAGGCAGCATCCTTGGGGTATATAATCTGGGTATCCCTTTTTACCCCGAACATAATGATGTCCTCTAATGTAGGTCTGTATACTTCATATCCTGAGTATCTTTTTCCAAAGGGATTGCCTACGAGTTCTGAAAATGATAGGGTCCCTCCTTTACCGTTAAATGCCTTGCCTTCCTCAACTCTTTTAAGGTATTTTTTGTCTCTGTGGCATATAAGGACAAGGTCGTTGTTTTCTATCCTATTTTTTGTCATGTCGATTTCTTGTCTTATTTTAGCCACCCGCAGGACGGGTATAGATTACCCTGTATCTGTCTCTGTCTGCCTGATAGCATACTGTGCAGCCTTTTTCAACGCAATCCTCGTCCTTGACCTCATCTTCTGATGGTAGGGGCTCCAGTAGCACCTCAAACCCTATCTCTCTATATAACTCCACCATCTCAGAGAGTCGGGGCTCGCATGCAATAAACCTCTTTTCCCAGCCCTCTTTTATCAACTCTTCTTCCCTTGCCATCTATCTTGACTTTAACCCCCTTTTTTTCTCCAGGAAATAACCTATTGTTTTCTCAAGGCCTTCTTTCAGATGTACCCTGGGCTCCCATTTCAGATATTTTTTTGCCTTTGATATATCAGGACACCTTCTCTTTGGGTCATCCTCAGGGAGTTTTTCAAATACAATCTCAGACCTTGACCCTGTCATATCAATGATATTCTTGGCTATCTCGAGGATGGATACCTCGTGGGGGTTACCGAGATTTATAGGGCCTGGAAATCCTGAGAGATAAGGTTTTGTATAGTCTCTACCCCTTTTCTGCGACCCTGTCTCGTAATCCATCATCCTTATCATGCCCTCAATCATATCATCTATATAGCAGAAGGACCTCGTCTGCATCCCATCGCCGTATATGGTAATTGGCTGGTTATCTATTGCCTGGACTATGAAGTTGCTCACTACCCTGCCGTCATCAGGCCTCATCCTTGGACCGTAGGTATTAAATATCCGGATTACCTTTATATCCACACTGTTCTGTCTCATATAGTCAAAGAAAAGGGTCTCTGCTACCCTTTTCCCCTCATCATAGCAACTCCTCTTTCCAATAGGGTTTACATTACCCCAGTATTCCTCTCTCTGGGGGTGGATCTCAGGGTCACCGTAGATCTCGCTTGTAGATGCCTGCATAATCCTTGCCTTTACCCTCTTTGCAAGTCCGAGCATATTCAGTGCCCCTAATACATTGACCTTTATGGTCTTGACAGGATTATACTGGTAATGGATGGGGCTTGCAGGGCAGGCAAGATTAAAAATCCAGTCTACCTCAAGGAGTATAGGGCTTGTCACATCGTGTCTTATGAACTCAAAATTGGGGTGTTTCATTATCCTGCCCATGTTGGCCTTTGTCCCTGTAAAAAAATTGTCAAGGGCAATGACCTCATGACCATCATTTATCAGCCTCTCACATAGGTGGGAGCCTATAAAGCCTGCACCGCCTGTTACGAGGATCCTCTTTGGTTCATTATAGGTATGGTATCTATACATTTTTTCTGCCTATGCATGTGTATCTGAAACCCAGTTCAGCCATCTTTTTCGGGTTATATTGATTTCTACCATCAAAGATAACCGGGGACCTCATAAGCGTCTTCATCTTTTCAAAGTCCGGCTCCCTGAAAGATAGCCATTCTGTAATAAGGACGAGACAGTCTGCGTCTTTTAAGACCTCATACTGGTTTGCACCAAAGTTTATATTCTTATTGCCTTTAAATATCCCACGGGCAACCTCCATGGCCTTGGGGTCGAAGAGGTTGCAGATGCCACCGCCTCTGGCAAGGGTATCTACTATGTATATAGCCGGGGCCTCCCGCATGTCATCTGTGTTGGGTTTAAAGGCAAGCCCCCAGATGGCAAATCTCTTACCCTTGATGTTATTGTTATAAAAATTGAGTATCTTCTCGGTAAAGACAACCCTCTGCTCCTCATTTACCTTCATTACATCTTCCAGTATGGTTGGTGTGTATCCGTAGTTCTGGGATGTCTTTATCAATGCCCTTACATCCTTGGGGAAGCATGAACCGCCAAAACCTACGCCAGGAAAAAGGAATTTAGGCCCTATCCTTGAGTCACTCCCAATACCCCTCATAACCATCATAACATCTGCCCCTACCTTTTCGCATATATTTGCAATCTGGTTCATAAAGGATATCCTTGTGGCAAGCATGGCATTGGCTGTATATTTTGTCATCTCACTGGACCTTATGTCCATTACGAGAAAGGGTGCACCTGTCCTTACATATGGGTTATAGAGCTCCCTTAGTATCTCCTCTACCCTGCCGTGCTCAACACCTATTACAACCCTCTCTGGCTTCATGCAGTCGTCAACAGCCATACCCTCTTTTAGGAACTCCGGGTTTGATGCAATATCAAAGGGGACATCTACCTTTCTTTCCTCGAGTTCCTTTGCTATGGTCTCTTTTACCATCTCGCATGTGCCCACAGGTACCGTTGATTTCACCACTACTATCCTGTATTTCTCTATGTATCTACCTATATTTTGTGCAACGCTGTGGACATATTTTAAATCTGCTGAGCCGTCTTCATCCTGTGGTGTATTGACACATATAAATATAATAAGCCCATGATCAACAGCCTCTTTTATGTCTGTAGAGAACCTCAGCCTGCCTTCTTTAAGGTTATTTTTTACGAGCTCCTCCAGCTGGGGCTCATATATGGGTATTATCCCTTTCTTTAATTTTTTTATCTTTTCTTTATCAATATCCATACAGACCACATCATTGCCTGTCTCTGCAAAGCATGCGCCTGTAACAAGACCTACGTAACCGACACCTATAACTGATATGTGCATATACCCTCCTCTTTTTCATTTTTTAACTTGCACAAGCCCTTAAAGTCAATAAAAATGAGGCTTGAAATTGTTTGGTTTTTTGTGTTAGACTAAAAAATCAAAGTGGGTAGCACCCGCTTTTTTAGTTTAAGGACAAATTATGATAGATGAGGCCAAAGAGGCAGTAATAGAAAAGGTAAAAGAATGCCTGATGCCATTGATGGATGAATACGGCCTGGAGCTTGTTGACGTAGAGTTTAAATCCTCTGGCAGGAGATGGCTTCTCAGGGTCTTCATAGATAAAAGGGGTGGTGTTGTTTTATCTGATTGCGAGAATATAAGCAGGGAGCTCAGTTCAATCCTCGATGTAGAGGATTTTATAAAACACCCCTATGTCTTAGAGGTTTCATCACCAGGACTCACAAGACCCCTTAAGACAAGACAGGATTTTGTGAGGTCCATAGGCAGGATGTGCAGGATTGTGACATCTGAGAAGATAGGCAATAAAAATGAATTCAAAGGTGAGATTATTGGCGTGGGAGAAGATGGAGTTGAGATTAAAGGAAAAATAGATGTATTTACCATACCAATATATGCTATAAAAAAGGCAAATTTAGAATTAGACCTATAATGAGGTAGATATGGCGTATTTAAATCTAAACTATGTGATAGAACAGGTGGGTAAGGAAAAGGGGATACCCAAGAGTACCCTCACATCTGCCCTTGAGGAGGCTGTTCTTGCTGCATCAAAGAAAAAATTCGGCGCAAACCTTGAATTAGAGGCAAAATATAATGAAGAACTTGAAGAGATAGAGGTCTTTCAATTTAAAACGGTTGTGGAAGAGGTTACAGACCCTGAGAGGGAGATAAGCCTTGAGGAGGCAAGGCAGCAGGACCCCGAGTGCCTACCCGGTGATAAGATAGGTCTAAAGATGGATACAAAAAAGCTGGGCAGGATCGCTGCACAGACTGCAAAACAGGTAATTATGGAGAAGGTGAGGAATGCGGAGAGCGATGTCATATATGACGAATATAAGAATAAAAAGGGGGAGGTTGTCACCGGTGTCATCCAGAGGGTAGAGAAGGGGTTTTACATAGTAAACCTGGGAAAGACAGAGGCAATCCTGCCTTTTAAAGAGACAATCCCAAACGAGGTCTTCAGGCAGAGGGAAAGGATAAAGGCCTATATCGTAGATGTAGAAAAGAGTCAGAAAAAGGGTTGCGCAATAACCTTATCGAGGACCCACCCGGGTTTTCTCATCAAACTCTTTGAGCTTGAGGTTCCAGAGATACAGGAGGGTCTTATAAAGATACTAAATGCTGTTAGAGAACCAGGGGAGAGGGCAAAGATATCTGTACACAACGAAGACCTTGATGTCGACCCTATTGGAGCCTGTGTTGGTGTTAAAGGCTCAAGGGTTCAGGCTGTTGTCCAGGAATTACGAGGTGAAAAGATCGATATTATCCCGTACAGTAAAGACCCTACAAAATTTGTATGCAATGCACTGGCCCCTGCAAGGGTCTCTAAGGTCTACATCAATGAAGATGCCCGGTCAATGGAGATTATTGTAAATGATGACCAGCTGTCCCTTGCCATAGGAAAAAAAGGACAGAATGTAAGGCTTGCATCTAAATTAACAGGCTGGAGGATAGACATAAGCAGTGAATCAGAGGTAGAAAAGTCATCGAAGAAGGTTATTGATGAGCTTGTGAATACCCTAAAGATAAGCGATATAATTGCAAGGATACTCCATGACGAATATCTAAGGGATATCAAAGATATTGCAAAACTTACAGTGGAGGAATTGAACAAGATAACAAGTATATCCTTAGAAGACTGTAAACACATAATAGATAACGCAAAAGCTGCTGTAAAAGATAATGTCGAGCCAGGAAAGGAAACATCATCAGACACAAAATCAGATAAAAACAATGGATTGGATAATTTAGAATTTAAGCCAAGAGGCTAAGCTACAGGAGGAGATTTCTATATAAATCATGGCAAAGATAAAGTTAACAGCCATTAAGAGTAAAATAACCGATGAGGAGCTCTTAAGCCGGATCAAGGCAAAAAATATCAGCGCAAAGGTTAAGGAAAAGGAGAAGGAAGAGGAGCATCCACAGGAAAAGATTGAAAAGTCTACGTCTGCCGGTGAGGTAGTAATAGAGAAGAGGATCTCCACAGGTATAATAAGACGTAGGATCCAGCCACCTCCTGAGAAGGAAAAATTAGAGATAAAAGAAGAAAAGAAAGAGATTAAGGATAAGATTGAGGTTAGGCCTGAGATAAGGCATGAGGAAAAAAGGACGATAATTATTGAGCCTGCAAAGGGTGATAGAGGCATAGAGAAGAAAACCATCCAGGCCATCAAGAAAGAGGATGAAAAACAACCTCCTAAAATTGAAGAACATGTTATAGAAAAGCCTGTAATCAAAGAACCTGTCGTATCTGAACCGAGATTAGAGGAGATTGTTAAAGAAAAAGAGATAGAGACCATAGAGGAAGGACAGAGAGAACAGGCGTTAACAGAGGTAGAGGAGAAAAAAGAGAAGGAAAAGGTTTTAGAGCTTATTATAGACCAGCCTAAAGGCGATGTGGAGGCAATAGGTAAAGAAAAGAGCGAGGAGATTACCAAGGTCCTTGAAGAGCATTACAAGCAGGACCTTGAAAAAGGTATTGCCTTAGGGGATGAAGAGGAAGGGAAGAAGAAAAAGAAGACAGATAAACTCCTTAAAAAGATTGAAGAACAGGAGCAGGAGGAGATAAGGCTAAAGAAGAAGGGCATTGTCAAGAGAAAGGTGGTTATAAAGGAAGAAGAGCTCTATACATTCAAGAGACAGAAGCCCAAGGTAGGTCAATTCAAGAAGGATAAAAAAGAAAAGAGGGAAGAGAAGAGTCATACAGAGGAAAAAGTGCAGGAGATAAAGCCTGCCAAGAAGGTGATAAAGCTCAGAGACGAGATACAGGTCGGTGAGCTGGCAAAGAGGATGGGTGTCAAGGCCCAGGATGTAATAGCAAAGCTTTTATCCCTTGGTGTTGTATCTACAATAAATCAGAACATTGATTTTGACACATCCTATCTCATAGCCACAGAATTCGGTTTTGAGGTGGAGAAGATTACATCTATAGAAGAGGACTTCCTTGCCATGGAAGAGGGTCAGGAGGATAGCCCTGAAAAACTTAAACCAAGACCCCCTGTGGTGACAATAATGGGGCATGTAGACCACGGAAAGACCCTTTTGCTGGATACTATAAGGCATACCAATGTTGCAGAGCGTGAGGCAGGGGGTATTACCCAGCATATAGGTGCATATGTGGTAAATGTGGATGGCAAGGATATTGTTTTCGTAGACACCCCGGGGCATGAGGCGTTTACTGCCATGAGGGCAAGGGGTGCAAAGGTAACAGATATTGTAGTCCTTGTCGTAGCTGCTGATGATGGTGTTATGCCCCAGACAATAGAGGCAATAGACCATGCAAGGGCAGCAAATGTCCCGATTATTGTGGCCATAAATAAGATAGACAAGGAAAACGCAAATGTTGACAGGGTCATAAAAGAACTCTCCAATCATAATTTGATCCCTGAGGAATGGGGTGGCTCTACCTTATTTGCAAAGATATCGGCAAAGAAAAAGATAGGCATAAAAGAACTCCTGGAGCTTATCATACTACAGGCGGAGATGCTTGAACTAAAGGCTAACCCGGATAAGCACGCAAGGGGTATCATAATAGAGTCAGAGCTGGACAGGGGACATGGCCCGGTAGGGACTGTTATAATCCAGGAAGGTACCTTAAAGATTCAAGACCCTTTTATAGCAGGCCATATGTTTGGAAGGGTCAGGGCAATGATAGACGACAAGGGTAAGAGGATAACAAGTGCCCCGCCATCCACCCCGGTTCTTGTGGTGGGTTTTCAGGATGTGCCCCAGGCTGGTGACAGGTTTATAGTCACAACAGAGGAGAGATATGCCAAGGAGCTTTCAAAATACAGACAGGAAAAACTAAGAGAGAGGGATATCGCCAGGAGCTCGAGGACTACCCTTGAAGATCTGTATTCTAAGATGGGTGAATCAGAGAGGATTGTCCTCAATGTAATCCTCAAGGGTGATGTGAGAGGCACAATAGATGCTATTGTTGAGGCCTTGAAAAAGATGTCCAATGAAAAGGTGGAGATACAGGTAGTCCATAGTGGTGTTGGTGCCATAACAGAGACGGATGTAAACCTGGCCATGGCATCAGGGGCGATTATCATAGGTTTCAATGTTAAACCCATAAGTAAGGCCCAATCCCTTGCAGAACATGAAAAAATAGAGATCAGGACATACTCGATCATATACGATATGATAGATGATATCAAGAAGGCTATGGAGGGTATGCTGGCTCCAAAGATTGTGGAGACAGATATAGGGAAGGCAGAGGTGAGAAAGGTATTCACCATATCAAAGACAGGCAATATCGCTGGCTGCTATGTATTAGAGGGTAAGGTAACAAGGAATTCCTTTGCAAGGGTTAAGAGAAACGGGGACAGTGTATTTACCGGTAAGATAGAATCCCTCAAGAGGTTTAAGGATGATGTGAAAGAGGTGCAGTCAGGTTATGAGTGCGGTATAGTCCTGGAGAATTTCAATGAGATACAGGAAGGGGATATCCTGGAGTTTTTCGTCCAGGAAAAAGAGAGGCAGACCCTTGATGGGTAGATATGATAGTTGGTATTTCAACCATTGAGATCTTTTTGCCGGATAGCCAATCATTGAAAGATAAGAGACAGGCAGTGAAGAAGATTATAGAAAAGACAAGGGCGAGATTCAATATATCCATAGTAGAGTTCAGCCAGAACAACCTATGGCAGAGGGCAAGGATAGGATTTTCTGTGGTGGGTGTGAAAAAAGACCATATAGATATGGCCATTGAAAATGTATATAACTACATCGAATCCCTGTATATCGGCAAGATTATAGATACAAACTCTGAGATTATTGTGCTGGGAAATGAGATATAGAAGGCTTAGGGTTCAGGATCAGTTAAGGGAAGAGGTATCCCAGATACTATTTAAGGATATCAGAGACCCGGGTCTTGGTTTTGTAACGGTTATTGAGGTGAGGCTTACTGAAGATCTTAAGATTGCAAAGGTCTATTGCTCCATATATGGTGACGATGCGGAAAAGGCAAAGACAATGGCGGCCTTAAACAGGTCAAAGGGATATATAAAGTTTCTATTAGGACAGAGGGTGAAGTTGAAATATACCCCGGATATATTTTTTGTTTTAGACGACACATCTGAAAAGGCAGCAAGGATCGAGGAGATATTAAGAAGGGAAAGGGATGCTAAGGCAGATTAAAGACAGGATTGAGAAGGGGAACAGGTTTCTTATAACTACCCATATTGACCTGGATGGCGATGCTGTTGGGTCATGCTTTTCACTATACTGGGCCCTTGTCTCATACAAAAAAGAGGCCTTTGTCTATCTAAAAGATAGGATACCCTATAAATACAGATTTCTGCCAGGCCCAAAAGATCCCCGATATCTCATAAATACCCTGCCAGGGGAAAGATTTGATACTGTCTTTGTCCTTGATTGTGGTGACTTCCACAGGGTAGGGCAGGGCTATGAGAATCTAAAGAATAATGGTTTTATAGTAAGCATAGACCATCACAGCACGAACAGCGGTTTTGGAGACATAAATCTTGTAGACGAAGATGCATCATCTACAGCGGAGATTGTCTATGACCTGTTCAGATACCTCGGGATAGACATATCCTATGAGATGGCCATAAATATCTATACAGCCATTTTAACGGATACAGGCTCATTTAGATACGAGAACACAACATCCAAGGCCTTTACCATATGCGGACACCTTACAAGGATAGGCGTGAGACCTTCGTTCATTGCAACAATGGTCTATGAGAGTCATCCAAAAGAGAGGTTTATCCTCCTGGGCAAGGTATTAAATACCCTGGAGACACATAAGGATGGGAAGATAGCAATGGCACATATAACAAGGGATATGTGCAATGATTCAGATGCCTTAGAGGAGTTTACAGACGGCTTTGTGGAATACATCAAGGAGATCGACGGGATAGACATAGCAATACTCATAAGGCAGACAGAGGACAAAAGATACAAACTGAGCATGAGGTCCAAGGGTGATGTGGATGTGGCAAGCATATGCAGGATCTTTGGTGGTGGTGGACACAAAAAGGCTGCCGGTTGTCATATAAACGGGGATATAGGCACAGTAAAAAACATGGTGTTGGAGGCGATTAAGGGATAGATGAACGGTTTTCTTATAGTGGATAAAAGCCCCGGTATATCTTCATACGATGTGATAAGGAGATTAAAGAAGGTGTCGAGGTTTAAAAAGATAGGCTATATAGGCACCCTTGATAAGAATGCCACAGGTGTCCTCCCGGTAGCCATCAATGAAGGTGTAAAACTGATACCTCTCCTAGAGGACTATGAAAAGGTATACGATGCAAGGTTTCTCCTTGGTGTCCAGACAGATACCTATGACATTGAAGGCCAGGTGCTTTCAAAAAAAGATGTGGCTGAATATGAGATAGGTGAGATAGAGAGGCACTTAAAGACCTTTATAGGTGATATAGTCCAGAAGGTCCCTGTGTTTTCCTCAAAAAAAGTGCAGAGAAAGCCCCTTTACAAACTGGCAAGAAAGGGGATAAAGGTGGAGGCACCTGAGAAGAATGTCCGGATATATAATATTATACTGAAGGGTTATACACATCCCTATGTAGATGTGGAGGTAACATGTTCAAAGGGGACATATATAAGGTCTCTGGCCAATGATCTGGGTAATCTTCTTGGATGCGGTGCAACCCTTTTTTCTCTAAAGAGGACCAAACATGGAGAATTTACATACGAGATGAGCGTAAATATAGATGAGATTAAAACTGAATCCGATCTTGCAGGCAAACTCATACCCATGGAGGATATACTGCCCAATATGAACAGGATTACCATTGATACGCAGTTCGAGAGATTTTTAAGACAGGGGATGCCAGTCCCTATTATGGGAAACACGGGTATCAAAAAGAGCGACGAGTTTGTAAAGCTGTTTAATAGAAAAGGCGAGTTTATAGCCATAGGTTTTACTGATATGAAGACAAATACAATAAAAGTAAAAAGACTTATAAACAATTAAGGAGGGAGAGATGGCACTTACTTCAGCCCAAAAAAGGAAGATAATAGAGGAATTCAGGACCCATGAGAAAGACACAGGTTCCCCTGAGGTTCAGATTGCTATCCTTACAGAGCGTATAAGGTCATTGACAGAGCATTTCAAAAAGTTTTCCAAGGACCACAACTCAAGGAGAGGCCTCCTTGTCCTCGTAGGAACCAGAAGGAGACTCCTGGGTTATCTGAAAGAGAAAAACATTGAACGATACAAGAAGGTTATAGAGAAGCTTGGATTAAGAAAATAAAAGTATGACTGGAGTTAAAAATGGAAGAGATTATTAAGATAGATTACGCTGGTAGGGAATTGACTATCAGCACAGGATCTATCGCAAAACAGGCAAACGGCAGTGTTGTTGTTAGGTATGCAGATACAGTTGTCCTTGTAACTGCTGTTATGGATAAAAAGCAATCGGACAGGGACTTCTTGCCCCTGATAGTCAACTATCAGGAGATGTCCTATGCAGCCGGAAAATTCCCCGGTGGTTTTTTTAAGAGGGAGGGCAAGCCATCTGACAGAGAGGTGCTCATGTCCCGTCTCATAGACCGACCCTTGAGACCCCTGTTTCCAAAGGGTTTCAACAATGAGGTCCAGATAATAGCAACTGTTTTATCTGCAGACCAGGAAAACGACCCTGCCATAATGGGTATACTTGGTGCATCCTGTGCACTTACCATATCCGAGATACCCTTTGACGGACCACTGGCAGGGGTTAAGATAGGGAGAAAAAACGGTCAGTTTATAATAAACCCCTCTATTGCAGATTTAGAGGAAAGCGACCTTGATATTGTAATGACAGGGACAAAAGATGCCATAATAATGGTTGAAGGGTCTGCAAAATTTATAACAGGGGATGACCTTATAGAGGCCATACATTTTGGTCACCAGAATATCATGCCTTTGATTGATTGCCAGAATAGATTAAGGGAGATTATAGGAAAAGAGAAATGGGTATTTGAGAAGACAGATGAACAGGCAGAGATAAAGGCCCAGATAGAACAGAAGATACAGAATGATATATCAGAGGCATTGACCCTTACATCCAAGGCTATGAGGGCAGATAGACTCAATAGTATCTATAATGCCATAACAAAAGAATATCCTGATGTAGATGAGGTATTAATAAAGGGGTGTTTTGAAGATACAACAAGACAGATAATGAGACAGCAGCTCATCTCAAAGGGTATAAGGATAGATGGTAGAAAGAGTAACGAGATAAGGAATATAACTTGTGAGGTGGGGATACTCCCCAGGACACACGGTTCTGCATTATTTACAAGGGGTGAGACCCAGGCCCTTGCAGTAACAACTATAGGCACATCAGAGGATGAACAGAAGGTAGAATCCCTCCATGAAGGAGAGACCTTCAAGACCTTTATGCTTCACTACAATTTTCCACCTTTTTCTGTGGGCGAGATAGCCATGTTAAGGGGGCCTTCAAGGAGGGAGATAGGCCATGGCAACCTTGCAGAGAGGGCAATATCACCGGTTTTGCCCACAAAAGATGAATTCCCTTATACCATAAGGATTGTTTCAGAGATCCTTGAGTCCAACGGTTCATCTTCCATGGCCACTGTATGCAGCGGGTGCCTCTCACTTATGGATGCCGGGGTCCCCATAAAAGATACTGTGGCAGGGATTGCCATGGGTCTTGTGAAAGAAGGGGAACAAGAGATTATCCTTTCAGATATAATAGGCGATGAAGACCATATGGGTGATATGGACTTCAAGATTGCAGGGACAAAAACAGGGATCACCGCGGTCCAGATGGATATAAAGGTGAAGGGTATAACAAAGGAGATAATGTCAAAGGCAGTTGCCCAGGCACAAAGCGGCATTACCCACATACTTGATATAATGCATAAGACTATAAGCAAACCAAGGGATTCCCTGTCACCGTATGCACCGAGGATATTTACCATCCGTATAAACCCTGACAGGATAAGGGATGTAATAGGTCCTGGAGGCAAGGTTATAAAGGGTATAATCGAACAGACAGGTGTCAAGATAGATATAGAGGACTCAGGTGTAGTAAACATTGCATCCAATGACGAATCCTCTGCCAATGAGGCAATCAAGATAATAAAACAGCTCACAAAAGAGGTAGAGGTAGGTGATGTATATCTCGGAAAGGTCAAAAAGATACTGGATTCCGGTGTTATTGTAGATATTATGCCCAATGTGGACGGTTTTGTTCATGTAAGCCAGCTTGCCGAGGGCTATGTTAAAAAGGCATCTGATGTGGTAAAGGAGAGGGAAGAGATCCTCGTAAAGGTCATAGAGGTGGAACCCAGCGGCAGGATAAGGCTGTCAAGAAAGGCACTTCTTAATGAAAAACAGGATAAAAAGAAATAGATAGAGGTATGTACAGGAAGACCTTACTCGATAATGGGATTACCGTTGTTACAGAATCAATACCCTATTTTTCATCCATATCCATAGGCCTCTGGTGGAGGACAGGGAGCAGGTATGAAAACGAGTCAAACAACGGGATATCCCACTTTATTGAGCATATGCTCTTCAAGGGCACACATAGACGAACAGCCTACGATATAGCCAGGGAGATCGACGCAAGGGGGGGTATAATCAATGCCTTTACAGGCAAGGAGTATTCATGCCTTTATGTAAAGGTCCTGAGAAAAGATATGGATATGGCCATAGATATACTGTCTGATATGTATCAGGACCCATTATTTATGGATGAGGATATAGAGAGGGAGAGGTATGTTATTGCCCAGGAGATAAAGATGGTGGAGGATAGCCCTGAAGAATACATATACGATATATTCAATGCATACTATTTTAAAGGCCACCCCCTTGGCATGACCATACTTGGAAAACAGGAGAATATAGAGAGGTTTGAAAGGCAGATGCTCTTAGAGCACTACAGAAGCAACTATACTACAAAGAGGTTGATAATAACAGCAACAGGCAGGGTAGACCACAATACCTTTGTTGAAAAGATAAAAAAGTCTTTTGAGGGCTGCCCATTAATGGATGGGGAGAACGGTGAAATAACCGTCCCGACCCCTAAAAAGGCAATAAATTTTTTTGAAAGGGACCTGGAAAACACATATCTATGTATAGGCACAAAGGGTGTGAGCCAGGTGGATGAGAGGCGTTATCCCCTTTATATCTTAAATGCCATAATGGGCGGTAGCACGAGCTCCCATCTCTTTCAGGAGGTCAGAGAGAAAAGGGGTCTTGTATATAACATATATTCATATGTGAACTGCTATATGGACTCGGGCACATTCGGTATATCTACATCCACATCTGAAGAGTCTGTCCTTGAGGTTATAGGACTCTTGAAGGATGAAATCCTGAGGATAAAAAGAGAGGGTATAACGGATAACGAACTACAGTTTTCCAAGGACCACATAAAAGGCAATCTCTTCATGTCCCTTGAGAGTTCAGAGGCAAGGATGGGCAGGCTTGCAAAGAACGAGATATATTTTGGAGACTATATCCCTTTAAAGGACACATTAAGGGAGATAGACAGGATAGAGAGGAAGGATGTAAACGAGCTCGCCGAGATGATTCTGGATGATATGGAGAACATATCCCTTACTGTCCTTGGAAAGGCAGACGTTAAGGCAGTCGAGGGCCTATGGAAGAGTTAAGTATAGAGATTACAAAGAAGGAAGGGGCAAATCTTCCTCTATACGGGACAGAGTTTTCTTCTGGGATGGACCTTTTTGCCTTTATAGACGAGCCCGTAACAATAAGACCCATGGAGAGGGCATTAATACCCACGGGGATATACATGGGTATACCAGAGGGTTATGAGGCAGAGATAAGACCCAGAAGCGGCCTTGCCTACAGTTTTGGCATTACTGTGTTAAATACACCGGGGACAATAGATAGTGATTATAGGGGCGAGATCAAGGTTTTACTCATAAATCTTGGGGACAAGCCTTTTGTCATAAATAACGGTGACAGGATTGCCCAGATTATCTTTAAAAGTGTTGTTAGGGCTAACCTTCGTGTTGTTGCCAGTCTGCCTGAGACATCGAGGGGTAAGGGCGGATTTGGTTCAACAGGTATTAGGGGTTGAATGGACCTTTACCACGGCCTTGATATCTTCATCAGCTATATGACTGCTGAGAGGGGTGCATCTCCCCATACCATAGATGCATACAACAGAGATATAATGGAGTTCCTGGGATTTCTCGAGTCAAATTCCATTACCATGCCCACAAGAGGAGATATAGATGCCTTTATTGGCTCTCTAAGGGAAAAAGGGAAAAAGACAAGGAGCATACTGAGGGTTATATCTGCTCTGAGGGGGTATTTTAATTTCCTCGTCCTTGAAGGTATCATCAAAGAAAATCCCCTTGAGGATATAGAGATGCCGAGATATAAGGTGCCTATACCGGAGGTCTTAAGCCAGGAGGAGATATTAGAGCTTATCAAGGTATCTGGAGAGGGGAAGTCATCCTTAAGAGACAGGACAATGCTTGAGCTTATGTATGCAACAGGTCTGAGGGTCTCTGAGCTTATCCAGCTCAAAAAAAGTGATGTGAATCTTGAGGGAGGTTTTTTAATAGCCTCGGGAAAGAGGTCCAAGGAGAGGATTGTGCCTATTGGCTCATATTCAAAGGATGCAATAAGACAATATCTTGAGAAAGAAAAGCCAAGAGGGGCATATCTTTTTCCCAACAAGAGGGGCAACATGCTTTCAAGGCAGGCTGTATGGAAGATCATAAGGAAATATGCAAAAAAGATTGAAAGGGCACATATCTCACCGCACACAATAAGGCATACCTTTGCCACCCATCTATTGGAGGGCGGGGCAGATCTTAGGTCTGTCCAGATATTGCTCGGTCATGAGGATATATCAACTACCCAGATTTATACCCATGTGGACAGTAAAAGGCTTAAGGAGATACACAAGAAATACCACCCCAGGGGCTGATAAATATATGAAGGTCATTACATCCCACAATAATGCAGACTTCGATTCCCTGTCTTCCATGGTAGCTGCAAAAAAACTATATCCCGATGCCCTCCTTGTATTCCCCGGTTCACAGGAGAAGACGCTGAGGAATTTTCTGATACACTCAACACTGTATGTATTCGACATAGAAAAGACAAAGAATATTGACTGCAGGTCCATAGATACCCTGATAATAGTTGATACAAGGCAGAAATCAAGGATAGGGGATTTTGCAAAGATACTGGATAAGAAGGACTTGAAGATACATATCTATGACCATCACCCCGATACATCAGATGACATAAAGGGTGATGTAGAGTTTATAAAAAAGACAGGGGCCACCGCTACCATACTCATATCCATGATAAAAGATAAGGGGATCAGCATTACACCTGAAGAGGCAACTGTTATGATGCTGGGGATATATGAGGAGACAGGTAGTTTCCTATTTCCATCTACAACTACCGATGATTTTAATGCTGCATCCTTTTTACTCTCCCAGGGTGCAAATGTAAATCTCGTAGCAGACCTGCTGGTAAAAGAACTTACCCCTGAACAGGTATTTCTTTTAAACGAGCTTATAGATAATGCCTCCGTACTCAATGTCAACGGCATAGATATAGTAATAACAGAGGCCAGCATAGAGAGGTATGTAGGAGACCTTGCAGTAGTTGTCCATAAATATAGGGATATGGAAAACCTGAATGCAATCTTTGCCTTATTCAGGCTTGAGGACAGGGTCTATATAATAGGTAGGAGCAGGATACCTGAGGTTGATGTGGGTCATATATTATCTCTTATGGGTGGCGGAGGCCATAAAGAGGCAGCGTCTTCCACTATAAAAGACATGACCATGCACGAGGCAAAAGACAGACTCATAGAGCACTTAAGATATAATGTAAAGCCCCTTTATACAGCCAAGGATATAATGTTTTTTCCTGTAAAGTCTGTGGATGCCGATGCACCCATAAGTGAGGCAAAGAGTATAATGGTGAAATACAATATAAATGCCCTCCCTGTATTAATGAACGAGAAGGTGGTGGGGGTAATAACAAGACAGATAGTAGAAAAGGCTGTTTTTCACAGGCTCGACAATATCCCTGTCAAGGAGTATATGTCCACAGAGTCGGCATTTGCAAGGCCTGATGACTCTGTGGAGAAGGTTAAGGATATGCTCATAGGGAGCAATCAGAGGTTTGTCCCTGTTACAGAGAACGGTAGGCTCGTAGGTGCCATAACAAGGACAGACCTCCTGAGGGTCCTTGAGGATGAGGTGACAAAGACAGTTATGAACAAGCTCGAGGCCCATGAATTATATGCAAAGAAGAAGAATGTAAAAAACCTCATGAAGGAGAGGCTGGATAAGGATACGCTGTCAAAGTTGATAGACATGGGAAACCTTGCCGATGAGATGGGCTACCATGCTTATCTTGTAGGTGGTTTTGTAAGAGACCTGCTCCTCAGGATCTACAATAACGACATAGATATTGTGATAGAGGGAGATGGTCTCAAATTTGCCAGTGAGCTCTCCAAGAGATATAATGCAAAGGTCAGACAGCATCAGGAGTTTGAGACAGCAAAGGTTTTATACAGGGATGGCTTTAAGGTAGATATTGCAACGGCCAGGCTCGAATACTATAAATCCCCTGCAGCCCTGCCCACTGTTGAACACAGCTCCCTTAAACTTGATTTGCAGAGGAGGGATTTTACAATCAATACCCTTGCCATATCCCTTAACAAAAATACCTTTGGACACCTCATAGATTTCTTTGGGGCACAAAGGGACATAAAAGAAAGGGTTATAAGGGTACTCCATAGCCTTAGCTTTGTGGAAGACCCAACAAGGGTATTCAGGGCTATAAGGTTTGAACACAGATTCGACTTCCAGATAGGCAAACACACGCTAAATCTCATTAAGAATGCTGCAAAGATGGGTTTTTTTTCAAAGATCAAGGGCAAGAGGATCTGGGCAGAATTAGCGCTTATTCTCCTTGAGGATTCACCGGAAAAGATATTAAAAAGACTACAGGAACTGGACCTCTTGAGATTTGTCTATTCTGACCTTGTTTTTGATAAGGACAGGGAGAGGCTCTTTGGTCAGATGAACAATGTATTCAAGTGGTATGAACTTTTATATAAGGGAAGGACCTGTGACAAAGTCGGTTTTTATATACTGGGGTTGACAGACCAGTTAAAACAGGATAAGGTTGTAGACTTCTGCGAAAGACTTGAATTAAAAGAGACATTAAAGAGAAAGACCATAGAGAACGTAGAAAAGATAAGGGATACCCTTATAAAGTTTGCCATAGGTATGGCAAGCATGTCAAAGAGCATGATATACAGGACACTTGACCAGTTATCCGATGAGGCAAGGCTTTTTATTATGGCCAAGACAAAATCTGAGGAGATAAAGAAGATCATATCCAACTACATTACATACATAGATTCCTACAAACCTATACTCAATGGCAGAGACTTGAAGAATATGGGCCTTAAAGAAGGGCCTGTATATAAAGAGATACTGGAAAGACTGAGGGATGCCAAGATAGATAATAATCTCAGGACAAAGGAAGAGGAGATGGGTTTCGTAAAGAGCTACATTGAGCACCTCCCTGTAAATGGGGTAGAAAAGAGATAAGAGGCAGATGCAGGTATTAATAGGGGCAGATAGATTATGGAGTTTTTAGTCCCAACCCTTGAGGTGAGGATGGAGTGTTATGAAGGACCTCTTGCTGTCCTCATAAACCTCATAAAAAAGAACAGGGTCAGCATATGGGATATACCTCTTGCCATGATAACAGAGAGGTTCCTCCAGTATGTAGAGCTTGTAAGGGAGATGCATCTAAAGATTGCCGAGGATTTTATAGAGATAGCCTCCCTTCTTATCTATATCAAGTCGAAGATGCTCCTCCCCAGGGATCCTTCAGAAAACGATGAAGACCCAAGGGATGAACTTATAGAGAGGATTATAGAGTATGAAAAGGTAAAGAATATGGCAGATGCCATAGATAGCCTCCCCATATTAAACAGGGATACCTTTACAAGAGAGAAAAAGTCCATTCAGGGCAAAGAGGACTATGACCTCCTCACCCTATGTAATATATTCTTTGACCTGATAAGAAACAGACAGGAGAGGTATATTGTGGTGAGGGAGCTTAAACCGACCCTTGAGGAAAAACTAAACATGTTAAAGGATATCCTCGATTCAAAAGGTGTCTTTGAATGGGGAGTGGAAGAACAGATGGAACACTCGGAAAAGGTGGTAACCATCCTTGGGATGCTTGAGCTTACAAAGATAAATCTGGCAACCCTTTATCAGAGAAGGCCCTTCAGCAGGATTATCATGAAGAGAAAAAACGGGGGTATATAGCATGGCAAGGTCAAGTGTAAAGATAACGCTGATAGTAATAATGGTTTTAATAGTAGCCGCATTTTTTGTCTCCCTTATAGCAGGTCTTGCAGGCAGGTCTCTGGGCGAGAAGATAGGTGTCTTGGAGATAGAAGGGGTTATAACAGATACAAAGGATGCTATAGAGGATGTAGTAAAGTTTAAAGAAGATGACAGCATAAAGGGCGTTATAGTAAGGATTAACTCGCCCGGGGGGTCTACAGCCCCTACCCAGGAGATATTCAGGGAGTTGAAAAAATTAAGAGACAAGAAAAAGGTCTACGTATCCATGGGCTCTGTCTGCGCATCCGGGGGGTATTATATAGCATCTGCAGGGGAAAAGATATATGCCCTGCCATCAACGATTACAGGGAGTATAGGTGTGATTATGGAGAATGTGGTCATGGAGGACCTGCTGAAAAAGATAGGGATACAGGCAGACCCCATAAAGGCCGGTGCATACAAGGATATAGGTTCACCCTTCAGGAAGATGAAGGCAGATGAAAGGGCCTATCTCCAGGAGATAATAGATACTATCCACAACCAGTTCATGAAGGACATAGCAGATTCCCGTAAGATGAATATAGAGACAGTAAAAAAATATGCTGATGGCAGGGTTTTTACAGGTTCACAGGCAAAGGCATTTGGTATGGTGGATGCTATAGGGACATATCATGATGCTGTGGATGATATGAAAAAGGCCCTTAATATAAAAGGCAAACCTGTTCTGGTCCATGGCAAAAAACCTTTCTCACTCCTTCGTATGCTTGTTTCGTCTCTATACAGTGAGGTCTATACAAACTGGTTTTCAGCCCCCTTTAAGTTCATTATGACCCTTAAGTGAGGTATCTATCCGGTATCTTCTTGAGCTTTTTCTCCTGTTCTATTACATAGGCTACCTGTAGTATCCTTGCCTCATCAAGGGGCTGGCCTATAATCTGGAGGCCTATGGGCAGTGATGAACTGTCTAAACCACAAGGGACAGAGATAGCAGGCAGGCCTGCAAGATTGACAGGGATCGTGAATATATCAGAGAGATACATCTGTAGCGGGTCGTCGGCCTTCTCGCCAATCTTAAAGGCAGTGGTTGGTGACACAGGCGTTGCAATGACATCGCATGTCCTGAATACCTCTTCAAAGTCCCTTCTTATAAGGGTCCTAACCTGGCCTGCCTTTCTATAATAGGCATCATAGTAACCCGATGAGAGGACATATGTCCCCAGGATAATACGCCTTTTTACCTCTTTACCAAACCCGGCAAACCTCGTCCTTTTATACATCTCTATAATATCCTTGCCCTCAACCCTGAGTCCATATTTTACACCGTCATATCTGGCAAGGTTTGATGATGCCTCTGCTGTGCAGATTATATAGTATGTTGCTACAGCATACTCTGTATGGGGAAGGGAGATATCAACTATGGTTGCCCCGTTTCTCTCCAATATAGACAGTGCCTCTTTGACAGATTGATTTACATCAGGCTCTATCCCCTGTATAAAATACTCCTTTGGTATGCCTACCCTCATCCCTTTTATATCTCTGCCCAGCATCTCTGTATAATCAGGGACAGGCTGGGGTATAGATGTGGAATCCAAAGGGTCATGCCCTGCAATAGTGTTCATTACAACTGCGCAGTCAATGACATTTCTTGTCAGGGGACCTATCTGGTCAAGGGAAGACGCAAAGGCAACAAGCCCGTATCTTGAGACCCTGCCGTATGTTGGTTTCATACCCACCACGCCGCATAACCCTGCTGGCTGTCTTATAGAACCCCCTGTATCTGTGCCCAGGGATGCCACACATAGACCTGCTGCTGTTGCAGCAGCAGACCCCCCACTTGAACCCCCTGGTATCCTGTCCAGCGCCCAGGGGTTTTTTGTTACCTGATATGCCGAGTTTTCTGTAGATGAGCCCATGGCAAATTCATCCATATTCAATCTGCCCAGGTGCACATAGCCATCTCCATGGAGTCTTTTAATGACCGTGGCATCATAGGGCGGTATGAATCCTTTAAGTATCCTGGATGCACAGGTTGTCTCCATACCTTTTGTGCATAGTATATCCTTAATGCCAAGGGGTATGCCCTCGAGCCTCCCTGCCTCCCCCTTTTCAATCCTCTTATTTGCCTCCCGGGCCATATCCAATGCCTTTTCTCCTGTAACCATGAGGTATGATTGGATATACTGGTCGTATTTTTTAATCCTCTCAAGGTAGAAATTGGTTAATTCTACTGATGTAATCTCTCGTTTTTTTAACAGGTCAGATAGTTCTATTATATTGAGTTTTAACAGGTCTTCCATTTTATTCCTCCACCTCTATAATAGGGGGAACCTTGAAGAACGAGCCTATTCTCTCAGGGGCATTCTGTGTTGATGCCTCTACAGTAAATGATTCCCTTATATCATCATCCCTCATTACACAATTCAGGGGCATGGGGTGGCTTGTTGGTTCTATACCCTGGGTATCAAGTCTATTTAAGGCGTCCATATAGTCCAGTATGCTGTTTAGCTGGTTTGTGTACAGGTCTATCTCTTCCCTTGCAAGCTCAAGCCTTGCAAGGTGGGCAACATATTCAACTGTCTCGCTTGTTATCTTCATCTATACATCTCCCTTTTTAAACTGTATAATCTACCTTTAAATATTGCAGATAAAAGGTTTCTGTCTTTGAATTTTAGACCTTATAAAACAAGAGCTATCCACACTCTGCCACTGCCTTTATAATATCCCCCCTTGTGACAATGCCGACTATATTTTCATTTTCCACTATGGGAACCCTGTTTATATTCTTTTCCACCATTATTTTTGCCACATTTACCACAGATTCAGCAGGAGAGACGTATATTACATTTTCCACCATCACATCCTTTACTGTCAGGTTTTGAAAATTTTCTGATTTTACCTTCTTCAATATATCACTCTGGCATATTATCCCTACGAGCTTCCCCTTATCCACCACAGGCATGCCAGCGATATTAAAGAGTTCAAACTTGTTGATTATAACAGAAAGCGGTTCTGATGGACGGCATGTAACAACATCTTTATTCATTAGCTCTACTACCTTCATCAATCCCTCCTATGAATCATTTTAAATTATTATACTAAGTTTTACATAGGCTGTCCAAAAAGCAATAGCTCCTGTATATACTTCTGCAGTGTTTCTACTGTCTTCATTGCCTTTCGTATCCTCTCTTTTTCCTCCAGACCCAGCATATCAGGGCTTATGTAATTGGGATTTGATAGACTCTCACCACTTGTATCATGCCTGATATTAATCTGGTTTATAATCCTGAACCTGACGAATGTAAGATAGGCCTCTACGAGTTCATTATACATCTCTTTTTTAATAACGCCCATATCCCTTAAAATCTTTATACGTTTAAGCGTATTGGTCTCGTATATATTATTTGAAAGGGCGAGCATCCTTACAGATAGTATAAGTGGTGACCAGCCTGTAAGCTTTATATTGAACTTGTCCTTAAATTCCCCCTCTTTCTCTGTCTTGAAATTGCCAAAAAAGGTGAGGGCTGTGGGCATTATAACTGCTGTCCTTACAAACTCCTTCATTATATGCCTGTTTTCTGTTAGGAATGAAAAAAAATATTTCATGAGGTCGTCAAAGAGTATTCTTTTGCCCTTTATAAGCCTGGCATCAGTAAGGATTATTATATCAAGGAGCTCAAATTCCCTGTAGTCATTGGTTACAGTGGCCCCTATCTTTTTTTTCCATGTGGATATGCTCCCGAACCATTTTGCATTGGTGGGCATAACATTGCCCTTGCACTTCTCAAAGCCCACCTGGTCAAGCCTCTCCACAGCCTTTTCTGCAAATTTCCTGAAATAGAAAGAGGCTATCTCCTCTGGACTATTTATGTCTATGCCTTCCATTGAGGCTGTCTTTTTAAGGCTGTCAGATATTGATTTTTTGTCAGCATCTTCAAAAACTATAAGGTTATCCTGGTCTGTTACGAGTGTCTGTTCATCCCTTCCCTCACTCCCGAGGCCTACCCATATATAGTCAACAGGGGGTGAGCCAAGACCATCAGAGACCATCTCTTCCTCTACAAGTCCAAGAACCTTTATTGTTATGGCATCTCTTATGATCCTGAAGAGGTCATGGACATCTGTTACAGAATCCTCCTCGAGAAAGAAGTTTTCAACGCCTATTGCTGCCCTTTCATGACATTCTTTTAGTTCATCATAGGACCTGGTGTTCTCTACCCTGTCCATGACCAGATTGTTTAATTCTGATTCAAAGGCCTCATAATCTTTGAGACCTGTGAGTAAGTGTTCCTTTAGTTCCTGGAGGATCCTGTATCGGTCATGGCGAAGCAGGGTCTTATCCTGCATTATATCCCTGTAATCAGAGACGAATTTTTCTACTATCCCGAAATTAAGGGCCATCAGCCTTCCATTATCTTTTTAAACATATCTCTACTTGCTAAGAGTTTATTCATTTTTTCCAGCATGGATTCATAGAGCATCCTATTCTTGTTTATCACTTCTTCAGGTGCTTTTTCAAGAAAAGAAGGATTTTTTATCTTTATGTCCAGTTTTTTTAATTCCTCTTCTGCCTTTATAATCTCTTTTTCAATCCTTCCAAGTTCCTTTGGTATATCGATAAGGTCTTTCATGGGGACATATATCTCTATACCTTCATAGATGCCAAGGGCAGCCTTTTCAGGTATCTCCTGGGATATAAAAGAGAGGTTATCAACCCTCGCCAGCTCTTTTATGTAATAGCTATACCCATCTAATAGCCCCCTGTGCTTATCTGTTTTTATAGCAACATCAATCCTTATATTGGGTGCAATGCCTGTTTCACCCCTTATGTTTCTTATTGTATCTACTACACCTATTATGACAGCCATCTCTGCCTCAGCCTTTTCATCTACCATGCCTTCATCAAAGACAGGGTAGGGTGATATCATAATGCTCTGGGCATCCCTGACCGGTAGCCTCTGGTATATCTCTTCTGTGACAAATGGCATGATAGGGTGTAAGAGCTTTAGTGTATCTGTAAAAACCTTAATAAGTATATTTTTTGTTGCAGTGCTACTAAAGCTGGTTATCTTACCATATAGGTTTGGTTTTATAAGTTCAAGATACCAGTCGCAGAACTCCCTCCATATAAAACTATACAGTATATTTGCTGCATCGTTGAATCTATATGCATCTATGGCCTCTCCTACATCCCTTATAACCTTTTGGGCCCTCGATAGAATCCATCTGTCTGGTAGAAAATCTGATGGGACAGGGGTCTTTTTTACCTCATCTTCCACTGAAGCATGGCCTTCAAGAAACGATAGGGTCAGGCGTGATGCATTCCATATCTTATTTACGAAATTTCTGACACCCTCTATCCTCTCTTCTGATAAGAGTATATCCCTGCCCTGGGCTGCCAGCATGGTAAGGGAGAATCTGAATGCATCTGTACCGTATTTTTCTATTATTATAAGGGGGTCTATGACATTACCCCTTGATTTACTCATCTTCTTACCCTCTGCATCCCTTACAAGGGCATGTATATATACCTCCCTGAACGGGACATCACCCATAAACCTCATGCCCATCATTATCATCCTTGCCACCCAGAAAAAGAGTATGTCAAAACCAGTGATGAGAAGGGAAGTGGGATAGAAGTTTTTGAGATCCTCAGTCTCTTCAGGCCACCCCAGGGTAGTAAAGGGCCACAATGCAGAGGAAAACCATGTATCCAGGACATCTGACTCCTGCCTCAACTCGCCATTGCACTTTACGCATCTGTGCAGGTCCTCTGCAGATACATATATCTCGTTGCATCCATCGCAATACCATACAGGTATCCTGTGACCCCACCATATCTGTCTCGAGATACACCAGTCTCTAATATTCTCCATCCAGTCAAAATAGACCTTTTCCCACATCTCAGGGATTATCCTTACCCTGTGCTGTCTTACTGCCTCTATTGCCGGGGCAGCAAGGGGTTTCATCCTCAAGAACCACTGCGTTGAAAGCGTGGGCTCAACAACTGTCTTGCAGCGATAGCATTTACCGACACCGAGGTTATATGGCTCTATCTTTTCAAGGAGACCTTTTTCTTTTAATTCCTCTATTACCTTGTTTCTACATTTAAACCTATCCATGCCTGCGTAATGGACAGCATTTTCATTCATCCTGCCTTCGTCGTCCATGACCCGGACTGTATCGAGTTTGTGTCTTTTTCCTATCTCAAAGTCATTTAGGTCATGGGCAGGTGTGACCTTTAATACCCCTGTCCCAAAGGCTGTATCTACATAGCTGTCACCTATAACGGGTATCTTTTTCTCTGCAATGGGCAGGATAACATAACCCCCTATATATTTTTTATATCTGGGATCTTCAGGGTTTACTGCAACAGCAGTATCCCCGAACATGGTCTCAGGTCTTGTTGTGGCCACTGTTAGTGCGCCAGAGCCGTCTGCAAGGGGATATTTTATATAATAGAGTGCACCATGGGTATCCTCATGTTCAGCCTCGAGGTCAGACAGGGCTGTCTTGCATCTCGGGCACCAGTTGATTATGTAATTATCCCTGTATATGAGACCTTCATTGTATAGCCTTACAAACACCTCTCTTACTGCCCTTGATAACCCTGCATCCATGGTAAAGCGTTCCCTTGACCAGTCGCAGGATGAACCGAGTCTCTTTAGCTGTTCAATGATGGTGTTACCTGATTTCTCCTTCCACTGCCAGACCCTCTCTATAAACCTCTCCCTGCCCAGGGCATCCCTGCTTAGACCCTCTTTTGCAAGCTCCCTCTCCACAACATTCTGTGTAGCAATACCTGCATGGTCTGTCCCGGGCACCCAAAGGGTATTAAAACCGGCCATCCTCTTGTATCTTGTAATAATATCCTGAAGCGTATTATTCAGGGCATGTCCCATATGCAAAGAGCCTGTTACATTGGGCGGTGGTATTACCATAGAAAATGGTGGACCTGATGGATTGTTATAGGCCCTGAAGAATCCCTTCTCCACCCAGAAGGAGTACCATTTTTCTTCTATCTTGTGGGGATCGTATACCTTTTCCATATCTTTCAACCTCTTTATGATTAATCTGTCTGAGCTGAAAAACATCCCAGCGTTTTAGGTCTATATTATACAGGTATGTTCCATGGCAGTGGCAAGAAAATCTTTTCAAAAAGATTAAAGGCATATCTGTCAGTCATGCTTGCGATAAAATCACAGACGCACCTCTCCCTCTCATCATAAAAATCTCTCTTTCCTGTCTCTTTTAGAAAGGCATCGGGGTTTTTTAAAAAGTATTCATAGAGGTCTGTGATTATCCTCGAGCACTTTAAAAAGTCACCATGGACAACATCACTGTCATATACCCTTTCATAGAGAAAGTCCCTTAATTTGACTATATAGAACTCCAGCTCCTCACCAAAATTCAGTGTCATATCCGGGCTCTCCATAGTCTCTTTTATAACACCCCTTACCATGGTATCAATCCTTTTGGAGTGGGATGTCCCGAGAAATCTCCTGCAATCCTCTGGTATATCCTCTTCCCTTATAACACTCCCTGATTTGGCGTCATCTATATCATGGTTTATATAGGCAATAATATCGGCAATCCTTACGACCTCGGCCTCCTTTGTAAGGGGTTTGTCATCCTTGTCCCTGATTATTATCACGCCCTTTCCCTTTGAGTGCTTTAATATACCGTCTCTTACCTCCATGGTAAGGTTCAGTCCTATCCCATCCCTTTCAAGGGAATCTACTACCCTTAGGCTGTGCTCATAGTGTCTGAAGCCTTCGTAGTGTATCTTGTTAAGTACCTCCTCCCCGGCATGGCCAAAAGGCGTGTGTCCCAGGTCATGACCTAATGATATGGCCTCTACAAGGTCCTCATTTAGACTCAGTGCCTTTGCTATTGTCCTGGCAATCTGTGATACCTCAAGGGTATGGGTGAGCCTTGTCCTGTAGTGGTCCCCGGTAGGCGCAAGAAATACCTGGGTCTTGTGTTTGAGTCTCCTGAAGGATTTGCTGTGTATTATCCTGTCTCTGTCGTGTTGATATGCAGGTCTTATATCGCACTCAGGCTCTTCTTTAAGCCGCCCCCTGGAGTTCTTGCTTAATTGTGCAAAAGGGGAGAGGATATTAGCTTCCCGTTCTTCAAGTCTATTCCTTATGTTCATCGGTAATGCCGGATAGAGATAGATTTAAAATACCTGCAAGGTCTTTCATGGATACTGAGGTAGTCCGGTGAGTGCAGTCGTTTCATGGATTCCAAGGGCAACATTCATATTCTGAACAGCCTGACCGGATGCACCTTTTACGAGGTTATCAATTGCTGAGACAATGACAAAACTGCCATCATCAAAGGTCTTTAGACCTATATCACAGTAATTGGAGAACCTCACAAATCTCGTATCAGGATATATACCAGGCTCCATTATCCTTATAAAAGGTTCATCTTTATATGTCTTTGCATAAAGTGCAATGGTATTTTCTGTATCTATGGGCTGTTTGAGTCTGCCGTATACAGTGGTCAGTATCCCCCTGTTCATAGGAAGTAGATGGGGGACAAACCTTATTCCTATATCCTGATATTTCTTCACCTCTTTTTGAATCTCTGGCTCGTGCCTGTGGATACCTATGTTATAGGGCCTAAACCCCTCTGAGACCTCACAGAACAGGCTGCCTAACTTGGCCTCTCTCCCTGCCCCGCTGACCCCTGATTTAGAATCAATAAAGACATTGCCTTCTATCAGATTGTTTTTTATTAAAGGATAAAGGGCAAGTATGGCCGAGGTTGGGTAACAACCTGGATTCCCTATGAGTTTAGAATTTTTTATCCTGTCCCTGTAAAGCTCAGGGAGACCGAATACAGCATGGGGTATGAGATGGGCTGCCCTATGTTTAAGGTATGCCTTCTCATAGATGCCTATGTCCTCAAACCTGAAGTCCGCGCTGAGGTCTATTATTATTGATTTATTGTCGTAGAGATGGTCTGCCTCATCCATGGATTTGCCATGGGGCAGACAGAGAAAAAAGACATCACATCTTCCCCTGTGGTCCTGGTCTGTTGGGACAAGGGTCTCATCAAATATACCCCTTAAAAGAGGAAAAACCTCGGATATCCTCTTGCCTTTATAGGTATTAGATGTCACGAGGTTTATTTTTATATGGGGATGGGATTTGAGTATGGAGATTAATGTAAGCCCTGTGTAACCAGTAGCCCCTATAACACCAACTTCCCACATGAATGATTATCTCTTTGAGAACTGGAAGCTTGCCCTTGCTGCCTTCTTGCCGTATTTCTTTCTCTCTTTTGCCCTGGGGTCCCTTGTGATAAGACCCTGTTTTTTCAGGGTTGTCCTGAGGTTTGAGTTATATTCCAGTAGTGCCTTTGCAAGCCCATGACCCAATGCCCACGCCTGTGCAGGTATGCCGCCTCCGTAAATATTTGCCACCACATCGAATTTTCCTATATTTCCCGTCAGCATAAATGGTTTGTTAACCATTATCTTGAGTTCTTCCAGGGGAAAGTAGTCGTCAAGACTCCTCCCGTTTATTACGAAATTACCTGAACCAGGTTTTATCCAGACCCTTGCTACAGCGGTCTTCCTTTTACCTGTTGCATAGTATCTCTTCTCAGGCAACTCTTACCTCCTTGATTTTATAGATTAATTTCTTTTGGCATCTGTGCCTTATGGGGGTGTTCCGCCCCTCTGTAAACCTTTAGTTTCTTAATTAATTTCCTGCCAAGGATATTTTTAGGGAGCATACCCCTTACAGCAAGCCTGATAACATCCTCAGGTTTTCTCTCAAGCATGGTCTTGGCATTAAAAACCCTCAATCCGCCGGGATAACCGCTGTGCCTTGCATAGTTTTTCTGAGATAGTTTCTTCCCTGTCAGCTTTACCTTTTCAGCATTGATGACAACGACAAAATCCCCTGTATCAACATGGGGAGTAAAAACAGGTTTGTCCTTTCCCCTAAGTATTACAGCTATCCTTGCTGCAAGCCTGCCAAGGACCTGACCCTCGGCATTTACCATATACCAGTTTTTCTTAACCTCTTCTGATTTTGCAAAATATGTATCATTCATAGTCTTACACCCTCTAAAAATTTGTTTAAACTAATACATTTCCGATGGTTAAGTCAAGTAAAACTTGCTCCATACATTATACTATCATATGAGGTCTCTGTCAGCCTTTTTTAAAAAGCTCCCTCCAGAGTCTCTCTGCCTCTTCCTTACCGGATTTTTTCTCATTCTTTTCATTGAATCTGAAATATTCACAGTAGTTTGCCCTGTCTTTTTCCCTCACAAAATCAGCCTGTGGCTCTCTGCATGAATTGGACTTCATGGGGTCATAAAATATACAGTTAAGGCATACATGGAGGTCTGTCCTGCATGACGGGCATTCTGTCCTGAATGATATTTCATCTATATTAATAGCGGATTTACATCGGTAGCATATCTTCATAGCAGCACTTCAAGCTCCCCAAGGCTTGAGATGGTTTTTCCGTCTATTTTTTCAGTATGATATATGCTGAAGAACGGGTCGTGGCTTTTAAAAAGATATGCCTCAATACCAAGTGATGATGGGGCCATAAAGTCAAAAACAGGATGGTCGCCTATATGGATAAAATCACCAGCCTGGGCATCCATTTCGAGGCACAGTCTCCTGTAGAAGTGCTCGCCCTTTTTTACCATCCCGTAATCAGAGGTTGCAGATATTATACGATTAAAGTATGGTGCAAGCCCTGTGTATGCAAGTTCCTTTTCCACAAAGATCCTTGCTGCATTGGAGGCAACGATAAGGGTGTATCTCTCCTTGAGCCTGCCCAGCACCTCTTTTGCATCTTGGGCAGGTAGAATATAATCCTCATATCTTTTAAGGAGTTCTTCCGGTGACACATCAAGATTAAATCTTTTAAGCCAGTATCCTATATCATACCAGAGCAGGTCACCATCACCAAGGGTTTTATATTCCCCTATTACAGTCTTTCTGGCATCCTCAAACCCCATGGAGTATTTTTTTGCATACTCCACAGGTATCCCATGATTCCATACCATATCTCCGTATTGGGCACTCACAAGGGTCCCGTCGAGGTCAAAGGATATGATTTTTCTGTGGTTTCTCATGTTTAATCTCCAGGGTTGTTATTATAGCATACCTCCTGTGATTGAGAAATAATTTTCCGAAAATGGAGGCTCTTGTGCAATTGAACTTCATTTTTCCAATGATTTTTTATCTGTTATCTGTTAAACTCTCATATCTGTTTTAAGAATTCGTTGTTTGTGCATTTACAAAATAAAAAGTAATTTCAGGAGGTTAAAAGATGAGAATTGTTCTTTTAGGTGCACCTGGTGCTGGTAAGGGCACAGTGGCAAAACTATTGACTGATTATGATGGTTCGGTCCAGATATCTACCGGTGATATCCTGAGGGGCGCGGTTAAGGCACAGTCTGAGCTTGGAAAGAAGGCACAGGGTTATATGGAGAGAGGGGAACTGGTCCCTGACGAGCTTATAATGGAGATTATGGAGGCAAGGCTAAAAGAACCAGACTGCGATAAGGGGTTTATACTCGATGGATTCCCAAGGACAATCCCTCAGGCAGAGGCATTGAAAAAGCTCTTAGCAAAGCTCAATCTCAAACTCGATAAGGTTATTAATCTTGATGTCCCTAAGGATGTAATCCTTGACAGGCTCACAACAAGAAGGACATGCTCGAACCCGGACTGTCAGGAGATATACAATGTAAAGAGTAAGCCACCTTCACCAGATGGAAAGTGTCTCAAGTGTGGCTCCCCGGTTATCCAGCGTGCTGATGAGACTGTTGAGGCAATAACCAAGAGACTCGAGACATACAATGAAAAGACAGCACCTCTTATAGACTTTTACACCAAAGAGGGACTCATCAAAACCATCAGCTCTTTAAGCAGTGATGAGATTGTTGCCCAGATAAAAGAATCCATAAAGTAGAGTTCTGTGCTATCAGCAGTCTGACTATAGGCTGCTGATAGCAAAATGAATGAAGGTAAAAAGATGTTGAAATTCGGTTTATCTACCTATTTTCTTGTTAAAAAACATATAAAAGAGATCGTAGGGGATATCCTCTCCCACGGTTTTAAAATTATAGAACTTTCCTATGAAATACCCCATTCTCTGGAAATGGATAAAAATTTTTTTTCATATCTCAAAGGCATAAAAGAAGATGGAATAGAGCTCTCCATGCATGCCCCCTTTCTCGAGATTAATTTTGGGAGTTTTTTTAATGATATGAGAATGTTCTCAAAGAATAGGGTATTAGAGGCATTAGATGTAGCAGAGTCAGTAGGGTGTAACCCCGTTGTTATTCATCCATGTTATACCTTTGTAAAAGGCAAGGCGGAACATATAGAAAAAAAGACCAGGGAGAATTTTATTGAGGATCTAAGGGAGATTGTGAATAAAGCAAAAAACAGCGGCATCAAGATTGCCATTGAAAATGTCCATATGCCTTTTTTCTTTTTTTATAGCATGGATGATTTTAAATCACTTAAGAGGGAAATCCCTGAACTTGGCATAGCCTTTGACATAGGACACGCATATATTGCCAAATATTCAAAGGGAAATAAAAACCCTGAAGAATCAATAATAGAAGACATAAAAGATGTGGGTATAGATAATATAATTCACATCCACCTCCACAATAATTCCGGGACAAGAGATGACCATTCGTTTTTATCAGGTAATATGGATGTGAACAAGATCCTAAATTTTTTAACTCAAAGCGGTTATAATGAAAAGATTATCATAGAGACCCAGGATCCTGAAGAATATGGTATGGATTTGGTATTGAGAAAGATAAAAGAATTAGAGTATCCTTGAAATAATGTTTTAAAAGTCGTAATATTATCTAAATTACGCCGGAGTGGTGGAATTGGCAGACGCGCCGGACTCAAAATCCGGTGGTGCTTGGCACTGTGCGGGTTCAAGCCCCGCCTCCGGCATTACCTAAATTATTAATATTACATAATTTTATAGGCCTCAAAAATCGTCTAGGGACAGTATGAGTTACTTGTTCCTATTTTTAAGTTTCAGTAAATGATCCTTAATTGTTTTTCTTAACAAGACATGCCAGCCCCTGTCCTTCTCGGTGGCTTCGGATATTCTGGGGGTTTCAGATAATACCGCCCCTTAAGGTTCTGTCAGACCTGGCCGAGGAAAGTTGTGAAAGAAACTCTCTCTTCTGAGAGATGCCCTTCAGGATTGTTTTTGCCCCCACCACAATTTATGTTGGCTCAGATCCTCCTTTATCATGGGTTAGGTGTTGACTATTTCCACCGATTAAATATAACATACATTAAAAACCATTTTATCAAGCGATTGGAGAGGCTTGGATACAAAGTTATCCTTGAACCTTCCCAAATCGCAGCTTGACGGGAATGGTTCTATTTTCAAGGTAATATGGAGGTGACCATGAAAAAGCTATTACGTATAAAACTCGATTCTAAAACCTATCTTTATGAAGATTGTCCTGCCCATTATATGAATCTGGGTGGGAGAGGTCTCACATCAAAGATTATTAGCCATGAGGTGTCACCAAAGGCTGACCCTTTAGGGGAGGAAAACAAACTCGTCATTGCCCCGGGGATACTTGCAGGGACTGTAGCGCCTAATAACGGGAGGATATCCATTGGTGCCAAAAGCCCCCTTACAGGGACCATAAAAGAGGCCAATGCCGGTGGGGCAGTAGCCCAAAAGCTTGCAAGACTTGGCATTGCTGCTTTAATAATAGAAGGTAAATCAAAAGAGCTATCAGCAATCAAGATAGATAAAAGAGGTGTCCATTTTACAGATGCAGGCATCCTCAAGGGGATGGGCAATTATGCATTAATAGAGAGGCTAAAGGGAGAACACGGAGATAACACAGGGATAATAGGCATAGGCCCTGCCGGGGAGATGATGTTAAGGGCAGCAAACATTACAGTAACAACCCCTGATTTCAAGATAAGGGCCGCAGCAAGAGGCGGATTAGGGGCTGTCATGGGTTCAAAGAATCTCAAGGCAATAATCGTAGATGACACAGAGGCCCAAGGGGTGAAGGTTGCTAACCCGGAGATGCTCAAGGAGGCTGCATCTGAACTATCAAAGGGTATACTCTCTCACCCTTTAATAGAAGGGCTTAAGGTCTTCGGGACCCCCATACTTGTAATGATGATAAATACAGCCAATGCCCTACCAACCAGGAATTATTCTATGGGTCAGTTTGCCGATGCAGAGAAGATATCCGGGGAATACATGGTAGAGGTTATGTCCAGGAGGCCAAACAGCCATCAGACCCACAGGTGTATGAGCGGCTGTATTATTGGCTGTTCTAATATCTACACAGATGAAAAGGGTAATGAGACTGTGTCAGGTCTTGAATATGAGACATTAGGCCTTGTAGGTTCTAACTGTATGATAGGTAATCTCGATGATGTTGCCCTTATAAACAGACTCTGTAATGATTTGGGGCTTGATACAATGGATGTAGGTGCTGCCATAGCATGTGCCATGGAGGCAGGTATACTCCCCTGGGGAGATGGAAAAGGGGCATATGCCCTTATAGAAAGCATTAAAGACGATTCTGAAAAAGGAAAAATGATAGGTAATGGTTGTTTCTATACAGGCAAGGCCCTTGGTTTAGCAAGAATACCTCATGTAAAAGGCCAATCTCTTGCTGCATATGACCCGAGGGTGCTGAAAGGCACCGGGGTTACATATGCCACATCCCCCATGGGTGCAGACCATACATGCGGGAATGCCCTTCCCAGTCCCGCTAACCCTGATTATAACCCCGCTGCACCAACTGGCCAGAAGGAGATATCCGGCTTCCTGCAGAGATACTTTGCAGCCATAGACAGCCTTGGTTTCTGTCTTTTTGCATCCTTACCTCTATTGGATATACCTGAACTTCAAAGACACCTCATTGCCTGTGCTGCATCTATTACAGGTCAACCCCTTGATGAGAATTATCTAATAGCCCTTGGTGGAGAGGTCATTAAAACAGAGAGGGGGTTTAATAC
>ENA-UPSM01000235-UPSM01000235.1-activated-sludge-metagenome-genome-assembly--contig:-NODE-235-length-83202-cov-28.870434_pt1 | contig 83202 bp, 72 predicted proteins | sample MGYA00238181_ERZ773283 | MGnify/ENA primary metagenome ERZ773283 (study PRJEB29023, sample SAMN05720199) | activated sludge metagenome | isolation source: Anaerobic digester | place: Japan... | reverse complement strand
AAAGTGTGTTACTCTTTAACTGAAATAGTGGTATATAATTGAACTGAAATTTACATAAAACCGAATGGACCAGAATATTTTACTACGTATAGCATAACAAAAATTTTTAAGTCTATTCATTTAATAGCACCAAAGCCTATTCCCGTAGAATTTCCTAAACCCACATTCCATGCAAAAAGTTTAGTTTCAGGCTTACCTTTAATAATCACCGGACACCAGTTGGCTCTATTTTCAATACCGTTATAAGTAATCATTTTTGTTTTCGCATTTGCAGATGACTTATCGAACCGTATTTCCAAGGATTCATCAGTCATTCCAACTTTACTCATTTTGGTTTTAAGCGTTTCTTTAAGGCAATTACTCGCACGTGGATCATTAAAAATTATATGATCTATTTTTTCTCCCGTTCTTCTTTTTATAAGAATTGGACTTGCGACATAGAACATTTCCCGATTTGATAAATCAGGATTTTCCTGAAGTATTATTTCTGATACCTCCATGCCATGAAACATAGTAGGATCTGACCGGATTCTGCCAATCATTTTTTTTATTAAATCTACTTCATAAGAGCTAACAAAGAATGAAGTTCCTTTCTCAAATTTGAGCCCCCCTTGAACCATTTTAGCACCTTCTAATCTAGAAAAACTATATAGTGATATTTTACCGTGTTCATTGTTCCATCCTAACCATTTATGAATCACACCGACCAGTAAAGATTGATGATCAAAAGGAATAATTTGATTTTCTGTATGAACTTTAAGATATATCCTCATTTATCTATGTTTGTATTAATTCAATTAAAATTAATCAACTGGATAATTTCAATCCACAAGTGTTTGCAAACGGGTCGCCTTTTGGGCAGCTAAGCCATTCATAATCCACTGTTTTAATCACCTGTTTCATCGCCTTTTTCTTTTAATCGTTCCAAAACCTGTCAGGTTTCCACCACCTCCACGCACCCGAACCCCAAACTGTTTTTCTCGCCGAAGCCGGAGTAATAACCTATACGCATCAGCTCAACCGGTGCAGTTAGTTTGAACTCAAATTCAAAACCTTTCAGAAAAGTTTCATCGGATTTCCCCGCTTTTATCCGTATGAGCTTTTGCCTGATGCCCCCAAGAAGCGAAAATCCAAATTCCTGTTCTGATAATACCGCACCTTTGTTGCAATCTTCAGTGTGAAATTCTGCCGTCGCCACATATTTGCTTATCAGATTATTGTATAAGAGTTCGGGGTATGCATCATCTTCAGGCGATAAATACCGGGCATATTCTTCCACTCCGGTATTATGACTTACTATTAAAGGCGATATCGCCCGGAATTTCATGCAGGATGAAAATGAAATGTCCGGAAGTTTTTCAATTTGCCGTACATAGAAATCAGCCGAGCTTATCCTGTCGCCCAGTTTCAAATGTTGATTTTTGAAAACACCGGCGATAAAATGCTCTACCGCCTCCGATACATAAAAACTTACAATCAATTCCGTATTCCTGGAATCTATGATCATCCTGTCTCCTGATATCCGGTATTTTTCGGGTTTCAGCCGGGAAAACGTGAAAAGCTTGAACTTTCTGTTCCGGTTACAGTAACCGGTTTCATGAAGCCAGCGTGCAAAGTCATTGTCGGAATTATGGATGGTATGAAAGATCCACGACGACAACTCATACTGGTAGTTGAGGGGCAATGCTACATTACCATTTTCTACTTCAAGTTTTAAACTGAAACGCATAAGCAGACAAGGCATTATTATCTTATAAATATAATGAATTTATGCTAAAAAACAAAAATTTTGTTTCTTGAATAATTTGTCTTCCACACCGATGCATAGTTAATCATCCTTTTTTCAACTTCCGTCACCAGTTAAAATTTATAAACACCTTTCAAAGAATTAAATCATCTTTATCTGGCAGAAATCATTCACGCGTTTCACTATATCCATTGTGTAAGGCCATAAAGGCAGGCAATAAAACACATAATCTTAATTATTCAGTTCCTGAATCATCTCTTTTACTGCTGAATGAATTAGCGGAGCGGTCTCAGGTCCAAGTGAATTTGTTTCTCCATACTGAGGCTTATTTTTCCCGTATGCAAACGGTTCCTTTACATCCCATTGACTTTTTGGAATAATATATCCTATTTCATCATTTGCAAGCCCGAAAACAAACCTGATTTGACCCGGCATCATCTGCCTTACCGGAGGCAATTCTACAGGTTTAATATTATAATCCTGTCCTTCGGGCGCTTCAATTCCGCCATTGACAATTTCCGGATAAACTTCACCCGGAAGTCCAACAAACGATAAAGGTCCGATATTGAATACGGCAATCTCAGAACGCATCTTCATCCATCCGGTCGTGCCTCTGTCTAAAATTCCCAATGCAGCAGCCAGTCTGAAAAGACGATTGTGAACAGGCAGTATAACCGACTTCGATATTATTGAAATACCTGCTTTTTCAATAGTAACCGACGGTTTTTGCATTGCTTTCAAAACAAGCATCGCGATCTGTTTACCTTCTGCTTCTGCCTTTTCGAATGAAGGATTACTGAATTCATTTCCTGTTACAGGATCCCTGACCGTAATATCCGGATTAGTGGTCATCAGTCCTCCGATTGCACCATTGACATACAGACAAATTCCTCCGGTTCCTGTGACTTTCAGACTGTCGTTCCTGTAAATGCCGTTTTCCACAAACTCCCTTACGTAATGTGGGAAATCGGATGAAATCATAAGATTTTTACTCCATAAAGTTTCAGGATGATTTCCCCATGAAACAAGAGTTCCGTTTGTTTTTCCTGTTTCTATGTCCACTGCTCTGATAATTCGGAGACCTGAATCGAAAACATAAGGTAAACGTGTATCAGCAATTAAATGTGCAGCTCCATCGGGGTCTTCTGCGACTTCAAAACGCACTTGTCGTAAATTCATAACGGCATTTTTAACTGATTCCAGAATCTGCTGTTTTACAAATTCAACGTATTTCTTATCAACCCCGCTTCTGAAATTTGTTTTTCCCCAGAGGCCCAGCAGGTCGGGAGCTTCATGTGAATGAGTCGATGTGATTATTAAATAATTTATCCCGGTTTCAGGTCCAAGTTTTTTTCTGACATCTATTACTTCATTATTCATAAATCCTATAGCATCAAGCACTACAATTGCCAGTCGTGTTTTACTGTCGTCAATTACAAATGTCCGTGCCCATAGATCATCATGAACTCCGTTTGCTGCCCTTGAGTTATGAAATCCGGCAATCCATACAGGGTCGAACTTGCCATTGCCGTTTAAATCGGAGAAAGTGTCACCTTTTTTGGGGTTATAAGTAGCATCGTTGTCGGCATCTGTCCATCTGTCAGGCACATCGGGTGTAATTTTGACGGCTGCAAATCCTGCATGGAGAGGTAATTCCTCATTGCTTATAATTTTTATATCGGCCCTGTAATGTCTGTTTCTGTCCTTAAGGTTGGAATATATGCTTATAATCAGAACGATTATTGCTACAAGAAGTAGCTTTCCAAGTACATTTAAAAATTTTTTCATAAATAATGGTTTGAGAATTTTCCTTTTTGCCAATCAAATATATTGATAATTTAATCTCGAATATTAAAGAATCTAATACGAATTTTCTCTTTGGATTCGATTTAATGATATGATTAACTGAGGTAAATAATTTTTTTGGCAATGTTTATTGCAAATTTCAAATTAATAAATTATCTATGGATTAATATTTATGACTTTTCTGAGAACCAATAAAAATAAAGCTTATGAAACTTAAAAACAGTATTGTACTGAGCCTCATGATGTTTCTTCAGTATTTTGTCTGGGGCGCATGGTATGTTACCATGAGTACCTTTATGACGAAAAATTTAGGTGCAACCGGGATACAGATAGGAGCTGCTTATAATGCTCTTGCAATAGCAACTATGATTTCGCCTTTTTTTGTTGGTATGATTGCCGACCGATATTTTGCTGCTCAGAAGATAATGGGTATCCTTCATATTATCGGTGGCGTACTTTTGTTCATAGCCTCCAGAATGACTTCCAATACACCATTTTACTGGGTAATACTATTATACTCACTAGCCTATATGCCTACGATAGCTCTTTCGAACAGTGTGGCTTTCAGACAAATGATTGATCCTGGTAAACAATTTCCGGTTATAAGAGTATTCGGAACAATCGGATGGATTATATCGGGTTTAATGATATCCTTTCTCGGTATAGAAGAAACACCCGGTACTTTTATAATGGCAGCAATAGTATCAATAGCGCTTGGAATATATAGTTTCTTCCTTCCTAATACTCCTCCTCTCGCAACAACTCCTTCATCTGCAAAATCCTTATTGGGCATAGATGCATTTATTTTGTTTAAGGACAAATCATATTTGATATTCTTTATTTCGGCTATATTCGTTTGTATACCATTATCATTTTATTTTGGATTTGCCAATCTGTATCTGAATCAGGCTGGAATGACAAATGCTGCCGGAAAAATGGTTTTAGGCCAGATTTCCGAGGCTCTTTTCATCCTCGCAATTCCTTTCCTTTTCAACAGAATAGGAGTGAAGAATATGCTCCTGATAGGTATGGCAGCCTGGTTACTACGATATTTATGTTTTGCTTTTGGTAATACAGGTTCGAATCTGTGGATGCTTTATACAGGAATAATACTTCACGGTGTTTGTTATGACTTTTTCTTTGTAACAGGTTATATGTACACTGAGAAAAAATCGAACGAAAGGATCAAAAATGCCGCACAGGGACTTTTCACATTTGTCACTTATGGCCTCGGCATGTTTATAGGAACATGGTTCTCAGGTTTCATCACAACATATTATTCCACGGATTCAGTTTACCAGTGGTCGAATATATGGCTTGTTCCAGCATATATTGCCACTGCAGTACTGATATGTTTCATATTCTTCTTCAGAGAGAAGAAAGAAATAGAGGTCGTGAAATAATAAATTTAAATCCCTGGTGTTAAGAACAAATGAAACTTTTATAAGTGTAAAATTTACATTTTCCCCTGTTTCCCAATATGTTTTATCACTATCAGAGTTTCCAGCCACTGCGATATTCGTAATGGAATAAGTTATTTGCAGCAGGCAGGTTGGTTATTTTCATATTTGCGGCATCGTAATCAAGGATTACATTATCTCTTTGATGTTTTACTGCAATATTTGTCAGCAGCATGAGTTCTGTCACTTTGGCTGAAATTGAAAAGTCATTACATGATTTTTTACCGTTTTTAATAGCGTCAATCCAGTCCTCGAATATATTTCCTGTTCTTGGCAGCCAGGGATCCGGTCCTTTGAAGTCGGGGTTAGCCGGTATAAATTCGGGCATAGCACCGTGGCTTCCATGAGTGATAATACCTTTCTCACCATAATAGGTTGCGTCTCTCATCGGTCGGCCAGGTTCGAGTTCTTTAGGCCGTGGTGGTCTCAGACCTCCGTCACACCAGTAAACTTTAACCGGAGGCATATTTCCGCGTGCCGGGAATTCATAAGTTACAAGTTCACAAAGAGGCAGATACTCATCATTATATGGCGAACTTGTTGCCTGGACTTGAATTTTTGTCGGCATGCCAAGATTCAGTGCCCAGATAGGTGCATCGAAGATATGTGCTCCCATATCTCCCATAGCACCTGTACCGTAATCCCAGAGGCCTCTCCAGTAAAAATGAAGCGTATCGGGATGATAAGGTTTGTAGGGTGCTGGTCCAAGCCACACATCATAATTTAGGTTTTTGGGAGGAGTCATTCCGGCAGGCCTTTGTATATCACCCTGAGGCCAGAAGCCCAGAGGACGATTTGTCGAAAGCCATACTTCTTTTACGTTTCCTATCACTCCCGACTGAATCAGCTCAACAGTTCTTCGGGTGCCTTCAGTAGCATGACCCTGGTTACCCATCTGCGTAACAACACCTGTTTCTTTGGCCAGTTCAGCTAATTTGCGGCATTCGAATATTGTTTTTGCCATCGGTTTTTCAATATATACATGTTTCTTTTCACGCATAAATGCGGCGGCAATGGGAGCGTGGTTATGGTCGGGAGTACCTATGAGCACAGCGTCTATTGATTTTTCCTTTTCAAGCATTTCACGCCAGTCGGAATAAATTTTCGCTTTTGGATATCCTTTGAAGATATAGCCTGCATATTCCGAATCTACATCACATAAGGCATAAATATTTGCCAGTTTGATAACTTTGCTTCCTGCAGCCCCTGTCTGCACCGGTGCATTTGGATCAAATCCTCCGGGACGGCCGCCTTCAGCCTTCATTTTTTTCATCATTTCAGCTCTTCTTGCTTCGGCAGCAGCAATCTGCTCCTTAGTAAGTGGAGTTCCATTAGAGTTTCTCTGAGGCCTTACTATGGGAACATCAGGCGTGCAAAGCTGCTGGATGTCTCCGCCGCCCTGACTTCCTACCCCAATTCCAGCAACATTTACAATATCACTCGGAGCTGTATAACCTTTACCTCCAAGTACATGACGCGGGATTATTGTAAATCCGGCAGCGGCAGCGGCTGTTGTGCCAAGAAAAGTCCGCCTTGTTATTCTGCCCGACTTGAGATCTTTTTTTTCTGTATTTTTCTTTTTCATAGTTAGAAGTTTTTAGAGTTTCTTAAATTTTTTAAAATTATTATTATAATCCGGAATATTTATTAAAAGTAATGTTAAAAAAACTAAATAAAAATCGCTCCAACCTTTAATCATTAAATATTTTTAACCGGTATAGATTAACTAGATGATAAATATCAAACAAAAATACCCTGAATGACCAGGGTATTTTTTAATTTATTTATAAAAATAATTAATTTCTATTTTCGTCCTGAACCTGTACTTTTTTGTACTTTCATTGTATTACGGTTTGTATTGCCTTTTGCATTTTTATTTGCAGCCCCTTTTTGATTTTTGACAGAAGTTTTATTTTGATTTTGAAGCTGTTGTGCTTCTCCCTGGTTTCTGGCCTGTTCGCTTACAATTTCTCCCTTACCGGGCCCTGATTCTGTTGTTTTTGCAGTCTGGCTTACTGTCTGACCATGTGTTGAGGGGTCCTGAATACGATCTCTTCTTCTGGTCCGGTCCTGGTTACCAGTCTGATCCTGTAATCTTTCCCTTTGTTGTGTCTGAACCTGTGGCTGGTTATTAACCTGAGTCTGGTTCTGAACCTGAGTCTGAGCCTGATTTTTGTTTTCAGACTGTGTGCCTGTTCCGGCTTGTGCCATCAATGCTGCACTTATCATAAGTGCAATCCCTGTAAGAAATAATAACTTTTTCATAGCTTTCTATTTTAAGTTTTAAAATTTATCATGGTGTAAAACTAAGAAGATGAAGATGAAGAAATTATGAATTTTTGGAGAAAATAAAATAAAATTTTGTGCCTTTACCGGGCTGTGATTCAACTCTTATTAAAATATCATGAAAATCGGCTATGGTTTTTGTTATTGCAAGACCAATGCCTGTACTATTGTCTCTGTTTTTTGTTCCGTTTTTGAAGCGTGTGAAAAGATTTTTCATTTGCTCTTCCGTCATTCCCTTGCCGGTATCGGAAATACAAACAGTAAAAGTATTCTTGTCTGGAATACTTTCTACATTAATAACTCCTCCTTTTCCGGTATTTTTTATGGCATTGTTAATTACATTGTAAAACATTGAGAATATAAGCGACCTGTTTGCATTATGTATTTCAAGTGGCTCAGGGAGCTGGTGATTAATATTTATTCCGGCATCCGTTGCTATTGGAGATAGTTCTTCGATTATTTCATGAAGAACATCTCTTAACTGAAATGTATCATTACGAAGATATTGCCGGCTTTCTATCCTTTCAATAAGAAGAAGCGAATTAATAAGACTTTGAAGTCTATAGAGTGTTTTAAGGCATTCTTCTATTTTAACTTCAATTTCAGGTTCAAGATTTTCTGTTAACATAATATTTTCAAGCTTGCTTCTGAGCACAGAGAGAGGTGTCATTAATTCATGTGAAATATTTACGGCAATTTCTTTTTCTTTGGCAAAAAGTTTTTCGATACGATCCATAAGTTCGGTCAATGTTTCATCGAGCCTTACAAAATCAGTTGTGGAGGTTTTTATTTTCGTCCTGTCGTATGTTGAAGGAGTGGCTATAGTCTTAATCTTGTTTATAATAAAATCAAGAGGGCGCAATAATCTTCTGGTATATTGAAAGTCGGTGAGAAAAGTGACGGTAATAATGAAAAAAAGAAATATCAGCATAACGTTCCTTATGTTTTTATTTGTTTGAGAAATACTTTCCAGACTTTTTCCTACCTCGAGAATATATGATTTTCCGTTAATCACGAGAGAGTAGCTTAAGACTCTATATTCGATAATATCATCATCAATCAATCTTTTTGATACATCAATCTGATTAATTTCATCACCGGTTAAATTCGGTTCAATGCTTATAAATTCTTCTTTAAGTATATTGTAATTTCCGAACGTATCAGTTGAATCAGCCTCGATGAAAGGTTCGATGCCTATTTCAGAAATTATTGAAATAACCTCTTCTCTTTTCTTAATCAGATCATTATCAATTTGTCTGAGATTTATTCTGCCAATCAGATATGGCATAAAAATGATAAATATAGCAGTCACCGCCAGTTTGGAGAAGAGGTTAAAAAGGGCAAGTTTTACTTTTAATCTTAACATTTTTGCGATGTGGAATTTTTATTTTCCATTATTACTCTGTAGCCCACTCCTCGTACGGTTTCTAACCATGGTGTAGCTGAATAAAAATTAAGCTTCTTTCTGAGATTTTTTATATGGACGTCAATGAAATTGCTATCATATTGATCATCAAGTGTATTTCTCCAGATGTGTTCATAAAGTTGCTGCCGTGTCAGTACCTTATCATGATTAAGCACGAGGTACTGAAGAAGATCGAATTCTTTTCTGGTCAGATCAACTTCTTTCCCTTCACAGAAAAGTTTCCGGGGTTGTACCTGCAAAAGAAATTTTCCTATATTGATATCATTTGTTCCGATATTGAATTTTCTTCTTGCAACGGCATTTATCCTTGAAAGAAGTTCCAGCAGAGAGAATGGTTTGGCAATATAATCGTCAGCGCCCAGATTGAGCCCTCTGACTTTATCCTCAACGGCGCCGCGGGCTGTTATAATTATGAATGAAGCCTCACTCTCAAGTTTTTTCGCTTCTTTGATAAGATCAAGCCCGTCATAATCGGGAAGTCCAAGATCGAGAAGTACAAAGTCATAAAGGTTAACGGCTATTTTTTCTGAAGCTTCCATACCTGTAAAAGCCAGTTCGCAAAGGAAATTTTCTTTCTCAAGAAAGGAAGCAATTTCCCGCGCCAGACTTTTTTCATCTTCAACAATCAACACGTTCATGTCCAAAATTTAAAATATTCTGACAAATGCGCTGAACATGAAAATAAACCCCTTAGTACCCGGATAAACAGCATCTTCATAAACAGGATAAATATATCCCGGTTCGGCCTCAATAGTCAAATTTGTTGAATTTAGTGTTATAGGAATACCCATGTCAAGTTCCATTATTCCGAAAACATTTGTGTATTTTGTTGTTGTGGTTGAGTGAGTACCGGAATTTCCTTGCTTCCTGAAAGGCGGACTAATATTTACAACAGTTCCAGTTGTTGTCTCCGACTTTGTAAGAGTGCCGAAAAGAAGATTTATATATGGATCAAACGAAACATATAATTTCTTTCGGGTAAATTCTGGAGTCTGAAAATATCTTGAATTCTTAATCTGGAAATACATATTATCCTCTTCAGCCAATATACCGCCAACGCATAGTTTAGTGTAAAGGATTCTCCAGTCTATTCCGAAGTCTGCTTCACCATACATGAAACTACTGAATAAGGTATCCTCGAGAGTAAAGGGAACTTCATACCTTGATATTCCTGCTCCCAGATCGAACCATGAATTGAACGTGTGATTGTAGGCGGCAGAAATTGTATATATTGCTGCAAACGGATTAATGTCTGCAATGTGAGTTGCTGAACCACTGAGGTAAAATGTATTATTCAATCCGTAGGTAATTGATGCATATTCAAAGGGTTTATCCAGTGAAATTGTAGAACCTAGGTAAATCATGTTGCTTCCATAACCTGCTCCTGCAAATAAAGAATGCACAGCCTTCTTAGTAATGGATTTTGTTGAATCAGGATTTATTTCAGATGTCTGAGATGTATTCTGAGCCTTAATCAGGGACGGAAATAATAAGAAAATTAGTATTATAATTTTAACCTCTTTTAGATGAAATTTTAACTTCATAATGAAATTATTACATGATTAAAAATTATTATCATCTGCCTCTACGGGGCATTGCACCGCCTGGTTTGCCCATCCCCTTAGGAGGAGCAGCATTTGGCCTGATAATTTCAGGAGGGCGTGCCCCTCTTGCTTTTGTCATGTCAGGACGTGCATTTCTTACCTGCTTAACATTCCCTTCTTTACTTTTAGCTTGTTGTTCGATGCTTTGCTTTTCCTGATTCTGTTTCTGTCCAGACTCTTCCTCTCCCTGGTTTGTTTTTAATTTTTCCTGTATCTGAGTTGAATCAAAGTTCACTGCCGGCTTTATCTGTGAATAAGAGTTCGTTGTAGAAATACCAATTAAAAATGCTGACAGTGCCATAATTATTTTCTTTTTTGTTTTCATTTTTTCTACTCAACTATTTTTTCGTCTCAACTATCACATTGCGAAATTATTGAATAAAAATGAAGAAATGATGAACTTATTATTTCTTCGTTTAACTTTACAAAAAAACTTTTTATTATGATAGTAACTTGTGTTTATGTTCATGTAAAGCCTGATATGATTGAGGAGTTTATAAAAGCCACAACTGCCAATCATCTTGAATCAGTGAAAGAACCAGGTAATCTACGGTTCGATTTCCTTCAACAAGCCGATGACCCATCCAGGTTTATGATATATGAAGCGTATGAATCTGAACAGTCGGCTGCAGCTCATAAAGAGACTTCTCATTATCGAAACTGGCGGGTTGCTGTAGAAAATATGATGGCCGAACCAAGAAAGGGAGTAAAATATAATATCCTTCAACCAGCTGACAGAACAAAATGGTAACTCCTTTTATTTTTGCACGCCTGCCGCTAATATATTTTGGCGCAGGCAAGATTAATATGCTTATTGATATTGCAAAAAGATACGGTAACTCGGCTCTGATTGTTACCGGAAGCAAATCATTTATTAAGTCGCAGGTTGGCGAAGCACTATTTTCAGAATTTAAAAGCAGGGATTTTGAAATTCATCATGTTATGGTATCAGGCGAACCATCTCCTGCTACTGTGGATGATACTGTTAATTCTCTGAAAGATGCCAGAATTGATATTGTTATATCGGTCGGTGGCGGAAGTGTAATTGATACCGGGAAAGCAATTTCTGCCATGCTGCCTTTAAAAGAGCCGTTAAAGGAATATCTTGAAGGAATAGGACGGAAAAAACATCCCGGCATAAAAGTTCCCTTTATCGCTGTTCCTACTACGGCAGGCACAGGAAGCGAGGCAACTAATAATGCTGTGATCTCCGAAGTTGGAGAAAATGGATTTAAAAAGTCACTAAGGCATGATAATTTTGTCCCCGACGTGGCCATAGTTGATCCTCAACTTACAATTTCATGTCCGGAGGAGGTTACAGCATGGAGCGGAATGGATTGTTTTACCCAGCTTGTAGAGGCTTTTCTCTCAAACAAAGCATCTATTTATACCGATGTTCTGGCATTAGAGGGTATCAAAGCCGTTAAATCTTCTCTTATTATAGCATACCAAAATGCAGATAATATTGAGGCACGAAGCGGAATGTCATTCGCCGCTCTTACTTCCGGAATATGTCTTACAAGTGCCGGACTCGGAGCTGTGCATGGCTTTGCGTCAGCAATAGGGGCTATGTACAGAATTCCTCATGGAATTATTTGCGGTACACTTATGGCAAAAGCTAATGAAGTTAATGTAAGGATTCTAAGAAGGGATAGTCTCAATAATTTGGCACTCGAAAAATATGAAACACTCGGAAGATTGTTCCTTGAGGAGGAAAATAAAAGCAGAGATTATTATATTGACGGATTTATTGCATTTCTTCATGAGCTCACCGGAAAACTAAATATGCCGTTGCTTGGTAAATTCGGAGTTAAAGCAGAGGACGTAAAAAAAATCTGTTCCAAAACTGAGATTAAAAATAATCCTGTTGCACTTCAAAACAACGATCTTGAGGAGATATTGATCAGCAGAATATGAAAAAACCTGTTATGAAAAACGCATGGTTCAGATTTTATGAGGAACTTAACGATTTTCTTCCATCAGATAAGAAACGCATCAGCTTCCCTTATTCTTTCAGCGGCAACCAGTCGGTAAAAGATGCTATAGAGGCTATTGGCGTCCCGCATGTCGAAATTGACATGATTCTCGTAAACGGTAATCCAGTAGATTTTTCATATAAAATCAGGAATGAAGACAAAATATCAGTTTATCCGGTTTTTGAGAGTTTTGATATTACCGGCATGACCCATCTTCGGGAGAAACCCCTTAGAGACCCCAAATTCATTCTCGACGTGCATCTTGGAAAAACAGCAAGGTACCTCAGATTATGCGGATTCGATTCATTATATGAAAAGGATTATGACGACAATGAAATAATAAACATCTCTGTTTCACAAAGAAGAATAATTCTCACACGCGACAGAGGACTGCTTAAGAATAAGAAAGTAACTCATGGATACTGGATAAGATCGCAACATCCGGAATCACAATTTATGGAAGTTATGGAAAGACTTGATTTAAAGAATATGGTTAAACCATTCACCCGTTGCATGGGTTGTAACTCTGTTCTTCAATATGTTCCAAAGTCTGAAATAGAAGATAAACTTTTACCGGGAACACGAAAATATTTTGATATTTTTTTGCAATGCCAGGGCTGTGGCCAGATTTACTGGGAAGGCTCTCATTTTGAGAAGATGAAAGCATTCATAGAGAAATATACAGGAAATAAAAAGGATTAATCCGCTGCCCCTATCTAATGTGTGTTTCTCTGATAAACATAGAAAATTTACTGAGAGCACAAAGAAAAATTACTATATTTACATTATACTAAATAAAAACATATTCTATGAAAACAAAATCTCTGACAATCGGTATCTTAATTTTTTTATTACTCATGCCTCAATTTTCTTTCGCGCAGTTGCCAAAAGAGACAGAGGCGCAAAAAGCACAGCGTATGAAATGGTGGACCGATGCACGTTTCGGTATGTTTATACACTGGGGTCTTTATGCTCTGCCAGCCCGTCATGAATGGGTCAAGAACAGAGAAAGAATGACAAATGAACAGTATCAGAAATATTTTGATCATTTCAATCCGGATCTATATAATCCACGTGAATGGGCAAAAATGGCAAAAGAAGCGGGTATGAAATATGTTGTTCTGACCGCAAAACATCATGAGGGATTCTGCATGTGGGATTCAAAATACACTGATTATAAATGTACTAATACTCCTTTCGGAAGAGATATAATAAAGGAATTTGTTGAGGCTTTCAGAGCAGAAGGACTGAAAGTCGGATTTTATTACTCACTTCTCGACTGGCACCATCCTGATTATACGATAGATAAAAATCATCCATTACGTCCCGATTCAGATGCGGATTATGAACGTCTGAACAAAGGAAAAGATATGAATAAATATCGTGAATACATGAAAAACCAGGTGAGAGAATTGCTTACAAACTACGGAGAAATAAGCATTATATGGTTCGACTTCTCTTTTCCTGGAAAGAACGGAAAAGGAAGAGATGACTGGGATTCCGAAGGACTACTTAAGCTTGCAAGGTCGTTACAGCCAGGCATAATTGTCGACGACCGTCTCGACTTGCGCGATGTGGAAGGAGGCTGGGATTTTACAACTCCGGAACAGGTTAAGGTTGAAAAGTGGCCGGAATATAACGGCAAGAAAATTCCATGGGAAACATGCCAGACTTTTTCCGGCTCATGGGGCTATTACCGTGATGAATATACATGGAAAAGCCCTGAACAACTTATTGAACTCCTCATAGAGTCAGTTAGCAAAGGTGGAAATCTTCTTCTGAATGTAGGCCCTACAGGAAGAGGCACTTTCGACTATAGGGCTCAAGAGAGACTTAAAGCAATGGGCGACTGGATGAAATTCAATAGTCGCTCAATATATTATTGCACAGAAGCATCTGCCGAATTTATAACTCCTGCCAATACCGTTCTGACATATAACCCGTCAACAAAGAGCTTATATGTCCATTTGCTGGTTTACCCGCTTAACAGAATCAATATCGCCGGAATAGCAGATAAAGTAAAATATATTCAATTTCTGCACGATGCTTCTGAAATAAGATATAGCATCATTCAAGGTACTAACGACATTGCATTACAACTTCCGGTTCTTAAACCACCTGTAGTAATACCTGTTATTGAGATATTTCTGAAATAAGCTGATTGATGAATTAATATATTTATAATGAGAGCATTATATAAAATCATTATAGTATTATTAGTTGCAACTGCATGTACCGGAAAGAAGTCAGAAAAGAAACAGATTGATAAAGAAAATATTCCTGTTCTGGATACTACTTATATTTTTGACGGGAGAACACTTAACGGTTGGGAAATAACAAATTTTGGCACACAGGGTACTGTTGAAGTTTCAGGTGGTGAGATTATTCTCGGAATGGGAGAAGGCTGCACTGGAATCACTTACAAAAAGAAATTCCCTGAAATAAATTATGAGGTTTCACTTGAAGCAATGCGTATTACAGGAAATGATTTCTTCTGCGGAATGACATTCCCCGTCGGAAAAGAATATTGCACGCTCATTGTCGGAGGATGGGGAGGAACTGTTGTAGGCCTGAGCTGCATTGATGGTAAGGATGCTTCTGAAAACGAGACAACCCGATTTATGAGCTTTGATAATAACAGGTGGTATAATATAAAAGTAAAAGTAACCGAAGAAAAAATCGAAGCATGGATTGATAATGAAAAGGTAGTTGATTTTACAATCGGGAACAAAAGACTTTCACTAAGACCCGAAGTAGATCTTTCAAAACCTTTCGGCATAGCTTCGTGGTATTCAACTGCCGCCCTTAGAAATATAAGACTGAAATTGATATAAAAACTTTGTTAGATAAGTATTTATTAGTGCTCCTTTTTATTCGTGCTCCTCACTATTACAAAACAATGAAACATAATATATTAAAAGGAATACTGATTTTAAATACTACTGTTTGCTATTCTCAGACCGATAGTCTGAATTTCCCCTTTTATGGTTTTAATGCTCATTATGGTTATATTATTCCTCACACAAAAATTGTTAAACCAATTTCAGGCACTAACCCCTATGGTTTTCTTTTTGATTTAGGGCAACTCCATACATCATATAATAGCTGGAAGATTTTTAATACTTACTGGACTTCAGGATTTCAAACCGGCTATTTTAGTTTCAACAACCCGGAAATTCTTGGCGGATCATTTATCTTTACAGGATTTGCCGAACCTATTCTGGCTTTTGGTAAACGATATATTTTTTCAGTGAGAGGAGGAGTGGGATTGTCATATCATACAAAATTTTATAATAAAAATGATAATCCTCAAAACCTGTTTTTCTCAACGCGCATAAGCTTCCCATTATATGTAAGTACACGATTTAAATTCAAAATTTCACCTTCTTTATATTTAACTCTCTCGGGATTCTACAATCATATTTCAAACGGCGGCATTAAACAACCTAATTATGGAATGAATTTCCCGACTTTATCTGCAGGACTCGAATATTATAAAAATCCTTTGCCTCTAATAAAAAAGAAATATATTGCTGACAATAAAATCGAAGAACCGGGAATATACTTTTTAATCGGCGCAATTTCATCTTATAAAGTTGTTGACGCAACTGAAATATTTCCTGAAAAAGGAACTATTTCATGGGGCATTTATGTAAGGGCAGTTAAAAAATTAAGACCATTTTATTCATTGAATACAGGAGTCGAATTGATTGCAGATAATGCTATCAAAGAAGTAATAAGAAGAGAGGAAACAGGAATTGACCATAAAAGATTTGCTGTAACTGCAGGCCAGGACTTTCATATGGGTAAAGTTGTTTTCACACAATATCTCGGATTTTATGTTTATGCGCCTTATAAGGCAAGGCAAAGTGTATACCAGAAATATGAGCTTGTTTATAAAATAAATAATAATCTGATTGCAGGTGTTTTTATGAAAGCACATACAAGTAATGCTGAATTAATGGGAATTACGGCAAGCTGGACAATAAGGACAAAACATTAAAACCCGAAATATTGGCAAAAGTATAATAATCTGCTGTTAATATATTATTCTCTGACATTTGATTTTTGATGGTTTAAAGGAACTTTATTATATTGGACAATTGTTTTACTTTCCAATCTTCAGGATTATATGAACGATTTACTTGAGAGACTATTATATTGTGTTGAGGTTGGCAAAATCAACAAATCTTCTCCTTATCCACCAGGTATGAAAGACCAGGATGGTGCAGATGAGCTGGCAAGGAAGGCCATCGAATCGGGAATAAGCCCAACCTCTATATTAGAAGATGCTCTTATACCGGCAATGACTAATGTGGGGAATAAATTCAGTCGTCAGGAAATATTTGTTCCTCAAATGCTTATGTCGGCAAAAGCGATGAGCAGCGCCATGGAGCACCTGAAGCCTTTTTTCCTGTCGGGAGAAACAAAACGAAAAGGCACTTTTATTATAGGCACTGTTACGGGCGACCTTCATGATATAGGGAAAAACCTCGTTGCAATGATGATTGAAGGAGCCGGATGGGAAGTAATTGATTTAGGAGTGGATGTGAGTGCGGATAAATTTCAGAAAGCTATTGAAGAACATCCGGATGCTGTCGTCGGATTATCAGCCCTTCTTACTACAACAATGGAGAATATGAGAAAAATTGTTGCTGAAATCAAGGAGAAAGAACCTGACCGTATTATACTTGTAGGAGGCGCTCCTGTAACGATGGATTTTTGCCGTAAAATTGGAGCCGATTTTTATTCACCCGACCCTCAGGGTGCCGTTAATTATTTGAATACACATATATCGAGAGTATCGGCATGATTACGATTCTCAAAGGGAAAACCAAAGAGGTTACCATAAATACTGAAGGTCCTGTTACTTTAATAGGCGAATGCATTAATCCTACACGACGAAAAAAGTTAATCGTATCACTACAGGAAGAAAAATTTGATTATGTTCTGGAACTGGCTAAAGACCAGATAGATGCTTTTGCGGATATCCTCGATGTAAATGTGGGTTACCCTGGAGTTGATGACGAAAAACTTCTTCCCGAAACAGTAAAAATCATTGAAGATAATTTCGATATACCTCTTTGCCTCGATTCCCCAAATCCAAATGCAATTGAAGCCGCATTGAAAGTTTCAAAGGGTAAATGTCTTATCAACTCGGTAAACGGAGAGGAAAAATCACTTTCTGTTATGCTACCCATCGCAAAAGAGTATGGAGCGGCAATTATAGGCCTTGTGATGGATGAAAACGGCATAACTTATGAACCAGGAAAGAGATTGGCTATTGCTGAAAAAATCCTTAACCGGGCTGTTAATATCGGAATACCTGAAGAAGATATTATTATTGATCCTTTAGCTATGGCTGTTAGCGCTGACCCGCGTGCATGCATAATTACTCTCGAAACCATAAAACTGGTCCGCGATAAACTGAAACATAATATTACTCTTGGGTTGAGCAATATTTCTTTCGGCTTGCCTGGAAGAGAATATCTTAATTCTGCATTTGCTGCTCTGGCGATTAATGCGGGACTTACATGCCCGATTGCCAATCCGGAGAAAATAATTGCAATTATTCGAGCTATTGATCTTATTCTGGATAGGGATGATTATGCCATGAGATATATTGAGGCAGCCCGAATCTTTAAGTAAAAATGATTAATACAAGATATGTCGTTATTTACACCCGGACGGAGATGGCAACCGCCATTTTATCCATTTAAAAAGGAAAAATTCTCGCGCAGGTTGCTCGCCTCAACCGAAAGAGTCGTGAAAGGATTTATGTTCGGATGTCGAATGTGCGGCAATTGCCTTCTGCAAGAAACCGCATTTATCTGTCCTATGGAATGCCCCAAAGGACTTAGAAATGGACCTTGTGGAGGCTCGACACCCGAGAGATGCTATGTTGATAAAACAAGGCCTTGTATATGGTATAAAATTTTTGAAAGGTCGTGGAAAATGAAAAGGCAGGAGAGATTGATGGAAGTTTTACCTCCACTCGACTGGCTTAAGGCCGGAACACAAACGTGGGGCGATGTTGTTAAGCAGGTAAAAATTGTCGGCAGCAAACATTTTTTCCGCAGCCTTTTTTATAGGGATAAAGAACACCGTAGTGCAGCATGGGAAAATGTGTTTCGCCCTGTACGTCAGCCTGAATGGTGGAACGGCGATTCCTTTTATCATCCTCCTTTGAATAATAAACCTGCAAGTATTCTCGAAGAAAGACTTAAGAAGGGCGAGTTCGTTTTCACAACTGAAATTATTCCGCCTCAATCTGCCGGAACAGACCGGTTAAGAAAAAGCATCGAAACGGTAAGACCTTATGTATCGGCGATAAATTTTACTGACAACTCTTCGTCAATCCCCAGGATGGCAAGTATCATTTGCTGTAAAGTGGCTTCGGAACTTGGAACTGAACCTGTTCTTCAGATTCCGGCGCGCGACAATAACCGTTATAGCCTCCAGGCGAAAGCTATTGGTGCTAATGCATTGGGTATAAGAAATATATTATGCATAACAGGCGATAATCCGGTTATTGGTCCGCCTCCTGCAGGAAGTATGGAGATTGTAGACATGGATTCCGTACAGATGCTATGGCTTCTTAGAAAAATGAGAGATGAAGGAAAATACCTCGATGGACGTGAAATAAAACAAAAACCAGATTATTTTTTAGGTGCCGCAGCTTCGCCTTTTGCTTCAAAACCTGAATATCAGGCTCTAAGGGAGCATAAGAAACTTAATGCCGGAGCGCAGTTTCTCCAAACGAATCTTGTTTTTGATAGCGATGGTGTCGAACGATGGCTCGAACAACTCTATAAACGCGATATTCTTAATAAAGTTTATATAATAATAGGTATAGCTCCCCTGAGAAGCCTTAAAATGGCAAATCATCTTAATAATGAAATACCCGGTGTTATCGTGCCCGATAAAATCTTGAGGCGAATGGAAAAAGCCGGAAATTCGGCTCAGGAGGAAGGAATCACCATTGCACTTGAGTTGATAACTGACGTCAGAAAGATGCAGGGAGTGAATGGAATACATCTAACAACAATGGGATATGAGGATGTGGTGGAAAGAATAATTAAGGAATCCGGCATTACCGGTTGAATTCAATTATGAAGAAAAGTTACACCTTCAGGTTTGGCTATAATGAACTCAAAGTCAATCCTTCCAGGATTGCAAAACTTCTCGACCGCGAAAGTGGAGATAGTCCTGAGTTTCTTTTAAAAATAATTGATAAAGTGCTTTCCGAAGCATCCGGACTATCCGATGTAAAAGCCGAATTCGTTATCTGTTCCAATATCGAAATAAATAAGGAGTCGGGAGTAATGAGCATCGAAGGTGTTGATTTTCATCCCGGGAAAATTATTATTTCACAGCTTTCAAAATCGGAATCGGTTGCCGTTTTTGCCTGTACAGCGGGTTCCAAAATAAGTGAGAGATCAAAAAAACTCATTGAAGAAAGGAATTTACTGGAAGGTTATATTTTTGATATGGCAGGAAGCGAGATTGTTGAAGATGCAGCCGACCTTATGCAGGAAAAACTGAAAATAATGATGACGGCTGAAGGAATGCTTATAACGAATCGTTATAGTCCGGGATATTGCGGTTGGGATGTTTCGGAACAACATAAACTGTTCAGCCTTATTCCGGACAATTTTTGCGGCATTACTCTGACAAACTCGGCATTAATGGTTCCGCTTAAGTCGGTAAGCGGAATAATCGGAATAGGCAAAAAAGTAAAGTTTAATTCTTATACTTGTAATTTGTGTGATGATAATAACTGTATCTACAGACGACTAAAACAAAATCAGATATGAAAAAATTGGTGTTAACAACTACTTTAATTATGAGCTTTTTAACTTTAACAGCCCAGATAGATGTTCCTAATGTCAAAATTACTAACGGCATTATTGATGCAATTTTGTATCTCCCTGATATTGAAAAAGGATACTACAGAGGTACAAGATTCGACCGCTCGGGCATTGTAGCCAGTCTTGAGTATAACGGACATACTTTTTTCGGACAGTGGTTCGAAAATTATAATCCTGAAACACACGATGCGGTACTTGGCCCGGTTGAGGAATTCGGACAAATCGGATTCGATAAAGCTAAACCTGGTGAAACCTTTTTGAAAATAGGAGTTGGGATGCTTGAAAAACCGGATGAAAAACCTTATTCGAACTTCAGACTTTATCCGGTGAAAAATGCTGGAAAATGGCAAATAAGTAACGATGAAAGAAGTGTAATATTTACACATATTCTTGAAGACAAAGAATATTCCTATCAATATGAGAAACAGATTTCCCTTGTATCAGGTAAACCTGAGATGATAATTTCACATTCTTTAACAAATACCGGAAAATTACCTTTGGAAACAACAGTTTATAATCATAACTTTCCTGTAATTGATAAACAGCCTGTTGGGCCTGGATACATCATAACATTTACTTTTAATCCGGAGTGTTCGGATAAGGGTTTTGAAGGAGTAGTTGCGATACAGGGAAACAAACTTATATACTTGAAGAACCAGGCACCTGATGAAAGGGTTTATTGTACCGACCTGAAAGGTTATGGGAACACTCCAGCCGATTATGATATAAGAATAGAAAATCATAATTCACGTGCAGGAATGAGAGTTACCTGCAACAGACCTTTAGTCAGGTTAGCATACTGGTCGTCGCCAACCACTGTCTGTCCTGAGCCATTTATCAAAATTTCAGTTAAGCCCGGCGAGACATTCGAATGGCAGATAAAATATGAATTCTATACTGCTATTGCTTCTGCGCAGTCAGGTTTTCAATATCCCTTTTTAAATCCCTCTCTTTCTGTTGAAGAGAGAGTCAATGACCTTGTAAAACGAATGACTCTTGAAGAAAAGATAAGTCAGATGATGAATGCTGCTCCGGCCATTGAAAGGCTTGGAATACCGAAATATGACTGGTGGAACGAATGCCTCCATGGAGTGGGACGTGCAGGGCTTGCAACCGTTTTTCCTCAGGCAATAGGACTTGCAGCAACATGGGACGAAGGACTTTTCCTGCGTGTTTCAACAGCAATTTCAGATGAGGCCCGGGCTAAACATCATGAGTTTGTAAGAAACAATTCGAGAGAAAGATATCAGGGTCTTACTTTCTGGACGCCAAACATTAATATTTTCAGAGATCCTCGATGGGGAAGAGGTCAGGAAACTTATGGTGAGGATCCATATCTGACCGGTAAACTTGCAGTACAGTTCATCAAAGGACTTCAGGGCGATAATCCGAAATATTTCAAAACAATCTCAACAGTCAAACACTATGTTGTGCATAGCGGTCCGGAACCTGAACGCCATACATTCGATGCAGTTACCGATAAAAGAGATTTGCTTGAGACTTATCTTCCTCATTTTGAAATGAGTATTAAAGAGGGGAAAGTCTATTCTGTGATGTGTGCATATAATAGGTATAACGGAGAGGCATGTTGTGGCAGTAATTACCTGCTGAACGGCATAATAAGGGATGAATGGGGCTTCGAAGGATATATTGTTTCCGATTGCGGGGCTATTAGCGATATTTACAGAGGTCATAAGATAGTGGGAACACCTGCTGAAGCTGCTGCCCTGGCTGTAAAATCAGGTACTGACCTTGAATGTGCATCGGTTTACAGAAGCCTCAAAGAAGCTGTGGAAAAAGAATTGATAACAGAACAGGAAATTGATGTGTCGGTTAAAAGACTCTTTACGGCACGAATGAAACTCGGTATGTTCGATCCGCCCGAAATGGTACCCTATTCAAGTATACCTTATAGCGTGAATGATTGTCAGGAACATAAAGACCTTGCTCGCTTAACGGCCTGCAAATCTATTGTGCTTCTTAAGAACGAAGGCAACATGCTGCCGTTGAGAAAAGATATCGGAAAGATAGCGGTTATCGGACCAAATTCAGACGAAACATTTGTTTTACTTGGAAACTATAACGGAACACCCTCTGACCCTGTTACTCCTTTAAGAGGAATCAAGGAAAAAGTTTCAGGTTCTTCGGAAGTACTATATGCGCGAGGCTGTAACTGGGTGGAGGGGATGCCTGATCAGAAACCATCGGACGAGATGATATCTGAAGCTCTAAACATTGCAAAAACAGCCGATGTAGTTATTATGTGCATGGGTATTACTCCGCGTCTCGAAGGTGAAGAGATGCGTGTTAATGCGGAAGGTTTCAGCGGAGGCGACAGAACACGTATCGATCTGCCTGATATCCAGCAGGAACTCATAAAAAAAGTTCATGCTCTTGGCAAGCCGGTAATACTGGTATTACTAAATGGCAGCGCTATTGCCATAAACTGGGAAAAGGAAAATATTCCTGCAATAATCGAAGCCTGGTACCCGGGCCAGGCAGGCGGCCAGGCTATAGCAGACGTGATATTTGGAGATTATAATCCTGCAGGAAGGCTGCCTGTAACTTTCTATAAGTCGGTAAAAGACCTTCCGCCTTTTGAAGATTATAATATGAAAAACCGGACTTACAGGTATTTCACAGGCGAACCGCTTTATCCATTCGGATATGGTTTAAGCTATACCACATTCAATTATAGTAAAATGAAGATTAAAAAGACAATCAAAACAGGCGAAACAGTCGAGGTTTCCGTAAATGTCAGAAACACAGGTAAAAAGGATGGAGAAGAGGTTGTTCAGTTATATGTTTCAAATCTTTCCGCAAAGGTTCCGGTGCCTCTGCGGACACTCAAAGGATTCAAAAGAATAGACTTAAAGGCCGGAGAAAGCAAAACTGTTGTCTTTAAACTTGCTCCCGAAGATTTTTCTTTTGTTGATGAGGAATACAAAAGAGTAATAAAACCCGGGAAGTTCCTAATATCAGTTGGGAGTTGTTCTCCTATGCAGGGTATCGAAAGGAGTGAAGCTGGTATTTTGAAAAAAATAATCGAGCTGAATTGATAGAATTAAAATAAGAAACGACTGAAAAATTCAGTCGTTTCTTATGATGCTTTTATTTCTGACTCTGTATACTTATCGTTTGCTGTATTGTTCGAATATCGCTTTGATATTTGCCTGTTGATAATCTCCTGAATGAATCAGAACCAGATAACGCAGGTTTAGAACTGTGCCTTTTTTCATGAAAATATCCCTGTCATTCTCAGGCCAGTACATGGGCGTCGGCGACATGAACCCGTAATCCCTTGTAAACCATGGAGCAGGATACCACGGATTTGACGGATGCTGTAAAACGGCAATGCCTTCTATGGATGTTCCACGTTTCCCATAAAAATCGAGCCATGCCGACCTCTTGCCGAATGTTTCTTTTTCACTTCTTAATCCTTCGGCATTTATCATAGTTCCTCCGTTCCTTACAGAGATATCAGGTGAAGTCCTGACACTAAAAAGCGAGTGATTGGTTTTCAGGATTCTAACATCGGTAAGCATTTCCATAACAATTTCAACGTCAATCTGATACAAATCCGGAGAAGGTGCCGTTATAATAAATTTGCGTAAATCTTTTATAGGTGAAACAGCACCGGGACGACTCCATATACATTCGTCGGTAATGATTACAGTGTCGCCTCCCTGTTTTACTATTTCGGCATTCACAGATACTATCCTCCCTCTTTCAAGTCCTTCCTGCCACCAGTTACCTCCGTTAACAAGGTCGCAGCCGAAAAAGAGAGAACTATGATGAGGATATTCTGCATTTCTCATTGAAGTTACAGATCCTCCAGAAACAGGCCCGTTGACTGGGAAGAAGAAAGGATATTTCTCATCATCAGAAAAAATATAGCTCGTAAAAAATTTACCGTCAATAGTAACATTGATTTTAGAGCCGACTTTAACAGCCGTAATTTTAGCCGCATCAACAGGTATTTCAAAAATAATTGCCCCGGCGATAGCCAGGGCCGTGATAATAATTTTTTTCATACAGATTATTAAATTTTTATATAATCAGTCCCGTAAGGTTTGCGTTGAGGGCGTGAAAGCATTTTATTTGCTTCATCGTCATTAATAAACATCTCTTTATCAGGATCCCATCTTAGTTTTCTTTCAAGCTTCATTGCTATGTGTGTAATAAGGCAAACTGTACAAGCTCTGTGACCAATTTCGACCGGAGAAATTGGTTCTTTTCTAGATTTTATACAATCGAGCCAGTTGCCATGCTGTTCATTACTTTCATAGAGATGAATTTCATTCGGCCCGATAACTGAATTGAGAATTTTCGGGTCGCTTGCATTGAGTGCTTTGACATTTTTATTTTGGTCAACAGGGTCGGAAGGTGAAGCGACATAAGCGCCTCTTGTAACAAATATCCATCCTTCAGTACCTTCATACCTTATACCATTTGGATATCCGCCGCTGGTATACATTGTGACTCCGTTCTTATACTCGGCTTTTGCCATAAAATCGCCATGCACATCCCAGAGTCCGAATTTCGGAAATTCAGCAACAGCTTCTATAGAGATAGGTCCGGTCAGCTCTGTATCCATTCCCCATGCGGCTGAATCGAAATGATGCTGTCCCCAACCTGTTATCATCCCTGCGCCAAACTGTTCGCATCTCAACCAGCCTGGCCTGTCTGTAATACTATTCTGAGGATGCACCCGCATTTCAGTATAATAAACATAAGGCGTCGAACCAAGCCATCCGTCGTAGTTAAGGTTTGGAGGTATCGGCATCTCCGGAGCCTCTGGACCTGGGGGATCACCAGGAAGGCCTATCTTTACCGTATGAAGCCTGCCGATCCTTCCATTGCGGACAAGCTCAGCAGCCCTCCTGAACTGGGGCATAGACCTTTGCTGAGTGCCTACCTGAAGAATTACCTTTTTACGTTTAATTACATCAACAAGCTGTTGCCCTTCCTTTATTGTCAGAGATGTCGGTTTCTGAAGATATATATCTTTACCGGCAAGCGCTGCTTCAATGGCAGGCTGCGCATGCCAATGATCGGGCGTGGAAATAATCACAGCATCAATACTTTTATCGGCAATTATTTCTTTATAATCACCATAGGTTTTTACATTAACATATCCTGTCTTCCCGGTCTTTTTAGCATAAAAGTCCTCAATGAATTGTTTGCCCTTTGCTAATCTTTTAGAATCAAAATCAGCAACTGCAACAACACGAGCGACATCATATTTAAGAGTTTCGGCAAGGTCATGAGTCATGGCTATTCTGCCAAAACCTATCTGCCCAATGTTTATCATGTCACTGGGAGGATTTTTTCCTATAACCGAGGAAGGAACTATTGTTGGCAGAATAATAGTTCCGGCAGCAGCAGATAAAGTATTCGAAATAAATTTTCTTCTTTTCATAATATATAATTAATTAATAAACAGTGTTATAGTAAATAAGTAATTTTTAAAAACAATAATTTATAAATTATAATATAAAATTAAAAATAAATAAGTTATTTCAATTTATATATGTAAATTTTTAATTCAATTTTATTTTAAACAAATATTTTGTTTAGCTCATTTATTTTTCTGATGGAAAATTTTTTGATATCGATCCTATATAAGATTTAAAATGCTATAATAAAATCATAAAATATCAAAACATAAAATTATTTGTGTTCAATGTAAATATTTTCAATGCTAAGGGTTATAACGTATATTATATTAAACTAGAGCCAGACGTAATTTGTTTGGAGATTCCATTTGTAAAACAACACTATAGAAGTCTGTAAATTATAGCACAAGAATAAAGACTTCCTTAATAAGCATCAAATATTTCAGATGAGATTAGTTCTTAAAAATGTTTTTTGTAACTTGTGTGAGAAAAGAGTTTTATAATTATGGCGTTTATATAATTATTGAATTAAGAAAATGAAAATTTTTACTGGACAACAGATAAAAGAGATAGATAAATTTACGATTGAGAATGAGCCTATAAGTTCCATAGATTTGATGGAGCGTGCCGCAGGTAAAATTTTTTCATGGATAGTAAGCCGATTCGGAAGATCTCACAAAATTGTAGTGGTTGCAGGGCCTGGCAATAATGGAGGTGACGGACTTGCCCTGGCACGAATGCTTGCATTATCAGGTTACGAGACGGAAGTTTTTTATATTGCTTTTTCTAAAAATGTTTCGCCCGATTGGAAAATCAACATGGAGAGATTGGAACAAACTGGGAAAGCCAGATTGTATGTGGTTAATAACTCTAATGAGTTTCCTGTTTTTGAAGGAGATGCAATTATTATTGATGCAATATTCGGCACCGGTCTTAGCCGACCAGCGGAGGGGCTTGCCGCAGAAGTTATAACACGCATTAATGAGTCGAATTGTGTAAAAATTTCTGTAGATGTCCCATCCGGACTTTTTACAGAAGACAATAGTATGAATAACAAAGAGGCAATTGTCAGGGCAGATTATACACTTAGTTTCCAGTTTCCAAAGCTGGCATTTATGTTTGCTGAGAATTATATATATACCGGCGAATGGTATATTCTTGATATAGGCTTACATCCAGATATTATAAGCGATACTTCGACTCCATATTGTTTTATGGAAGAATCACTTATCAGGGGGTTACTTAAGAAAAGAAAGAAGTTCGACCATAAAGGAATCTATGGTCATGGTTTGATGATAGCAGGTTCATCTGTTAAAACAGGTGCTGCAATTTTATCGGCAAAAGCTGCCCTCAGAGCCGGCATAGGCTTAATAACCTGCCATGTTCCTTCGAAATCTGTTACTTCGGTTATTTCATCTCTTCCAGAAGCAATGATACAGTGTGATAAAAATTCTGAAATTATCACTTCTGTTGAGAATTTCAATGAGTTTACGGCAGTGGGAGCAGGTCCCGGAATCGGTAAAGAGCAGGATACTGCATCGACGATTTATAAATTAATATGTGAGTGTAAAAAACCGCTTGTACTCGATGCCGATGCTTTAAATATTATTGCGGCTAATAAAGAATGGCATGAAAAGATTCCTCCTGATGCTATAATAACTCCACATCCAAAAGAATTCGAAAGACTCGCCGGAAAAACTGATGATGGTTATTCAAGGCTTATGTGTCAGGTTTCTTTCTCGAAAAAACATAATTGTATCGTTATACTAAAAGGTGCTTATACTTCAATATCATTGCCCGACGGAAGAGTATTTTTTAATAGTACGGGTAATCCTGGAATGGCTACTGCCGGAAGCGGGGATGTTCTTACGGGAATTATTTTATCTTTGCTTGCACAAAGTTATCGGCCGGCCGATGCTGCATTAGTCGGCGTTTATATACATGGTCTGGCTGGTGACATAGCTGCTGGTAAGAGAGGCATGGAATCTATTATAGCAAGCGATATAGCAGATAATCTTGGTGAAGCATATTGCAGAATAAGAGGGGAAGCTTTTAAGAATACTTGAACTGAAGTAAATTTAATTAAAAATGTATTTATGTTAAAGCAAATAAAAAAATTAGCATGTGTGCCGGTTCTGATAATAGCAGTTGTATCTTGCTATCCGAAAAAAATCTTAACCGAACCAGAAACTATAATTACACCTTTGGGTGATAAATTAACAGTTTACGATGGAAGTCTTGTTTACGCACTACCCATGACAATTTTTCGCATTACAGCAGAATTCGAGAAAACAATTGATAAACCCGGTCCTTACGCAAGGTTTGCAGAAGAAATGCTTGGCCTTAAAAATGTTATTTCAACGGAGAAGGAATCATGGAAAATTAAATCAATTACACTTGAAACATCGGAAGAAATAGATCCATCAGAATATTATGTAATTGGAAGCAAAACAATTGTTCAGAGCAATGTTCTCGCTCTTAAACGAGCAGGTTTGATTCTCGATCTTAACCCGGCAAAATATGATGCCGAACAAAGAGTAATTTCTTCTTCAGGCATGGTTGATAAAAATCTTTCATATACTGATCTGGGTTCCGATGAATATTTTACAAGCCGAAGTGATACAGCTTACCGCATGGTAAAACTCGATACAATGTTTATAAGAATTCCCTATCTAATCGAACGCAAGCAACAGCTTACCCAGGAACAACTTGCTGAAAGAGCCGCAAAAACTCTTCTTGAACTCAGGGAGGGGAAAAATATGATACTTACAGGAGAAGCAAATGTATATCCCCAAAGCAATGCTGCAATAGATGAGATAAACAGGATGGAAAGAGAATATCTGGCTCTATTTGCAGGTAAATCTGCTTCTGAGACCAGAGTTATGCATTATACTTTTATTCCTGATAACGAAAATATAAAAAAACCAGTTGAGATTTTCAGATTTTCAACATCGGGCGGCCCTTCAAATATATCTTCAAAATCCGGATTGCCAGTAGTTATAGAACTTGAGCCTGCAGGGAAAATTAAGGATATAACTTATGTGCCCAGGCCTTTATCAAAGGAAGAGGGAATTGCATCGGTCATATCAGATAAACTATATTACAGAACTCCGGAAGTGGCTCTGATAAGAATAAAATATGGCAACGAGACTCTTTTTGAAACAAGAAGACTGGTATACCAACTCGGACAGACAATGCAGCTTCCTGCAAATTATATAATAGGTAAATAAATATTGTTAATGTTTATTGTATTTTCCCTTTGAAACTTTTGCTATAATCCTGGAAACTCATTTTCTCATAGGCTTTTTCAGCAAAGAATGAAAGCAAAGATTCCATATCTTTTGCATCCCTGTACCCTGGAACGTTTGTCAGAAGCTGAAGCTTCTCGTTAAAAAAAACAAGATTAGGATAGGAGAGTTGACCTCTTAAAAGAGCAACTGCAAGCTGATGTGTTTTTCCCGCTTTACCGTCATTGATAAAATTCATTCCAAGGAAAGTTACAGGATCTTTCCCTTCGGCGTTAAACTTTACAGGATAAAATTTCGTATTTAGAATTTCTGCAATGACGGGATTTGAAAAAGTTTCCTGGTCAAGTTTTTTGCACCAGCCACACCAATCGGTGAAAGTATCAATTACTATGGGACGTGGACTGACTTTGACCAATTTCTCGGCTTCCTGAATCGAATACCATTTAACCGGTTTGTCCTGCCCGTAAGCAATTATTATTGTTCCTGCCAGTATTATTGACAAAATAGTTTTTCTGCTCATTATATTTCCCAGTTTTCTTTTCATTCTGTCGAACAAAATAAGTAAAAATAAAATATCTCTATTAATTTAATTATAATTTGCCCTTTTTGTTTTTAACAAAAATTTTGCCGAAATGTTGCGAAAAAAAGTTACTAACATAGTCAGATAATAAATAATTGATACTTTTAATGCCTCAAATTAAAAAAGTGAGTTAAAATATGGAAGAAATAAGAAGAACCCTTCGTGATTCCAAAACAGCCAGATGGATTGCGCTTGCTGTTATTTCATTCACAATGCTTTGCGGGTATTATCTTACCGATGTAATGGCATCGCTTAAACCGCTTCTCGAAAAAGAATTATCGTGGAGTAGTTCCGAATACGGCATTTTTACAAGTGCTTATGGATGGTTTAATGTGTTTTTGTTAATGCTTATTTTTGGAGGAATAATCCTCGACAAAAAAGGGGTTAGATTTACCGGAAAGCTCGCCACTGTAATAATGGTAATTGGTACAGCTATTAAATATTGGGCAATATCCACTCATAGCCTCGATGGTCATAGTTTGTTCGGCATAAAACTTCAGGTAATAATTGCAGGGTTGGGTTATGCAACTTTCGGAGTTGGTGTTGAGGTTGCAGGTATTACAGTATCGAGGATAATAGTTAAATGGTTTAAGGGGAAAGAAATGGCTCTTGCTATGGGGCTTGAAATGGCAACTGCAAGAATTGGTACTGGTCTGGCCATTGCAACATCTGCTCCATTGGCTGTCGCTCTTAAAGGAGTATCCAAACCGGTACTTATTGGGCTAATTTTATTGTGCATTGGAATGATAGCTTTTTTTCTTTATACTATAGAAGATAAAAAGCTCGATCAGGAAATTGAAGCCGAAACCTCGATTAGTGAAAAGCCGGCAGAGGAAACATTTAAAGTAAAGGATATCCTATATATATTAAAGAATAGAGGCTGGTGGTATATTGCAATATTATGTGTATTATTTTATTCTGCTGTTTTTCCGTTTTTAAAGTACGCAACCGATTTAATGGTAAATAAGTTCGGTTTAAATGAGAAAGTTGCAGGGCTCATTCCAATGCTTCTCCCGTTCGGTACAATTATACTTACTCCATTCTTTGGAAATATTTACGACAGGAAAGGGAAAGGTGCTACGATTATGATAATCGGAGCAGCACTTCTTATTTTCGTTCATGCTTTATTTTCTATACCTGCTCTTAACCAGGTACCTGTTGCTATATTCCTTATGATTGTTTTAGGAATTGCATTTTCACTTGTTCCTTCAGCCATGTGGCCTTCAGTCCCAAAAATCATTCCCGAAAAACAACTTGGCACTGCTTATGCGCTTATTTTCTGGGTGCAGAATTGGGGCTTAATGGGTGTTCCTGCGCTTATTGGCTGGGTGCTCGATAGATATTGTATTACCGGAAAACATCTTATTGAAGGCGTCGAAATATCGAGTTATGACTATACAATTCCAATGATAATTTTTACCCTTTTCGGAGTGCTTGCTCTTGTTTTTGGATTTTTGTTGAAAGCAGAAGACAAACGTAAAGGATACGGCCTTGAATTGCCAAATATTAAGAAATAGAAATAAAAAGAATAAACAACAATTAAAGGATAAGGCTTATGCCATCTTGATTAGTATAGCTTTCAGAGTGTCGGTCACATCTTCTTCTTCATCAACGCATCTCTCGAGCATTTCGAGGATTTTACTGTTCTTGAGTAATTCTTTAGGATCTTCTTCTTTTTCGAACAATTTAAGGGCACCATCAAAAAATAATTCATCCGCAGCATGCTCTATATCTTTTATGTTATTGCAGCATCGCATTATGTTTTCCCTGTTTGCGCCTGCATTACTCAACCAGTGCACTGCTTTGTCAATTTCAATCGATGCCCTGTGAATAAATCCGGCTAAATCGGAATATACAGAAATAATTTTTTTTGGTTTATAAAGTAATATACTGCGGCCGATACTATTTATCGAATCCAGTACATCATCCATATGCGAGGCAAGCTCTTGAATGTCTTCACGGTCAAATGGGGTAATAAATGAACTATTAAGCTGATTATAGATGTTAACTGTTATATCGTCTCCTATGAGCTCGATATCTTTTATCTCTTTATTATATTTTTCAAGTTCTTTTAATTCTGTAACATTCATCATTTTTTTTAGAGCTTCTGCTGCCTTGACCAGGTTTTCAGAAGCAGAATCGAAAAGCGGGAAAAATGCATGATCTTTTGGAACGAACAATTTAAAAATATTGTTTAATTTCATACAAGTTGATTTTAGTTAAAAAATTATATAATCCATGTCAGGAGGTAATATATACCTCCTCCAAGTAAAGCTGAAACAGGTATTGTCAAAATCCATGCCCAGAATATATTTCTTGTGACACCCCATTTCACTGCCGAAGCGCCTTTCCTTGCGCCGACACCGATAATTGAGCCTGTAATTGTATGCGTTGTGCTTACAGGAATGCCAAAATGAGTGGCTGCAAATAATGTCAGCGCACCGGCAGTTTCGGCACAGAAACCTTCAAATGGTTTAAGCTTTGTTATCCTTTGTCCCATAGTTTTCACTATCCTCCAGCCACCAGTAAGTGTGCCAAGCGAAATTGCCGTATGACATGACAGCACGATCCACAATGCAATTTCATCATTCTTCGATGCAAGACCGCTTACAATTAGTGAGACCCAGATTATTCCCATAGATTTTTGGGCATCGTTTCCTCCATGCCCTAAGCTGAAGGCTGCAGCCGAAAGTAACTGAAGTCTTCTGAAATGCTTGTCAACACCAAAAGGTGAATGATTTTTTACCAGATTGATTACTATTGCTGATATAATGAAAGAAATCAACATTCCAAGAAGTGGAGCAACGAAAATAAATATAATTATCTTCAACACTCCTGAGAATATTACGGAGCTAACTCCTGAACATACTATGGCTGAACCCACAAGACCGCCCACAAGAGTATGGGATGAACTCGAAGGCAAACCAAGCCGCCATGTAATTAAATTCCAGATAATTGCAGCAATAACAGATGATGCTATAACCGTAAGGTTCACTACGTCGGGATTGATTACACCCTTACCTATTGTAGTGGCAACTTTAAGAGGAAACACCGTGAAGGCTATAAAATTAAAAAAAGCGGCAAAAACTACCGCTGAAAAAGGAGAGAGAACTTTAGTGGATACAACTGTTGCAATAGAGTTGGCAGAGTCGTGGAAACCATTTATGAAATCAAAAACCAGAATAAGAGCAATTAAGATATATAAAAATGTCATATAAAAATTAATTGTTATCTCATTAACAAAATGGTATTACACTTTGTCGAAACGCTCGCAAATATATAAAAGAAATAGAAGTAAAAGATGCAATCAATTTTTCCGACAGATATATTTCTCTAAATTTGGCTTTAATAGCCTTGCTAAGAAATTGTTAAATTTTTATTTAAAAAAGCAATCATTAAAATCGGAAGAGTTATTTTTAATTTTTGTTAAACATTTTTCTTACATTTAATCACTTTTATAAATCGATATAAACTAATCTATTATTAATGATATGAATGATATTACAAAATTGCAGCCTTCAAAAGTGTGGAATTATTTCCATGAGATTACAAAAATTCCTCATCCTTCGAAAAATGAAAAGAAACTGATTGAATATGTTGTTAAGTTCGGAAGGGATAATAATCTGGAAACAATTGTTGATCGTGTTGGGAATGTTATTATACGTAAACCTGCAACTTCAGGAATGGAAAACAAAAAATGCGTTATTCTTCAAACCCATCTCGACATGGTTCCACAGAAAAACAATGATAAAGTTCATGATTTCACCAGAGATCCGATTGAAACTATTATTGACGGAGAATGGGTAAAAGCAAATGGCACTACTCTTGGAGCCGACAACGGTATAGGGGTCGCTTCGACGCTTGCTATACTGGCTTCTTCCGATATTCCACATGGTCCATTGGAAGCCCTTTTTACAATAGATGAAGAAACAGGAATGACAGGTGCAAACGAATTAGAACCCGGGCTTTTAAAAGGAGAGATTCTTTTAAATCTTGATTCCGAAACTGAGGGGGAACTTTGTGTTGGTTGCGCCGGTGGGGTAAATGTGAATGCAAAAAGGTATTATAACGAGGAATCAACGCCCGACGGTTTTACTCCTTATATGATAGTTATAAAAGGGCTAAAGGGAGGACATTCTGGAGTTGATATAGCAGCAGGAAGAGCAAATTCAATTAAACTCCTGTTCAGGTTTCTTATGCAGGCTGAAGCAAATTTCGGAATAAGAATTGCAAGTGCTGCAGGTGGAGACCTACGCAATGCAATTCCACGGGAGGCCTATGCTGTTGTCCTTGTGCCTGAAAGCAAAGAGAACGAATTTGAATCTTTTGTAAAACGACATGAAACAATTTATAAATCGGAATTTGCCGAGACCGAACCTGATCTGGTATTTTATTGTGAAAAAACCGAAGTTCCTCCAAAAGTAATGAACAGGGAGGATCAATATCGTATTATTAGAGCGGTATTTGCCTGTCCACATGGTGTTCAAAGAATGAGCCAGTCTATGAAGGGACTGGTTGAAACATCCAATAATCTTGCAATTGTCCGCTGTAAAAACGGTAAATTCGAGGCTTATAACCTCACCCGCAGCTCTGTTGATTCGGCAAAAGAGGCAACTGCATGGAAAATTGCAGCCGTTTTTAATCTTATTGATGCAGAAGTTGAGCTCGAAGGTTCGTATCCGGGATGGAAACCCAATATCAACTCACCAATATTGAAGATAATGAAAAATGTATATGTGCGAAAATATGGACATGAACCTGATGTGAATGCCGTACATGCCGGACTTGAATGTGGAATTATAGGGGGAATTTATCCTGAGCTCGATATGATATCACTGGGCCCGACAATCAAAAATCCTCATTCCCCCGAAGAAAGAGTACATATTCCTTCGGTTGCGAAATTCTTTGAGTACCTTTGTGAAGTTTTAAAAGAAGTACCTGAAAAATAGAGTTTAAAGGGCCTTAATAAAAATGTCGACAGCCCAACAATTTTATATAATTAAGCCTCGACCTTAATTTCAACAAGGACATCATCCTTATTTACAATAGTGCCTGGCTTTGCATTGATTTTTAATGCTATTCCGTTTACCGGCGATTGTATTTCATTCTGCATCTTCATGGCTTCCAGAATGATGATAGGTTCCCCCACAAGTACCTGACTGCCTTCTCTTGCAAGTACGTCCACAATTTTGCCAGGCATCGGAGCTTTTATAATTTCTTTTTCCTTCTTGCCTTTCTGTTTGTTGAGCACTTTCATCCTCTTGTAACTGAAAGGAGTTTCGATGGTAAATACATAACTAATATCATTAAAAAGAATCTCGTACTTATTTTGCCTCGAACGAATTATTTCAACAGGATATTTTCTGTTTTTAAATAGAATATATGTTCCAAACTTTTCGTCGTGTTTAAGCTTTACTTCATAATTTCGTTTTCCAATCTTTATAATATTCTTAAGGGGGAGAGTAAAAATATATTTCCTGTTGCTTGAAGCAATAGCATAAAGCTTTTTAATTTTCGAGTTATCATTTACCATAGTCTATTATTAAATTTGACTGATTCTTTTATTTAACAGCCAGGGATCAATTTCACGACTTTCATTGAAATTGAGATTTATACTGTTTTCGCTCAGGTTTTCTTCTATAAAGAGTTTTGTTGCAAACCATGCAGCAAGCATTTCCTCGTATTCGCTGTTATAAAAATATTGAGTAAGTTCTTTTTCTATAAAAGATGTTGTGAACGTGCCACCTGTAAATTTAGGATGCCTTACCAACATCCTGAAAAAAGGCAGAGTGGTTTTTGTTCCTTTAATCCAAACTTTATCGAGAGCCAGTTTGCAGTGTTTAATAGCTTCCTTTCGGTCCTTGCCTTTGACAATAAGTTTGGCAATCATGGAATCGTAGTTTGGTACAATAACTGATCCGGCAATAACGCCTGTATCTACTCTTACATAATCATCGTCAGGGAAATATATTTTTTCAATTTTCCCGGGATTGGGTGCAAAACCTGCCTGAACGTCTTCAGCATTAATTCTGCATTCAATCGCCCATCCATTTATTTTTATATCTTCTTGTTTGAGCTGCAACTCTTCACCGTTTGCTACCCTTATTTGTTGTTCGATAAGATCTATACCAGTTATTTCTTCAGTAACCGGATGTTCAACCTGGATTCTGGTGTTCATTTCCATGAAATAGTAGTTTTTGTCGGAATCGAGCAGAAATTCAACTGTCCCTGCAGAATAATAGCCTGCAGCCTTTACAAGTTTTACTGCAACGTTACCCATTTCTTCTCTCAGTTTTTCATCGAGTGCGCAGGATGGGGCTTCTTCAAGAAGTTTCTGATGCTTTCTTTGGATTGAACATTCCCTTTCTCCAAGATGGATGATATTTCCTTTTTTGTCGCCAATAATTTGAAATTCAATATGTTTAGGATTTTCAATATATTTTTCTATAAAAACGGAGGGATCATTAAATGCTTTTTCAGCTTCTTTACTTGCTATTATGAACATTTTTTCGATGTCTTCTGGTTTTCTCACAATTCTCATACCTCTTCCTCCTCCGCCTGATGCAGCCTTAATAATAACAGGATATCCTATTTTTTCTGCAATTTTTACCGCCTCTTCTTCATTTGCTATATTTCCCTGGCTTCCTGTTGCCATTGGAATATTATTTGCCAGGGCTATTTTTCTTGCAATAGTTTTATTTCCTATTTTATAAATAGAATCAGGCGAAGGTCCTATAAATTCAATATTATTGTCGAGACATTTCTGGGCAAAATAGGCATTTTCGGCAAGAAATCCGTACCCTGGATGGAGAGCGTCTGCTCCAGTTTTTAATGCAATTTCAATTATTCTATCAATATTAAGGAATACAGGAATTTCCGAATCATCGTCCGTATTGTCATAAACAAAATCGGCGTAAGAAAGATAAAGTGCAGAAGGTTCTACTGCTGTTTTTATTGCAACAGTTTCTATTCCCATCCGGCGCGCCGTTTTCATTATCCTCACAGCTATTTCACCTCTGTTTGCAATAAGTATTCTTTTAATTCCCATTATTGTTATTTAAGTTAATATTTATTTTAACTAAAAACTTCTATTTTACAACTTTCTACCCTTCTCCTTTTCTCCCTTTTTCCTTTTTCCTTTTTCCTTTTTCCTTTTTCCTTTTACAGCGGTATATTCCCATGTTTTTTCGACGGCACTTTTACCCATTTATTTTTCAGAGCTTCAAATGCTGACACTACTTTTTGTCTTGTAACGGCTGGATCAATAACTTCATCTATATATCCAAGTTCATCGGCTATAAAAGGATTAGCCACTTTATCTCTGTATTTTTTTACAAGTTCTTTCTTTAGTTCGGCAGGGTTTTCTGCTTCGGCAAGTTCTTTCTTATAAAGTATTGCCACTGCACCGTCGGGTCCCATAACTGCAATTTCTGCGGTAGGCCATGCAAAGCTAAAATCGCCGCCCATATTTTTGCTGTTCATAACGATGAAAGCTCCTCCATAAGCTTTTCTTAATATTACAGTAATTTTAGGGACAGTTGCTTCACTGTAAGCATAGAGCATTTTTGCGCCATGTCTTATTATTCCGGCGTGTTCCTGGTCAACTCCGGGAAGGAAGCCCGGCACATCTTCGAATGTAAGAATAGGGATGTTAAATGCATCACAGAATCGTATAAACCTTGCAGCCTTTACGGATGAATCTATATCGAGTACGCCTGCAAGTACTTTTGGCTGGTTGGCAACAATGCCAATAGTCTTGCCTTTGAGACGTGCAAAACCTGTCACAATACTCTGTGCGAAAAGCTCGGCAGTCTCAAAAAAAGTATTTTTATCTACAACAAGATTTATAACATCTCTGACGTCATAAGCTTTGTTGGGATCGTCCGGCACAATATCTCTTAGCTTCGGATTAACATCAGGTGTTGTTGTGTCTTCCGCAACCGTAGGTGGATTTTCGACATTATTAGATGGGAGATATGCAAGGAATTTTTTCAACGCAAGTATTGTGTTCTCTTCATCATCATAAATCATGTGGGCAACGCCGCTTATCTTTGCATGAACTTCTGCACCCCCGAGAGCATCAAAAGTAACGTCTTCGTTTAATACTTCTTTTACAACATTTGGCCCGGTGACGAACATAAAACTTGTCTGATTCACCATGAAAACAAAATCCATGAGGGCAGGTGAGTAAACTGCACCACCTGCGCAAGGTCCCATTACAACTGCAATTTGTGGAATAATACCTGACGATTGAATGCAATTGTGAAAAATTGAGGCATAGCCGGCAAGACTTGCAACGCCTTCCTGTATCCTTGCGCCGCCCGAGTCGAGTAGTCCGATCACAGGTGCACCCATTTTCAAGGCCATTTCCTGTATTTTTGCAATCTTTTTTGAATGCACCAGACCCAGCGAACCTCCCATTATCGTAAAGTCCTGAGCATAAGCAAATACGAGTCTACCGTTAATCTTGCCATGACCTACGATAACCCCGTCGCCATAAATTTTTTCAATTTTCCCAAATTCAACATTCTGAACAGCCGGTACAACATAAGCATCTATTTCTTCAAAAGTGCCTTTGTCAAAAAGCAGGTTTATTCTTTCCCATGCAGTTAGTTTACCTTTTGAATGTTGCTTTTCAGCCAGTGCCGGACTGTATTGCTTTTTAAGCGCTTCCTGCCTTTCGAGGAAGGCTTTGAAACTTTTTCCTGAAACATCCATAATCGGAAAGATTTAATAATAATACCGGATTAATTCTATTAATCTTAAATTCCGATATTTTAACAGCCGTAAAAATAATTAAACTCCATAGATTTGCAAAATAGTTTTCGAACGGAAATTTATTTGTAATTATATTATGTTGATTAATAATCAATAAAGATAAGATAATTATCGAATGTTTATAAAATATTATTTTTGTTCATTTTTAAAAATTGACATTTCAATTTGATTACATATAATATGTCCGATCAATATGTGACATTCCTGTATTCTGGGAGTTTCAGAAGAAGGCACTTTTATTATTAAATCACACATTGAAGCCATTTTGCCACCAGGCATTCCTGTTAATCCTATAACAAATATCCCTTTTTGTTTTGCAGATGATATTCCCTCTATTATATTCGGTGAAGAGCCTGAAGTTGATAACACAACAAGAACATCTCCATTGCTACCAATAGCTTCTATTTGTCTTGAAAAAATTATATTAAAATCGTAATCATTAGAGACAGAGGTTAGTACTGAAGTATTGGTCGTTAATGCTATTGCCGCTAAAGGAGGCCGGTCGAATCCGAACCTGCAAACCAGTTCTGCCGTAAGATGTTGAGCATCAGCAGCGCTGCCTCCGTTGCCTGCAAAAAGTATCTTATTGCCCTTTTTCAATGCATTTACGCAAATTTGAGCAGTTTTATCTATTGTTTTAATAATCTCCTCATTATCAAGAATTGATTGCTTTACAGCTATGGATTCTTTAATTTGTCTTCTAATTTCTTCCATGGATTTTGCATTTTAAGTAATTACGTTTCGCTGTCGCTCCAGCTTTCTCCCATCTTCGTCCCCTCTCTCTATCTCCCTATTGCTTATTGCCTTCCGCCTTTTTCACCTTGGCTTAAACAGCCCTGCCTCATTCGATCCCAGCAGACCTGCTCTAAATACCGCTTCACTGACATGATTTAGTCTGGCTATCATTTCAGGTGTTACAACTTCAAAGTGGTGAAGTTTTTCAATTTTTTCACCTATATATTCAAGATCTTCATCCGTTGTTTCCCAGTTTCTGCTATCGTATGCTGACAGATTTAAAGGAAGTGAATAGGATCGTAGTGTCTTTTCACCTTTGGTATTATAATAAAAATCAAAATACGACATAATCAGTTCTCTGATTGAGCGATAAACTGGTTCCCGAAATCTAAGAAGTGTAAAATTTGATTTTGCTACAGCTCCCCAGTGTTTGCCTATTTTATAAACTGCGATTACATGATCGTCATCGTTATATGATTTCATATCCACAAGAAGAGGTTTAAACCCGATAAACCTGAGAGCTGAGGCTGCAAAAATAGCACCTTCAAAACAATGAGCCTTTCTTCTTCTTATTACCCATCTTGGAGACTTGCATTCATATTCAGGATTATATTCAATAGAATCGAGAAAATCCTGAATTTTCTGCGGACTATTCAGGCTATTTAAAATTTCAATTTCATTATTTTCCCATTTTCTCATCTTTTCAGTCAATCAGTCAATCAGTCAATCACCAAATCCTCTCTCCATCTCCCTTTCTCCCGGCGAGTTCCTTAATAATCTTTCTCATTTCGTCGTATTGTCTCTCCATACTTCTTACGAGCTGTAACTGAGCCCTTGTTCGTTGCAGATTATGTTCTTTATGATGTATTTTATAGTATTTATCACCATCAATATAGTCGGTGAGGAAACGTACTCCCTGTATAAAAGTTATAACCAATGGTGCAAAAGCAAGATATTCAAGTTCAGTTTCATTGAGAATATTTTTTATTTCAGACAGATAGCCCGCTGAATATGCCCTGAAAAGATTAATATCCAGATTTACTTTTGATAGCTCCTTTTCATCTTCTGTCGCTGTATTGGCCGCAGTTCTTATTGCATCGCCAAAGTCATAATGGACATATCCCGGCATTACGGTGTCGAGGTCTATAATGCATAGTGCCTTTCCGGTTTGTTCGTCGAATAATATATTATTGAATTTCGTATCGTTATGTGTAATTCGTAGTGGTATTTTTCCTTCTTTTCCAAGGTTATGAATAGTTTTCATTTTCTCGGCCCTTTCCTCGACGAATTTGCGCTCACTGGTAATTAGTTTCGCTCTTCCTGCAGGGTCTTCTGAAACCTTTATAAAAAAAGTTTCGAGGCGTTTTTCGGCATTATGAAAATCAGGGATGGTCTCGTGCAGTGGTGGTTCTGGAAGATCCGAAAGCATTGCCTGAAACTTGCCGACAATTCTCCCTCCCTCGAATGCTTTATCAGGCGAGTCAACAATATCGTACGATATATTCCGTGGGATAAACAGGAAAGCTCTCCAGTATTTACCTTCTGAATCAATAGTCCAGCTTTTCCCTTCAACTGTATGAATCAAAGTAACAGTTTCTCGTTTAACATCTGAACCTGGAATAGCTTGAATTTTTTGTCGCATATGAGCCGTGACACGCTCAATATTCTCTTGCATCCGTGGTACGTCTTTGAATACATTACTATTAATACGTTGAAGAATATAATCATCAGTGTCAGGTTCAACTGTCTTTATAAGAAATGTATCGTGGATATGTCCGTTTCCATATACTTTTCCTTCGAGGAAAGTTCCTTCGGTACGGAATTTTCTTAAAATATTCTTCAGGAAGTTGTCAGGATTTAAGTCCGATTTTATGTCCGATGAATGCATAATAAGCTATTATCAGGTATGAGGGAACACATATCCAGTAAGCTGTCTGAGTGTTGAAAGTGACAGCCAGTTTACCATAAACGAGCGGGATAATAGCGCCTCCGGCTATTGCCATTATAAGCATTGCGGATGCAATTTTGGTGTACTTACCGAGGCCGGCAAGAGCTAAAGGCCATATAGCAGGCCATACGAGCGAATTTGCAAGGCCAAGAAGTGCTACGAAAAGAACAGTTACAGGTATAACAAGTTGTAATGGTTTAAATGTTGTTATGTCTATAAAAGGCATTACAAATTTTATATGAGCCGGAGTAAAGATGGCTCCGAGAGAAAACACAATTCCAAGCAGGCCACATATTTTTAGAGCATTTGACTGGGAAATATATTTTGGTATAAAAATAATTCCCAGTAAATATCCGATTATCATCCCGGTCATTGTAAGGGAAGTATAATATTTTGCCGACTCCATATTTATTCCGAGCGACTGACCGTAGCGAATGATTGTATCGCCTGCAATGACTTCAACTCCAACATAGAAGAAAAGTGTGATAACACCAAGAATAAGATGCGGATATTTCCAGATGCTCGGTCTAACTCCTTCTTCACCTACAAATTCATCTTCAGCCTCAGTATCAACTTCAGGCATGTGTACAAGTTTGATCGCAAGTCCCAGCAGTAAAAGAACAGCTGCCATTACAATATAAGGTATTATCACCCTGCTGGCCATTTCATTAAGGATGCCTGCTCTTGTGACCGCATCTGTTGCCTGGGCAAGCTGTATCTCGAGTTCATCGGCATCTTTTAATATAATACTTGCTAGTATTATAGGTGCAATAGCTCCGGCAAATTTGTTGGCAATACCCATTATACTTATTCTTTTTGCCGCACTTTCACGTGGACCAATTATTGTTATATAAGGATTTGATGCTGTCTGTAAAAGTGTAAGTCCGGTACCCATAATAAAGAGGCCGGTAAGAAATAAACCGAATGTACGTGTCATGGCAGCAGGGATAAAAAACAAACATCCCGCAGCCATTATCCATAGTCCAACTGACATTCCGTTCTTGAAACCTGTCTTTTTCAGAACAGGTGTCATAGGTAGAGCCATTACAAAATATGAAATGTAAAAAGCTGTGGCTACAAAATATGCCTGGAAATCATTCAGTTCGCAAGCTGTCCGTAAAAAGACTATAAGTATGCTGTTAAGCCAGGTTACAAACCCGAAAATAAAAAAAAGAAGCCCGATTACAGTTATGGAAAAGATGTAATCTTTACGGCTTATCGTCGAAGATGTTGGTTCGCTTGTCATTTTTTTAAAATTTGAGTTTTCCCAAAACTAATCTTTTTTGTTATTTCAACAAATGAAAAATGAGGGAAAATTAATTCATCCAAATCATTTTTATAAAACTACAGGTTATTTGTTTATTTTTGTGAGATTTATATTGTTATAAAAAAATGATGATTTAATAATTCTTAATTATTGTTAATAGTTCGGTCAATAACAATTAAAAAATATTGTGAAAATTTAATTATAAAAACAAAATATTAAATATGGATAAAAAACAAAATATCAAAATGGATAAAATGGATAAAAAAGAAATAATTGAAAAGATTAAAAAGAAACGGGCTTTTATTTCAGATATGGATGGGGTGTTATATCATGGCAATAAATTATTACCAGGTGTGCCTGAATTCGTTGCATGGCTTAAAAGAGAAGGGAAAAAGTATCTGTTTCTTACTAATTCAAGTGAAAGAACGCCTAAAGAGCTTAAAGAGAAGATGCAGCGGCTTGGCATTGACGTTGACGAGAATGTGTTCTATACGAGCGCACTTGCTACTGCCAATTTTCTTTCCGGACAGAAACCTGGTGGTTCGGCTTTCATTATTGGTGAAACAGGACTGATAAATGCTATGTATAATGCCGGTTACTCGATGAACAATGTCAATCCCGATTATGTTGTAATAGGGGAGACCCGAAGTTACAATTATGAAAAGATCGAACAGGCTGTAAATCTTGTCCTTAAAGGGGCAAAACTTATAGGTACAAATCCTGATGTAACAGGTCCTGCCGAAGACGGTATCGTACCTGCCTGCAGGTCCCTTTTGGCACCGGTCGAGCTGGCAACAGGAAGATCTGCATACTATGTCGGAAAACCGAATCCGCTAATGATGAGGATAGCTCTTAAAAAGCTCGGGCAAAACCATGAAGACACAATAATTATCGGCGACAGAATGGATACTGATATCATCGCAGGAATAGAATCGGAAATAGATACTTTACTTGTACTTTCAGGAATTACCGACCGTGTAATGGCCGACCAATTTCCTTATATGCCAACCTATATCCTTGACGGAGTGCTCGAATTAATAAACTGAATAAATTTTGCTTTAAATAATTTAAGATTTTTTATTTTTTTTTCATTGATAGTTCTCTTGACTTTGTGCCAAGATAGCCTCCATGATGTCTTTTGGCATATTCCTCAGCAGTGAAGCCAATTTTTTCCATCATCAGTACTACAAGTGCATCTCCAATAACTGTCATTACAGTTGTTGAACTCGTTGGCGTCAGACCTAATATGCAAACTTCTTCAGGATTTCCGGTATAAATTACACAATCAGCTTTATGGGCAAGAGGACTGTCGGGGTGACCCGTAATTACAACAATAGGAATTGCAGGATATAAATTGTCTTTAAGATCTGCAAGTTCAATTATTTCCCTTGTTTTACCTGAATTTGAAATTGCCAGCAATATATCATTCTCCTGTAAAACCCCCAGGTCGCCATGCTGAGCTTCGCTTGGATGTAGAAAAACCGCCGGAGTCCCTGTCGAACTAAATGTTGTGGCTATATCATGAGCTATCTGACCAGCCTTTCCCATTCCACTTGTGACCAGCTTGCCCTTTTTAATATGTACATGTTTATTTATCAGATCAATCGCTTTTTCGTACGAATCATTTACGGGTATATTCAGAATAGCTGAAGCTTCAGCTTTAAAAATCTCTTTTATTTTCTCTTCCATTTTTTTATTCATTTGAGTTTCAAAATTATCAAAAAACAAATTTTATACTGTGGAAAGATTTTCCAGTAAACCTGTTTTGTTTACAAAGATTTATATTTTTGTGAGTATACAACGATAATAATTTATTTTATTACAACTTATTATTAAAAAATTATATGGCTAAATTCAAAGATTCTTCCGGGATAAGTTCACAGCCATACATTGTTATAACAGCATTTCTTGCAATGATGGCTATTGTGGGATTTGCTCTATACGGACTGCCGTTTTTCTATGATTTATGGATAAATGAATTTGGATGGTCGAGAGTTACTGTCACGTCAGGAAATGCAATAAGCAAATTGCTTGTTGCTCCGCTTTTTGGATTTATTGCCGGATGGATAATTGACAGATACGGACCTCGCAGAGTGATGCTTGCAGGAATACTCATGGCTGGAACTGCTCTGATAGGCCTTGGCATGATGAATTCATTATGGATGTTTTATTTTTTCTATTTCCTTAACGCACTTGGATATATTTTCGGTGGGCCTCTTCCATGCCAGGTTCTCATATCCAAATGGTTTGGTAAAAACAGAGGCAAGGCAATGGGTATCGCATATATAGGTATTGGAACAGGAGGAGTTATTGTTCCCCAACTTTCGGCATTGTTAATTAAAAACATTGGATGGCACTTTGCCCTTGTGACACTTGGCGTACTTATTATACTTATGGCTTTCCCATTTGCTTTTTTTATTAAAGAAAAAAAGGAACCGGCTGTTGAGAAAAAAAAGGAACAAGCAGACGTCCCGATGAAACAAATATTGAAGAATCCTTATTTCTATCTACTTGCGATAGGAAGTATGTGCTCGATAGCAGCAGTTGGAGGAACAAACCAGCATCTGAAACTATACCTGCGCGACCTGCAGTTTACTCAGGAACAGGCTGCCAATGTTGTTTCTCTTGTACTTCTCTCAAGTATTGCAGGAAGATTACTTATTGGATGGCTTGCCGATATATTTCCCAGAAAGTATGTTATGATTCTGGTTTACATGATAGTGTCTTGTGCAATACCTCTGCTATTACTGCCGGAATTTACAGGAAGAATATACTTGTTTGCCGTTATTTTTGGAATCGGTCTGGGCGGAGATTATATGATTATTCCTCTTATGGCCGGAGATTTATTTGGAGTAAAAGTCCTTGGCAGGGTAATGGGTATTGTGCTTGTTGCCGACGGCATAGCCGAATCTCTTGCACCGATGATGGTTGGCGCACTTTATAACGAAGCTACCAGAAGCTACTCCCTTGGATTTATGGTATTGATATGTATTGCCCTTGCCGGCGCTCTGTGCGTATCTTTCCTGCCGCGACAAAAGAAAGAACAGAAAGAAATTGGCTAATTTTATCCATTACATTTTCTTTATCCTATATACTTTAAAAGCAGCCAGATGGCTGCTTTTCCGTGATCCCGGAGGGACTCAAACCCCCAACCTTCTGATCCGTAGTCAGATGCTCTATTCAATTAAGCTACGGGACCATTTTATTTTAGGAAAGCAAATATAACAAATTTTTATTTTTGTTAATATTGGCTTATTTTAGTAGCGAAATAAGGCCAATTATTTTAAGATATAAGATTTTAATTATAAACTTTTTAAAGTAATTTACATGAAAAAGACGGCAAAACTTCTGCTTAAAATTATTTCAGGACTGATTCTGCTCATTCTTATTCTTCTTTTTACAATACCTGTGCTTTTTAAGGATAAAATTAAAACAGGAGTGGAATCCATTATAAATGAGTCGATTAATGCGAAAGTAGCATTTGCCGATTACAGTCTCGGATTCTTTAGCAATTTCCCAAACCTTACTTTTTCGCTTAAAGATGTATATGTTACCGGAATTGATAAGTTCGAAGGTGATACTCTTGCCGGATTCAGCTCCTTGCGACTTGTATTCAATCTTCCAAGTCTTTTTAGTAAATCAGGATACGAAATCAAATCGGTTGTTCTCGATAAAGCAATTGTAAATGCAATATCTTTAAAAGATGGGAGCGTCAATTGGAATATAATAAAACCTTCTGCAGATACAACAGAAATAGTTGAAACCCCTAAACCGCAGCCACAGGCACAACCACAGGAAGAAGCTGGAACAAGTAATATAAAAATCCTGTTAAGGAAGCTTGAAATAAGAAACAGTAATATAAAATACACTGATGAAAACTTGAAATTAGCCGCTATTCTGAACGATTTGAATTACATTCTTACAGGTAACATGAGCTTAAGCGAGACAGACCTTTCAATGTCGCTTAATATTGCAGAGACGACTCTGAATTTTGACGGTGTGAAATACCTGAATAAAGCTGTTATTGATACGAAAATTAATTTACTCGCCAATCTTGACAGCATGAAGTTTACTTTCAAAGAAAATTACTTTGCAATAAACGATTTTCGACTGAATTTTGCCGGTACAGTTGCCATGCCCGGAAAGGATATTTCGACTGATGTTACTTTCGCAACAAATCAGACCTCGTTCAAGACGCTTCTTTCCCTCATTCCGGCAGTGTATATGACAGGTTATGAGGACCTTAGGGCAACAGGCAGTTTTGCTCTTTCAGGCTCCGCAAAAGGTATATACTCCGACGCCGACAGCACACTACCGGATATAAGCCTCAACCTGAACGTAAAAGACGGAATCGTAAGCTATCCTGCTTTGCCTGAAAAAATAAGCGCAATAAATATTAATATCGATGCACTTGTCAACGGTAAAAATCTTGACCTGACTACCGTAAATCTTAATAATTTCCACTTCGAATTGGCAGGTAACCCGTTCGATATGACTTTTTTCCTGAAAACACCCATAAGCGACCCTGATTTCAAGGGGACAGTTAACGGAAAAATCAGTCTTGATGCCCTTTCAAAAGCCTTGCCTCTCCAGGACCTGAAACTTTCAGGTTTAATTGAAATGGCATTGAATATAGGTGGACGACTTTCCATGATTGAGAAAAAACAATACGAAAGCTTCACAGCCAATGGTACTCTTGGAATCCAAAAAATGTTTGTATCAATGACCGGAATCCCCCAGATTAACATCAATGAAGCTATGTTCCGCTTTTCTCCTGCATATACTTCTATGGAAAAAGTCGATATTCTTGTTGCCGGAACAAGCGATTTATTTTTAAACGGGAATATTGAAAATTACCTTCCATATCTCTTCCGGAATGAAACTATAAAAGGGAAACTTACACTTTCATCAAAAAAAATAGATATTTCTTCAATTCTAAGTTCATTACCGGCCGATACTACGGCTGTAGTTGAAGATACTACAGCCCTTGCTTTAATTGTTATCCCAAAAAATATAGACTTTGATTTTAATGCAATAATTAATAACCTGATTTATGATAAAATCGACGCAAAAAATTTCAAAGGCCATGTTATAATTCGCGACGGTATATTATCACTACGTGAAACAGGCATGGAAATGCTTGGAGGTTCGATAAGAATGAATGCCGATTACGATACTCGTGATACACTGAAACCAACCTTAAAAGCTGATTTTGAAATTAAAAATGTTGATATTCAAGAATCGTTCAACACTTTTGTAGCTATGCAAAAATTAGCGCAGGTGGCAAAAGGTCTTGAAGGAAGAGTAAGCATCCAGTTGAAATATGAAAGCCTTCTTGGAAGTAATATGATGCCTGTAATACAGACTATTAATGGGTATGGCAAACTTCAGTCGGAGGAAGTCAGGGTAGTTGAAGCCGCAGCATTCGATAAATTAAAAGAGCTATTGAATCTGGGAGATAAGTATTCAAATACTTTAAAAGACCTTAATATAAGCTTTAATATCAGGGACGGAAGAGTATATATTAGCCCATTCGATATTAAAATGGGAAATATTAAAATGAATATTTCAGGGGATCATGGACTCGATCAAACACTAAATTACCTGGTAAAGACTGAAATTCCGAGCTCTGAACTCGGTAGTTCGGTGAATAATCTTATTAATAATCTTTCGGCACAGGCATCCTCTTTTGGGGTTGTTTTCAAGCCTGCCGATGTTATTAAAGTAAATGTAAGAATACGTGGAACAGTTGATAAACCAGAAGTGACGCCTGATTTCGGTTCCGGTGCCGAAGGTAAAACAGGTACTATAAAAGAAACTGCTAAAGAAACTGTAAAACAGACAATTGATAATGCAGTTGATAAAGGAAAGGAAAAACTTTCCCAGGAAGCCGAAGAAATGGGCAACAAGCTTATTAAGGAGGCGGAGGAGAAAGGCCGGCAGCTTAGAGATGAAGCAGATAAGGCAGCAATAAAGCTTAAAGAGGAAGCTGAAGCTAAAGCAGCCGATATGATTAAAGCTGCAGAAACGAAGGGTGCTGTTGCACGCGCCGCAGCCCAAAAAGCAGCAGATGCTCTTATTAAAGAAGCAGAAAAAGAAGGGGATCGCCTACGTCAGGAAGCCGATAAACAAGCAATCAAACTACTCGAGGAAGCAAAAGCTAAGAAAGAGGAAATGATAAACAAAAAATAACAGAAAAAAATCTATAATCAAACTATACCTTTTTCTCTTTAATGCGTGCTTTTTTGCCTTTAAGGTTCCGGAAATAAAATATTCTGGCTCTTCTTACCTTACCACGTTTATTAACTTCAATTTTTTCAATAAAAGGAGAGGCAAGAGGGAATATCCTCTCTACACCTACATTACCAGACATTTTTCTTACAGTGAAAGTTGCAGTGTGATTATGACCCTTTTTCTGAATTACAACACCGCGGAATTGCTGAACCCTTTCTTTATTGCCTTCAATTATTTTATAATGAACAGTGATTGTATCACCAGCAGAAAACTCGGGATGCTTATTCTCAATCGAGAGTTTCTCATCAACAACTTTCATTAAATCCATTGCTCAGAGTATTTAATTCATAGTAAAACGGTGCGCAAATTTATTAATTAAAATTAAATTACAATATTCCCGATTTAAAAATCTTTTAATTTCTCCTCTTAATAGGTCAAATTAAAATTAACTTAAATGGCCAGCATATTTTTTTTTCATTATTATTGTATATTAAATTACATTATATATTTATAAAGCAGTTTATTTAATTGAATATGTATTATAATAGATAGATATTCAATAAAATAGTAATTAAATCATGTATGTAAAATAAATTTTTTATACTATGAAACCTACATTATTAGTTCTTGCAGCAGGAATGGGAACACGTTACGGAGGCGATAAACAACTCGATGTAGTCGGTCCATCAGGCGAAACAATAATTGACTACTCGATTTACGATGCGATAAGAGCTGGATTCGGTAAGATAGTTTTTGTTATCCGCAGGGATATTGAGAAGCAGATAAGAGAACGTTTTGTGGAAAGACTTAAAGATAAAATTGACGTTGATTATGTTTTTCAGGATCTGGACGACCTCCCGGAAGGAGTCGTAGTATCGCCCGATAGAAAGAAACCATGGGGTACCAGCCATGCAATTCTTGTAACAGAACCAATAATCAAGGAACCTTTCGGAGTGATTAACTCCGATGATTTCTATGGCCCCGAATCTTTCAAAATACTTTATGATTTTCTCGTAAACAATAAAGATCCTTATTGTTATTGTATTATAGGTTTCAGGTTGGGAAATACATTGTCCGATCATGGACATGTAAACAGAGGAATATGTAGTGTTGATAGTACCGGCCGGCTTTTAAATATTGTCGAAATGCGTCAGATAGAAAAAACGACAAACGGAGCTGTGGCACCGGGAAAAGAGTGCGATAAAATATATTTTACAGGTGACGAAATTGTTTCAATGAATCTCTGGGGTTTTAAGCCTACATGCTATAAATTCCTGGCGGAAGAGTTCAGAAATTTTATTAGCAAGCATGGCATGGATCCAAAAGCAGAGCTTGATATACCTACTTCGATTGACCGGTTTGTAAAAAGCGGCCAGATAAAAATACAAGTCCTGATGAGTAATGAACAATGGTTTGGTGTTACTTATCGTGAGGACAAACCTTATGTTGTTGAAAATATACTTAAAATGGTTGAACAGGGAATATATCCTCATTCACTTTATTAAAATTTTCAACACTAATAAATTTTAACACTCTGACAGTATTTTTCTTTTACCAGAAAAAGTCTCTCCGTAGAACAGCAATATTATCTCTGTTGTCTGTAACAGTAAGTTCAAGAGTGTGATTTGTATTCTTTGTGATTCTGTCGCTGTCGAATTTGTAGAAAATAAGGTCGTTTTTGGCGTCATATTCGAATAGTGCCCATTTTCCATCTATAAGACCCGTATAATTTTTTATTCCTGAAAGATTGTCGGTAATCTTAATTCTTATTTCTTTCAGGGCCGACAGGTTAGCATTTTGAGTCAATCCGTTCGGAATAATTAAAGGAGGCGTGGTATCGGCAGCTACGGCATAACTACCGAAATTCAGAACAGAGGCTGTGATAAATCCTCCGGAGTATTTTCCTCCGGCACTCTTTATTCGTCCGTTATCATCTACATTAACAACTACGAGCTTCGATGCACCTGCTTTTGGCACGGAATCGGGCATAATTGAGATAGTGATAGCTTTATGTAATGGTGTAAACCTGTCGTGAACCTTGTGAATGGACGAATAGAGAAGGTTATTACCTCTTTCTTTCGTATATCTGAAATAAAGCGAGTCATATAAAGCTCCTTCAGGTATAGTAATTTTAATGCTATCCGATTCGAACAAATTGTTTTTCCAGAATGGCATCGGAGTAATAATTTTATCTTTTTCATTATTAATCTGACCTGCAGTATCTGTAAGAGCGATTTCATTAATCCGAGCATCAATTGGTGGTGAAGCAGATTTTACTTTGAAGCTTAATGTTGAGGTGTTGCCGCTTCCGTCTTTAACTACTATCATAATGTTATGGATGCTTTCTGTATCAAAGTCGTAAAGTCCGTTATTCATATAACCGCTATATCTGTCCAGCTTGTCATTTGGGAGAACAAATACTCTGTGAATCCAGGTATTATTTTTCATAAGAGCTTCATAATCAATATGAGCATTGATATACCTTGTCTGGTCGAAACTGAATTCACTCATGTCATAACGGAACCATGGAATAGAATCAATGAAGAGCTCGATTGAAGTTATATCGAATCTGTTGGGCGTGTTATTCATAAAATCCCTGCAAATTATTCCGAATCCTGCAGTACCGCTTATTGTTAACTCATCGTTTTCGACCAGTTTGTAATTTCCGTTTCTTCCTGAAGCATTGATGAAAATTTTTTTGTTATGGCCGTTTATTAGAGAAGATTTGTTTGCCGGATAAACAACAAGCCTTTCGATTCTTGGTTTAAGGTTGTCTTCGATTTTGAATCCGAATTGTAAAGGATTGACAGGTTTTTCACCGGCAGTTTTTCTTATCTCAAAATGCAGATGAGGGCCTGATGAACTACCAGTATTTCCTGAGAATCCAATTAAATCGCCTTTTTTGAATTGAAACCTTTCTTTCGGAGGATAAATGGTTATAGAATAACTTTTTCTATTATACTGATGCCTTTTGACGTAATCTTCTATTTCCGGAGAAAATGATTCAAGATGCGCATATACTGTCGAAAATCCGGAAGGATGTCGTAGATATATTGATTTCCCAAACCCTGAAGGTGAAACAGAAATAAGGTATACATATCCATCAGCACTGGCAAGAACATTTTTACCTGTAACACCTTGAGTTTTAATATCTATTCCTGAATGAAAATGATCCGGCCTCAATTCAGCAAAACCCGACGAAAGAAAAAGAGGAATATTAACAGGAGGACCGAATATTTCCTGCCCAATTATAAATTCGCTACCTGTTGCGCACAATAAAACAATTAAAAGAATAGATATTTTTTTCACCGGTTTATTAATTTTTAAAGCTTGCAAAACTATTTTTTATTTGAACTTTTGCAAACTTATTATGTTAATATTTTGAAAATGTCATTAAAAAATAGTAATTTTGTAACAAAGTTTTTTGTATGTCTGTTCAGGGTTATGAAGAGTTGAAAAATCTTAACAGTAGAATAAATGAACTAATTCAACGTTATATTAACCTTGAACAAGAAAACAAAAAACTTAAAACCCTGAATAAAGAATATGAAAGATTACTTCAGGAGCATGAAGTTGAAATAAAAGAACTTGAAAAAAAATACGAAAGGTTGAAACTGACAGGAGTTTTGCTTGGTGAAGGAGAAATGAGGCAGGAAGCAAAGAAGAAGATAACGGAACTAGTGCGGGAAATTGACAAATGTATTGCTCTTTTAGAAAGATAAAATATAGTAATGGATGATGAAAAGCTGTATATCAGGGTTAATGTGGCCGACAGATATTATCCATTAAAAGTAGAAAGGGAAGATGAGGAGAAAATCAGGCGGGCGGCAAAAATGATTAATGAAAAAGTCCTGTTGTATAAACAAAAGTATTCTGATAAAGACATACAGGATTTTTTAGCGATGACCGCCCTGCAATTTGTGATAAAGCTGATAGACGAAGAGGAAAAATTAAGTAATGATTATCTCCCCGCTGCCCTGAGTGAACTGACAGGTAAGATTGATTCAGTTCTCGGGAAAAAGAGTGATGACGTTCTTTAAAATAGACAAAAACTAAGTGCCCGCATAGTTTCTTAGTAAGGTGATGAAACTCAACATTCTAAAACTTTGAGGTAAAGCTCAGTTTATTAAAGACAGGCCTCATTCCGTATCAACGGGATTCCGCCTTGCGGCGGAACAGTGGAAGTCTGAGATAAATTGGCAACCTCAGCCATGAAGTAATGGGGTTTTATTCAATCTTAAGAAACTTTGCGGGTTTTTATTTGTGTTGTAACAATAATTAATATGTAAAAAGAAATGAATTTAATTGCATCAAATAGTTTTAACAGTATAACGATTATAATTGCCTCGATTGCTCTTGTAGCAGGATTTGGCATTTCATATATGTTATGGCAGTCTCTCCTCAAAAAGAGGAAGGAAAGAATAATTTCCGAAGCTGAGGCTGAAGCCGAAGTGATCAAGAAAGAAAAGATACTTCAGGCCAAGGAACGCTTTCTTCAATTAAAATCTGAACACGAGAAAGTTATTAATGAAAAGAACAATCGCATAGCACAGGCTGAAAACAGAATTAAGCAGAAAGAACTCTCTCTTGGCCAGAAGATGGAAGAAGTGCAACGCAAGAAAAATGAGGTAGAGGCAATACGCGACAATCTAAATACACAAATAGAGCTCCTTGAAAAAAAATCTGAAGAGCTTGAAAAACTACACCGGCAGCAGGTTGAACAATTAGAACTCATCTCTGGCCTTTCAGCAGCGGAAGCTAAAAATCAGCTCATCGAATCTCTTAAAGAGGAAGCAAAAGCAGAGTCAATGTCGTACATCAACGAAATCATTGATGAGGCTAAGATGACTGCCAATAAGGAAGCAAAACGTATTATTGTTCAAACTATACAAAGGGTTGCTACTGAGCAGGCCATTGAAAATGCGGTAACGGTGTTTCATATCGATTCGGATGAAATGAAAGGCAGGATAATTGGAAGAGAAGGACGTAATATACGGGCGCTCGAAGCTGCAACAGGAGTGGAAATAATTGTTGACGACACACCCGAAGCTATAGTCCTGTCAGGTTTCGACCCTGTGCGTCGCGAAATTGCAAGGCTTGCACTACATCAGCTTGTAACCGACGGACGTATTCATCCGGCAAGAATCGAAGAAATTGTTGAAAAAACACGTAAACAAGTTGAAGATGAAATCCTTGAAGTGGGTAAAAGGACAGCCATAGACCTTGGAATTCACGGGCTGCATCCCGAACTTATAAGGCTTATTGGTAAAATGAAATACCGGTCATCGTACGGTCAGAACCTGCTTATGCATTCGCGGGAAGTTGCCAACCTGAGTTCAATAATGGCTGCGGAACTTGGCCTTAATCCAAAACTTGCAAGAAGAGCCGGCTTACTGCACGATATTGGAAAAGTGCCTGACGATGAACCGGAACTGCCGCATGCAATTCTCGGAATGAGACTTGCCGAGAAATACAAGGAAAAACCTGAAATAGTAAACGCTATAGGCGCTCATCACGACGAAATAGAAATGACAACTCTTATTGCACCAATAGTCCAGGTTTGTGATGCTATATCAGGCGCAAGGCCTGGAGCAAGACGAGAAGTGGTCGAATCATATATCAAACGACTTAAAGAACTCGAAGACCTGGCACTTCAGTATCCGGGTGTTACGAAAACTTACGCAATACAGGCAGGCCGCGAATTACGCGTTATCGTTGGTGCAGACAAAACCACCGACCAGGATGCTGAAAAACTCTCAATGGAAATTGCACGTAAGATACAATCGGACATGACATACCCTGGCCAGATAAAAATAACCGTTATAAGAGAAACAAGAGCAGTTAATTATGCAAAATAGTCAATTGCAACATGTTATAAACCTCTGAGGTTTTTAAAATATCATACCTTTGAAGAATTTAATTGTTACTCTCAGATGGCAAAGATCAATATAATCAATCTCGTTGGTGCCAGGCCTCAAATAATCAAGGCATCTGCAATAAGCAGGGCAATCAGAAGTAAGTTTTCCTCAAAGATAAATGAGTTGATAGTTCATACCGGGCAGCACTATGACCGTGAACTTTCGCAGGTTTTTTTTGATGAGCTTGAGATTCCAAAACCACATTATAATCTTGGAGTGGGTTCGGCACGCCACGGGAAACAAACCGGACTTATGCTTACCGGAATTGAAGAAGTGTTACTTTCGGAAAACCCCGATTGCCTGATGTTATATGGTGATACTAATTCGACGCTTGCAGGCGCACTGGCAGCCGTTAAACAACATTTTCCAGTTGTTCATGTAGAGGCAGGTCTCAGATCATTCAATAAATCTATGCCTGAAGAGATAAACAGAATAGTTAGCGATATCTCATCAACATTGCTTTTTGCGCCCACTAACGAAGCCTTCAAGAACCTTATTGCAGAAGGATTTAGACCCGAAAACAGCCCTCCTTATAATATTAATAATCCGAAAATCTATCTTACAGGCGATATAATGTATGACAACACCCTTTTCTTTTCATCTCTTGCAGAAAAGAAAAAAGCCCATTTGCTCGACAAACTCAAAATAGGACGCAATGAGTTTGTGCTTGTTACAATACATCGCGATATAAACACTGACGATATTCTCAGGCTTAATACCATACTGACAACTTTGTTAAACCTTGCCGAAGAGTCGAAATTGGTTTTTGTCATGCCACTTCATCCAAGAACAAGCTTGTCGCTTAAAAATAACCTCGAGGAACTTCTGAACAAACTTAACAAAAGCAAGTATATCAGAATTATTCCACCTGTCTCTTTCCTCGAAATGACTTTTCTTGAAATGACTTCAAGGATGATAATTACTGATTCAGGTGGAGTGCAGAAAGAATCGCATTTCTTTAAAAAACCTTGTATCGTACTCAGAAAAGAAACTGAATGGGTGGAACTTATTAAAAACGGGACTGCAATGCTTGCCGATGCAGATCCTGCTCTGATTACTGCTGCCTTTAATTTCTATCTGAACAAATCTCTCGATCTGGAATACCCGGCATTCTACGGCGACGGCAAGACTGCGGAATTCATCCTTAAGGAAGTGCTTATGATGTTTGAATAATTCATTTCAATTTGCTGGAAAAGCCTCAATTTTAACATTTCTCTTTTTCCTCAGGAAATATCCAGCATTAAAGCTCAATAATTATAATTTGTTTTTCTCTCAGAAAACATATTTATTTAACATCTGAAACTGAAGATGTTATTTTTATATGGATATAGATAGTAGATTAAGGGGCAGAAGGGTGCTTGTGACAGGAGGTGCGGGCTTTATTGGATCAAATCTGATCGAATCATTGCTTGAAGAAGGTAACTATGTCGTTTGTCTCGATAATTTTTCAACAGGCAAGAGAAGGAATATAGAAAAATTTCTTGATAACCCTGAGTTCATACTTATAGAAGGAGATATAAGGGATGTTTCGATATGCAGGGAGGCTGTAAAAGGAACAGATATTGTGTTTCACCAGGCGGCACTTGGTTCAGTTCCGCGTTCCATTGCCGATCCGATAAGCTCGACCGATGTTAATACTGGCGGGTTCGTGAAGATGATTTTTACGGCAAAAGAAGCCGGAGTTGAAAGATTTATTTATGCCTCAAGCTCATCGGTTTATGGTAATAACACTGTCCTTCCAAAGGTCGAGGATAAAATTGGAAAGCCTTTGTCTCCTTACGGAGTGACAAAACTATCAGATGAATTGTTTGCAGAAGTGTTTTCGACGATATATGGGATTAAAGTTATTGGTTTGAGATATTTCAACGTATTTGGTCCCAGACAGGATCCCGAAGGTGCATACGCTGCGGTTATTCCTAAGTTTATTCTTCAGCTTATGCAGCACGAGCGGCCAGTTATAAACGGCGACGGCACTATATCGAGGGATTTTACATTTATTGACAATGTCATTAAGGCCAATCATCTTGCGGCTATTGTTGAGAAAGAAGAGGCTTTTAATCAGGTATATAATATTGCATGCGGCGAAAGCACTTCGCTTACCAGAATATTCGAAATAATAAGAGAGTGTCTTGGAAGATATGATAAAGATATTTTGGGAATAGAGCCACTTTATGGACCCGAAAGGCCAGGAGATATAAAGCATTCCCTTGCCTCGATAAAAAAGGCCGAAGAACTGATAGGTTATTCGCCGATGACCGATGTTTTCGAGGGACTTGAAAAAACGGTCGAATGGTTCGTGAACAACAGATAATAAAAACCCCTCTTCTTTACGTCCTTTGCTCCGTCTTTGCCATATTAGCGGTTAAAAAATTTTTTAAAATTCAGGGAATAGTATCATAAAAATTTATGTTTTCTATTTTGTTCAAAACAATTCTTTAATGGCAGACGATATGATATTCAATATTATATAGACTTTTTATTGACCGCATGTTAATAATTTGAGGTGTTTTTTATTTCAAAATTTAATTTTAAGTTGTATTTTCGCTTCCGGTTTCCAGTCGCATTTTATTGGTAAATGAACAACTGAAACCGGTCATTGGGTATTAAGGGAGAGAGGGTTTTATTTTACGCGTTTGAATATTGGATGACAGGAGAAAAGATTTATTCTTAATTGGTTTTTGTATGTATATAAGGGATGCAGGATATTGACAGATGCTAAATTGGGAAAAAGAAAGTCGAAAAGTGAGAATGATTGGAAATAATAATATAATAAGTGCGGCGTTAAATACTAATAAATAACCGGCTGGAATTTTGTAACTAATTAAGGGATAATAAAATATATTAAACCGGGAAATAATTAAACCGGGAAATAAATAACAGGCATCAGGTTAAGAGAGATATTGCAATACCGGATGCTGGAAATAATAAAAAGGCCTTATAGTCAGTCATTTAATGATTTCCTAATGTGACTGACGGGGCGGGAGTGTGAAAAAAGGAAAGACAAAAGACAAAAGACAAAAGGAGAAAGTTTAGTCCGCCGGTTGGCAGACGAAACCCTGACCGAAAGCGTCAGGGATAAAATTGGGATAGACTAAATGGACTATAACTCAAGAATATATGTTGCAGGACACACCGGACTGGCCGGCTCTGCAATTCTTAAAGCATTACAGAGGAAAGGTTATAAAAATCTTATAACAATTTTGCATAAAGATTTGGACATTAGAAACCAGGCCGCTGTACAGACATTTTTTGAAGATACAAAACCTGAATATGTATTCCTCGCAGCAGCCAGGGTGGGCGGGATTGATGCAAATAACAGATACAGAGCTGATTTTATTTATGATAACCTGATGATAGAATCTAATGTCATTCATAGTTCATATATTACAGGGGTTAAAAAGTTGCTTTTTCTTGGGAGCACATGCGTTTATCCGCGTGACTGTAAAACACCTGTAAAGGAAGAGTATCTGTTAAGCGGTCCACTTGAATATACCAATGAACCCTATGCGGTGGCAAAAATAGCCGGACTTAAAATGTGTGAAAGTTACAATATTCAATATAATACAGATTTTATCTGTGTAATGCCTTCAAACCTTTATGGATTCAATGACAACTTCGATCTCGATACAGCTCATGTACTGCCAGCTTTGCTGAGAAAAATACATCTGGCTAAACTTCTTGAAGAAGGAGATTTAAGCATGATTAGCAAAGATTTCGAGACAAGGCCGTTGAAATTTTATAATAATTCTATCAGTTCTGCCTCTTTTCTTGATATCTTGAATCATTATGGAATTTCAGGTTCGAATGGAAATGTATCTGTCAATATATGGGGTACAGGGAAACCATTGAGAGAGTTTCTATGGGCTGATGACCTGGCAGATGTATGTATTTTTCTGATGGAAAAAATAACTTTCGGAGATCTGATAAAAGAAAGGAAAGAAGCCAGGAATACGCATATCAATATCGGCACAGGAAAAGATATTTCTATTTCTGAACTTGCACGTCTAATCGCGTCGGTGACAGGGTTTAAGGGTAAAATAGGATTTGACAATTCAAAACCGGATGGAACTTTCAGAAAATTATCCGACGTCAGTTTAATCAGAAGCTTGGGATGGAAACATTCTGTTAACATAGATCAGGGAATCAAAATGTTATATGAATGGTATCTTGGTACTATAAATAGAAACATGTAATTATATTATGATGCTAATATAATTTAACAATCAAAAAAATAATGGAAATAATTTAAAACTATACCTCCATGCCTCCTTATATTGCCTCTCCCGGCCTCCCCAAATGGGGAGGAGCAGCACGTACTAGAAAAATAAGTCCCCCCATTTGTGAGGATTTAGGGGGGCAAATAAACAGGCAAGGACTTAGGGGGCAAATAACAGGAGCAAATAGAGGATATATTTAAGAAACAACTATTATAATTTATTGATATTTAACGACTGGTAATTTATATCCTGATGAGTAAAAAAGTAGCATTGATAACAGGAATAACAGGACAGGATGGTGCTTATCTGGCAGAATATCTTCTGTCGAAAGATTATATAGTTCATGGAATTAAGAGAAGATCTTCATTAATAAATACTTCAAGGATTGACCATTTATATCAGGATCCTCACAATGAAAATATAAATTTTTTCCTGCATTATGGTGATATGACCGATTCATCGAGTTTGATCAGGATCATTCAGGAAGTTCAGCCTGATGAAATCTATAATCTGGGAGCAATGAGTCATGTTCAGGTAAGCTTTGAAATTCCTGAATATACTGCAAATACTGATGGTTTGGGTGCTTTGAGATTACTGGAAGCTGTCAGGATGCTGGGATTAAAAGACAAAGTCAAAATCTATCAGGCATCAACAAGTGAGGTTTTTGGACTGGCACAAGAGATTCCTCAAAATGAAAAAACTCCCTTTTATCCAAGAAGCCCTTATGGCGTGTCAAAAGTATTTGCTTACTGGATTATGGTAAATTACAGGGAAGCTTATGGAATGTTCGCATCCAATGGAATACTTTTTAATCATGAATCACCTTTAAGAGGTGAAACATTTGTTACGAGAAAAATAACAATGGCTGCCACCAGAATTGCAAATGGAAGGCAGGATAAACTCTATCTGGGTAATTTATCGGCTCAAAGAGACTGGGGCCATGCCATGGATTATGTCAGAGCAATGTACATGATATTGCAATATTCTAAACCTGAGGATTTTGTAATTGGCACAGGAACAATTACAACTGTCAGAGAATTTGCCAGGAAAGCTTTCAAAGTACTTGGAATTGATATCGAGTTTACCGGCAAAGGCTTAAGCGAAAAAGGTGTTGTTTCAAAAGTAGAAGATAAAAAGCTTAAGATAAAACCCGGGAAAGTAATTATTGAAGTAGATCCAAGATACTTCAGACCTGCCGAAGTAGATATTTTAGTCTGTGACGCATCTAAAGCAAAAACATTATTAGGATGGAATCCTGAAGTTTCTCTTGATGAAATGATAACAGAAATGGTCATTTCCGATTTAGAATTATTGAAATAGCTACCATTTAATGGTAGAATATAATATGATATTTAGTAAATTAATTAACTTTAATTTCTTTTTTTCTTTATTAACAGCACTTTATTATTTTATTCATAATTTTACTTATTTAATTAACATTTTCTCATATAATGTTTAATTCTTTAAAAAGAAAGTTATATAAAGTATTCTGGAAATATTCTTTGCCTCGATGGATGGTCCTGGTCATTGATATTTCTATTGTCTGGGCTTCATTCATGATAGCATATATTTTAAGGTACAATTTTTTAGTCAATTCTTTTGATGTCCATCTGGCAATTATTCAGGGTTTCATTGCTCTCTCCGTATATCTTCTTTTTATGATCGTATTTCGCTTGTATTCAGGCATGATAAGACATACAACAATAAATGACACATATAAGATAATTTTTACTTCTGCGACAGCACTGATTTGCCTTTCTGCTTTGACAATTTTTGCAAGAAAATATGAATTGAATTCTGTTTTCAATATACCCCTTTCAATACTCATTATCCATTTTGGATTTGTTATGGTATTATTGTTTTCTTTCAGGGTAATGGTTAAAATGTTTTATGAATTTGCCACCTCTTCAACTTTACCAAAGCGAAATGCAATTATTTATGGATCAGGCGATATGGGAATTGCTGTAAAAAGATTGATTGAAAGTGATCCAAAAAGTAAATTTCGTCTTAAAGGTTTCATAGACGATGACAGGAAAAAACAGGGAAAGAATATTGAGGGATACCCGGTTTGGCCAAGACAGGTGCTGACAAAAGAATTCTTCGAGATCGAACATATTGATACGTTCATTATAGCTATAAATAAGATTGCTCCTTCAAAAAAGAAGGAAGTGATTGAATCCGTGTTCGGGTTTGGCTGTGAAATTCTCGATACTCCGTCGTTCGATACATGGCTGAATGGCCAGCTTGAGGTTAAGAACCTTAAAAAAGTGAACCTCGAAGATTTGATTGGAAGAGAACCCATAGCCCTTAATCTGAGCCGGATAGAGGAAGGATTGAGAAATAAGAATGTTCTTGTGACAGGAGCGGCAGGTTCAATAGGTTCGGAAATTTCAAGACAGCTTATTAGTTTTCGACCGAATATGCTTCTTCTTGTTGACCAGGCAGAAACACCTTCATTCTTTCTGCAGGAAGAACTAAAAAACCTGAATCCGGAATGTAATTACAAAGTAATTATCGGGGATGTTACAAGAAAGGAAGTGATGGAACATATTTTCGATAAGTATCGTCCTCAGATCGTTTTTCATGCAGCAGCATATAAACATGTTCCGATAATGGAGCTTCATCCCCGTGAAGCTATAAGAGTTAATGTCGGCGGGACGAAGAATATGGCCGATCTTTCGGTTAAATACAAGATTGAGAAATTTGTGATGGTCTCTACTGATAAGGCTGTCAATCCAACGAATGTTATGGGAGCCACAAAAAAAATGTGCGAGTTGCTTGTAAATGCTTATTCGAAGAAACCGGAAATAAAGACTAAGTTTGTAACAACAAGATTTGGCAATGTGCTTGGTTCTAACGGCTCAGTCATACCTATTTTTAATAAACAAATCGCTGAAGGAGGCCCTGTTACAATAACTCATCCTGAAGTAACCCGTTATTTTATGACTATACCGGAAGCCTGTCAGTTAGTACTCGAAGCCGGTTTTATGGGGGATGACGGTCAGATTTATGTCTTCGATATGGGAGAGCCGATAAAAATTTTGGATATCGCTAAAAACCTTATCCACTTATCGGGTCTCGAACCCGATGTAGATATTAAAATCAAATTCATCGGCCTGAGACCTGGTGAAAAACTCTATGAGGAACGTTTTTCGGATGGAGAGACATTGCTTCCGACCCATAATCCGAAAATTCAGATAGCCCGAATTGAAGAAAATAATTATGATGAATTAATTCCCAAAATAGAAAGAATGTTAAGCTCTCTTTATAAATTGAATGAAAAGGAATTGATGGAAAGAATGGAAGAAATTGTATCGGGATATAAAAGGAAGCATGAAATGATAAAACTTGGGCACACTGTATAAGTTTTCCATTTTAAACATAAGTGCTTATTTTACTTATATAGTTTTATCTTATTATGAATCTGATGATATGTTTGTAGATTCATTTTTATCCGGAAACTTTAAAAACGCCACCGACTGCCTGTTTGTATTTCCAGTATTGATAATTTTCTTTTCAGGTTGTGAAAAACCGGAAGAAACATATATAGATAATACAAGAAAAATTAAAATATCTGACAACCTGTCTGTAGATATGAAAGTAGTCATGGATGATCCTGTTTTCAATTATGCAGAATATTATAATTTTTTGAAATACCTGGTTTCTTCGGATAGATTTCTTCTCGTGCAACAAAAGGATTTTCAAAAAAGTAATTCGGATGATAAAGTTATTATTTCTCTCCGGCACGATGTTGATTATAATATTAAAGCGGCAATAAAATTTGCATATTTTGAAAATAAATTGGGCATTAAGTCAACTTATTTCATTCTCCATACTGCAAAGTATTATGGTGAGACAAGAGAGAATTTTTTTAAAAGGAATGATAATTTAATTCATTATTTGAAAGCTCTTCAGGATAAGTTCGGACATGAAGTTGGTTTTCATAATGATCTGGTTACATTACAGGTGGTTTTCGGTTTGTCGCCCCGCGATTTTCTCAGAAATGAACTTGATTGGATGCGAAGTAATAATATAACTGTATGGGGTACAAGCTCTCATGGCTCTGAATATTGCTATGTTTATCATTATAGCAATGCATATTTCTGGAAGGAAGTGCCATTTAATGGAGGAATGTTTTATAACTACGAGTTTGTTCCAAAGACCGATAAAGTAGTACAAATAGAAAAAGACAGTTGTTCGAGCTATAATCTTGACTATTTTGCAGAATCTTTTACCTGTGATTATTTTTTTGCCGACAGTGACATGAAGAATGGCAAGAGATGGAATATGAAAATGGTTAATCTCGACACTATAAAACCAGGTAAAAAAGTTATTCTATTGTTGCACCCTGAACACTGGGACTGAGGGGGAAAATGTAGTCTTGCCCCCCGCTGCCTCTTTATTAGCCCCTCCCGACCTCCCCAAATGGGGAGGAGCGAAAATTAAGTACTACTGTGAAAAGTCCCCCATTTGGGGGATTTAGGGTGCAAATAAAGCAGGGGAGATTTAGGTGGCAAAAATAATATTAAGAATATGCCGGAAAACACTCAACCGGTTTTTTCAATTATTACTCCGACCTTTAAAAGACCTGAACTCTTAAAACGGGCTATTGACAGCGTCAGACGTCAGACTTTCGACGATTATGAGCATATAATAGTTGATGATGCAAACGATGGGGAAACCAGAAAGATCGTTGATAGTTTTAATGACAGAAAAATTATTTTTCATCAACATTCTGAGCCAAAGGGAGCGGCAGGAGGCTATAACTCGGGAATAAGGCTTTCAAATGGAAATTACATGCTGTTCCTCGATGATGACGATGAATATATGCCTTCATTCCTTGAAACGGTTTTCGAAGAATTTGTGCAATCGGATAAGAATGAAAATACGGGATTTATCTGGACCGGGGTTTCGATTGTAAATGACAAAAATTCCGGAGATACTGAAATGTTTTCAAAAATATGGCCTTCGGTCTTTAAGAATAAAGAAGCAGGACTGGTTGCAGCCACAACCATTGGGAATGGTTATGGCTTATGTGTAAAACGTGAATGCATCGAGACCATTGGAACTTACGACGAATCAATTTCTATAGGACAGGATGCTGATTTCCTCTTCCGACTTGTCAGAAATTATGATTTTAGAACAATATCCAGGGCGCTGGTAAAGATACATGTTCACAATAATCCTCAATTGACTGATGATATCAATAACCGGATTCGTCTGGAAATGCGTGAAAAGATATTATGCCGTAACATGGATTTACTGAACAGATTTCCACACCTATATCTCGTCCATTTCAGACATATTGCAGATTTATCTTATAGGCTTGCACTGAAGAAGAAAGGCAGGGAAATTATATTCGGACTGATGAAGCGATTTCCATTCAGGATTTCAGTTTATGCCGATTTTTTGACTTATGAATTGTTCGGCAAAGACTTTTTCACAGCTTTTTATATCAGAAAGCTGAAACGATCCTTTCTGTCGCTAAGAATAAATAAATCACGGCTTGAAAGTAGAAGTTCTTGAGACATCACAGTATAATCTCTGGAATGATTTTGTTGACAGCTCGCCTCAGGGTGACATCTTCTGCTATTCATGGTGGCTGGATGCCATTACAAAATCAAATTTCAAAATTCTCGTAGTAGAGGAGGGCGAAAAAATAGTGGCAGGAATGCCTCTAACTTATGACTCACAGCATAAAATCAATATGCCTCCTCTGACCCGTACATTGGGTGTTCTTTATTGCGATAGAAAATTTCAGTCGGAACAAAAACAAACATCGGTTCAGAGAAAGTGGCTTTCTGCATTGCTCCGAAACATTCAGCGCGACCAATTTGTCCAGACATGTATGCATCATAATTTCACCGACTGGCTGCCATACAAATGGAGTGGTTTCAGACAGACAACACGGTACACCTATTTGTTGAATTTCGAAGGTAAAACGGTTCCGGACCTCTGGAATAATCTCGATAGCTTGAGAAAACGAACAATAAAACGTGCTGTGACAAATAATGTTGAAACCGTAGAATCTGGCGATTTCAGCCTTTTATACAAATTTGTAACACTATCATACCAGCGCCAGGGCATTAATTTCAACATTCCATATACTGACCTTAAGACTCTTGATGATGCAATCGTGAAAAATGGCAATCGTATGATTTTTATTGCAAAGGATAATGAAAAAGTTCATGCAGCGCTTTATGCCGCATTCAATAAAAAATCGGCTTATTACCTTCTGAGCGGAAGCGAACCGGAGCTAAGGAATATGGGAGGTCATACACTGGTTTTATGGGATGCAATAAAATACTTTCACGATAAAGTCGGTTATTTCAATTTCGGCGGCTCCGATATTGAACGCATCGAATCGCATATAAGAGGCTTTGGCGGAACACTAACTCCTTATTTTCATATATATAATGAGGATAATCTGGCTCAAAATGAATTGAGATACCATTTTAAGAAGATATGGTTTCATCTGGTCACCTCATTTAGAATCTTGAAGAACAGATTTCTGCATCGTATTCGATTGAATTAGCTCGATGAATATACTTACGTGTGAGGAAAATAACAGAGATACTTATCCACTCATAAGCATCATTTTGATTAGCCTTAATAGTGTAAGGACAATTGAACTCTGTTTGCAGAGTATTATTACTCTCGATTATCCGAGTATAGAGCTTATAGTTGTTGACGGTGAATCAACCGACGGCACAATTGAGATTCTGAGAAAGTATGACAGTAAAATTGATAATTTAATTATTGAAAAGGATAGCGGTATATACGATGCTATGAACAAAGGAGCTAAATCGGCTTCTGGTGATTTTCTGTATTTCACAGGAGCAGATGACGTTATTGTTAATAGCTGGAAGAACCTAACAGGAAAATTAAAACCGGGGAATACTGTCTATTATGGTAATGCATATTTCCCGGTTCTGAACAGGATTTATAATGGAAAGTTCAGTAGAACTGAAATGCTTTTCAGAAATATATGCCAGCAGGCAATTTTTTATCCGGCTTCAGTCTTTAAAAAGTATATGTTTTCTGACCGGTATCCTTTTATGGCTGATTATCATTTGAACCTCATCCTCAGAAGTGATAAAGAATTCAGATTTAAGTACATAGAATTGCTGGTTGCAATATTTTCTGAGAGAGGAGTATCTTCAAAATTAATGGATTACGAGTTCCAAAAAGAACGTGGTAAAATTATACGACAGAACTTTTCTTATTTTTTCTATATAGTCTTTATCTTCGGAATGACTCTGAAAAAGTGGTTCTGGAAAAGCAGGAATAAAAAAATTTGATGAAAACTTCGGTAATAACACCTGTCTATAATCATTCGAAGTATTTGAGAGAGAGGATTGAAAGTATTCTGTGCCAGACATTCAGAGATTTCGAACTTATTTTGCTCGATGACTGCTCAACCGACGGAAGCCGGAGTATTATTGAAGAATATAGTGTAAAATATCCCTGTATCAGGTATTGCTTTAATGATTCGAACAGTGGAAGCCCTTTTTCTCAATGGAACAAAGGAGTAAATATGGCAAGTGGAGAGTTCATCTGGATTGCGGAATCTGATGATTCGGCTGCTCCTGATTTTCTCGAAAAAACAGCAGGTGTTCTTGACCGGTTTCAGAATGCAGGGATGGTATTTACTGATTCTAAAATAATCAATGAGCAAAAGGGAATAGAATACCTTGCTTCTGAAAGGAATAAGGCATATTCGAACGACAAGCTTGAAGCGTATTTCAATAATATCAATAACAGAGGAAATTCAAGATCGCTGAGTTTTTTTTCGGAGAATCCGATTGTTAACGTCAGCAGTGTCTTGTTTCGGAGAACTAAGTTCCTCGAAGCTGGAGGAGCTGATTCTTCGATGAAATTCTGCGGTGACTGGCTGTTATATCTCAAAATATTTCTTATCTCGGAAATAAAATATATTCCGGAGCCGCTGAATATTTTCAGGCTTCATTCAGATTCGAGCTATCATTCACATTATAAGAACAATGCGATGATGAAGGAGAAAATAAAAATATTTTCCCATATTGCCAGGGAAGCAAAATTTTCTCCTCAAATGATATTTCTATTGACTAAAAAGACATGCAAGTCTATAATATTAAGACTTTTAAGCTTTTTAAAGATTGATAATCTTCTTCATATAGAGCATCCGCGCCAACCACGTATAATTATAGCTTTTATCTTCCTTTTTTATTTTTTGACTTTTTCCTTTTTCCTTTCGCCTTTCTCCTTTTAACTTTTATTATGTTTGATCTTGCCGTTATAATGTCACTCTATTATGCCGACAGGTTTGCGTTTGTAAAAGAGTCAGTGGAAAGTATTTTAAATCAGTCCTTTAGAAATTTCGATTATTATATTGCATTCGACGGGCCTGTTTCTGACGACATTGACTCGTATATTTCATCATTAAAGGATTCCAGGGTGAAGTTACACCGGCTTGAATCGAACAGGGGGCTTGCCTTTGCTCTGAACTATTTGCTTGAGATAGTTCTCGAGCGACCGGAAGTTAAGTTTATTGCAAGGATGGATGGGGATGACGTCTCGTTGCCGGAAAGGTTCGAGAAGCAGCGGGCATTCCTGCTTGAACACAAGGATATTGCTTGTGTTGGGTGCTGGTATAAAGAGATAAATGAAGACGGTAAAGTTTTGTCATTGAAAAGGCTACCGGTGGAGCATGAGAAGCTGGTAAAAAGATATTATACAAGGGCGCCGTTTGCGCATCCTTCTGTAATGTATCGAAGAGACTTGATAGATAGGGCAGGTTTTTATCCGGAGGATACATTACTTATGGAGGATAATGTGTTATGGGGTAATGCGATAGCCTGCGGCTTGAAATTTTCGAATTTACCGGAATACCTTTTTCTGTTCCGAAAAGATAAGAACTTTTATAACCGACGCTCCGGCTTCAAATATGGATCTGGTTTTATCAGAACAAGATTTAAAATAAACAAAAAACTAAAGTTCCCTTTGTATTCATACTTTTTGTTGATAATTGTTGGAATAATAAAGATGATGCCTTCGTTTGTTAATAGGGGAGTGAATGGGTTGTTGAGAGTGTAAAAGGAAGAAAATACAGGTTTCATATTTGGAGTGATTTATAAAAATAATTTATTTGTCGGAAAATGGTATAAAATGTGATAAAAGAACTTAAACTAAAAATATGGCAATATAAAATCTTACTTGAGAATTTTTCTTTTTTAAGTATACTTCAAGTTTCAAATTTACTTATCTTTCTTGTAATTACTCCTTATTTATTTAGGGTACTTGGGAAAGAGTATTATGGCATGGTTATATTTGCACAAACAGTTGCGACATATTTTTCAATACTGGTTAATTTTGGCTTTACCGTGACAGCTACAAGGGATATTTCGATAAATAGAAATAATTCTAGAACGGTTTCTGAAATTATTTCAACTGTTTTAACACTCAAAATTATATTTTTTGTTTTGTCAATGGTGATTTTAGTATTCTTGCTTTTAACCATCCCTATATTTAAAAGTCAACCACGACTTTTTCTTTTTTCAATGCTTGCATGTTTAAGTGATGCACTTTTCCCGATATGGTATTTTCAAGGTATTGAAAAAATGAAATATATTTCTCTAATAAATATTTTCACAAGGATATTTTCAGCTATATTAATTTTTTTTTTAGTAATTAATCCTGGTGACTTTATTTTCGTACCTCTTTTACTTGGGTCGGGATATTTATTAGGAGCATTAATAGGTTTATGGATAGTTTTTTATAAACATAAACATAAATTTATTTTTCAAACGATAAATAATTTAAAATTAAGCGTTAAAGAAAACTTTCCAATGTTCATTTCTAATATATCTACTCAGATATACGTAAATGCAAATAAACTTATCTCAGGGTCTTATCTTGGCATGCAAGAACTAGCAATTTATGATATTGCTGATAAAATTACCTATTTGCTTAAAATACCTGTAGTAATGATAGGCCAAACACTTTTCCCAAGGGTTTCACATGATAGAGATATTCGTTTCCTAAAAAAAGCCATGAGGTATGTTTTTATTTTTATAATAGTTATTTATTTAGTTGTATTTATACTTTCCAGGCCCATAATTAATTTTTTCAGTGGAACAATTAATCCGGAAGCCGAAAATCTTTTAAGGCTCCTGTCTGTATCATTATTGCCAATTTGTCTTGGATTATTTTTTGCAGAATTACTCTTAATACCTTTTGGCAAATTTATTGACTATACACGTATGCGGGCTTTCTCTTTATTATTATATTTAACAATTATATTATTGTTGTTTAGTTTTAAGCAGATAAGTTTATTTCAACTGGCTATTACCATAATAGTGGTTGAAACATTTGTTTTGTTTTATTCATATTATTTATGTAAGAAAAATAAAATATTATAAATGTTAAAACTTTAATACTCATTATCAATTGTGTTGATTGCAGCTCTGTCATCTTTGGTTTTTGCTAATATTGTTAACCATTCGAGTGGATTTAAACAGGATGTTAAAAAGTTATTCCTTTTTGTTGTATATATTTGGCTGATTCTAATTTTTTCATTCAGAGAAACTTCCGTGCCAGATACATCGGCTTATTTGAACTATTATAATTCTAATGGAGAAAGTGGTTATATGGAATATCTTTTCACTCTTATGTGCAAATTGTGCAATTTTGTTGGGTTGAACTTCAACGGTTTTTTATTAATATATCAAATCATTTTATTTAGTATTTGGTTTTATTGTTCTAAAAAGATTTTTAATGATATACATCTTGCTTTTCTTGTTTTTTTCCCTTTTATGGGTATATATAATTTTGGCATTACTATCAGAGCAGGAATGGGATTATGTTTATGTTATGTTGCAATAACTTATCTTATATATAATAAATCGTTCAAAGGATATTTGGTGTATTTTTTACTGGTTACTATATCAGTATTTTTTCATCAGGCGATGATAATATTTTATATTTTACCTTTATTTTTATTTATACAATTCAACTCAATAGTTTACTTGGTAATAATTTTAATATCAATAATTTTACCATTGATAAATATACAACACCTGATTGCAGACATCTTTGAAGCTTATCTAAAATTTTTTTCTTCCGATAAATTGTTGACATATACTCAGATTCACGCAAATTTTGATATTAGCGGGATTTACAGTAAAACTATGATCAAATACTGGCTATTGGCATTGGTTTTTATTGCACTTCGCTCAAAAATTATTACTAAAAAGGAATTATATAATAGTTTCTTGAATATATATATAGCTGGAGTTTTGCTTATTTCAGCAACTCATTTTATAACAGCAGGGAATCGGCTGTCATATATGTTTTTTTTCTTTGAATTTGCAATCGTTACCTTATTATATGAAAACTCAAATCTTCCAAAGAAACTAGTTCTTTTAGGGATTATTGGCCTTGCTATTTTAAATTATATTAATCTTATAAGCGCAGTTCCTGAAATGATTGCTTATTAAACTATGTTAACTTCAAAGAAAATATTAATCATAGCTCCTGAATTTTTCAATTACTCTGTTCTAATACAGAAGGTTATAAAATCTATGGGAGCATTTGTTGATCTTTTCTTTACCAGACCTAAGTCTAAACTAAGCAAAATATGTTTCATGTTTAACTTAAGCATATATGAAACAATTAGGGAAAAACACTTTAAGAAAATTATTAACCGAATTTATGAAAAATATGATTATGTACTTATTTTAAGAGCTGATTTAGTTCCATTGGAATATTTAGAAAGATTAAGAAAAAAATACCCTGAATCTATGTTTATTCAATATATCTGGGATGATATAAATTTTTATCCTAATCTCATTGATACTTTTAAATATTTCAATAGGATATTAAGTTATGATTTAAGCGATTGCAAAAAGTATGGATTAATTTTCAGACCTTTTTTCTTCAGCGATGTACTAAAGGAGAATACATTATCATCTAATTATAGTTTTTCCTATGATCTTTTTTTTATTGGTTCTTATACTCCGGACAGACTTAAGATTTTGGAGCTTATAAAAGAACTAAATCCGAATATATCTTTTTATATATATCTTTATATAAATCCGATTACATTTTTACTAAATAAATCAATTTGGAGAAAAAGAAATGTTTTCAAATTTAAGAAATTGAAATATTCTGAAATGATATCAGTGATTAAAAATTCAAGAGCTATTTTGGACATTGCACACATTAACCAGAGAGGACTTTCAACGAGAGTTTTTGAAGCACTAGGAGCAAAATCTAAAATTGTGACTACAAATAAAAGTATTATTGATTACGATTTTTATAATCAACATAATATACTTTTAATAGATCCAAATAAACCAGTAATTCCAAATATATTTTTAGAAAGCGCATATGAAGATTATGATATTAAAATTCTAAAAAATTATTACATAAAGAAATGGATATTGGATGTATTTGATATTAAGGTTATTAGCGATAATCAATAAGTATTTTTGTAAAGACGGATTTTTAAATTTAAATTTCTTATACTAATAAGAATAAGCCAAAAATATTACAAAATAAAAAATGAAAAAAATTTTCTTATTTACTCACTCATTCCCTTTTACTTTGGTGGGAGAAACATTTATCGAACCTGAAATTCAAATTGCTGCAAAGCTTGACATAGAACTTACTCTAGTACCTTTATATTCCTCTTCTAATTATATTGAAATACCTGCTAATGTTAATATAAATAAAAAGTTAAGTAATATTACATTTTTCAAAAAGATAATTATTTTTTTAAAAATGTTAACAGATCCATTATTTTTTAATTTAATTTTCTGTAATAAAAAAACCTTTAGAAGTTGGGATAATTTTTATAATTCTTTTAAATACCTATATGGAGGATTGTTAATTAAGTCATTTTTGATTTCAAACAAGGAAATGTTTCCTTCTGGTTCAATTCTTTATAGTTTTTGGTTCAATTATACTGTTTTGGGATTTGCTTTGGCAAAAAATAATTGTGATCATTTTAAGACATGTAAATTTTATTCAAGAGCTCATAGATATGATCTTTATGCTGAAAACAGAGGAATATTCATTCCATTCAGAGAAAAAATGCTTAATTGCCTTGACAGGTTATTTGCAGTTTCAATGGATGGTGTTAATTATTTAAGAGAAGAGCTTCCTTGTTTCTCACTAAAAATTGACCTTGGAAGACTTGGAATTATACCACTTATTAATAATATTAAAGATAAAGAAAGTAAAAAGGTAGATATATCACTAATTTCATGTTCAAATGTAATACCTCTTAAAAGAACTTCCTTAATTTTTAAATCAATCAACCTGTTTTGTGAGGAAAATCCACAATTGAAAGTAAGTTGGATACATATTGGGGATGGAATTGAAATGAAAATATTAAAAGAATTGGTTAACACTGAGAAAACATTTAATCTGACAGTTAATTTGACAGGATATAAATTTATGTCAGAAATTATGGAAATTTTAACGCATAATGAGTTTGATGCATTTATAAACTTAAGTCTGTCAGAAGGATTACCGGTAACTTTAATGATGGCAATAAGCGCTGGAATACCGCTGATAGCTACAGATGCAGGAGGTACAAAAGAAATTGTAACAAGAGAAACAGGTTGCTTACTTCCAGTTTCATTTTCTCAGGAAGAATTTTCAAAAGCAGTTTTGTTTTGTGTAAACAATGAAGAATTGCGTAAGTCTTGCCATTCTTTCTTTTTAGAAAATTTTTCAGCTATAAAGAACTATAGCGACTTTTATCAGCGGTTATGATGTATTAGCTTTCTATATATTTATATTTTTATGCTTAAATTTTGCTTTTGTAATTCTTTTAGATTCATTTTTTATGTTTGATGAAAAGATAGTTTGTCCAGCCTGTGGAAGTTTTGAATCTATTTCTACAGAAGTTTCTATAACACAAACAGGCATTGGGGGGATTATTTACAGGCGTTGTCTTTCCTGTAAGAGCTATTTTAATCCTAATATGTATCAAAAAATCCAGAAAATAAAACATATTCAACAACATACAGCATACGGGAACCTGAGAACAGGTCTTGAACTGGTAGAATACAAATCATTAATGTATAGGTCAATTCTTGAATTAATTAAAAGATATTTTCCTCCCCCTGCAAATATATTGGATGTAGGATGTTCATTCGGCGGTTTTCTTGTTCAGGCAAGGGATTCAGGCTATGTGGGTTTTGGGATGGATATTTTTCCTGAGGCGGTTGAATATACCAGATCACTTAATTTCAATGTTGCGCTATCAGATAAAATCTGTGATGTGCCTTTTTTTAAAGAAAATGAACTTGATATTATTACTATTCTGGATACAAACTACTATTTTCCGGATCAACCACGTGAATTATTGGAAGCATGGAAAAAGCTTAAGTCGGGAGGATTTCTTGTAATGAGAGTATCAGATAAAAATTGGTTATTTTCCTTTGGTTTGTTTTTATCGAAAATTTACCCCAAAATTGCTAGTAAAATAGTACGGCGAGCAATTAATGATCATCTTTTCTCCATGCCCGTCAAATCTTTATTACGACTTTTAGTATCATTGGAATTTAAAATATTATATGCATCCCCAAGTAGTGCAATGCACAGTAAAAATTCATCTTTTGCGGTTAAGATGGCTTTTAGATTGGGATATTTAGTATGGAAGTTCACGGGTTCGTTTATAGCGCCAGGCTGCGTTATTATTGCACAGAAATAAAGGTTATCTTTTAATTTTCAGACATTTAACGTTTGTGAAGTGTTCAGGTATGGCAGATACTAAAAAATGTATATCATACGCCGGAAATTCTTTTATAACGATTAAAAGAATTCTTGATTTAGTTGTGTCTGTTATTCTATTGCCTTTTGTCTTTATTTTAATAATTATCGTTAGTTTATTGATATTAATTACTGATAAAGGTTCTGTTTTTTATTGCTCGAAACGTATAGGTCGTTACGGCCAAATATTCACCATGTATAAATTCAGAACAATGGTTATGAATGCACCGGATATCAGACTTCCTGATGGATCAACATACAATTCTGAGAATGATGCACGAGTAACCAGGTTGGGTAAAATATTAAGAAGTACAAGTATTGATGAAATTCCACAAGTTTTTAATGTATTAAAAGGTGATATGAGTTTTATAGGCCCACGGCCGGATCCAATAGATTGGTTGGATAAATACACTGATGAGGAAAGGTTTTTTTTAACTGTCAGACCAGGTATAACAGGTTATAATCAGGCATACTTTAGAAACAGTGTTGACGGCAAAACAAAGATTTTAAACGATTTGTTTTATGCGAGGAACATTTCTTTTTTACTTGATCTTAATATTATATTCAGAACTATCCGTACAATATTCCTGAGTGATAATATTTATGTTGAAGATAATAGGAAAGACAATAATAATATTTGAGATATAGTATTTTATCAAGTTTTTACGCATTAAAATGAGAGAATTTGGCAGTGAATTTTATGTGAATGAGCCTAAGAATGATTTTATTGATTTATTCAGTTCATTCCGCACTCAAAAATTTTTAAGTACAGGACGTGAAGCTCTGGGTTTAGTAGCAGATTCCATTAGTGTTTACAGGGAGACTATTTTGATTCCTGCTTATTGCTGCAATTCAATGATTCAGCCATTTTTAACCAGAGGTTGGGAGATTCATTATTATCCTTTAAATAATAACTTTTCAGTAAAAGAACCAGAACTGATTAGTTTATGCCATAAGTATTCGCCGAAGGCGATATTATTAATGAATTATTTTGGTGTTTCTAAGACCGAATCAATAGCTTCAAGAATAAAATCAGAATTCAGAGATATAATTCTCATTGAGGATTTTACACATGTTCTTTTTTCACCTGCTGTTTTCACAAATAAATATATAGATTATTTTGCTGCAAGTATTAGGAAATGGATTCCTATTTATGATGGAGCAATCTTCTTATCAAGAAACTATTTGACAATACCTGAGTTTGAGCAAAACAATGACTTTCTAAAATTACGCAGAGAAGGTCAACAGGGAAAGTATAATTATACTTATTGCAAAGACGATGCATTGAAAATATCTTTTCGTAACTCCTTGAAGAAAGCTGAACAACTTCTAGATTCTCAAAACTTTGTTCATTCTATCTCAGAAGAAAGTTTTGAAATACTTAAACATTTAAATATTAACAATCTTGCATATAGCCGAAGGAATAATTATTTCCATTTAAAAAGTCTCCTTGAAATAGTAGATGGGATCTCCATTCCTGTAAAGTATGCCGATTATTCTGACACAATACCTTTTTCATTTCCTGTTCTTCTTGCTAATCGTGATCTGGTTCAAACTAAATTTGCAGATAGAGGATTGTACGCACCTGTACTCTGGCCTTTAAATGACAGTTGCAGAAAAGTATGCCAGTTCTCCTGTAGAATGGCCGATGAAATGTTGTCTATTCCTATTGATCAGCGATATAATTTTGATGATATAGAGGATATAGCAAGTATTATTAAATCAGTATTAGCTGAACTTACATATTAAATGCAGAGGTTTCTTATTATAGGGGGTAGCATTTTACAGTTGCCTGCAATACAAACGGCTAAAGATCTTGGACTTTATGTCGGCGTTGTTGATCGAGACCCTTCGGCTCCTGGCAGAAAAATAGCTGATAAATTTTTTCAGGTAAGTACCAACGATATAGATGGTATTGTAAGATTAGCAAGAGATTTTTTGCCGGATGGTGTGATGACACTTGCTACGGATATGCCTGTACGATCGGTCGCTTCTGTAAATGAATGTCTCGGATTACCAGGCATTTCCTCAAAAGTTGCATTAAATGCTACAGATAAAGTGGCTATGATGGAATGTTTCAAAGATTATGAAGTACCAATTCCATGGTTTAAAGTGGTCTCATCAAAAATTGAATTTGAAAATCTATTGAAGACCATCTGGCCACCTTTTATTCTGAAACCAAATGATTCCTCTGGCAGCAGAGGAGTAATTTTGGTTAATGATAAGGAGAAAGCAGATAAAGGTTATGATTACGCTAAAGCATTTTCTAATTCAGGATTAGTACTGGTTGAAGAATATATGCAGGGACCAGAAGTAAGTGTCGAAATAATAACTTACAATGGCAAATCTTCTGTTCTGGCAGTGACTGACAAAATTACAACTGGACCACCCTATTTTGTTGAGATGGGACATTCTCAGCCTTCGTTATTACCATTTGAAACAGTTGAGAAGATTAAGGAAGTTGCTATAAAAGCTGTTAAAGCTATCGAGATAGATAACAGTCCTTCTCACGTGGAAATAAAAGTTACACATAATGGTCCAAAACTTGTTGAACTTGGTGCACGTCTTGGTGGTGATTGTATAACAACACATTTAGTTCCGTTATCTACAGGCATTGATATGGTTAAGGCATCCATTCAATTGGCCTTAGGTCAGTCACCTGATATTGAAAAGAAACTCGATAAAGGCGTGGCTATTCGTTACTTAAACTCCAGAGAAGGAATATTAAAGGAAATAAAAGGATTTGATATATTAAATAGAAATAATTCTGTAAAACATTTCGAGATAGTAAAACAAAAGGGCGATATTATTAAATCAATTCAAAGCAGCAACGATAGAGTAGGATATGTAATTTGTCAGTCTAATACACCCTTGGAAGCTATCAGATTATGTGAAAAAATTATTAAAAAAGTTAAAGTGATAACTCAATAAAAAGATTTTTAGATAAATGAGAATTTTGTATGAATCTGATTTAGCAGGATCAAGTCATCATGGCATGGCATATAGAATTTATCAATTCAGTTGCGAATTTATAAAACGAGGTCATGAAGTATTTATTTTGGCTGCCTCTTTTTCTCATTTAAGGTATATAAATCCAAGAGTTAAAAGTACGTTCACCGATGAAATTATAGATGGAATACATTACAAGTGGATAAAAACTCCTTCATATAATGGGAATGGCTTTAAAAGAGTCATGCATATTTTTTTATATAATTTAAAACTTTGGATATATGCCGGACGGATAGCAAAAGAAATAAATCCGGACGTAGTTATTGCTTCAGGTGTAACTCCGTTGGATTTCTCAGGATGTTATAGGATTGCCAGAAAAGCAAATGCAAAAATAATATATGAAGTTGGGGACCTGTGGCCGTTAACACCAATTGAGCTGGGAGGATACTCAAAATATCATCCTTTTATTATTGTAATGCAATGGGCTGAAAATTATGCATATAAACATTGTGACTCAGTAATAAGTTTGTTGCCAAATTCATTAAATTATATGGTTTTACATGGGCTAACCTCTGAAAAATTCAATTACATACCGAATGGAATAAATATTGATGAGTGGGAAAATAAAGAGGATATTCCATTTGAATATGAGAGCATAATTAAAATGTTGAAATTACAAGGTAAAACCTTAGTAGCATATACTGGCTCTCATGGTGTTGCAAATGCTCTAGATTGTTTAATTGATGTAGCTAATTTATTAAAGAATGAAGATATAGTTTTTTTTCTTGTAGGATCAGGTTCAGAAAAGGAAAATCTAAAAAGAAAGGCGAACATTTTACAACTTAATAATTTGTATTTTCTGGATCCTATCTCTAAAAAATCAATTCCATCTTTTTTAGAAATGATTGATATTCTTTATATAGGACTTAAACGACAGCCTTTATTTAGGTTCGGTATTAGTCCAAATAAATTGTTTGATTACATGATGGCAGGGAAACCAATAGTTCAGGCAATTGATGCAGGTAATAATATTGTAAAAGATGCGAATTGCGGTGTGTACGTCGAACCCGAAAACGTTGAGGAGATATCATCAGCAATACTTAAAATCAAATCACTAGCTCATGAAGAACGTGAACAAATGGGCAATAACGGGAAGGAATACGTTATTGAGAAACACTCATATAATATTTTAGTTAATAACTTTTTAAATGTAATAAAAAAGGTTTGTCAGGGAAAATAATATTTTTTATTCAATTTTTAATAGAACTAATATATGAAAATTCCCTTTTCTCCTCCTTATATTGATCAGGATGTATTAAATGAAGTAGAAGATACATTAAAATCTGGATGGATTACTACAGGACCAAAAGTCAAATCCCTTGAAGATGAAATCGCTAGATTTGTTTCAATTAAAAATACTTTATGTGTAAATTCAGCTACTTCAGGTCTTTATCTTGCAATGAAGTGGTTTGGAATTGGGCCTGGGGATGAGGTCATCGTTCCAGCCTATACGTATGCTGCCACTGCATTAGCTGTATTTCATACAGGAGCGAAGCCAGTTTTGGTTGACGTAAATAATGATTTCAATATTGATGTTGAATCAATAAAAAAATTAATAAATCATTCAACAAAGGCTATTATTCCTGTAGATTTTGCAGGATGGCCTTGTGATTATGATGAAATATTAAGTGTTGTTACTGATACTCATATCTCTAGCTTATTTACTCCTCATAATGAAATACAGGCAAAACTTGGAAGAATTCTTATTTTAAGTGATGCGGCACATTCATTAGGCGCAGTTTATAAAAATAAACCGTCAGGTTCAATTACAGATATTTCAGTTTTTTCTTTACACGCTGTGAAAAATGTAACAACAGCTGAGGGTGGAATAATATGTCTATCACTTCCTGATATTTTTTTGGGGGAAGAAGTAATTGCCAGTATGCGATTAATGTCATTAAATGGTCAAACTAAAGATGCATATTCTAAAAATGTTGTTGGCAATTGGCGTTATGACATTATTCTTCCAGGCTTTAAAATGAATATGCCCGATATTTGTGCAGCAATCGGATTGGCTCAAATAAGAAAGTACAAGAATCAACTTCTACCTGAAAGAAAAAGAATAGCCATGAGATATGCAAACCGTTTTCAGATGCATGATTGGGCTATTATCCCGCCTTTACATAATATAGATAAAGAAACTTCATACCATATTTTTGCTCTAAGAATTAGGGGATTTTCTGAAAAAATGAGAGATTTAATGATAGAAGAAATATCCAAAAAGGATGTTTCGGTTAATGTTCATTTTATACCTCTGCCGTTATTCAAATATTTTAAAGATGAAGGTTATTCAATTGATAATTTTCCTATAGCATATTCTTGTTATTGTTGTGAAATTTCGCTTCCAATTTATCCTCAATTGAGTACAAAAATGGTAGATTATATAGCAGATGTAGTAATTGATTCGTATTGCAAAATAAAAGATAGAAAATAAAGAACTATCAAATTTTTTGGTTTTATCTTAAAGTGAACGAATGATATCATTTAGCATAGATAAGAAAAGAAGTGAAATATTCTTTGCTACTCTTTGTATTTTGTTTTATTTAACACGTACATCAATCCCATTCTTTAAATATCTGTTCATTTTGATTTTTGGAGGCATTTATGTCTATATCTCAATTAATTATAAAGACAGAATATTAGAAAACTCAAAGAATCTTTTAAAGAGTTTAACATTATCTATAATTTTAATTTTATACTTAATTATTGCTTTCTTTCTATCAGATAAAATTTATTTGATAGTAGTAAAAGAAATTATTGATATTTTTTTTCTATTAGCCAGTGCCTTAGTATTGAATATTTTCATAAATAATACTGATGATTTCAGGCTTTTTTATAAATACTTTATCAATCTGATAATAGTTTTTGCAATAATAATATCTATTGAGAGGATTTATTATTTTATCTACTCATTGACTTATGTTGAATATTTCAATCTAACATATATAAATCCATATAAGGCCTCGGTTGATCGTAATTTTGCTTTATTACCTGTTATTTTCGGGATGCTGGCAATCTTAAGTTACTATTTGGAAAAAACATCAAAATTAAAATTATTAGTTAGTAATATAATTTTATTATTATTTTCTATAAGCTTTTTGTTGTCAGGTTCAAGACGTGGAGTATTTGTTTTTTCCTCAATACTAATTTTTGTTATTATAATTCAAGTATATAATTTGTTTAGCAATAATTTAAAATTAAAACAATTTTGTAAAAATTCAAAATATTTTATTTTAACTTTTTTCTCTACGTTATTGTTATTAGTAATAGTATTTAGCACTACATCTATTTATTTTAAAAACAAAGCCTTAGAGGCAATAGGAGTAAAAAATATTTCCTTTACAAAAAATAAGCTAAGCAGTACTTTAACAAGATACATCCATTTTTTAAGTAAAGATTTTACTGAAGATTATGTATATTCTAAAATATGGGATCCTGTTTTTGATCCAAAGGATCCTGAAACATCGCCAGGCAATGGGAACTACAAAATTGTCAAAAATTTGTGTGGCAATAATGTAGATATTGTACCTAAAGGTGCAAAAGGATACTTGTTGGATAGTACATGTTTAGGATTCGCATCTCAAGTTCATTCTTATTATTTTTTAGAGATAAAGAATGAGAAAGTTGATGAAGGGGATTCGTTGATTATTTCAGTGTTCTGTTATGTATCTAATGATTTTGATGGCGATGCGGTTGCTATTCGAATTATAGGTTCTGTCAAATCTAATCCAGATAAATACTTCGATTTAAATAATAAAGGCAGCTGGCAAAAACTTGAACTTCCAATAAGTTGTAATAAAGGAAAGATATCAATAAATTTATATATGGCAAAGAGTGGGGTTAAAGATTTTTCAAAGCTAAAGGGCCATGTTATTTTTGCGTATCCTGAAATTCAAAGTGCTGTAAAATATAATTCTAATGAAAATATAAATAAACAATTTAACAAGTCTAAGTTAATACCTTCTAAAATCAATATAAAAAATATCAAATCGGAAGGGAAAATCGGTAATGAGATATTTCAATCTGGTATTCTTTTAAAAGAATTGAATATTAAATCCTTTTTTATAATTTATAATGATCCTATACGTAATTGGATCTCTAAAATAGTATCTGAAGATACAACATATCATGGTTTTAAATCTAAATTGATATTTTCAAAACCAAAAGATAATTTTGCTGAAGACAGAATAGTCTTATGGAATTTTGCTTTTGAAATTTTTAATAAAGAATATAACTGGGTAAAAAAAATTTTTGGAGGTGGTTTTAATTTTTTAAACTGGTATGGAGCTTGTTTTACAGGAGACAGAACTAAAACTTATTATCCTCATAATCCCTTTTTACATATTTTACTATATTCTGGAATCGTAGGCCTTTTAATTTATATTTTTTTTATTTCCCAAGTCTTCTATTATTATATCAAGTATATTAAAGAATACCCCCTGTTATTCATTTTCTTCATAATTACTTTTTTCTTTACCTTTTTTAGTGGTAGCAATCCATTTGATCCTCCAGTAATGGGATTTTTTGTAATCCTTCCTTTTCTCATTCATTTTTATCATACAAAGTAAGTTTTCGCTTCCAAAGATGTTACATGTCAAAATAATGAAGAAAATATTTTAGACACTCATTTATTTATGAATTTTAAAATCTATAGCTGTGTTTAAATTTAGGAATGATTTAATAAGGCTATCTTCAATTCTGGTATCAGGACAGATCTGCTTGTGGCAAGGAATGCAAACGTCCTCAAAGGCAATTCCTTGTCTCTTATCTTCTCAAGAGTAATAAACGAGTTGAGATAATTCTGGAGATACTTCGTTGACACTCCGTTGAAGTCCCTGATACATGTTTTTAACCTGCTGACTTTACTGTTAACCGTTTGCACATGAAAAACCTGATCTTTCGTGTATCCTTTGGAGCCAACTTTTATCTTATGATGCTCCAACTGCTGGGTTTTTGCAAAGGCACTGTATCTCTGGTGAGCGTCTGTACAAAAAGACCGTATCCTTGCGGATCTTCCCCACAAGGGCTTTCTCTATATCTTTCTGGCATATTCTGCCTCGTCCTGACACCTGCATGGCCTGACTTCGCACTCTGTCACATGTCACTATTATAGCAACATGATCTTTACCTATACCTGCTGTACCTGCTTTTCCTCCCCGGCGCCTGGGCTTTCTGTCAAGATATCTGCTTCCCTTCTCACTATAAAGAAAAAAGATATCATCACTCTCACAGACAAACCTAAAGTCATCATCAGATATCGAAGACAATGACCCAAGTATCTTATGACGCCAGCTAAACGAAGTGGGTATGCTTATCCCTGTCTCACTTGCACATTTTCGTATGGAGTAGCCCATGAACATACACCATAAATACTTGCTAAACTTCTACTTTTTGTGCAAAGCCTCAAGTGCATTACCAGTAGATTCATTAAAGTATTTACCGCACTCTTTGCACCGATACCTCTGAACTCCTTTTAACCGGCCATTAGCATAGTATGATTTACTGCCACAATGAGGACACTTCTCACCAAGTAATTTATCAGTTCCACCTTTTGCTGCAGAAATACCTGCCCCTCCAATGGTAAGATACCTGTATAACTCATTTACAATTTCATGTTGTTTCTCTACACCGAGTTGTTAAAAACTCGTTATTAATTCTTCTATGCCCATTACGCATATTGTTTTCACAAAAAAAATAATTAAGTCGTATATTTAAACTTAGCCAAATCTATAAATTTTTATTTTGTTAAGAACACATACAATTTCCTCAGTCATAATAATTGGACAAAATTTAGAGTACATAAGATTAAAAAATATTTTCTTTTGTTTAGAATCATTCTATTAATAATAATTTTCTTTCTTTTCTCCTTCCTCCTTACTTACCTATTCAGATATCTGGCTATCAGATATAAAATATATGATATTCCGGGTGAAAGAAGCCTGCATCAGGCGCCTGTTCCAAGGAGCGGCGGATTGGCTATCGTTATTTCGTGGTATGTCGGTATAACAGTTCTGTTTTTTTCCGGGGGAATAGAAAGGGGGCTCTATTTAGCCCTTATGAGCGGTATAATAATCGCTGTTGTAAGCTTTATTGATGATATTATAAAACTCAGTCCCTTAATCAGATTGATATTTCAGTTCTGCACAGCTATTGCAGCCTTTTTCTTTCTTGGAAAACTTCGTCCTCTCATAATGCCTGAAATCGAAATAAACTACCCGCTGCTCATTTATCCCTTCGCTATTATTGGTATGGTATGGTTCATCAATCTGTTCAATTTCATGGACGGAGTGGATGGCTTTGCCTCTATTGAAGCAATAATCGTCAGCCTTGTCATGTTTTTTTACTCGAACAATATAATAAATATACTTCTTATTGCCTGCGTGGCCGGATTTTTATTCTGGAACTGGCCAAAAGCCAGAATCTTTATGGGAGATATAGGAAGCACTCAACTTGGATTTATCCTCGTAATTCTCGGAATATATTTCCACAACAATTACAAGTTTTCGATTATCAACTGGATAATGCTTACCTCTCCCTTCTGGTTCGATGCCACACTCACTCTGTTCCGGCGCTGGAGAAACAAGGAGAAGCTGAGCCAGGCTCACCGAAAACATGTTTACCAGCGTTTTGTTCAATCAGGAGCTTCCCATCTAAAAACAGATATGTACCTTGTTCTGATTAATGCAGTTATCATTCTGTTTATCCTGATTTACCGCGAATTTAAAGTAATGCAATACATTATCCCCGTAATCACTCTTTTATTCCTCTATTCTATAACAAGGTATGTAGATAAGAAAGTGCCCTTTAAATAAATTAGCCCCTCCCAACCTTCTTTATTAGCCTCACCCGGCACCTTTATTAGCCCCTCCCGGCCTCCCTGTTTGGCCTACACACATAGTATACAGGTATCTACACACATGGTATACAATA